>ERZ1034365.635-NODE-635-length-19196-cov-6.319944_pt1 | contig 19196 bp, 19 predicted proteins | sample MGYA00520615_ERZ1034365 | MGnify/ENA primary metagenome ERZ1034365 (study PRJEB33736, sample SAMEA104284505) | Azolla filiculoides | biome: Urban; feature: Water surface; material: Ditch water | place: Netherlands | collected 2015-10-28 | depth 0-0.1 m ... | reverse complement strand
CAGTAGCAGTCCTAAGTATTTTCAGCTTGGCCGTCAGTGCTGACGGACTACTTTGCTCAATTTCCAGCCTGCTCAGGGCAGACCCTTGCGACGGCCTGCGTCCATAAACAGGGTGCTACCCGCCAGCGCATCGGCTTCGGGCGCCAGCAGCATGGAAATGCCCCAAGCAATCTGCTCCACGGTAGTGAAGGCACCAATGGCCGATTCACCGCGCATCTGCTTCAACACGGAATCAGTGGTCAACCCGTCGCGCGCGCCACGCGCATCGGCCACGCGGCGCAGGCGCTCGGTGTCGGCCGGGCCGGGCGCGACCAGATGGGCGGTGACACCGCGTTCGCCATAAGCCCAGGAGAGTTGACGGATCAGATTGACCAGCGCCGCATTGGCCACGCCGGCGGTGGCCGCATAGGCGCTGGGCTCGAAGCCATAGTGGCCGCCGATAGCCACCAAGCGTGAGCCTTTGACCAGATGCGCATCTGCAGCGCGAACCAGTCGCAACATGCCGCCCACCTTGATGTTCACCGCTCCGGAAATGGCGGCAGTCGGCACATCGAGCACGCCACCGGCAGTGGCCACACCGGCGCCCTGCACCACCATGCGCACGGGGGCATCCAGTTGCGAACGAATAGCCTCAATGGCGGAGTCATCGGCAATGTCCGCCACGCAGGTGCGGATGCCGGGTACCTGTAGCGCCAGGGCCGCCAGCGCATCGGCTGTGCGCGCCACGGCCAGGACTTGCAGGCCTGCGTCACCCAAGCGCCGGGCAATGACCTGCCCCATCGCGCCGGTGCTGCCGACAACGATGGCAATGTCTTTGCTAGCGCCCATACGACGTCGACTTCGTGCCGCGCACTGAGTCATACGCCTGACCGGATTGCCTTGGCCAACTGCTCATGCGGCCTGCTTTTCTTGCGCCGCATCCTTGAGCAGACCGCGCTCACGCGCCATGGTCATGGCCGTGTCTTCGATCATGTCTTCCTGGCCGCCAATCATCTTCTTGCGGCCCAACTCGACCAGAATGTCGCGGGCCGATACGCCGAAGCGCGTAGCCGCACGCTTGGCGTGCAACAGGAAGGTGGAATAGACACCGGCAAAACCCAGCGTGAGAGAGTCGCGGTCAACGCGCACGACGTGGTCCATCATCGGCACGATGACGTCCTCGGCCACGTCCATCAACTTGAACAGGTCGACGCCAGTCTCAATGCCCAGCCGTTCGCACACGGCCAAAAAAGCCTCCAGAGGGGTGTTGCCGGCGCCTGCGCCCAGCCCCGCCACCGAGCCGTCGATTCGGCTGGCACCAGCCTCTATGGCAGCGATGGAATTCCAGATTCCCAAGCCCAGGTTGTGGTGACCATGAAAGCCGATTTCAGTCTCGGGCTTGAGCACCGCCTTGAGGGCACTGACGCGCGCCGTCACGTCGGCTGGCAGCATGTAGCCCGCAGAGTCGGTGACGTAGACCGTCTGTGCGCCATAGCTCTCCATCAGTTTGCCTTGCTGTGCCAGACCTTCGGGGCTGTTGAGGTGGGCCATCATCAGAAAGCCTGTGGTGTCCATTCCCAGCTTGCGCGCAAAGGCGATGTGCTGCGGCGATGTATCTGCCTCGGTGCAATGTGTGGCCACATGCACGCTGCGCGCACCGCAGTCATAGGCCGACTGCAACTCGCGCATGGTGCCCAGACCGGGGATCAGCAACACGGAGACCTTGGCCTGCTTCATCAACGGACAGACAGCGCTCAGATATTCCTCGTTGCTGGCCAGTGCAAAGCCGTGCTGTAGCGAATTGCCGCCCATGCCTGCGCCGTGGGTGACCTGAATCAGCGGGATGCCGGCATCGTCCAGTGCGGTGGCCACCTTGACCATTTGTTCTACAGAAATTTGCTCGCGCTTGGCATGCATGCCATCGCGCAGACACATGTCGTGCAGTAGGACCTTGCGGCCTTTGAGAGTGCTTGTCATGGGGAGTCTTTATTAGGCGGCCACGGTGGCCGTGGGCTTGAGGGTGATGGTGCCGTCGAGGATTTCTTGGGCGAACATCTCGGCGGTGCGGCAGGCGGCCGCGGTCATGATGTCCAGGTTGCCGGCGTAGGTGGGCAGGTAATCGCCCAGCCCAGCCACCTGCATAAAGACCGCCACGCGTTTGCCGTCGAACAACGGGCCATTCACCAGCGTGTAGCCGGGTACATATTTTTGCACTTCCTTGATCATTTTGTGGATGGACTCGGTGATGCGCGCCTGATCGGGCTCGTTGTCGCACAGGCACTGGATGGTGTTGCGCATCATCATTGGCGGCTCCGCGGGATTGATGATGCATAGTGCCTTGCCCTTGCGTGCGCCACCCACTTTTTCGATTGCGTTGGAGGTGGTGTAGGTGAACTCATCAAGGTTGGCGCGCGTGCCCGGGCCGACCGATTTGGAGGCCAGGCTGGCCACAATTTCGGCGTAGCCCACGCTCTGGATGCGGCTGATGGCGTTGACGATCGGAATCGTCGCCTGGCCAGCGCAAGAGATCATGTTGACGTTCATCTCCACGCGGTCGGCGTGTTCGCGCAGATTTACCGGCGGCACACACAGCGGGCCAATCGCGGCGGGTGTCAGGTCGATCATCAGCACACCAAGCTCGTTGAGCTTGCGCGAGTTTTCGGCGTGCACATAAGCGCTGGTGGCGTCAAAGGCGATCTGAATGCCATCGGCCTCCACATGGGGCAGCAGACCATCCACGCCATCAGCCGTGGTCTTTAGGCCCATGGCGCGGGCGCGTTGCAGCCCCTCGGAGTTGGCGTCGATGCCAACCATCCAGACCGGCTCGAGCACGGGACTGCGCTGGATTTTGTAGATCAGATCGGTGCCGATGTTGCCGGAGCCGATCAAGGCACATTTGATTTTTTTCATAACGTTTCTTCGTTCAGGCAAAGTGCATCGCAACGCTGCCGAGTTCCTGGAAACGGGCGCACACGAAGTCGCCCGGTTGGACCGCAATGGCCTCGGTGATGCCGCCGCTCATGACAAAGCTGCCGGCGGGCAAGCTCTCGCCAATCTCGTGCAAGACTTTGACTACCAGCGCCACCGCATCGGCCGGATGACCGGCCACCGCGCTGGACGCACCCATGGCCACGGACTCGCCGTTCTTCTCGATCACCACGCCCAAGGTGGACATGTCGATGTCGGCCAACAGACGCGCGCGGCCTCCAGTGACATAGCGTGCTGAGGAGCTGTTGTCTGCCACCACGCTTTGCAGGTCAAACTTGAAACCGGTGAATCGCGAATCGATGATCTCCACCGCGGGCACGACAAAGTCGGTGGCCGCCAGCACTTCTTCGCGGGTGCAGTGGGGACCGGACAGATTGGCCTTGGTGACGAAAGCCACTTCGCATTCCACGCGTGGATGCACCAGATCGCTGGTGGCGATCGTGCTGCCCTCAGGGCGGAACATGTCGGCCAGCAAAAAGCCCACGGTGGGCACGCGCACACCCATCTGGTCCATCTTGGCCTTGGAGGTAAGGCCCGCTTTCCAGCCGATCTGGCGCTGACCCTCCGCCAGCCACCTGCGCAACAAAGCGAGCTGCACCGCGTAGCCGTCACCCAGTGTCATGCCGGGAAAGTCTTCGGTGAGTTTAGGGATGGCCTTCGCACCGCGCTGCGCGGCTTCAATGCGGTCGGTCAGACGCAGCACATCGGCATCCGACAGTGTGCGGTTCATGCTCAAGGCTTCTGTAGTCATACAACAGTCTTCACATGAAAGCGGGCGCGGCACTGCCCCAGACCGCCAATGGTGCAAATGAGTTCGTCACCATCGGTTACCGGTAGCAGGGGCGACTGTGAGCCCGATAAAATAATTTCACCCGCACGGAACGGCAGGCCCAATCGGCCTAGCGTGTTAGCCAGCCAAACCACCGCGTTGATGGGCGAACCCTGCACCGCCGCGCCTACGCTGGTTGAATGCAAAGCGCCGTTGCGTTGCAAGGCCATGCCGGCCAGTTGCAGGTCGAGCTTGCGCGGATCGCCTTTGGCATCGCCCAACATAAATACGCCGCAGGAGGCGTTGTCGGCCACCGTGTCCTGAATCTTGATCTTCCAGTCGCGAATGCGTGAGTCAACAATCTCAAAGCAGGGCGACACATAGGCCGTGGCGCGGATAACGTCGGTGGCGGTGATGCCCGGGCCAATCAGGTCACGCTCCAGCACAAAAGCCAGTTCAGCTTCGGCCTTGGGCTGGATCATATGGTTCAGATCGACGCCTGATGCCTCGGTGCAGAGCATCTTTGATGTGAGCTGGCCGAAGTCCGGCTCATACACACCCAGCATGTCCTGCACGGGTTTGCTGGTCACGCCAATCTTCTTGCCAATGATGGTCTCGCCTGCCTGCACGCGGCGGCTCACCATGCGCAATTGAATCGCATAGGCATCAGTGGTAATGATGTCGGGAAAGCGCTCCAGCAAGGGCGCCACCACGCGGCGTTCGCGCCACGCGTCGAACAATTCGTCGCCGCAGCGTTCAATCAGATCAGGGGTCATAGCTTGATGCAGACGTTGCGCGTCTCGGTATAGAACTCAAGGGAATGCACGCCACCTTCACGGCCAATACCACTTTGCTTGTTACCGCCAAAGGGCGTGCGCAAATCGCGCAGGAACCAGCTGTTAACCCAGGTGATGCCCACGTCAATGGCAGCGGCCATGCGGTGTGCGCACTTCAGGTTCTCGGTCCAGATGGTGGTGGACAAGCCATAGCGGTTGGCATTGGCCAGGGCCACTACTTCGGTCTCGCTATCGAAGGGGCGGATGTGGCAGCAGGGGCCAAAAATTTCTTCGCGCACCACGCTGGCGGTTTCGGGCAAGCCGGTCCAGATGGTGGGCTGCACCCAGGCACCTGCCTTCAGGTCGGCCGGCATATCGGGTACGCCACCGCCGGTGATTAGCGTGGCGCCCTCAGCCATGGCTTTGGCGTAGTACGACAGCACTTTTTGCTTGTGCTCCTGACTAATCAGGGGGCCGTAGTTGGAGCCTGCATCGCTGGGGCGACCGTATTTCACGGCCTCACAGCGGGCCTTCAAAGCTGCCACGAAACGATCAAAGATCGGGCGCTGCACATACACGCGCTCGGTACCCAGACACACCTGCCCGGTGTTCATAAAGGCCGAACGGAAGATGCCTTCCAATGCGGCATCGAAATCGCAATCGGCAAACACAATGCCGGCGTTCTTGCCGCCCAATTCAAAGCTCACATCGCGGATGCCGTTGGCCGCCGCTTTCATGATGGCGGTGCCGGTGCGGGTCTCACCCGTGAAGGTGATGGCGTCCACTTCTTCGTGCTGAGTCAGGAACTCGCCCGCAGCCTCCGGGCCGAAGCCGTGCACCACGTTATAGACACCCGGTGGTACGCCGACCGCGTTCATCACTTCGCCCAGCAGCGTGGCTGTGGCCGGGGTTTCTTCTGAGGGTTTGACCACCACGGTATTACCGCAGGCCAGCGCGGGGCCGACCTTCCAGGTCATCAGCAGGAAGGGGGCATTCCACGGGCTGATAACACCCACCACGCCCTTGGGTTTGCGAATGGCGTAATTCAAGGCGCCGGCGCCGTCGGGCGTGTCCATCATGAAACTCTCGGTGGGCACGTTCTTGATGAGGTCGGCAAAGACTTTGAAGTTGGCTGCACCACGCGGCACAAACGCGTGCGCAATCACATGGTGCGGCTGGCCGGTGTCGGCCTCTTCGGCGGCCACGAATTCGTCAAACCGTGCGGTAATTCCATCGGCCACTGCATGCAACATGGCCACGCGCTTTTCGACCGTCATGCGGCCCCACTCGCCCGTCAATGCGGCACGTGCAGCCATGACGGCGGCGTTGACATCATCTAGAGTGCCTTGGGCCACATGGCCGATCAGCTGGTTATCGGTGGGGGAGCGCTTCTCAAACGTCTTGCCGCTGGAAGCACTTTGAAATTTTCCGTTGATGAAATGGGAGTAGGTCTGCATGGGTGTTTGCTCGGGGTTATCCGGTTGTGGTGGCGTTGGCGGCGGCACGCCTGGCCAGTTCGTCGGCCCGGCTGATACTGGCGGCCACGCCACCAATGGCCCAACGGTCTGGGTAGATATGGTCAATCTGCACGCGCACGCGTTGCGGGTCACCGCCCAGTAAACGGGCCGTGACTTCGGTCACGTCGGCCATCACGCGGTGCAACATCTCCAGGCTGCGACCTTCCATCAGCGCCATACGGATCAGCGGGACCTCGCACCCAGCGCGCGGTTGGCGTGCCAGCACTTCGTCAGCGGGCTCACCGGCGATGGCGTAAAGCTCGGGGTCCACTTCCGTGATCCACACCTGCAGGCGCTCAGGTGGCGCTTCGATGGCCTTGGCAAACGCAGCGGAAAACTCGCGCAGCAATTGCTTGAGCAGCGGGCGCGGGTGGCCGGCGAGCACATGGATATTGGCAACAGGCATGTGGGCTCCAGAAACAATAAGGGCGTGGGGGACTGCATGCGGATAGCCATCAACTGGCTATCGGCACGTTGCGCTGGTTCAGCGATCAGGTCACTACGGTCAGGAAGGTTTCGTGTAGCTTGCGATGCGCCACGTCCAAGCCCCCGCCTTCGCCCAGGCCTTCCCAAGTCCATGCGATAGGAGGCAAATCGGGGTACGTGGTGTTGCCGCCAGAGTAGGTCTCGAAGCGATTGCCGGACGGGTCCCATGCATAGATGGTGCCGCCGCGGGTAATGCCGTGGCGTGTTGGGCCGATGTCTACCTTGATGTCGTTGGCGGCCATGATGTCGGCCGCGCGGAACACGCGATCGATCGACTCCATGTAGAACGACACATGGTGCAGCTTGCCCGGCTCGGGGTGCACCACAAAGGCAATGTCATGCGCCTTGTTGGAGCAGCACAGCCACAGTGCTCCTTTGACATCGCTTTCTGGCAGCGTGACAAATTCGGCCAGGTGAAAGCCCAGCACCTGGGTAAAGATCTCCAGCACCTTGTCGACGTTGGGGCCGTACAGCAGCGCGTGGTCAAAGCGCATGGGCGCAATGCCTTTGTCGAACTTGGGGCTGTATGGTGTGGGGTCTTTCTGTCCCAGGTCGCTGCCGACAAATTTCTTGTGTGCGTACAACTCAATCTGGTGACCGCTGGGAATCTCGAAACGCAGACGCTCGCCGGTTTCCAGCAGGTCTCCTGCGGGGATGCGCGAGGTGCTCAGGCCATAGGCTTTGAGATCGGCTTCGAGCTTGTCCATTGTGGCGGCGCTGTCCACCTTGAAGGCGAAGAAGTCCATGCCGGCACGGTCGGCCTGACGCAGGATGATGCTGTGGTGATCACGCTCATCCCAAGCCTTGAGATAGACGCGTCCGGATGCGTCGCGGCCGGTTTCCTCCAGTCCCAGCACGTCGCGATAGAACGCAACGGATTCGTTGATATCCAGCACCCGGATCTGGACGTGTCCGGGGCGCAATACGCCTGTCAATGCCATGTTGTTTGTCTCCTGTCGTCGATTGGTAAGGGTCTTGGTGCGTTGACGACGCTGCACCGCCCCACTGAACTCAGAGGTAATGTAGGAGCGACACCCCAATGCAGTCCAATACCATCGAAATCTGGCAGCCATACCTTTTACGAATATCAGAGGCAACTGGTTTACACCAACTGGTATAAATGAGCCACTTGGAACAGAATCTCCGGAACTATTAGATCCCTTAACTTTGAGCAGGACTGCCGTGGAACTCCGCCATCTCCGTTACTTCGTGTGCGTTGCCGAAGAAAAGAACATCGGCCGTGCGGCCTTAAGGCTGCATATTTCTCAGCCCCCCCTCACCAGACAAATCCAGCAATTGGAAGACCAATTGGGGGTGCAGCTTTTCAAGCGAACTAACCGGGGCGTCGAACTGACCGATGCAGGGCGGGTGCTGTATGACGACGCGCGCAATATCCTGGGCCTGACTGAGCGCGCCATGGAGCGCAGCAGTAAAGCTGCCCAAGGTCTTCTCGGTCGCGTCGATATTGCAATCTTCGGGTCGGGTATTTTTGGCGCCATTCCGCGCTTGATACGGGTGTTTCGAGAGGCACACCCGGATGTCAGCATCTTCATGCACAACATGGTGAAAGAAGAACAGATCGACGCGCTACGCCATCGTCGCATAACACTGGCCTTCAACCGCCTAATGCGCCCGATCGACGGTCTGGTGAGCGAGACCTTGTTGACTGAGGCACTCTTCGTGGCCATGCCCTCGGGCAGTCCTTTGTCGGCGCGCACTGCGGTGTCGCTGCAGGAGTTGGAAAACGTTGCGCTGGTGTTGTTTCCGACGGGCGCCCGGCCCAGCTTTATTGATCGAGTTCACGAGATGTGCCGTGCCTGCCATTTCTCGCCGGTTGTTGCCCAAGAGGTGAGCGATGTAGTTCACGCAGTGGCATTGGTTGCCACCGGTTTTGCAGTAACGCTGGTGCCGCACTCAGCCACTTCCATCGCCATGCCGGGAATCACTTACCGACCACTGCACCAACCGACGCTGTCAACCGTGGACCTGTGCTGCATTTACCGCGACGACGACGACTCGCCCATACTTCAGTCGCTGCTGACGTCTATGCGTAAAGCGGCCCGGGAACAGTCGTCACCCTGAATGCCGGATCATTCCTGATTGGTATGGCCAATACAGCCTCAACGGTATTGGACTAGCACGCGTTTTTGCAAACAATATCGTGGCTGGCTCTGCTTCAATTGGAGGCAGGTGACCTGCGCCCTTTGCCCGGAGACAAGCGTGCAGAAATTCGACATTCACATAGAAGATACGGGGGAGCATTTTCCCTGCAGCGATGCGCGTTCATTGCTGGAAGGCATGGTGGCGCTTAACCGAAAAGGCATTCCACTGGGCTGTCAAAACGGTGGCTGCGGGGTTTGCAAGGTGGCCATTCGATCCGGTGACTACACCGCCCGGCCCATGAGCCGGGCCCATATTAGTGAAACAGAAGAGCAGCACGGAACGGTGCTGGCATGTAGGGTTAAGCCCAAGTCCGAAATTCATCTTGCAGTCTTGGGTCAGATGAAAAAGAACGTGTGCCGTTGAGCTACCGCTTGTCAGATGCCACATGAAAAACCATTCACATTTGTGCCGTGACGATTCCTCTGACACATTCCTCGTGGATTGGCAGATTCAGCAAGGCAGACATAGCGGCCAAGACCAAATCAGCGTACAACATCCAAGTGAAGTCTCCGAAACGACTCATCGAGAGTCCTCCCAGCCAGGCGCCTAGAAATCCTCCAATCTGGTGCGAGAGCAATGTCAATCCGAACAAAGTCACGGAGTAACCCAACTGCTGCTGAATCGGGTTGAAATGGACCACCGCACAGCCGACATTCGGGAGCACCCGCCTCCAGCCCGTTGAAGCCGGTGACCTTGGAACTTTGCTTTTTTTCCCGCAGCACCCGCATCGGGCTGGTAGGAGTCGGTCGCCAGTTTCTGGCCAAGGTCCGGTCAAGCTCCCTTTCCTGTCATCCGCTCGGTACTTCATTAAGTCAGGCTCGCAGCGGGAGCGGTCGTACGGACTTTGAAATTGTTGACGGGAAACCCGTCGATGCACCCAGAAGGCATATGCTGGCAGTCAGAGCGCTTACGGAAATCTAAGCAAGCTTTGGCGCATTTTTGGATGTGGCGAATATGGCAAATCCAGCCAATGAGATGAGCAGTCCCAACAAGATGCTGAGGGACATGGGCTCATCGAACATCAGCCATGCCCATACCAACGTCAATGGTGGACTAGCGTACAAAACAGCAGTGACGCGGGCCGGGGTAAATCGGCGCAGTGCCACGTAGTACAGACCCCAGGCACCAAAAGTTGCAACAAAGGCCAGCCACAAATTGCCACCGATGAATTCCGGCCGCATGACGGGCAGAAGCCCACCTTGCGCCCAGGCAAAGGGTACGTAAGCAGCTGCAGCCGACAGGCACTGGATACAAAGTTGCTGATGGACTGGCATGTTGCGCGAATGGCTATTGCGTATCAACAGTGTGGCCAGCGCAAAAGCAGCCGTGCCCAAGACTGGCAGCGCAAAAACCCAAAGGGGGGTGGCTCCAAGTTGCACCGACACATTGGTTGCGACCAGCACGCCAAGGACGCCAACTGCAGTGCCCACCCATTGGCGGCTGCCGAGCTTCTGCTGCAACATGGGCCACGACAACAGGGCCACCATGAGCGGCAACATATCCGTGATGAGGGCTACGATACCGGTTGGGGCTCCATAGTTGATTGCCAGTGAGTAGCAAGCCAGGTAACTGGCCATTGCGAATATGCCAAAACCTATCTGCTCCAGCACGTCGCGCAGGCGCATGCGAGGGCCCCACAGGACGGCCATTGGCAACAGCAATATGCCTGAGACCGCGCTGCGCCACAACAAAATCGAGAAGATGGGGGCATAGTCAATGGCAAACCGCACCCCCACAAAGCCAGCGCTCCAGCTGATGACCAGTGCCGCTTCCAATGCAAAAGCGAGCGCCAAGCTCCAAAAGCGGGGGCTTCGGTCAGGTGGGGTCATGGGGAGGGTCGCATGCATGGCAATATCAATTCAATTACAGAATGAATCATTCAGCATCTCTGCTCTTCAGTCCAATGAGACTTTCTTAGAATTGCTATTCCAATGTGGAATGAATCAGCATGAAACAGTCGCAAACCAAGCAGCCGGGCCGACCGGTACGCAACCGCGCACTGCCCCTCGTGCAATTCCGCGCGTTTGAAGCGGTAGCCCGACACCTCAGCTTCAGTGCAGCAGCACAAGAACTTGCTCTCACGCAGAGCGCAGTCAGCCGACACATGGCATTGGAAGAGGAAATTGGTGTGAAGCTGCTGACCCGTGGCACACGCTCGGTAGACCTCACCAGCGCCGGCGCCCGCTTGCTGGATGCGCTGGTGCCTTCCATGCAACGTATTGATACAGCGGTACAGCAAATCCGTGCCCAGGCAGACCGGCCCAGTGTGGTGGTAACGACTTGGGCATCCTTCGCTTCCATCTGGCTGATACCGCGCCTGGAGTCGTTTCAAGCGCGGCATCCGGAAATTGACATCCACGTGCGCACGACAGACTCCGCTATTGACCTGGAGGCGCATGAGGCCGACATCGCCTTACGCTACACCCGCGAAACCGCAGTGCAGCCAGGCTCTGTTCAGATGTTCGACGACCAAATTGTGGCTGTGGCAAGTCCCTTGGTCTTGAAGGACTGCAAGAACATTAGATTGCTGCGCTCACCGCAAGACCTGCATCAGATGACCCTTATCGAGGCCGGTGATACCCACACTAATCAGCGGCTGGCGTGGCTCACCTGGCACGGCTGGGCCAAAGCCAACAAACTGCAGGACTTGAGCCCCAAGCGATGGATGTATTTCGATTACTCCCAGCAGGTTGTGCAGGCTTGCCTGTCCGGTCACGGTGTTGCACTGTCCCGATTGCCTCTGGTCGCAGACAGCCTGGCGCGCGGGGAGCTCGTTGAGGTGCTGCCGCGTTACCGGCTGACCTCTCCCATGGGGTATTGGATTGTTACTTCGGCTCGCAGCAAGGCACGTCCCGAAGTTGTGGCGTTTACACAGTGGTTGCTGGAGCAAGCGAAATTGGCAAACCAGGTCATGGCGCGCATCAGCCAAATGAAATGACGACAAATATGCGCGTCAATTTTCAGGCTGATGCCCGACCAAGGTTGAACTGAACCACCCGAAAGCTGCCTGTCGCGAGCGTCTTCTTCCAGCCTTCTGTAGCCCTACTGGTTCGGCGACTGAATGTCGCCAACCCATGCGGGAAGAGTCATACGCGGGTTCAAGTCCTATGCCCGCAAACGCGGCATCAGAGTCATAGGATTTGGGTGGGCCAACGTCGGCAATGGGCACACTGGAGGTGCCCACCAACGTCGGTTGTATGGGATGCTGATTTTCTATGACGGCTTTACGGCTGATCAATTTGAACGCGCAAACGCAGGTCAGAGCCACATGCCGAAGTTCGAGTCAGGCGCTCCATTGCGGTCAGTCAGCGGACACATTTCTTATTAACGGTCGTTGAGCCGGCGAACGGGCATCTGACCTCTTTCGGCTCTTGTGCCGCGTACCCTCAAGGCTGAGGCCTGGTGCGCTGTTTTCTTCAAGAATCACAGCGCTTTACTTGCTCATTGAGAAATCGCATCTCCAAATACCGTCATATTTAGCGGCAAATTTGCGCACATCCTTGGATCAATGCCTGACATCAGCACCGGCAGTGCTTGCCACAGGGCAGCTACGCTGGGAACGTCGGTATCGGCAAGGGTCGGTGCAGAACATCCTCGGCCAACCACTGCGCGCTCTTGCGCGCTCGTTCGGCGACTACCGGAAGCGGCAGCTGCTGGTAGTCATCGTTGAACACTTCAAAGCTGTAGTCCCCGGCATAGCCTATAGCCTCCAAACGCAACACTAACTCGATCAGTTCATTGCTGTGCACGCCCTCCGAAGGGAACACCCGGAAGGTTCGTGCGGTCGTCATGCGCTCTTCAAAAGTGGGGGCTTCCTGCCACATGAAATCTGAAAGCTGAACCAGGAAAATCTTTGTGGCATCGAGCTCTTCGATCGCATTCAGTTCGGTCTTGCTCGCAAAGACGTGAAAGGAATCCATGCCGATGCCAAGGTTGGGGCAGTCTGCCCGGCACACGATGTCCCATGCCGTTGTGAACTCGTTGACCGACCGCCCCCACGACAGCGCCTCGTATGCAACCTTGATTCCCAATGGAAGGGCCAACATGGCCAGCTTGCGCAGGTCTGCAGCGATGGCATCCAAGTCGTTCGTGGCATGCCGCGACGTACTTGAACAAACCAAGAGTACTTTGCTGTTTACCGCCGCGCACATCTGCAGCATGGATTTTGCAATGTCCACCTTGTAATTATGTAGATGCCCGGACAGGCCCTCGAAGTCTCGAAGTACCTGAAAGCCTGTTGCTCGCATTCCGCTCGCCCTCACCACGGCAACTGCTGCATCAAACCCACCGGGGTGGCCCACAATGTCTCGGGCACTGAGCATGACTTGTGTGAAGCCTGCATTGCGCATGGCTTCTAGCTTGGCCTCTAACGGGCCGGCTAACGAAATGGTGTCCATTCCAAAACCGTCTATAAGTCTCATGATGCGATCCTCAGGCGACGATATGAACCAACTCAAACGAAACCGACCCTAACTCGGTACGCGTGAGTGCACCTCTGTCTTCAGGATGAAGCTTTTCACTTTCGACAAATTCAATACCTTGCCGTTTGAGGGTTGCTACTGTAGCTCCCACGTCAGGTGTACCAATGCCGATGCGCTGCAATTTCTCCTGGGACTCCATGAAGTCCATAGTTGGATCGGGCTCAATTAACTGCCACAAAAATTGTCCACAGGCACTCTTCATGAGTTTGCCTTTGGGAAGGATTCCATAGCGCTCTTCGTCTGGTATCTGCATGAAACCAAAGAGATTCTCGTAATAGGCCATCCAGTCCGCACTGCGTGATGGACCTATGTACTGCACCACCCCAAAGTAGCTGCTTCCTGCCACGGGAGGAACACTCGGATTGATCGTGGGAATGGGCATGAAGTCAATGCTGTAGATCGAAAACTCTTCCCATCGGTCCACAAAATAGAACCGGCTGCCACCAGGGCCGTGTATGGCGGGAATGTGCAATTCCATTGCCTGCGCATGGCTTGGCACATCCCACGCGCCCAACCTGAGACAGGTTGTGTGGGCCTTCAGTGCATCCCTCACACGAAACGCCACAGCGGAAATCACAGGAGAGCCACCCGCCGTCGCGCTCACGCGTGCATCGTCAGGGTGAGCGTTGATGATCAGGTTCATCCCGCCTTGGCTGTAGAGCGTTACTTCGCGAGAACGATGGCGTGCGACAGGTCGAAAGCCCATCCGCTCCAGCACCTGACCCAAGGCCTGGGGCTTACTCGTTGCATACTCAATGAACTCGATTCCCTCCATGGCCAAAGGGTTGGGGCGTCTAGCTTCCGCTTCACGTGTGTCGGCCAATAGTGTCATAGCAGCGCTTCTCCTAAATCAGTATTGAAGAGTAGAGATTGAACGCAATACTTCCGGCGTCGTGTTGGGAAGTCCAAAGAAGTCCAAATACGCTGGAATCTGTTCAAACAGCATGTCGGCGCCTAACTGCACCCTGCAGCCCCGAGCCATTGCAGCAGCCAGGAAGGCCGTGGTTTCTGACTTCATGACCACTTCGCCGACAAATGTCTGGGGGTGTATGCGTGAGACATCCACTGGCATGGGGTCCCCATCGTCCATACCCAGTGGCGTGGCGTTCACCACTAGATCATGATCAGCAGGATCGTTCACACCGGTTCTTACTTGCAAATTCGGATAGTGCTGAAGAAGGCGAGACGCCAGGTCTTCGCAGGCAGCAGCATTTACATCAAACAGGGAAAGTGCAGCCAGACCTTCTGCTGCCAATGACGCGGCAATGGCCGAACCAACCCCACCGCATCCCATCACCAGTGCGCGAGCGCCTTTTAGTTCTACACCCTTGCGCAGCACGCCGCGCGTAAAGCCCGCGCCATCAAACATCTCGCCTTGCAATTGGCCTGCGGGACCGATACGTACCGCATTGCAGGCGCCGGCAATGGCGGCTGTCGGGAGTACCTCGTCCACCAGACCCAAAGTTGTTACCTTATGTGGCATGGTGATCAAGGCGCCCCGAATGTTGCTCATCTTGAATACCGACCGTAGACAAGTGGAATAGTCCTCAACCCTGTAACCCATCGGCACAACCACCACATTGGCCCCCGCTTTCTCAAACCATGGGTTGTAAATCATGGGCGCCTTAAAGGCATGTGTTGGGTAGCCGATGTGGGCGATGATTTCAGTACTTCCAGTAATCATTGCTCGCCCTTGCTGTGTACTCATGTGTGCTGTTCGAAATGATCTATTGCAGACGGAAAATGGGTGTTTGGTCGAGCTCGATCCCTTAGACACGCAGACACATGGGTCCGCTGTCATGCAGGCACGATCTTCGGCATTGCAAAGGCGAAGCGAGCCAGCAGTAGGACTCGCCCGCCTTGGGTTTCGGAGATGCTATTTACGTAACTTTGCCAGCTCAGCTTGCACGTCAGCCACCGTGGCTCCCACGGCAATGCTATGTTTTTCGATCACTGGCTTCATCTTTTCGCGCAGTTTGACCACTTCGGCGGCGGGCAAGCTTGTAATGGTCATGCCGTTCTTCTTCAGCACATCCAGGTTGGCTGCTACCGTACTGCGTGCTGCTTCGCGCTGGGCCTTCACAGCAATATCGGCGGAATCATCGATTATTTTTTTCTCATCAGCACTTAGGCCGTCCCAAACCTTCTTACTGAAGATCACGGACTGGGGGTTGTACTGGTGATTGGTCAGCGTCAGGAACTTTTGCACTTCGTAGAATTTGCTGGTCGCAATAACTGACACCGGGTTTTCTTGCCCATCAATTGCCCCCTGTTCAAGCGCTGCGTAGACTTCCGGGAATGGCAGCGGCGTGGGGTTGGCGCCCAGTGCCTTGACCCAATCCACGTTGATCGGGTTGGGGATCACGCGCAACTTTAGACCTGCGAGGTCTTCGACTTTGTTGATCGCTCTTTTGCCATTTGTGATGCTGCGGAAACCGAGCTCCCAGTAGGACAATCCGACAATCCCTTTGTCGGCAAGTGCTGCATGCATTTTTTGCCCAATTGGGCCATCTACAATGACATCAGCTTCCTTCTCATTGGAGAACAGGAAGGGAAAGTCAAAGACTTCCAGTGCCTTCACTTCGCTGGCAAGAATCCCAGAATTCATAACGGCCATCTCTACCGTGCCGCCCTTGACCGCGGACAAAGTTGCCTGATCGCTGCCAAGCGTGCCGTTGACAAACAGTTGCACCTTGATCTTGCCCCCAGACTTTGCTTCCACGGCTTCTTTGAATTTCTTCATGCCGACCACCGAAGGGTGCCCATCGTTGCCCACCGTTCCGAACTTGATGGTGCGATCTTTGATGTCCTGTGCAGTGGCGGTCCCCATTGCGGTTACGGCCAGCGTAGCCAATAAGGACTTGATGAACAGTCGTTTCACTATTTGTCTCCTCGTAAATGATTGATTTGTAAGGATGTACGCAACCAACCCGACCTGCGCGTGGCGTACCCAGACACGCGCAGGACACTTAAAGCCATCACGCCTAATAGAACCAGCGCGCTGGCACCATGACCAATTGGGGAAATCCAACCATCAGAAACATGATCACGAACTGCGCAATCATGAAAGGAATCACCCCTTTGGTGACTTCGTCCATAGACATCTTTCCCGCTCCCGCCACTGCGTTCAAAACCGTCCCCACAGGGGGCGTAATCAGTCCGATGGCGTTATTGATGATGAACAAGACACCGAAGTAGACCGGGTCAATGCCTGCAGCCTTGACCACGGGCATAAGTACCGGGGTCAGCAAGAGAATGGTCGGGGTCATGTCGAGCGCGGTGCCCACCACCATCGTCAGCAGCATGATGCACAACATCAGCAGGCGCGGACTGTCCATGATGGGCTGCAGCAACTCTACGATTTGTCCGGGCAGATTGGCCACTGTTATCAGCCAAGCAGAAACCATCGCTGCCGCAACCAGAAACATCACCACTGCACTGGTCTTGGATGCATTGATGAATATTGGCAGAAGTCTGTCAAAGTTCAATTCCCTGTAGATCACCGTGGATACAAACAGTGAGTAGACCGCAGCCACCACTGCAGCTTCAGTCGGCGTGAAGATGCCAAACTTCAGGCCAAACACAATGATGAACGGAAGTACCAGCGCCCAGGTTGCCAGGCGTAACGCTTCCAAGATTTCGCCCATTGACTTGCGGGGTGGCGGGGTAATTTGCTCTCTTCGCACCAGCCACCACCAAGTTACCACCAGTGACACGGCTAACCATACTCCAGGAAATATGCCTGCCATAAAGAGCTTGGATATGGACACGCCGCCGGCAACGCCAAACACCACAAAGCCAATCGAAGGCGGAATGATGGGGGCAATAATGCCGCCTGCAGCAATCAAACCTGCCGAACGCGACTTGTCATGTCCAGCGGCTACCATCATTGGAAGCAGCAGCGCAGATAAGGCGGCCGCATCGGCAACCGCCGATCCTGAAAGCGACGCCATGATCACGGCGGCCATGATGGTCACGTAGCCCAGTCCGCCTTTCACATGGCCGACCAATGCCATTGCGAAGTTAACGATGCGTCGAGACAGACCACCGGCGTTCATGATTTCACCAGCAAGCATGAAGAATGGCACAGCCAGCAATGAATAGCTATTTGCCCCTTCGAGCAGATTTTGCGCAAGAATCTGCGCGTCAAAGTTGCCCATATGCACCATGAGGGCCACGCCGCACAGCAGGAGAGAGAACGCAATGGGCACGCCCAGCGCCATTGCAGCGATCAGGGACCCCAGGAATACGATAACTGTCATGGTCTGCGTGTCTGCTAGTGCTTGGTGGATGGCTCGTCAGCGTCCCCATGGGGGGACTCTTCGGACTCCTGTATGAGCAACAGGTTTGCATCGTCGATTTGACCGATCAGTAACTTGAAGAGGTCCTGAAGGAGGATGGGTGCACCGAGGACCGCAAACACCATGCCGGCTGCATAGAACCAGCCCATGGACACTTCCATCACAGGGCTTTCCGAGTCCACGTTGACCTTGTATTGCTCCAGGCTCCCCTGGAAAAGTAACCACAGGCAATAGAGCATGAGAGCTAACGACAGCCCCATACAAATGCGCTTGCCCAGCGGGCCCAGTTTGCCAACCAGCATGTCCGTACCCAGATGCGCGTTATCGCGCAATGCGACCACGGCCCCAAGAAATGTCAGCCAGACAAACAACCAGCGCGAGAGCTCTTCTGACACTGTAAAACCGGAGTTAAAGCCATAGCGCAAGACCACATTGCCAAACACAAGCACCACCATGGCCAACATGGCGGCGGCAATGAGATAGCCGATCAACCGGCAATATCCGTTTATCAACCCGGTCATAAAGATTTCTCTACAAGTGACGTTCCTTGTAATGTACGAACTAGTTAGTTTTGACATTACAGGGAAAACCCTGAAACCTGTACGACTGAGAGAGATAGCAGTTATGCCGAAATGTGATTACTGCTTAACAAAGCGCAACACCATCTCCGTGATGCTGGCGCGCCGAACAACGTCCTGCGCCAGACTCTTTGCCTTGTTCTTAAATAAGAGACTGAATGTGTGCTGATTGGAGACATTGAAGAACGTCAGCGCCGAAATGGATGCATGGATATCCACGGGGTCCAGTCCTGTGCGGAATACGCCCTGCCGCACTCCACGTTCATACAACTTGCTAATGGCATCGATCGCCGGCACGTTCAGCTCCTGAATGCTTTTGGATTGCGACAGGTATGCACCACGTGCGATGTTCTCGTTCATCACCAAGCGGATGTAGTCTTCGTTGCCAGCGTGATGGTCGAAGGTGAACTCCACCAAACGTCGCAAAGCATCCTCGGGCTCTAGATCCTCCAAATGAAGCTCTGCTTCGATGGCACGCATGCGTCGATAGCTCTCTTCCAATACTGCCAGGTACAAGCCTTCCTTGCTACCGTAGTAGTAGTAAATCATGCGCTTGCTAGTGCGGGTGGTTTCGGCAATCGCGTCAATGCGGGCGCCACTGAGCCCTTTTTCAGCGAACTCCTGCGTGGCGACTTCCAGAATCTCGGCCATGGTCCGCTCTGGGTCATTGATTCGCGCTACATGGCTCACCACTCCAGAGGCCTTAATCACCGGATTCCGAGTTCTTTTTTGAATCACATGCTGCGGGGATTTTTCATGTACCAGCTTGTTCATTCTTGAAGTATATGGCGCAACTTAAGGCCGGCAACCACCACTTAGCCTAGATAGGCCCATCGCACCACAAAGCCAGATGAGGCAACTTGAGACACAATTTGCATGCGGCTACGGCGATTCTTATTGGACTTTCATGCTCGATAAATACAGGATCCCCGTGAAAGTGCAGCGACTTGAGGCAGTGTTTTATGGCAACTGGTGGCACTCTAATCTCAATAGCCGCAATTGGGGCAAATGCGGCAAATGCAGTTGCTCATGGAGCTGAACTGGTGTCAACAATAGGCATGATGGAAGTGATCACCTGCGTCTGCATTCCGCTTCTCCGATTTTTTATGTCGGCTTGGTGGAAGCCCAACCTGCCTGCGCAATCGCCAGAGTGAGCCA
>ERZ1034365.634-NODE-634-length-19198-cov-5.573819_pt1 | contig 19198 bp, 32 predicted proteins | sample MGYA00520615_ERZ1034365 | MGnify/ENA primary metagenome ERZ1034365 (study PRJEB33736, sample SAMEA104284505) | Azolla filiculoides | biome: Urban; feature: Water surface; material: Ditch water | place: Netherlands | collected 2015-10-28 | depth 0-0.1 m ... | reverse complement strand
TCAATGCTTCTTCTACTGTGTCTTTCCCTAATGAGTCCTGAACCCAGCCGATAACTTCAGTTTCAGTCAAGTCAGCATAAGGCTTGTAAGACTTATCTTCTTGTGTGTAGCCTACTGTGCCGTAGGTAGAAGCTGTGTAATCACCATCTACTGCATTTACTGTGTAATGAACAGTAACCACAAAGCCATCAGAAGTTAATCTATCCATCTGTACTACATTCCATGTAAACATTATTTGTTCTCCAAGGTTTTAATGCGTTGTTTGAGGTCTTGAATTTCTTTTATCATCATTGGCACAAGTTTGGAGTAATCCACAGCCATCATTTCTTCAGGGTCTTGTGGTTGGTGTACTGCGTAGGGGGCTACTTCTGCTAATTCTTGTGCAACTACACCAAACTCTTGATGTTTTCCATCTTCTACCCAATCAAATGAACGAATTTTTATGGAATCAATATTTCCTGAAGTTGCATCAACAATATTTGTTTTTAAGCGTTTGTCTGAAGTAGTATTGTATAAAGTTATTGAGCCACTACCAGTAATAGAGCCACAATTTGTTCCACCGCTGGTTTGGAAAAAACCAATTGTTACAGTTGAACCTGAACCAGTAACAAGCAAAGCAGAACCTGTAGTCCCTAAGTTTGCACGAATTACATCGTTTGAACCGTTTTGGGTAACGGCAAGTTTTTCAGAGCCACTTGTTTGTCCAATTAACAAATTACCACTAGAATCAATACGCATACGCTCTGTGCCAGCATTGCCATCATACCTTCCCCCATAAAAGGCAAAAGCATCTGTATTTGCTGGTTGCCCAATAACCCAATCGGCAACACCATTTTGAGCAAAATGAAGTTGAGAACCTGTTGCTCCAATTCCAGTTAATTTTTGAATAATTCCAAATGATGGGCTAGTTGCTTGTACTTCTAATTTTGCACTAGGACTAGTATTACCAATACCTACGTTACCGCTAGCATCAATACGCATACGCTCTGAACCCGCACCGCTTCTAAAAATTTGAGTATCTGCATCGTAATAGTTAAACGATGTGTTGTTATATCCAATATACAAAGTAGCCACACCAGAATTAACTACTTCTAATTTTGAAACAGGTGCTGTAGAACCAATACCTACATTACCAGAGTTATCAATAATTACACGCTGGTTACTTGATGTATCGTAAATTGCAATGGCTGAACCACCAGCATTTGCAATATAAGGTGCGTTGCTATTTCCAGTATTCCAAAGAAATAGCTTGTTTCCGTTAAGAACAGCAGCATCTCCGTTTACTTGGAATATTGGGCTGCCAACCGTAGTAGAAGTTCCAATAAGAACTTTACCACTAGCATCTTTATAAAACTGTCCAGAGCCTAAATTAACTACACCAGTACCGCCTGTGAGTGTTGTGTTGTAATCAAGACTTGTAAACTTACCAGTAGAAGATGTAGTAGCTCCGACAGTAGTGCCATCAATAGTACCGCCAGTGACAGCAACAGAACTAGCTGCTTGAGTAGCAAGAGTACCTAATCCTAAGTTAGTTCTTGCAGTAGATGCAGAAGCTAAGTCAGATAAGTTATTAGCACGATAAGCATAAGTAGTATCTGCACCAGTAGCAGTAACACCTAAATTAGTTCTAGCGTTAGCTGCGGTAGATGCACCAGTACCGCCATCAGCAACAGCTAAGTCAGTAATACCAGTAATAGTACCGCCTGTGATAGCTACAGCACTGGTAGCTTGTGTTTCTTTAGCAAGAGGAAAACCACCTGCAGTTGCTCCATCATGGACAACAACAGTATCCTTTGTGGTATCAATAGTAATTTCACCTTCTAAACCAGTGAATGTAGAATGTTGTACTGTAGTACCACGTCTGCGTTTAATTGCTGTTGTCATTAGACAAGACTCCCATAGTCATTAGTTGTTCCTGCGGTATCAAATATGAATCCAAAGTCTTGGAGATATTGTAAGTTTAAGAATTGGTCCAGTACGCTAGTTACTGCAGTAACACTATTACCAGCAGTAGTTGCTGAACCAGCAGCACTAGACGCTGAGCTTGCAGCAGCAGTGGCTGAGTTAAGAGCATTAAGTTCTGAAGTATCTGCATTGTTTGCAGAAGTAAGAGCATTGCTTGCTTGTGTAGTAGCAGTAGTTGCTGAAGTAACAGCAGTGTTCTTATACTCTAGCGCATTGAGTTCTGAAGTAGATGCAGCATCTTGTGAGATAGCAGCTAAGTCAGCAGAAGCATCCGCATTGAACGCTGAAGTAGCTGCAGCAGAAGCTGAAGCAGATGCACTAGAAGCTGAGTTACTTGCGTTAGTAGCTGAAGAAGAAGCATTAGTTGCTTGAGTAGTAGCAGTAGCTGCTGAAGCAGATGCACTAGAAGCTGAGTTAGATGCATTAGTTGCTTGAGTAGAAGCTGTAGAAGCAGATGAAGAAGCTGAACTAGCGGAAGAAGCAGCATTAGTTTCCGCAGTCTCAGCGTGTGTTTCAGCCAGTTCTGCAGCAGCTTGAGCAGTTTCTGCAGCAATCCTTGAAGCCTCTGCAGCAGTAGCATCACCTATAATACTAGCAGCAGATGTAGCAGCGTTAGTTGCCGATGTAGCTGCTGATGTTGCTGAGTTAGATGCGTTAGTAGCAGAGGTAGCTGCATTAGTTTCAGATATAAGTGCAGCAGCAGAAGCAGCCGTTGCAGCAGCTGTTAATACTTGTGCTTCAGTAACTAAACCAGTTACTAATAAAGCTTCACTAGCTGAGTCTGTAACTGCATCACCTGTACCACCTGGTCCTCTATAGATTCCACCCAATTTAGTCTCCCTATCTTGTTTAAGAACTCTAGTGAAGAATACTTAAACAAAACCACCTCCGAAGAGGTGATCTTGAGTTACTTCTGATTAGCCGTTTACAGCCAATACGAAGCCAGTTTCTGGACGTACAGTCTTCACACCGAACAATGTGTCGGCAGTGTAGAGAGTAGACAAGTATTCTTGCTTGTACTGAGTTTGTGAACGAACACCCAACTGCTCAGCCAATACCATAGTATCACGATGAGCAAGGATAGCTGCTTTAACATCACCACCAGCAGTATTCTCAGAGTCAGTTTCGATTGTTGGGCAGTTGCTAGAAACATAGATGTCGATACCATAGAGGCTACCGATCAAACCAGTTGCTACACCACGACCATCAACGAAGTCGCTAGAGTTGTAACGATCAATACCCATAATTGCAGAGCGTACTGAAGGAGGAACAACGAAGAAACGACCGTCCATCGGAGTATCAGCATCATCCATCTTCTTGATCAAAGCACGGAAGATAGCGTCAGTGAATGTAGATGTAGAAGCAACTGTATCAGCAGCGTAAGCACCCAAAGCTGTACCAGCGTTTGAGTAGAAACTTGCACTGTGAGTCCAATCAGACGCATCGCCATCACCGAAAGATTTGCCTAAAGCAAACAATGTGTCATCAACCTTCTTAGACAAAGCATAGCCAGCATCTTCTGTGTAGAAGCGACGGAGTGATGCCAAAGCCTGAACTTCAACGATGTCCTCAATGAAACGTGAGTATTCGAAGTGTTGGTCGATTGTTACGTTTACTTCAGTTTCTGTATCCGCTTGGATAGTAACTGCAGTGTTTGCTGCTTTAGCTGCAGCAGAGCCACGAGTTGGCTTAGGAATGTGAAGTGTATCACCTTTCTTGCCCTTCATGGTCATCTTGTTAACGAGGTTAGCTAAAACCAAGTTCTTTTGATAAGCAGCAACAACTTCATCAGACCAGATTTCTGGAATGAATTTGTCTGCTTGTACTTTTGCTACGATTGAGCCTGAACCACCTGGATATGTTGCCATTTGTAAATCTCCTAAATTATTAAATTAAAATTACCTTACTCGACCTTCAGCGTAGGCTTGAAGAATATCTTCTGCCATACTTTCGTAACGCTTAGGGTCTTGCATTCTTAAGCGAATTAAGTCTGCACGACGATAAATGGGTTTAGTTGATTCCCCTGTGCCACCTTGTTGGACGCTTGCAGCTTTAAGTGCTTTACCTCTGTTCTCATCGTCAGCCTTTTTCAGCGTTGCATCTGCAGCTTTAGAAAGGTCTTCCTTCTGCTGCTTGATATTACGTAAAGACTTGTAAGTCTCTAGTAATTCCATCGCTGCGTCTACATCATAGTTGTTAGCTGATGCAAACAGTTGTTGACGAACTCGTGAACCTCCAACCCATTGTTGGAAATCCTCAGATTGTGCTACACTTACAAAATCAGGATGAGCTTTTTCAATTGTTTGGAGTGCTGTCATCTGAGCTTGTTTTGCTTGCTCTTCTTGCAGTCTCTTTAGAACTGGGTTATTCTCTACTGCCTGATTAACTGCCTTAGCAGGGTCTTCAAACCAATCAATCTCTTGTGCTGTACTTGGCTGTTGTGTGTCGTGCTTCGATTCGAGTTGTTGCTTTAAAAGAGAATCAGCTAACTTCCGTACTTCTCCAACTTCCTGTGCCTGACGACCAATAAGCTTCTCAGCTTCTTGATGCATACGAACAATCTCGTCTAGAGATTTGCCTTTATACTTCTCAGGTACTTCGTCCTTGGGTTCTGGTGCAGTATCTGCCTGAGCAGGTGCAGCATTTACGTTTGGATCTTGTTCTTCTTGGTGAGTTGGATCAACGAAATCAGTTGATTGATCTTCTTGCAGTTCGATAAAATTAGCAGCCATGTATACTCCTGTCGCAATGCGATTTTAGGATATTTAAAAATGGTTAGGTGGTCAAGAGTCCACTTGTTAACCGTGATTAGCTTTTGTTTTCTTCTCCACAGCCAGCTTCTCAGCTCTCTGCCTTGCCCACTTCGCTGTTGCTGAAGGGTATAGCCCACTAACTGGATCTAAAGAGATCGTCGTAGGGGAGATGATACGGGAAGCTACCCCGTCACATACATCACATGTAATCTCTTTAACTGTCTCATCGACAAAAGATTCCACTTGATGATTCTGTTCACACCTAAAGTCGTACATCCTACGAGCCATTGTCTACATCTTCCTGTAGTTGCTCATAGACTTCTGCACTTGATTCTCTAAGTGTATTAATCCAGTTCATGATGGACAGTTCGCCCTTCCTGAAGTGGAGTTGTTCTGTTGTTTCTACACCACCGATTGTATCAGTGGCTTTAATCATTAGTTCTATGTCTTCTAGGAGGTCGTTCCACCCTGGTGTCGCCATCATAGCGAAACGATTCTCGTAGTAGTCTTGTAATTCTCTGTTCATTTGTTAACTTTTTCCTTGACAAGGGAGTTAATTTGTGTTAATATGAGAATATTATACCATACTTTTCTTAAAATGTCAAGCGTTTTCTGGTAGTTTTTGTTGATTTTGCATAGCAGAGATGCGTTCATTAGACTTAATATCCTCTACTTTAATGAGTCTATCAGCTAATTTCATGCGTTTCTCGAACTCATCAGCCATCGGATCAGCAGTATTCTTAGATGCTGATGCCAGTAGCTTAGCTTGAGTTTCAGCAGGGATAGCCTGGGCTTGTGCTCCAGCTTTCTGTGCTTCTGCTCCAGCTTTAGCAGCTTCTGCTTGAGTTTTCTGTAACTGTGCCTGTGCTGTAGCCAATTGCATTTGCTTCATCTGCTCTTGCATTGGGTCTGGCTGGCTCATTTGTTGCAATGTAGCTACAATCTCTTCACGATTAGATAGACTAGAACCCTGAATGATACCCTGTAATAGAACAGGAGTAATAGGACTTGAAGGTCCAAGGGTCTGCATCAAGCCAACCATCTGTTGTTGTTCATATTCACGTGCAACCATACCTAAAGTAGAGCAAGGAATGAATACAAAGTCCTTAACAGGATAACGCTCTGGATCAAACTGCATGAATCTCCAAGCAGACTTGGTAATGAAAGGCACAAGGAAGTCTTCTTGGAAGTTAATCAAGGTACGCTTGTTCTTCTTCATAAGCCCTGAGAGAGCCATAGAGAGTCCTGCGCCACTTGCCTCACCACCAGCTACTTGACCTGGCATAGAGCTGCTGTCGACCGTTCCTGTGGCTTGTAGGAGCATTGCTTGGAAGTTCTGTGCTGTCTGGAAGTTCTGTGGATCTGTAGAGCCAAACTTAAATGGCATCATGATCTCATTAGGATTACCGTTAACCAGCATGTTCTTGCCTGGTTTAACCTCATACTTACCGCCACGTGGGAGACGAGTAGCATCCATAGCCATCATAGGAGCAGTTGTCAGAGCTAAAGAATCTAGGTGACTACGTACTTGAGCATCAATAGCTTTCTGCATATTGTAGCCCTTCTCAGCAGTACCACGACCCCAGAAACGACCAGGCATGGAATCAGCTTGATAAGCTACAACAGGACGGTCAGCCATCATGTAAGGAGACTCTTCAGCTTTGAGTAGCCATGTGTCATCAGCAATAACAACAATAGCTTCTACTAAATCTTGATAGTCTTCTGCAGTAGAGCCTTCAGGAAAAAGGTCAACAACTTCGCCAACATCCTTTTTCTCTAATCCTTTGAGATAGCTCTTAGGTACTTTACCGTAGTAACGAATAACACGAACACGGTCATCTTGGTTCTGAGTTGTTTCTTGTACTGGTTCTAACTCCATGCTGTCATAGCCAGGAGTGATATTTACTTTACGATAAGTACCATCAACCATGCCTTGAACAACAGTGTGATAAGGGACATACTCTTCAATAGCAACACCTAAAGAACTTTCTACATCAGTAGCATTAGGTTCAATAAGGAAGTTACGTGGATTAATAGGATGTAATTCAACTAAGAACTTCTTAGATTCTTGTACACCAATAGCAGAAACCCCAGGACTATTAGGAATAGGCTGAGTAGCTGGAGTCATTACTTTCTTTTCTGCTACGGTAATCTCACCAATACCAGTACCGTAGAGTTCACCAAGAAGAATGATGTTGTCTAAAGCTTTCTTAACCTTAGAGAACTTAAAGTCTTCATGCATTTGTGAGCGAGTAAGAGCAATATCGTTCTTGTCTTGGTCACGCATGTCATCGACAATATCAAACCACTCTCCACGACCAAAGATTGCTTCAGAGATCTCAGCTTGCTTAGACTCAACTGCTTGTTGCAGTGCAGGAGTAATTAAACGACTACGCTCAGACTCACGAGTCTTATCTGCAGCATCCCAGATACCACGAAACAGACGCTCATATTCTTCCCACTTGTCTAAGTAGTTTACATTGCGATGATCTCTCCAGCGATTGCAGTGATCAACAACAAAGGATACTAGTTCTTTATCTTCACTAGTTACTTCGTCTTCTTTAAACTCACTCATTCTTATTCCTCTGTAGTGTCGTCAATAGATGTAGCAAACGGGTCTTCAAACTCAATCTCAGTAACTTCTACTGCAGGGATGAAAATCTGATTGTCTTTAAGACCTTCTTCTTTAGCTGCTGTAATGATCTTCATCAAACAGTCACCGTTAAGATAGTTCATCTCTTCTTTGATAACTTCCCAGACTGCTGGGTTCTTACTAAGTTCTTCAAAGTTAAGAGGAACAAATTCATTTTCTTTATTGTACATATTTTCCTTATCTGAATCCTGATATGCGAGGTGAGAATACAAAGGTAGCTTGGTATGGGTTTGGTTTAGGGTTAACATTATCATCCGCTAGAGCCATGATGTTCCAGCCTAGGTTAACTAGAATGCACCTATTACTATTGCTGATACGTCGAATGTAACGAAATTGAAATAAACCATTAGCAGTAACAAAACACCATCCTTCTTTTGCATTGTCATTGTCTTTAATTGTTTTATCTCCGTCTACAGTAACAAAGTAAGGAGACTCTAAATACTTTACAGCAAACGCATACAAAGGATTACGTATCAACCATTTAACCTGAGACCAGTAACTACGACCATTGATTAGTTCAAAGGTAGCATCACCGTCTAAGCTATTGTCTGGAGTCATGAACCAGCTCAGCCAGTTAGGTAGTCTTGGACCAAAGCCTTGTTTAGAATGATTATCTAACCATCCATAGCTATTAGTAGCAAACAAGGGTAATACTGGAGCTAGTACCAAAGCCAAGATATTCATTGGCAATGACAACAATACTAGAACCACGTAGTAGATATAAATCATTAGATAGTGCTCTTAAAAGGATCTGAGTATTTAATTACAGGAGGAAATAAAGACTGCATGTCTAAATCCATGATTTGATGCAATTCAGCGTCTCTTTTATTTAATTCTTCTGAAGAGTTATATACAGGGTAATTACCAGCTAATATGTCTTTCTTCCAGATATCCCATAACTCATCATCATTTTCTACTACCTGACCATTAACAAAACCAGGTACAGAAACAAACTTACCTTTATCAGGTCCTTCTGGAATTTCAATACCAGAGGCATAAATGGTAATAGGATTACCTTCTGGATCTATTCCAGGATTTTCTAAATTAGAACGATGATAAGCTACTTTATTAATCTCAGCAGGTGTAAGATTAAATTGTTTCTGTAACTCAGCTAAGTCTATAAGATTCATCAGTACCCTGCTATAAAGTCCATCGGTTCATAATCATCTTCTAAGTCATCTGTAAAGTAAGACGTTACAGCTAACTGGTCGATGTACGATAATGCATCAATTAAGTCATCATGGACTTGAGGTGTTGGGAACATAAGCAACTGGTCATTGAACTCTTTCCAATCTTCATCCTCATTAAGGATAACCTTACCATGCTCAAAGCGTCCCTGTAATGCCCAGACAACACGCTCAGTCTTTTGCTTCCCGCCATGAGTCAAGTCCTGAATCATAGCGTATGTATTCTTAGATCGCATCAGATCGCTTAGATAGGGCAATACAGCGTTTCTAACTGTTCCTCGCTCCATTCCTACACCAACAGGTTCAAACTCCTGTATGTTCTTTAGAATGCGATTGGCAGCGTCTTTAACATCCCACCTACCATGTTCAATCTTTTGTACAAACCAAACACCATCATCAGTAACTTTAACTACTGCGATAGCGGATTCATCTAATCTTTTCTTTCTAGTCTCAGAGTAATTGGTATTGGTGAATCCTGCTAAGTCGATGGCTATGTAATAGACACCGTCTTTAGGTTCTTCCCCGTATTTTATCCAACTCTCTTTAAACAGGTCAGTACCTGCGTTATCGAAAGATGCCAAAAATTCTTGTTTAAAAGCAAACGAAGACATTGTTTTTTTTGCTGCTTCAATTTCTTTAGGATCTATTGTTGGATTATCTTCAGATGTAAAATGCCAACTTTTCCAATCTTCGTCTTCTCCATTTAATCCTAACTGGTAAATATCATATAACCAGTTTCTACCTTTTGGTGTAGAGATAAAAAGAGCACTTCCTTTTTTATCCGCTAAGGCAGCTCTTAATACTTTTTCCCAAGTATCTTGTTTTATATCCGCTACCTCGTCTAGTACCACATACGTCAAACTGACACCACGAAGTGTATCAGGACGATCAGAACCACGCACATAAATTTTAGCACCGTTGACAAGTGTAATATCCATATTATTTGAATGGCTATTAGTTATCACATCTCTACCCAAGTCCATTAGCAAATCCCAAATAATTTGCCGAGCCTGTCCTTGCGTAGGTGCTACATACATTACAGCAGAATGAGCAGGACATTGTAAACCTTTTACTAAAAGACTTACTGCTGACAGTCTAGATTTTCCTAAACGTCGTCCTCCTACAACTACTTTAAATCTATGCTCGTCTTGAAAGACTTCCTTTTGCCAAGGCAGTAATGAAAAATTAAGTTGAGTCATTATGTCTTTCTAAATAATCCGCAGCTTCACGCAGCAGTTCTGGACTATCTTTAAACTTACCTAAAGCAGTATTACAAAGATCACAAAGTAATGCTCTTACTTTTCCTGTAACATGGTCATGATCTACTGCTAACTGCTGATGCGTACAATTATCAATATGCGTTTTACATATAGCACAACAACTATTCTGTGCTATTAACATATTATTCCACGCTTCTAATGTTAATCCGTATTTCTTTTTTAAATGGCTTTTACGACTTGTTAACTGTCTTGCTGACCAAGCTTCTGGATCTGTGTCCCAACGATGCCTAGTTTTCTTATACTTTTCTTTTAATGTCTGTGCCATAATAACCACCTTAGTTATACCTGATTAAAGATTTAGGCAGGGAATCAGGTTAATTCCTTTTCGGTAGCGAACCTAGCCTATCTCAAACTTATTCTTTGTCTTCTATATAATCTACTATTTCAGCGTCATACATGTCCACAGTCTCTACTGCTTCAACCTTAGTTTCACCTAATCCAGTAATGTTAATGGTTACTGCATTACGTTGTCCTTTAGCATCTTTCTCAAATAGAGATGTAGGTAGTAATCTATCCATACACATCTTGAGAGCTGCTATCTGATCTTTGTCATCGTCATCTAATGCTTTACGAATGACAGTATCTATAATCTTTGTACCTGAAGAACTAAGTAGTCTAGCTTTAAACTCTTGGATTCTCTGTGCATCTCCTGCTGGTCTACCTACTTTACCAGGCTTCTTCTTGCTCTCCACAAGTGACTTAGGAGGACGACCTCTCCTACGAGGGGCTGTGGGGATGACAATAGCAGACAAATCCTTTACTTCTTCAGACATATATCCTTTACCTGCTAACGCAGAGAACAAAAACAAATAGAAATTTAGACATTACTTAGTACTAAGTAGTCTTAAGTAGTATTAAGAAGTTTTGGTTATTGTTGTTTTTTACCTTGTGTCTCTTCGTCTTCTTCTTAGTGCATTTATTATACCATAACTTCTTAGATTTGTCAAGCTTTATTTTTAATTAGTTCCCTTTTAGGTGTACAAATTGTATGTACTTATTGATAACTACATACATTACGTTACATCTTATGAACCCCTCTATAGGGAGGCTATGCGGGTCTAGGGAGACAAGCTTGCACATATTCCGCAGTAGGTCTTTAACTTCCTTTATCATGTAGTCTTCTGTAGCTATCTTCTACTATCATAAGTCATTGATTATATTGAACATATTGTAACTATATAGGCTGCTTAATTATTAGGCAATATTAACAATTATTAGGTAGTCTAAATTCTCCTTCTCGTGTGCTTAGGAGCTATCTGATTATAATAAATAACTTATACACCCCCTCCCCCGTATCTATTTAGTTAGCTAGGTAGTTATTAGGTAGTTAATTCTGTAGGTATGAGAGTTAGTGAACCACCCTATAGAGCCATATTAAGACACTAGGCAATGAGTCCTATATGTAGTCACTAGGCAATTACTATCTGCTTAAATATTAGGCAATGCCTTAATAGTTGACTAAGCTATAAGGTTATTATCTTAGTAGTTGACATTGTATAAGTAATGTAGTAATGCAATAGGATTGTGCAAGAATACAACACTAGGGAAAGTACCTAGAAAATAATTGTTGACATTGTGTTTTTATATGCTTTATGATTCATACATGGATCAACGGATAAAAAGCACAATATGAACTTAGTAGCATTCAAAAAAGACTTAAAGAACTGCAGTAAAGTTTTCGGTTATGTTAAATATAGTAGAGATGATGGCACAATGATGGAATTAAAGAAAACTGATGTACAATGGATTTTTAAAGACTATCCAGCAGATACTGAAATTAGCTATACTGTAGATTATCTCAATAGAATGTATATCAACGGATAAGGGGCATAATATGTTAAAATTTTTACAAGGTTGTATCTTAGGGGTTTTATGCTTTACAATTCCACTATGTATTTATATTTTATCTACTGGAGGGTTTTAACATGGTTTATATCTTATTTGAAGCTGGAAAAGAAAACGATCCTGTAGGGGTTTACAGTAGTCAATCATATGCAGAATCAGACGCTATAATTTTGAATCTTAAAAACTGGTATATTTTGGCAAGGGGTTACAAGTGATTAAATTATCTAAAACAAGTAAACTAGATGGGATTCTATCCTGGAGCTTACAAGCTATCGATACATGCCCTGGCTCTATTGATACAGTTAATGGCGGACTTGTTCCAGCATGCCAGGGGTGTTACGCTACTACAGGTAACTATAACTATCCTAATGTAAAAGCACCTAGGATAAGCAACAAAGAGGATTGGAATAGATCAGAATGGGTTGATGAGATGATAGTAGCCTTAGACTCTTCTAGATACTTTAGATGGCTTGATAGTGGAGATATTTATAGCGTTGATCTAGCAGAGAAGGTATTTCAAGTAATGAAGGCTACACCTTGGGTAAAACATTGGCTACCTACTAGAATGTATAAGTTTAAAAAGTTCGCTAAAGTACTAGATAAAATGCAAGCTTTACCTAATGTAGTGGTCAGATTCTCAAGCGATAGCGTGACAGGTGAAATTGTTGCAGGTGTTACTACATCTACAATATTTTCAGGTGATGTACCCGAAAACGCTACAGAATGCCAAGCTTATCAGCATGATGGAAAATGCAACGGCTGCAGGGCATGCTACTCTAAAGACGTGCAAGTGATAGCATATAAAGCGCATGGGGTTAAGATGGCTAAAGTTATTAAGATAATGCAAGTGAAAGGCTAATATGTATAGTTTAAGATCTAGTGATGGGGTTATATTGTCGCAAGGGGTTACAATTCCCAAGGCAATATCCCTGCTTAATAAAGCTTTACGGGGTAAGGTATCAGTATTTGATAACGATCAATATTTTTGTGATTACTATATTTAAAGGGGTTTAATATGTTAGTACCATTAACAGAGAAGCAGAAAACACTTATTATTAATAACATTATTAAAGCTTGTAGCGATATAAACAAGCTTAACGGGACGGGCTATAAATTTTTATACTTATCTAGTGGCTTTATAGCTCATTACAATCTACAGGGTTTTAAGGCTAATTATGATCTAGTAGATTGTGGATACAGTTTAGCGGACGATATTTTAGCCAATCGATACTCTAATAAGTATGATAACTTTAAACCAGGGGATAAAGATTACCACTACTATAAGAGTAAAGCAGATGTATATAAACGGATTGTATCTAAGCTTAGTAACAACAATTTAAACACTTGGAATAGTTAAAATGCACGCAAATAAAAATAACTACTTAGAACCTGGATATCTAATGTCATGCAAGGAAATAGCTTCTCATATGGGGATTGTGCAGCAAACTGTAAGCAAGATAGAAGCTAAGATGATTAATAAGATTAGGGTAGGATTACTTAAGCATAACGTAAGCGAAGAGGAATTTTTTTATTATCTTAAACACTTAGGGGAATAGAATGGAATATGTTAAACAATTAGCGGATATTACTTACAGTGACAGAAACAATTGCGCTTTAAATGCAATGGCTATAGTCTTAAATAAGCCCTATTATGAGGTGTATAAGACATTTAAAAAGCATGGTAGGGTAGGAGGTAAGGGAAGCAGCGTTCGCATGATTACAGTGGCTTTAAATGTCTTACAGAAGGGTACACCTGAGAAGGCAATGGAAGATTTTCAGATGCCTACAAAATTAAAACTCTCGCTCTCTAGGTTTGCTAAGATGTATCCTACGGGTAAGTACTATGTAATAAAAAGTAATCATGCCCTTGCACTTATCAATGGGGTATGGTACGATAACCAAGTACCTAATCCAAGGTCATATGTAAAGTATTTTTTTAAGGTAGATTGAAATGGAAAAGAATTATAATTGTAATGGTGAGTGGTTTAGTACCATGAGAGAAGCACTAGCGTATAGTGGTAATTATTTAGAAGTACATGGAATTTATAAAGTAGTATTTACTAAGGCTGAGATGGATTCTATAACAGAAGCAATTGATCATACATTGGAGTGTGGAAAATGAGCAGATATTTAATTTATGTAGATGGTGATTTGGGTAAAATCGGGGATAAACTAGGTGAACTTGTGGATAGCGGAGATGTAGATGAATTTTTTACATTGACTGAAGATGGAGAACCGATTGTATTTGAACCAGGTATGGTAGGTGATCCTGAGTTTTGTAATGGTTTAGCTATTCGCTGCGCTGGTATAACGGAGGAGTAATCATGGGTATGAATATGCACGATAGGTATTATGAACCTGAAGACGATGAAGATTTGGACGAAGAGTTAGATCGTGAAGACGATGAAGATGAAGCAGTAGATGAAGATGAATGGGAACGAGATGACGATTAACTGGTATTGGAGTATAGTAGTTATCTTGTTAGTGTGTGCTTACTTTATAGGAATTAACGAATGAGAGCAGATGAATTTACTTATGGACTAATTGGATTTGTTGTGTTATACTTAGCAATACAAACTTTAATGGCTTACTTTGGAGGTTATCTGTAATGACAAAACTGTATAAGATTCACGATGAGATAGGTGTTATTAGAATATTTAGTAATAAGCAAGAGGCTGAACGATTTGCAGATATCGACAGATCGTTTAGAATAGAGACAGTTAAGCTATTTAGAAGTAAGAACGCAGACAATAAGTTCAATTGGGCATATAAAATTTTAGGTCAGGGGATTGTATGAGTGCTTTACAAGAGAAAGAAGTTATGGTAAAATTTAAGGTAGCTAGTTATGATATCAATGACATTGACTTTATTGAACTTCATAATTCAATTATGTTACATGCAACAGAACACCTAAGTATGTTTGCAGTAGTAGGTGGGTTTACATTGTTAGTTACAGATAAGAAAGTAAAATCATGAGATGCTATTGTTGTGATAAAATATTAAGTGACTTTGAATCTACTCGCAAGAGTGTTGTTAGCGGAGACTACCTGGATATGTGTAATAAGTGTTATGCTACAATCAAAGATGATTTGGTGTCAGAAGAACGCTATGATTTATATGATGGTGATGAGACGGAAACAACAGAAGACTACGAACAAGAAAATTATGATTGACATGTCTCTTAAAGTAGTGTATACTTTTACTATGTAGTATACTAAGTAGTCTTAAGTAGTCTTAAGTAGTTTTAAGTTGTTATTATATATTTATGTTTTCTATATAGGAACTAAGAAGATGAGTTGCATTGATTACAATTACGATTTGGAACAAGCACACTATCATTTCACTTTGTCAGAACTTGTGCATTACATTCAGATGTTTGGAATAGATAAGGTTATGGTTGATGTCTATGATATGCTAGCCAATGAATGCAATACAAAGGTAAGCCAGTTGGAGATGTCATATGAACAATGAACCAGTAGCGTATGGAATGTTTAAAGATGATGAATTTTACGATGCCATTCATCCAAAACAATACACGGAACATATTGGAAGCTACACAATTCCACTCTATACCCATCCAGTAAAAGAACTAACGATGGTGCTTGACGGCAATCGTGTTTACCCAACAGTAAAAGAACTAACAGATGAGGAAATAAAAGAATTATCTGAGCAACATTTAGATATGGATTGGCAGATGGGTGTAATTGAATTTGCTAGAGCAATACTAAGAAAGGCACAAGAGAAATGAAGACTAATGACTCCAAGTTTCTTAAGCATATTGCTTGTGAAAAGTGTGGATCTAGTGACGGAGCAGCTTTGTTTGATGATGGGCATACCTTTTGTTATGTTTGTCATGCTTACGAGAAAGCCCCTAGAGCAACGATAGATGACTTGGAATGGCTAGGTATCACCTCCTTTAAACAAACGCAACAGGAAGGGTTTAAACCAGTGCTAGAAGTATTTAAGAACACAGAAGCAGTACATGTTGTAGAGCGTGGTATATCTTCAGCCACTATGCACCATTATGGGGCAGGATCTGATGGTAAGAATTACTACTTCCCTTATTGTGATTCAGAGGGTAAGGTAATTGCAGCTAAGATTCGCAGCGTTGAGGAGAAGTCCTTCAGTATTCAGGGTGATTGGAAACATGCTACCTTGTTTGGACAGAACAAGTTTACTCCAGGTGGTAGGGCTATCACGATTACTGAGGGTGAGTTTGATGCACTAGCTGCTTATCAGTTAACTGGATCACGATTTCCAGTGGTGTCTGTCCGTAACGGAGCGCAAGCAGCATTGAAGGATTGTCGTGCAAGCTTTGAGTATCTCGATAGCTTTGAGCGTATCACTATCTGCTTTGATAATGATGAGCCAGGCAAGGCAGCAGCAAACCAAGTAGCAGAGTTGTTTGGCAGTAAGGCACACATCTTCAAGCCTAAGAAGGATGGACTAAAGGATGCGTGTGATTACCTTGCTAAGGGATTGAACAAGGAGTTTGTTGATACATGGTGGGATGCAGAGAAGTATGTACCTGATGGTATTGTCTCAGGTTCTAGCTTGTGGGAGGTAGTAAACCAGCCAGTAGAGAAAGCGGATGTGATGTACCCATATGATGGATTGAATGATCTGACATACGGAATCCGTAGTGGAGAATTAGTAACAGTAACTGCAGGTTCAGGACTAGGTAAGTCACAGTTCTTGCGTGAGATTGTGTGGCAGATTCTATCTAAGACAGAGGATAACATTGGTCTGATGTTCCTAGAAGAATCAGTTAAGAAAACTGCTAAGAGTTTGATGGCACTTGCTGCTAATAAACCATTGCACTTACCTGATTGTGAGGCAACAGATGAAGAATTATTGGACGCATTTAATCGTACTCTTGGTACTGACAGACTGTATCTTTTTGATCACTTCGGCAGTACTTCTGTTGACAACATTATTAATCGAGTGCGCTTCATGGCTCGTGGACTTAACTGTAAGTATGTATTCGTGGATCACGTAAGTATTATTGTGTCAGCCCAGGAGTCAGGTGATGAACGCAAGGCATTAGATGAGATCATGACTAAGCTTCGCATGATGGTTCAGGAAACAGGCATTGCATTATTTGTTGTATCACATCTCAAGCGACCTAGTGATAAAGGTCATGAAGAGGGTGCTGCTACATCGTTAGCTCAGTTGCGTGGCTCAGGTTCTATTGCTCAGTTATCTGACATGGTGATTGGACTAGAGCGTAACGGACAGGCTGATGATCCAGCAGAGCGTAACACTACCTATGTCAGGGTACTGAAGAATCGTTTCAGTGGATTGACAGGGTTAGCATGTAGGTTGTTGTATCGTAGGGATAGCGGACGTATGAATGAATTACCACCAGAGGAAAATAACTTATGAAAAAGATTTTAATTGCAGTAACCCTATTTGTATGCTATAATATTAGTATGGCTTGCACCACTACCACAGTAATGACAGGAGGAAAAGTAGTTACATGTACAATATGTCCAAACTCAACAGTCTGCATCTAATATTCATGAAGTGGTTTGGGACTTCGTTATGTTTGGTAGGTATCGCTTTGACTAGCTTTAATATCTACCCAGCTAACATCTTCTTCGGCATGATTGGATCAGGAATATGGACACTCGCAGGGGTGTTACAGAATGATGCACCACTAGTATTAGTAGAAGCAGTAGCTACAGTGATATACCTGTTTGGTATTATCTTATATATTATTAACGCACTTACAACATGGGGAGTTTTATAATGGGTTTAATGCAACTACCTAAAGTTATCTCGGCAATTAATGAGTTAGCTTTAAAGGTTCAGAAACTAGAAATACAAGTACAGACATTACTAAATGATAAACACAATCAAGAATCTAAACCTAAGCCTGTTAAAAAGACTGATTAGTTTTGTTGCAGTGTTTGCTCTTGGGTGGTGGTGTAAAGGAATCTACATTGATATTCAAGAGTTAACCTGTGCAGACTACAGTACTAAGCATACAATATGGAGAGGCTTCTCAGCTACAAAGTACGGACAAGTTCGTTGCTTTTGGGTAGAGAGTGCTTATCCCTGGCGAACAAGACAAGGAGTGGCAGAGTAATGGTATGGAAATGTCCTCCGTTGAATTTATTTAATTGGAGTAACTTATGGAAGTGGAAAGAATCTATGAGACCTGATGGCAATGGAAAAGGTGACAAGCCTCGTCCTAAGAGTGTACCACTAGAGCAGTTTGATAATAACTGGGATTCAATCTTTAAGAAGAAAGAGAAAGATGAAAGTAGTACTGGACATAGAGACGAACAGCCAGCACAACAAGATATGGTTGGCGGTAACTAGAGACATCGAGACAGGAGCAGTCGTATCATGGAAGGAAGCAAGCGGATTACAAAAGTATTTGGACAGTTGCGATTTGATTATCATGCACAACGGAATATGCTTCGATGCCCCAGTACTGAGAGAGACTTGGAAAGTTACGATGAAGTCGAGCCAAGTGTGCGATACGCTCGTGTTAAGCAGACTCCTAAGCCCAAGTCTAGAGGGCGGTCATAGTCTTGCAGCATGGGGGCAACGACTAGGTTTTCCTAAAGATGACTTTAGTGATTGGGATGGTGGCTTAACTCCAGAGATGGAAAAGTATTGTATCCAAGATACTCTAGTAACAGAGAAGTTGTATAAACATTTAGTTTCAGAATTGAAACATCAGAAGTTTGACCAAAGGAGTATTGATCTTGAACACAAAGTCCAAGCGATTATCGCAAAGCAAGAACGTAACGGTTTTAAGTTGGATGAAAGGAAAGCTACAATCCTTTTATCTGAATTGCAGACTAAGCTATCAGTTATTGAAGCTGAAATGCAAAGGATATTTCCACCGAAATACGTAGCTTTTAAAGGAACACCTCGCAACATGGTAAATGTTGTGACATTTGAGCAGATACCAGAGGAACATAGATGTCGAATAATAGAGAGTACAACAAAAAGTACAGAGAAAACAACAGAGATTCTATAAATAAAAAGCGTAGAGAATATTATGCTAAAAGAAAAGAAGAATTACTTCAACGTAAAAAAGAACTGTACGATCCTGTTACTGCAAGAAACCGTAGACTTTTAAAAACATACGGAATAACTGTAGAACAGTATGATACAATGTACGCTGAACAAAGAGGATGTTGTTATATCTGTGGTAAGCATGAGACAGAAACTCAATTAGCTAATCAGTTTAAAGGACAGCGATTAAATGTAGACCATTGTCACGCTACTGGTACAGTAAGAAAACTTTTATGTTCCCCATGCAATACTGCTCTTGGTTTATTAGAAGAAGACAGAGAAAGAGTTAAGAAACTATATGACTACATATTACAAAGTGGTTCAATTCAATCCAGGATCCAGGCAGCAGATTGCTGAACGATTGATTGAGAAAGGATGGAAACCACAAAGAACTACAGAGAAAGGTTCTGTTATTGTGGATGAGTCAACGCTCGAAGGTTTAGATATACCTGAAGCCAAAGCGATCAATGAGTATCTAAT
>ERZ1034365.633-NODE-633-length-19288-cov-3.716360_pt1 | contig 19288 bp, 19 predicted proteins | sample MGYA00520615_ERZ1034365 | MGnify/ENA primary metagenome ERZ1034365 (study PRJEB33736, sample SAMEA104284505) | Azolla filiculoides | biome: Urban; feature: Water surface; material: Ditch water | place: Netherlands | collected 2015-10-28 | depth 0-0.1 m ... | reverse complement strand
TGAGGTAGACCGCCTCTGGGGCGTGCCGCAGCGCGCCGACTACCACCCCGAGATCGACACCGGCGTGCACCTGCTGATGGTGCTGGACATGAGTGCGCGGCTGCAGGCGCCGCTTGCCGTGCGCTTTGCCTGCCTGATGCACGACCTGGGCAAAGGCACCACGCCCGCCGAGATGCTGCCGCGCCACATCGGCCACGAGGAACGCAGCGTGAAATTGCTGAAAGGCGTGTGCGAGCGCCTGCGCGTGCCGGTGGACTGCAAGGAGCTGGCCGAGGTGGTGGCCCGCGAGCACGGCAATATCCACCGCAGCGGCGAGTTCGGCCCGGCGGCGCTGGTGCGCCTGCTGGAACGCTGCGACGCCTTCCGCAAGCCGGCGCGCTTCGCGGAAATCCTGCTGGCCTGCGAGTGCGACGCGCGCGGGCGGCTCGGGTTTGAGGAGCGCCCATACCCGCAGCGCGCCCGGCTGGCGGGGGCGCTCGCGGCCGCGCAGTCGGTCGTCACGGCCGAGATCGCAGAGCGGGCCATGGCCGCCGGCGTCACCGGCCAGAAAGTCGGGGAGCTGATCCACGCAGCACGGGTGGCGGCTGTGGCGGCCATGGCGGGCTGAGTCAGTTCGACCCGGCAAGAAAAAAGTCTTCTTTCGATAGCAAAGAATGACCACTCCACGTTGGCTTTGTGACTGAAACAATCAAAACAACCTGCGCCAGCCCCTTGGGAGCGGCGTCCCGCGCCGCTGTAGCGTTTCAGGCGCCCGGCGCCGGCCCAAACACCATGCAGACCGGGCTGCCACAGGCCACCGACAGGCCCGTGGGCACCAGGCGCCCCGTCTGGGGCGCCACCGCAAAGGACAGCACGCTGTCGCTGTCCTCGTTCAGGACAAACATGAACCGGCCATCGGGCGTCAGCGTGCAAAAGCGCGGGGTGCGCCCGCCCGAGGGCGTGGCCTCCACAAACGCCAGCCGTCCGGAGTCGAGGTCGATGCGGAACAGCGCGATGCTGTCATCCCCCCGGTTGCTCGCATACAGGCGCAGGCCGTCCGGTGACACCAGAATCTCCGACGCACGGCTGTTGCCGGTGAAGGTGTCCGGCAGGGCCGACAGAATCTGCAGGGGCACCAGCTGCCCGGTTGCCGCGTCAAACCGGTAGCCGGTGACGGTCGAATCCAGTTCATTCACGGCATAAACCCAGGGGCGCGCCGGGTGAAACGCGACGTGCCGGGGTCCGGCCACTTCCCGGGTGTCCACCCAAGGGACGTCGGCAGGATGCAATTGGCCGTCAGCGAACCTGAAAGTAAAGATACGGTCCAGCCCCTTGTCGGGCACGACCACCCATTGCCCGCTGGGGTCAAAGGGGTTGAAGTGCGGTTTGGAAAAGGGCTGCTCGACGCGGTGCGGGCCGGGCTGGCCTTCGAGGCTGACAAGTTGCGACACGGCACACAGGGCGCCATCACCATCAACCGGCATCACAGCCAGCGTGCCGTTGAGGTGGTTCGACACGATGAGATGGCGCTCCGTCGGGTCCAGCGCCAGGTGCACGGGGTTGCGGCCCTGGCAGGACTGACGGTTCAGGAAGCTCAGCGTTCCATCGGCCGGGTGGACGCGAAAGGCGCTGACCTCCTGCTGGTCGCCATGCACGGTGTACAGCCGGTCGCCGCGCCGGTTGAGTGCCAGAAAGGACGGGTTGACCAGCTCGCCCACGACCTGCACCAAGGCCAGCTGGCTGGTCTGCGGGTCCATCCGGAAGACACTCAGACCCTCGCCCCGGGCGTTGCGCTCCCGGCTGGTGCGCGAGCCGACATAGGCGAACATCACACGGCTCCCGCAGCCGGCGCCACCGAGGCGCCCTGAATGCCGTGGCGCGCCAGGGCCTCGGCCACGAAGCCGCTGGCTTTCATCTCTTCGACATACTGGCGCAGAACCTCGGCGGCCTCGTCGCCACGCCCCTTGGGCAGGCCCATGGCCTGCTGGATCACCATGAAGCGCCCCGGCAAAAGGCGCAGGCCGGGCAGGCGTTGCGCGTCTGCCTCCAGTTGCTGGCGCACGCCAGCGGCCACTTCCAGCCCCTGCGCCAGAAACACGTCCACCACGGCGGGCGACGAAGGCGCGCGGACGATCTCGGCCTGGTGCAGCTCCCGCGTCAGGAACAGGTCGTAGGCGCTGCCTTTGCCGACCGTCACGCGCTGGCCGGGCCGGTCCACTTCGTCGTTCGACTGAAGCTTGGAGTCCTGTGGCACCAGGTAGCTGCCTTCGATCAGCACGTACGGCGCGGTAAAGGCAATGCCCGCCCCGCGCAGCGGATCAACCGCAAAAAAGCCGATGTCGGCCTGCTCCTGCGTCACCGCTTCGACCGACTTGCCTGCGGTGTCAAAGACGACCAGCTCCAGGTCCACGCCCAGACGCTGCGCAAACCCGCGCGCCAGGTCAATGGAAACGCCAAAGGGCTGGCCGGTTGCAGGGTCCTTGTTGGCCAGGATCGGGTTGCCGAGGTTGATGGACGCCCGCAGGATGCCGGTGGGCGTGAAAGCTTGGACGAGGTGCTGTGGCAGATGCATGACGGACTCCGTGGGTAAATCGTGAGGACAGGTGGGGCAGGCAGGCCTCAGGGCGTGAGGATGCCGCTGATCTTTTTCAGGTTTTTCAGGGTGCTGGACAAATGGCGGCGCAGCGCGTCGGAGGCCTCGGCGTTGCGGCCCTGCTCGAGCCAGTCCAGGATCTGCAGATGCTGCAGGCAGTGCTCCTTGTAGCGCTGGCGGTCTTTCATGGAACGGTACGAGAGCAGGCGGCGCACGCGGTTGAGCCGCTCGATGGTGTCGATGAAAAAGGGGTTGCCCGACGCCCGGACCAGGGATTCATGAAAGCGCACGCCGCGCTCGTGCAGCTGGTCCGCGGTGTCGGTCTCGATGCCGCCTTCTAGCAGGTGGACTTCGGCAGCCCGGCAACGGGCCAGCACCTGCGGGTCGAGCTGGTAGCCCGGCTCCAGCAGGGCGGCGGGCTCCAGCGCCAGGCGCAGCCGGTAGGACTGCAGCAGGCTGTCCGGCGTGGTCAGCATTGAGGAAAACACCCAGCCGTAACCGGGCTTCTTCTGCGCCCAGCCTTCCTGGGCGATGCGGTTCAGCACGGCCTGGAGCTGGGCCGCCGTCAGGCCGTAGCGGGTCTTGATCTGGACTTCGGAGAATTCGTCGGGCAGCGCACCCTTGAGCCGGTCTTCGGCAACGCGGAAGTACACGCTGGTCACGGCGTCCGAGGTTTCCAGCCCCAACTGCCCGGCCAGCCCGGCCGCCGGGGCTTCGACCGCCTGGGCCAGAAAGTAACCCCGGTTGCGTTCCCGGCGCAGCACCCCTTTTTCATGCAGCAGTCCCAGGGCCTCGTTGATCGGGGAGCGCGAAACGTGCAGTCGGTCGGCCAGCAACTGGGCCGGCAGGTGGCTGCCAACGGTCAGGCCTTCGGCCTGGATGAACTCGACGATCTGGGCGGGAATGGATTTTTCGGCAAGCATGGTGCCGGAATTCTGCCCTTGAATGCACGGATCGCTCACGACAGCATCGACACCTTTGGGTCCGGCGCGCTGTGCGCGGCAATGGTCTTTTGCAGGATCGACGGCATGACGCCGCCGGCGCGCAGCAATTCAGTCTCCAGCTGCGTTTCTACCGCGGCGGTGGCTTCCAGGTGCTGCACCGCGCCGTCGGCCCGCACCACGCGCACGGCCACGGGGCAGCGCGGCGCCAGGCTTTGTGCGTCGGCATCGACCTCGATGCGGTCGCCCGGCGTCAACTGCAGCGTCTGCGGGTTCACACCCGGCGGCAGGCGCAGCGGCAGGATGCCCATGCCAATCAGGTTGGAGCGGTGGATGCGCTCGAAGCTGACCGCCAGCACGGCGCGGATGCCCAGCAGGCGCTGCCCCTTGGCCGCCCAGTCGCGCGAGGAGCCGGTGCCATAACGCTCGCCTGCGACCAGCACGACCGATTCGCCGTCGTCGTGGTAGCGCTGCGCCACGTCCCAGATCGGCTGCACCGTGCCGCTGGGCACATGCAGCGTGTGCGCCACCGGCAGGCCGGGGGCCAGCAGGTTGACCAGGGTCTTGCTGTGGAAGGCGGCGCGCAGCATGACTTCCCAGTTGCCGCGGCGCGAGGCAAAGACATTCAGGTCCTTGCGGTCGTCGCCACGCGCGACCAGGAAATCCGCGACCAGGCTGTCGGGCGGGATGGCACTGGCGGGCGAGATGTGGTCGGTGGTGATGTCGTCGCCCAGCACCAGCAGCGGCCAGGCGCTGTAGCGGCCCAGCTGACTGCCTTCGGTGACAGAGGCAAACGGCGGGCGGCGCAGCGCGGTGGACGCGGGCGCCCACGGGAACAGGGGCGTGTCGGGCGCCTGCAAGGCATGCCACAGCGGATTGCGGCTGGCGATGGCGAAGTCGCGCCGGTAGTCGGCCGGGTCGGCGGCCAGCGCCACATGGGCGTCGATTTCTTCGCGCGTCGGCCAGAGGTCGTGCAGGTAGACCGCCCGGCCGTCGGCGGTAGTCTGCACGGGCTCGGTGCGCAGGTTGCGCGCGCTGTCGCCGGCCAGGCCGAACACCACCACCAGCGGCGGCGACATGATGAAGCTCAGCTCCAGATCGGGGTGCACCCGCCCCGGGAAGTTGCGGTTGCCGGACAGGATCGCCACCGCCTTGGCCGCGCCCGCCGTCTGGGCCTCGCGGATTGGCGCGGTCAGCGGGCCGGGGTTGCCGATGCAGGTGGTGCAGCCATAGCCCACGATGTCAAAGCCAACGGCAGACAAATCGTCCGTCAGGCCGGCGCGCGCCAGGTACGAGGCCGCCGCCGGCGAGCCCGGCGCCATGGAGGTCTTGACCCAGGCCGGCGCCTTGAGCCCCAGCGCGCGGGCCTTGCGCGCGACCAGCCCGGCTGCGATCAGCAGGCGCGGGTCGGAGGTGTTGGTGCAGCTGGTGATGGCGGCAATGGCCACGGGGTGGCGCGGCAGGCTGGTGTCGGAGGCCTTGGGCACAAAGCCCACCCCGGCCAGCGCATGGCCGGTTTCCGCATAGTCCAGCAAATCCTGCGGCCGGCGCGGCCCGGCAACGTGCATACCGATGGCGCCGAGCTCGATCTCAATGGCGCGGGTGTAGCGGGGCTCCGCCAAGGGGTCGAACCACAGGCCAGCGCGCCGGGTGTAGGCCTCGACCAGGCGGATGGCGCCTTCGCTGCGGCCGGTGGCGCGCAGGTAGTCCAGCGTGTGCGCATCCACTGCAAAGTAGCCGGTGGTGGCACCGTATTCGGGCGCCATGTTGGCTACCACCGAGCGTTCGCCCGCGGTCAGTGTGGCCACACCGGGGCCGTAGAACTCGACGAACTCGCCGGAGACGCCAATCTGGCGCAGGCGCTGCGTCACGGTCAGCGCCAGGTCGGTGGCCTGCGTACCCGGCGGCAGCGTGCCGACGAACTTGACGCCAATCACGTCGGGAATGCGCAGCATGGTTGGCATGCCGAACATCACGGTCTGCGCCTCCAGCCCGCCCACGCCCCAGCCCAGCACGCCAATGCCGTTGACCATGGGCGTGTGGCTGTCGGTGCCGATCATCATGTCGGGCACGGCCCAACGCACGCCGTCGCGCTCCTCGGTGGTCACGACGGTGGCGAGCTGCTCCAGGTTGATGGTGTGCATGATGCCGGTGCCCGGCGGATGGATGCGCACCCCCCGCAGCACTTTGGACGCCCACTGCAGAAACTGATAACGCTCACCGTTGCGGCGGATTTCGTGCTGCAGGTTCTGCGTCACCGCGTCGCGCTGCGCATAGACCTCGACCGCCAGCGAATGGTCGATCGACACATCCACCGGCAGACCCGGATTCAGCACGGACGGGTCCACCCCGGCTTCGGCCAGCGCGTTGCGCATTGCGGCGATGTCCACCAGCGCAGGCGTGCTGGTGGTGTCGTGCATCAGCACCCGCCCCGGCTGGAAGGCCAGTTCGGCCTCGCTGGTGCCGCGCTGCAGCCACGCAAAGAGTGCCGTAACCGCCCCCTGCCGCTCGCCGCCGCGCATGTTGCGCACGACATTCTCCAGCAGCAGGCGCAGCACCACGGGCAAACGCGCCAGCGGCGCGCCAAACGCGGGCAAATCGACCACCGCCAGTGCCTGGCCGTCCACGGAAAGTTGTCCCGTTGCGAATTCGTAGGTGTTTTCCATAGGCTTTATTTTTGCATATTATTGCAATAAAATGCAATTAAGCGCGAACCCTGATCCCTCACTTTCACCGCGCAGGCTGCGGCCTTCCAAGGAGCTTTTCCATGCCATCTTCACGTCGCACACGCATTCTTCAAGGCCTCTGCATCGCCGCCAGCCTGGCCGCCCCCGCAGGTGCCATGGCGCAGGACTACCCCAGCAAGACGATCACCATCGTCGTGCCGTTCTCGGCCGGTGGCGGCGTGGACACGGTGGCGCGCCTGCTGGCGGAGAAACTGCGCGTAGCGTTGAAACAGACCATCGTCATTGACAACAAGGCCGGCGGCAGCGGCATGATTGGCGCGCAGGCCGTGGTGAAGGCGGCACCGGACGGCCACACCCTGCTGCTGGGCTCGGCCGGCGAGACGGCCATCAACCCCTTTGTCTACAAGGGCCGCATGCAATACCAGCCGGCCAAAGACCTCGCGCCAATCACGCTGGTGACCCGCATCCCCAACGTGCTGGTGACCAGCCCGACGCTGCCCGTGAAAAACATGGAAGAACTGGTCGCCCACGCCAAAAAGAACCCGGGAAAGCTGTCGTACTCCACCAGCGGCGTGGGCAACCCCCAGCATCTGAACGGCGAACTGCTGGAAGAACTGGCGGGCGTGCACATGGTGCACATTCCCTACCGCGGCGCCGCCGGCCAGCTCATCGACGTGACCTCGGGCACGGTGGACATGACCTTTGTGAGCTACACCGCCGCCAAGGGCTTCATCCAGAGCGGCAAGGTCAAGGCAATTGCCGTGACCTCCGCCAAACGCACCAGTTTTGCGCCTGACATTCCCGCCATTGCCGAGTACAAGCCGCTGGCCAGATACCAGCTGGAGAACTGGTTTGGCCTGTTTGCGCCGGCCGGCACGCCCGAGGCCGTCCAGCAAAAACTCAATGCCGCCGTGACCAGCGCGCTGCGCGACCCGGAACTGGCCAAAAAGCTGCGCGACCAGGGCGGCGAGCCCGCCCCCATGACAACACAGCAGTTCCGCGACTTCATCAAGGCCGAGTCGGTGCAGTTCGAGCGCATCGTGGACGTCGCCAGGATCACCGCGGAATGAAGGCCAGGCCCGGGTCCCTGACCATCGGCAATGCGGGCGCGGGCGGCGCGCACCACCTGAGCGCCGAGCTGTTCAAGCAGACCGCGGGCATTTTCATGCTGTCGGTGCCCTACAAAGGCGGCGGCCCGGCGGCCAATGCCCTGCTCGCAGGCGAGGTGGACCTGATGTTCGAACAGACTTACGCCGCCCTGCCGTCCATCCAGGCCGGCAAGACCCGGCCCCTGGCCGTGACCAGCGACAAGCGCCTGCCCAGCCTGCCGGACGTGCCGACCATGGCCGAACTCGGCTACCCCCAGGCCACCGTGTCCAACTGGCTCGGACTGATCGGCCCCAAGGGCATGGCGCCGGCCACGGTCAGGAAGCTCAACGAGGCCTACAACAAGGCGCTGCTCCTGCCCGAGATCCGAGAGAAGATCGCTGGCCCCGGCAACGTGGTGGGTGGCGACACGCCGGAAGAGTTTGCGGGCTTCGTCGCGGCCGAGAACAAGCGCTGGGCCGCGCTGGTCAAGGCGGCGGGGATCAAGCTGGAGTGAGTCCGGTTGCAGCCGTTTTCAGGATTGCGGCGCAGCGGACCGAAGCTGAAGCGCATGCCCCCAGCGCTGCGCCATTTCGGGCGTGTTGAAGCAGGTCGTGACGCCGCCGGTGCTGCAGACGGCACGGTCCAGCAACTGGATGTCGGCCTCGTGTTGCCGGGCGACATGCGGATCTTCGAAGAAGACCACTTTGTGGCAGCGCTGGTCCAGTATCAGCTCCGCAATCTGGGCGTCTCCCCCCATCGGCCCGCTTTGGTAGCAGGTGATCCATGGCGTTGATGCGGGCCAGCCGCGGGACCAGGCCATCTCATTGAGCCGGCGGCCTGTGGTGCCGGTGGCAACGCGCCCGGCAAAGCGCGACAGCGTGCCAAAGTGCCTGGCGGCAAAGGCCACCATGTCGCTCTTGCGGGCGTCGTGCGCAATCAGTGCGACGACCTGGTTTTCCAGGGCGAACATCGCTTGCGCCTCAGGCAGCAATGCCGCCTCCAGCCCGGCGCGGGCCAGCTCCACAGCCACCCATTCGATGGCGCCGCGCACCGTCGAAACAAACGGCTTTCCATGAATCACGCACTGCCGCCGCAGAGCCTGTGCTTCCGGATAGATCGACGTGGGATCGACCGGATCAAGGAAGAAAAAAACGCCGTCCAGCGCGTCGGCTGCGCACAGTCCCCCGGCCACCCGGGACACCAAGCGCACCAGGCCGCCGGACCGACCAGCCCCTATCCAGGTCAACTGGCCGGGCAGCAGCCCCTGTTGGAGCAGTGTATCGTGCGTGCAGCCCACCACCTGCAACTTCAAGCCCAGCGCACGCAGGCCGGGCGCGCAGACTCGCGCCCAATGCAGCAAGCCGCAGTCCGCGTCCAGCCGGTGCAGGCGATGCGAGACCAGTCCGAACTGCATGCCTCAGTCGTCCGACACCGCGATGCGCGGCAGGTCGCCGGCCGATGGCGGCAGCTCGCCCAGTTTGGTGATGCGCGCGCCATTGAGGTGCTGCCGCAGGAACTGGGACGCCTCCATGCGCTCGCCCTTGACCAGCAGGTCGATCAGCATCAGGTGCTCCTCGGATTGGCGATGCAGCCGTGAGCGGTCAAGCCGCGTGCCGTACTCCACGATGCGCCGCATCTGGTTGAGGGTGCGCAAGGAATCGAGCAGGAAGCGGTTGTGCGCGCCTGCGATCACGGTCTCGTGAAAGTGGACGCCGGCGCGATACAACTCGGCCGGCGTGCAACGCTCGATGCCGCCCTGCAAAAGCTCCACCTGTTCACGCCGGCATTTCTCCAGCTCGGCCAGATCCACCTGATAACCCGGCTCCAGCAGGGCCGCCGGCTCGATGATCATGCGAAACCGGTAGCTTTCGCGGTGGGATTCCGCCGTGGTCAGCAAGGCACGGAACACCCAGCCACGCCCTGGCTTGCGGTCAATCATGCCTTCGCGCGCCATGCGGTTCAGGATGCGCTGCACCCGCAGCCGCGCCAGCCCGTAGCGCGCCATCAGGTCGGCCTCGACAATTTCGTCCTCCAGCAGGCCGTTGATGCGGTCATTTGCGATCCGAAGGTAGATTTCTTCTTCTGACGCACCCTCCGGCGACAGCTCCAGATCGTCCAGTTCCGAGGGCAACCTGGCGACCTGGAAACCCCGATGCGGCACCGACTGCACCACGCCACTGGTCTCCAGGAATTGCAGCGCCTTGCGAACAGGCGAGCGCGACACGCCCAGCTCATTGCACAGCGCCTGCTCCGTGAGGCGGTGTCCCACCGGCGCGCCTTCGCGGCGGATCATCTCCACGATGCGGGTGGCCAGGGTGGGAATAAGGGCACTGACCTTGCTGGGGGACGGCTCGGAAGGCATGAAATGGTACGGACGGGTCGTGGAGGACTCCAGACTGTACAGGGCGACCTGCCGCATGGTGCTTGCCCCTCAACCCAGAACGTCGAAGGCCTGGGTAAAGAATTCCCGCGCCCCGAAGTTGCCCGACTTCAGCGCAATGTGCAGGCCGCCGTCGGGCGCCAGCAGCGTGGGCGCATGGCACCAGGGCACGCCCGGCGCGATCTGCGGGCCGATCCGCATGCGCGTGATGCCCAGGGCCTGCACGCAGGCCCCCGAGGTCTCGCCGCCGGCCACGATGAGTTGCCGCACGCCCAGGTCCACAAGCCCGCGTGCGATGCCGGCCAGCGCCTGTTCCACGATCTCCCCGGCGCGGGCGGCGCCCAGATGCGCTTGCACGGCGCGCACGGCGTCGGGCTCGGCTGTGGCGTAGACCAGCACCGGCCCGCCGGCCAGCCGCTCCTGCGCCCAGGCCAGGGCGCGCGCCTGCGCGTCGTGCCCCAGCGCCAGTTCCAGCGGGTCCACGGCCAGCGCAGCGCCCCCGCGCGCAATGAATTCGGCGACCTGCCCGTTTGTAGCGGCAGAACAGCTGCCGGACACGATGGCCCGCAGCCCCCGGGGCAGGGGCAACTGCGCAGCGTCAGCCAGGCGGGTTGCGCCCGCCTGGGCGCCCAGGCCGATGGCCACACCAGAGCCTGCGGTCAGCAGCGGCAGGCTCGCCAGTGCCGGCCCCATTGCACGCAGGTCGTCGTTGCTGACAGCGTCCACCACGGCCATGCCCACGCCTTCGTTCCGCAACGCCGCGATACGCTGCGTGATGGCGGCCGCACCCCGGGCCACCGTGCGGTGATCGATGAGCCCCACCCGGCGCGGGGTCTGCGCCTGCAGCACGCGCACCAGGTTCGAGTCCGTCATGGGCGTCAGCGGGTGGTTGCGCATGCCGGACTCGTGCAGCAATTCGTTGCCGACGAACAGGGTGCCCTTGAACACCGCGCGTCCGTTCTCGGGAAAAGCCGGGCAGGCGATAGTGAAGTCGGTGCCCAGGGCGTCCATCAAGGCATCGGTCACGGGACCGATGTTGCCCCGGGGCGTCGAATCGAAGGTCGAGCAGTATTTGAAGTAGATCTGCCCGGCCCCCTGCGCCTTGAGCCAGGCCAGCGCCGCCAGCGACTGGGCGACGGCCTCATCGGCCGGCACGGTGCGGGTCTTCAGCGCCACCACCACGGCGTCAGCCGCCTCACCCAGCGGGCCCTCGGGAATGCCCATGGTCTGGATCACCCGCAGGCCGGTGCGCACCAGGTTGCTGGCCAGATCCGTGGCGCCAGTGAAGTCGTCGGCAATGCAGCCCAGCAGCGTGGTCGTCATGGAAAAGTCCTGTCTGCGGCTGGATCAAATGGACGCCATCGCCCGGGCGACCGCTTCACCAAAGGCCTTGCAGCCCAGTGTGCCGCCGATGTCGCGGGTGCGCGTGGCCGGGTCGGCCAGCACCTGGTCCACGGCGGCGGACATCGCGTCGCCGGCCTGCTGCAGTCCCGCATGGCCGCGCTGGTCGCCAACCCAGCGGACCATCATCGCGACGGAGAGGATCATGGACGTGGGGTTGGCGATGTCCTTGCCGGCGATGGTGGGCGCCGAGCCATGCTGGGCCTGCGCGCAGCACAGGTCGTCGCTGGCCATCACCGAGCCGGCCAGCCCCAAGCTGCCAGAGAGTTCGCTGGCGAGGTCCGACAGGATGTCGCCATAGAAGTTGGTGGCCACAAGCACATCGAAGCGCTCGGGCTCGCGCACCAGGTGCGCGGTCGAGGCATCAACCAGCAAATCATCGAGCTGGACTTCGGGAAACTCCCGGGCAACGTGGCGCACCGCTTCGAGGAACAGGCCGTCGGTCATGTGAAAGCTGTTCGCCTTGTGAATGGCCGTGACCTTTTTTCTACGCGTCATGGCCAGCTCAAACGCGCGGCGCGCGATGCGCTCGCTGCAATGGCGCGTGATCTTGCGGGTGGACAGGGCCATATCCGGGCTGGGCATGACCTCGCCCCAGCCACGCGACATGTTGCGGTCCGGATAAAAACCCTCGGTGGCCTCGCGCATGATGACCAGATCCATCGACTTGCCTTCGCGCAGGTTGGACGACAGAAATGGCCTGGTACGCGCCGGGCGCACGTTGGCGTACAGGTCCAGCCCGATGCGAAAGCCTGCCGACACATTGCGGCCGCCCTGCTCTGGCGCGGGGTAGTCGGCGTGCGACTGCGTACCCAGGATGATGCCGTCATAGGTTCTGGCCTTGTCCAGCACATCCTGGCGCAGTGTCGTTCCGTGGGTTTTCAGGCTGTCAAAACCCACGCTCTCGTAGTCGTACTGCAGATCCAGCTTGAAGCGGGCGTCTGCCGCGTTCAGCACGTCAATGGCGGCCGCAACGATCTCGGGGCCAATGCCATCACAGGGCAAAACGATGAATTTCATGCAAATCTCCAGTAGGTAAGGGGGTTGGGGGGTGATCAAGAAGAGGCGGCCAAAACGGCCTGCAGCCGACGCACGGCGCTGTCGGGACTGGTGAGCACGGGCCGGCGGGTGACGTCGGCAACCTGCGCCTGGCACCGGGCCATCGAAAACTGGCCGAGCATCAATACGTCGCAGCCTGCCAGCGTCCGTGCGGCTTCGAGCACCAGCCGGTCATGGGTTGCGGTATCGCCCGCGTTCAGTGCCTCCATGGCGCCCGACGCACAGGCACGCTCCATGCGAAAGGCCTGCTTTTTTCCGCGGGCCATCACCAGCAGTTCTTCGCACATGGAATCTGCGGCGGGCGCAAACGTCGTCAGCAGGCCGATACGTGGCTCGCCTGCGGCTTGCACGCAGAACTCGAGCGCCTCGTCAAACATGGCTTCGTTGGGCTTGAGCGTAGGCACACCCACAACGCGCGCCGCTTCCTCAATGGCCGGGCCAAATGCCGAGCAGGTGAACAGGATGCCGCTGGCGCCACCATGGACTGTTGCGTACCGGGCCAGATTCACGATGCGCCGGACCATGGCGTCCGTCATGTCCCCCGCAGCAGCCAGATCCTGAGAAAGCCGGTCGTCCAGCAGATTCATGCGCTGAACCCGCGGCCAGATCCGCTCAAACGCCGCGGAAACAGGCTGCATCGCCAGCGGCGTTGCATGTATCAAAGCAACTTTTGATTCATTCATAAAAGGCTTTTTTGGCTATTTTCAATATCTTTATTGTACTAGATATGTTTTTGATACAATAATTTTATTCACATCGCAGAGTGAGCCGTTCATCGCAGCCAGCCACTTGATGCGCACCCCATCGCCAAGCCCCCACCGATCCAACCAGGAGACACCCATGGCCAACCAACACCCCAAAGCGTCCGGCAAGCCCCCGCGCCGCAGATCCCTTCTGGCAGCCGCCTGCCTGCTCGGCCTGCCGCTGGCGGCCGCCGCACAGGATGCCGCCCGGGACTACCCGAGCAAAACCATCACGCTGATCGTTCCTTACGCGGCGGGCGGCAGTTCGGACGTGCGCGCCCGGCAGATCGCCCAGAAAATTTCGGTCACGCTGGGCCAGTCGGTGATCGTGGACAACAAACCGGGCGCCAACGGGAACATCGGCACCAACGCGATCGCCAAGGCAGCGCCCGACGGCCATGTCATTGGCCTGGGTAATCTGGCCCCTCTGGCGGTGAACAAGACACTCATGCCTAACACCCCCTTCGACCCGGCAACTGATCTGGTGCCGGTGATCCTGCTGGAGAAGGGGCCGCTGGTGCTGGTGGTCAACGCCGAGAAGTCGCCACACAAGTCCCTCAAGGACCTGATCGGCGCGCTAAAGGCGGCGCCAGGCAAGATGAGCTACGCCTCGGCCGGCTCGGGTGGGTCGTTCCACCTGGCCGGCGAGATGTTCAAGTCGTCGGTCGGCGCCTCGGCCGTGCACATCCCCTACCGTGGCGGCGGCCCCGCCACCAACGACCTTCTGGCCGGCCAGGTGGACTACATGTTCGACATGGTGCCGGCCGCCCTGGGCTACCTGAAATCCGCGCCGCCCAAACTGCGCCCGCTGGCCGTCGCCCATGACAAGCGCCTGCCGTCGCTGCCGGACGTGCCCACTTTCGCGGAACTCGGCGTGAAGGACATGGAAATTTCCAACTGGTTCGGCATCGTGGCACCCAAAGGCACGCCCAAACCCATCATCGACAAACTGAATCAGGCAATCAACCGTGCGCTGCAGGAGCCCGACCTGGCCCAGCGGATCACGGCACCTGGCAACGTGGTCGGCGGCGGCGACCCGAAAGCCTTTGCCGACCTGGTGGTTGCCGAATCCCGGCGCTGGACCCAGCTCATCAGGGAAAAGGGCATCAAACCTGAATGACCGGGCCGCCGCCCGTGCATCCCCATTCGCACCCTTCCATCAGAAAGAGACACACCCAAATGAAACCGTTCAACCCCATCCACCGCCGCGCCGCAGCGGTACTGCTGCTGGCCAGCCTGGCCGCCCCTTGCGCCGTCATGGCCCAGGGCACGTCTTCGCCCTACCCCGCCAAACCGGTCAGGCTTGTGGTGCCCTTTGCAGCCGGCGGCCCCAACGACGTGATTGCGCGCGTCCTGGCCCAGCGGTTGACGGGGGAAACCGGGCAATCGTTCGTTGTGGAGAACAAGGCCGGCGCGGGCGGCGTGATCGGGACCGATGCCGTGGCCAAAGCGGCTGCCGACGGCTACACGCTGGCCTTCATCAGCGGCCCGTTCACCATGGCGCCAGCCTTGCAGGCCAGGATGCCCTATGACTCGGCGCGCGATCTGGTCGCAGTGACCAAGGTTGCCGAATCGCCCATGCTGATGATGGTGCCCTCGACATCGCGCTTCAAGAACGCGCGGGAGCTGATGGAGTTTGCCCGCCAGAATCCCGGCAAGCTGACGTACGGCTCGGGCGGTGTGGGCAGCACGCCCCACCTGACCACCGAATTGCTCGGCACCGTGACGGGTTCGAAATTCCTGCACATTCCCTACAAGGGCGGCGGCGAGTCGATCAAGGCGCTGATGGCCGGCGAGATCGACATGCTGATCGACAGCATCACCAGCACGGCCGGCCCGCTGGCCTCCGGGCGCATCAAGGCGGTGGCCATCGGGCAGGCGCGGCGCGCAGCCAAGCTGCCCGAGGTGCCCACCTTCGAGGAATCCGGCATCGAGAAATTCGCCATGACCCACTGGGTCGGCGTTGTTGCCCCGGCGCGCACGCCACCCGACGTGCTGGCCACCTTGCATGGCCAGATCGCCAAGGCACTGAAAGCCCCGGAGGTCGCGCAGAAGCTGCAGGAACTGGGAGCCACCCCGGTCGGGGACTCGGCCGCCGACTTCCAGAGGTTCATTAACGACGAGCTGAAGAAATGGCCCCAGGTCGTGAAGGCGGCCGGCATCCAGGCGCAGTAGGCGTGGACACCGCCGTCTGCGACAGCCACGTCCACCTGTTTGAGCCGGTGCGGTTTCCGTATGCGAGCCCGCGTCGCTTCACGCCCGGCGAGGCGCCCGTGGCACACCTGCAGGCCCACCTGCGCGCCACCGGCCTGCAGCGCGCGGTGCTGGTGCAACCCAGCGTCTACGGCGACAACCACGCCTGTCTTCTGGACGGACTCCTGGCCCTGGGTTCGCAGGCGCGCGGTGTGGCGGTTGTGTCGGCCCGCACAACGGCCGGGGAACTGGCCCTGCTGGACCACGCGGGCGTGCGCGGCGCCCGCATCAACCTGGTCGTAGACCATCAGACCGATCCAGATCTGGCGCGCACCCGACTCCAGGACGTGGACCACCGCATTCCGGCGCACTGGAACGTGCAGTTGCATGTCACGCTGGCAACGCTTGAGGCGCTGGCCGACCCGATCCACCAGTCCGGTCGGCGCTTTGTGCTCGACCACCTGGGCCTTCCCGATCCTGCGCTGGGCATTGACACTCCAGCCTGGCAGGCCCTGCTGCAACTCATGCAGGGCGGCAACCTCTACGTCAAGCTCTCGGCACCGTACCTATCTTCCCGAACGACGGCGCCTCATGGCGACCTGGCCGCGCACGTCAGGAGCCTGATCGGCACACGGCCCGATCGCGTGCTGTGGGGCAGCAACTGGCCGCACACACTGGGAACAGCGCGCCGCGCGAACGCGGGGCTGGACACCGTGGAAGCCTTCCGGCCGGTCGATGACCATGCCTGGCTGGCGTCGTGCCGCCTTTGGGCTGGGGAAGCCGCACAAGCCGTGTTGATCGACAACGCGGCGGCACTGTATGGGTTTGACTGAAACGTCACTTCAGGAACTTGCTCCAGGCGCCGATGTTGTGCACGTTGGGGTAGCCCTTGCGCTTCAGCATCATTTTGGCCATCCCGCTCCGTGTGCCGCTGGCACAGCAGAGGACCACCGTGGACGACCTGGGGATCTCGCCGAGCCGGCTGCCTAATTCCCGAAGGGGGATGTTGATGGTTCCGGGGGCGTTTGCGCTTGCGAACTCCCCCGCGGATCGGACGTCCACAAGAAGGGCGCCGTTCTTCCTGAGCTCGGGCAGCATGGCCAGAACTCTTCGTGAACTCCACCACTTGTACCCAAACCAGAGACCGAGCGCCATGAAGGGCCAGTATTTTTCAACAAGTCCCAAAAAATCCATACAACGCCTTGTCAGACTGAAACTGGTGAATCAGCGCACATTCGCCTGCGCCCAGCGCGTTATCTCCGCGGCCGAACGCATGGCGCCGGGCTGGCGCGCCACTTCCTTGCCGCCCTGGAACAACGCCAGCGTCGGGATGCTGCGGATGTTGAAACGGGTGGCCAGGTTCTGGGCGTCTTCGGTGTTGACCTTGACCAGGCGCATGCGCGGCTCCAGCTGCGCGGCGGCCTGCTCGAAAGCGGGCGCCATCATGCGGCAGGGACCGCACCAGGGCGCCCAGAAATCGACCAGCACCGGGATCTGGCTGCGGGCGATGTGGCGGTCAAAGCCAGCCTCGTCCAGCGCCAGCGGGTGGCCGGTGAACAAGGGCTTGTGGCAACTGCCACAGTCGGGCGCACTGGCCAGATCCGCAGTCTTGACGCGGTTGGTGGTGTGGCAATGCGGACAGACGATGTGAAGTGCTTCGGTCATGAATCAATACCCCTTTGGGTATGAGTGTGGGGCCAGGACCGCCCGGTTTCAAGCCCCCGCCACGTTCCCAGCCACGTTCGGCCGCGTTCAGAGTACCTTGGCGATCAGGGCGGCCACCATGCTCAACAACACCGTCGTGGTCAGCGGAATGAAGAACTCCCGCCCGAACAGCCGGAAGCGGAAATCCCCCGGCAGCTTGCCAAAGCCAAACTTCTGCAGCCACGGCATGAGCCCGTTGAACAGGATCAGGGCCAGGAAAACAACAATCAGCCAGCGGATCATGGGCCAACCATCCCGGCGTCACAGCCCATGGCTGCGGTCGCCGCGCGCAAAGCCCATTGCGTCCCAGGGCGCACCGGTGCAAAAGCCCACCACCTTGAACAGCTCGCCCATTTCGTGTTCGGCCACCAGCTTGTGGGCGTTGATGCGCTCGGTGGCGGGCGCCTGTTCCATGGCCTGCGCCAGGCCGCAATTCAGCAGGAAGCGCGCCTGGCTGGTGTAGCCCAGCACGCCCAATCCGTTGTCCTGCCCGGCCAGCGCCACGCCGGTGAAGTTGACGTGCGCGGTGATGTCCTTCAGGCCCACGCTGAGCAACGGGTTGTCGTCGCTCTGGTGCGCCAGGTGGCACATCACGGTGCCCATGTGGCGCTGCGGGTGGTAGTACTCACTCTCCGGGAAACCATAGTCCAGAAAGAAAGCCGCCCCGCCCTTGCCGCCATTGCGCAGGCTGGCGTTGAAGCGGTCGGCCAGCGTGGCGATGAAGGCTTCGGCCTGGGGATGGATTTCGGTGAGGTAGTCGTGCGGTCCTTCAATCTCGACCGGCGGGCGCAGCGCGGTCGGGCTGTCGGACCAGACCAGCGCGTCACCCTCCAGCGTCACGCCGCGTTCGAACCAGGCCCCGTCCGCCTGCCCGCCCTGGCGCGCCAGCAGCTTGACCGGCATGGCGTCCAGCACTTCGTTGCCCACGACCACACCCTGCAGGGCCTCGGGCAGCGCGCTGACCCAGCGGACCTTGTCACCGTGTTTTGCCAGCAGCGCCTGCTGGCGCGCGCGCAGCGTGCTGGAGAGGTCCACGATGGTGTAGCGCGTCACCTGGTCGCCCAGCGCCTCCAGCAGTTGCAGCGCCAGCGCGCCGGAGCCGGCGCCAAATTCCCAGACTTCGTCGGTGTCCGTCCGGGCCAGCGCCTCGCCGACTTGGCGCGCCAGCGCCTGGCCGAACAGCGGCGTGAGTTCCGGGGCGGTCACGAAGTCGCTGCCCTCGCCTTTCACGCCCACGGGCATGGTGCCGAACTTGGCCCGCTCGTTGGCGTAGTAGCCCAGGCCGGGGGCATAGAGCGCCAGCGCCATGAAGCGGTCAAAGCCGATCCAGCCGCCAGCCGTGCCAATAGCCCGCGCCAGCAATTTGTGCAGGGCGGTCGTTAAACTTGTGGGTTCCGTCGTCATCCCCGGATTGTCCCCGAATGCCCGCATCCACCCCTGCCTTACCACCCGCCGCCCGCCGCCCGCGCACCGTGCTCGTCACTGGCGCGGCACGCCGGCTGGGGCGCGAGATTGCGCTGACGCTGGCCGCCGGTGGCTGGCGCGTGGCGGTGCACTACCGCGGCTCAGCCGAAGACGCATCAAAAACAGTAGCAGACTGTGACCATTTGACGCTGGGAAGCTCCCATTTTCAGGCTGATTTGAACGATGAAGCCGCCGTACGCGCCCTGCTGCCCCGTGTGGTGGCCGCCATGGGCCCTGTAGACGCGGTGGTCAACAACGCCTCGACCTTCGAGCACGACGACGCGGCCAGCTTCAGCTACGGCGCGATGGAAAAGCACCTGCGCGGCAACACTGGCGCGGCGATTTTGCTGGCGCAGGCGCTGCACACGCACGTCCAGGCGCGCGCAGCCGCGGGCGAGGTGGATGCGCGCGGTGCCGTGGTCAACCTGCTCGACCAGAAGCTGTGGAACCTGAACCCTGATTTTTTGAGCTACACCCTGTCCAAGGCCGCGCTGGAGGCTGCCACCACGGTGCTGGCGCAGGCGCTGGCACCCCGCCTGCGCGTGGTCGGCGTGGCACCGGGCCTGACGCTGACCAGCCACCTGCTGAGCGACGAAAAATTCCAGGCCCTGCACGCCCTGAGCCCGCTGGGCCGCTCCTCCACGCCCGAAGACGTGGCCGCCACCGTGAAATTCGCGCTGGAAAACCGCTCCATCACCGGCACCACGCTGCTGGTGGACGGCGGCCAGCACCTGATGAAGTTCGAGCGCGATTTTTCGCTAATGTAAAAATTTGCGTGACAGACCAGGAAATGCGCAGCATTTTGGCTCTGTCGCCAACCGATGAAACCCATGTCCCACACCTCCGGCACCCAGATCCTCACGCTCACCGGGCTGCGTTTTGACGCCAGCCTGGGCATCCTGGAGCAGGAAAAGTCCGCGCCGCAGCCGATCCAGGTCGATGCGGAGCTCAACCTTGGCCCCCAGCCCCTGCTGCCGCACGACGACGACATCAGCCATGTGCTGGACTACCGCAAGGTGCGCAAGATCATCATTGACGAGTGCACGGCCGAACAC
>ERZ1034365.631-NODE-631-length-19339-cov-15.276970_pt1 | contig 19339 bp, 29 predicted proteins | sample MGYA00520615_ERZ1034365 | MGnify/ENA primary metagenome ERZ1034365 (study PRJEB33736, sample SAMEA104284505) | Azolla filiculoides | biome: Urban; feature: Water surface; material: Ditch water | place: Netherlands | collected 2015-10-28 | depth 0-0.1 m ... | reverse complement strand
AACCCCATCGCGATGGAAGAAGGCTTGCGCTTTGCTATCCGCGAAGGTGGCCGCACGGTTGGCGCTGGCGTGGTTGCTAAGATCATCGCTTAATTCTTTTGTGGATCAGTGGCGCAAAGGCTCTGCCTTTGCGCTGCAGCAAGCAAACACTCACCACAAGGAATTGACATGTCATCCAAGCAAAAAATCCGCATTCGCCTGAAAGCGTTTGACTACAAACTGATCGACCAGTCCGCTGCCGAGATCGTTGACACTGCCAAGCGCACTGGCGCGATTGTCAAGGGCCCAGTGCCTTTGCCAACACGCATGAAGCGTTTTGACATCCTGCGTTCGCCGCACGTCAACAAGACCAGCCGTGACCAGTTGGAAATCCGCACGCACCAGCGTTTGATGGACATCGTGGACCCTACAGACAAAACTGTCGACGCCCTGATGAAACTCGATCTGCCCGCTGGTGTGGACGTCGAAATCAAGCTGCAGTAATGCGGTTCGGGGCGGCTGAAAGGCCGTCCAAAAACTTGAAATGAGGCCTGATTTGCCAGAAATGGCGAGTCGGGCTATAATTTCAGGCTCACCTCTTTTGGGGTGAGATTTATTAACAGTCTTTCACATACCAAACGTGGCTGCCAATTGAAGTGGCTGCGGTGGAAGTTTTGGAGAAAACAATGAGTCTGAGCAACTCCCTCGGGTTGCTGGGTCGCAAGGTGGGCATGATGCGTCTGTTCACTGATGATGGGGATTCCGTTCCTGTCACAGTGTTGGATGTGTCTAACAACCGCGTATCCCAGGTCAAAACCCAAGAGAACGATGGCTATGTCGCTTTGCAAGTGACATTTGGTGCCCGCAAGGCATCTCGCGTGACCAAGCCCATCGCTGGTCACTTGGCCAAAGCCGGTGTTGAAGCCGGTGAAATCATTCAAGAATTCCGCGTGACATCTGACACGGCAGCCCAGTACGCCGCAGGCGCCACTGTGCCCGTGGCAGCCGTTTTTGCTGTGGGCCAGAAAGTGGACGTGCAAGGCACTTCCATTGGTAAGGGCTTTACCGGCACGATCAAGCGTCACAACTTCAAATCGCAGCGCGCATCGCACGGTAACAGCCGTTCGCACAACGTGCCCGGTTCGATTTCGATGGCCCAAGATCCAGGCCGCGTGTTCCCAGGCAAGAAAATGTCGGGTCACCGCGGTGATGTGACTTGCACCACTCAGAACTTGGCCGTCATCCGCGTTGACGAAGCCCGTGGCCTGTTGATGGTCAAGGGTGCCATTCCTGGTTCCAAGGGTGGTTTCGTGACCGTGCGTCCCGCCATCAAAGCTAAAGGAGCGAACTGATGCAGCTCGAACTCCTGAACGACCAAGGTCAAGCCGCTTCCAAAGTGGACGCGCCTGAAACCGTGTTCGGTCGTGAATACAACGAAGCCCTGATCCACCAAATCGTGGTGGCTTATCAGGCCAACGCCCGTCAAGGCACCCGCGCCCAAAAGGACCGTGAACAAGTTCACCACTCCACCAAGAAGCCTTTCAAACAAAAAGGCACTGGTCGCGCTCGTGCTGGTATGACTTCCTCGCCTTTGTGGCGTGGCGGTGGTCGGATTTTCCCGAACATGCCTGACGAAAACTTCACACAGAAGATCAACAAGAAGATGTACCGCGCTGGTATGGCTTCGATCTTCTCGCAGCTGGCCCGCGAAGGCCGTCTGGCTGTGGTGGATTCCTTCAAAGTCGAAACGCCCAAAACAAAGCAGCTCGCTGCCAAGTTCAAGGCCATGAGTCTCGACAACGTGCTGGTGATCGCTGACGAAGTCGACGAAAACCTGTACTTGGCATCGCGCAACCTGATCAACATCCTGATTGTTGAGCCACGTTACGCCGATCCCGTGTCTTTGGTGAACTTCAAGAAAGTCCTCGTGACCAAAGGTGCCATGGACAAACTCAAGGAGATGTTTGCATGAGCGCCGTGAAGTTTGACGAAGGTCGTCTGATGTCCGTGCTGGTTGCGCCCATCGTGTCCGAAAAGGCCACCATGGTTGCAGAGAAATCCAACGCTGTGACATTCAAAGTGCTGCAGGACGCTACCAAGCCTGAAATCAAAGCCGCTGTGGAATTGATGTTCAAGGTTGAGGTCAAAGGCGTGTCTGTGGTGAATACCAAGGGCAAGACCAAGCGTTTTGGCAAGACCATTGGCCGTCGCGACAACGTTCGCAAGGCTTATGTCACGCTGCAACCAGGTCAAGAGCTGAACCTGTCCGGGGAGGCTGCGTAATCATGGCTGTCATCAAGATCAAACCGACATCCCCAGGCCGTCGTGGCGTGGTGAAGGTCACACGTGACCACCTGCACAAAGGTGAAGGCTACGCTCCGTTGCTGGAACCCCAGCACCAGAAGTCGGGCCGTAACAACAACGGTCACATCACAACTCGCCACAAAGGCGGTGGTCACAAGCACCACTACCGCGTGGTCGATTTCAAGCGCAACAAAGATGCGATCCCGGCGAAAGTCGAGCGCATTGAGTACGATCCAAACCGTACTGCGCACATTGCTTTGCTGTGCTACGCCGATGGCGAGCGCCGTTACATCATTGCCCCCCGCGGCATTGAAACCGGTGCAACCCTGTTGTCGGGTCCAGAGGCGCCTATCCGCGCTGGCAACACATTGCCCATCCGCAACATCCCAGTGGGTTCGACCATCCATTGCATCGAGCTCAAGCCCGGTGCCGGTGCTCAGATCGCCCGTTCAGCTGGTGCTTCGGCAACGCTGTTGGCTCGTGAAGGCATCTACGCTCAAGTGCGTATGCGCTCCGGTGAAGTTCGCAAGATCCACATCGAGTGCCGCGCAACGATTGGTGAAGTCGCCAACGAAGAACACAGCCTGCGCCAATTGGGCAAGGCCGGTGTGAAGCGCTGGATGGGTATCCGCCCAACGGTTCGTGGCGTGGCCATGAACCCTGTGGATCACCCGCACGGTGGTGGCGAAGGCCGTACCGGCGAAGGCCGTCATGCAGTAGACCCGTGGGGCAACCTCACCAAGGGCTACCGTACCCGTAACAACAAGCGCACACAGGTCATGATCGTGTCGCGTCGCAAGAAGTAAGGGTTAGACAATGACACGCTCTCTCAAAAAGGGTCCATTCGTTGACCACCATTTGCTGGCCAAGGTTGAAAAAGCCGTTGCCACCAAAGATAAAAAGCCCGTCAAGACATGGTCGCGTCGCTCCATGGTTTTGCCCGATTTCATCGGTCTGACCATCGCCGTTCACAACGGCAAGCAACACGTTCCTGTTTATGTGACCGACCAGATGGTTGGCCACAAATTGGGCGAATTCGCATTGACCCGGACATTCAAGGGTCACCCTGCGGACAAAAAAGTCCAGAAGAAATAAGGAAAGACCATGGAAACACGTGCAGTCCTCCGGGGCGTCCGTTTGTCGGTCGATAAAGGCCGCTTGGTCGCCGATTTGATTCGCGGCAAAAAAGTGGATCAAGCTCTGAACATTTTGACTTTCACGCAGAAAAAAGCTGCTGGCATCGTCAAGAAGGTTCTCGAGTCCGCTATCGCCAACGCTGAACACAATGATGGCGCTGACATCGACGAGTTGAAGGTGAAAACCATCTACGTCGAGCAAGGCACCACGCTCAAGCGTTTCACCGCCCGCGCCAAAGGCCGTGGCAACCGCATCAGCAAGCCCACATGCCATGTGTATGTGACGGTCGGCAATTAATCAGGAAGAACTATGGGACAGAAAATCCATCCTACCGGTTTCCGCCTGGCCGTTAGCCGTAACTGGGCAAGCCGCTGGTATGCGAACAACCGTGACTTCGCCGGCATGCTGGCCGAAGACATCAAGGTGCGTGAGTACCTCAAGGCCAAGCTCAAGAACGCCGCGGTTTCCCGCGTGCTGATCGAGCGTCCAGCCAAGAGCGCCCGCATCACCATCTTCTCGGCTCGTCCAGGTGTGGTGATCGGCAAAAAAGGCGAAGACATCGAGTTGCTCAAGAAAGAACTCGCTGCTCGTCTGGGCGTGCCAGTGGCAGTCAACATCGAAGAAGTGCGCAAGCCTGAAATCGATGCGCAACTGATCGCTGACAGCATCACCCAGCAGCTCGAAAAGCGGATCATGTTCCGCCGCGCCATGAAGCGTGCCATGCAAAACGCCATGCGTCTGGGTGCCCAAGGCATCAAGATCATGTCGGCTGGCCGTTTGAACGGTATCGAAATTGCGCGTACCGAGTGGTACCGCGAAGGCCGTGTGCCATTGCACACCCTGCGCGCTGACATCGACTACGCCACTTCCGAAGCCAAGACCACCTACGGCATCATCGGTGTCAAGGTCTGGGTCTACAAAGGTGACACCTTGGGTCGCAACGATGCTCCTGCACTGGCTGAGCCACGTGCCGAAGAAGAGCGCCGCCCACGTGGTCCACGCCGTGATGCCCGTCCTGGCGATCGCCCAACAGGTGATCGTCGTGGTGGCCCACGTCGCCCCGCTGGCACCAACACAGCCCCCACTGACGGTAGCGACAAGCCCGCCGGTGCAGGTGGTGATGCCAAACCCGCCGTTAAGCGCGTACGCACAGTCGCCGCGCCAGCTGCAGCAGCTGACGGTCAATAAGGAGTAACAACATGCTGCAACCTGCTCGCAGAAAGTTCCGCAAGGAACAGAAAGGCCGCAACACCGGCGTCGCTACCCGTGGTAACACGGTGGCGTTCGGTGACTTCGGCCTGAAGTCCACAGATCGCGGTCGTTTGACGGCCCGCCAGATCGAAGCCGCACGCCGTGCGATTTCCCGTCACGTCAAACGTGGTGGTCGCATCTGGATTCGTGTGTTCCCTGACAAGCCGATTTCCACCAAGCCTGCTGAAGTGCGTATGGGTAACGGTAAAGGTAACCCCGAGTACTACGTGGCCGAGATCCAACCCGGTAAGGTGCTCTACGAAATCGTAGGCGTGCCCGAAGAGTTGGCCCGCGAAGCCTTCAAATTGGCCGCTGCCAAGTTGCCCCTGCGTACCACTTTTGTGGCACGCATGATCGGCCAGTAATTCAGGAGAAACAAGAAATGAAAGCTGCTGAACTGCGCCAAAAAGACGTTGCTGGTGTGAAAGACGAGATCAAGGCGCTGCAAAAAGCCCACTTTGGTCTGCGTATGCAAAAAGCCACGCAACAACTCGGCAACACCGGAACGTTGAGCGAAACCCGTCGTTCCATCGCTCGTGCCAAAACCATCCTTGCCCAAAAGCAAGCCGCCAAGTAAGGAGTGACCATGACGGAAGCTAAAACATCCCTCAAGCGCACCTTGATTGGCAAGGTGGTCAGCGACAAGCGCGCCAAAACCGTGACCGTGCTGGTCGAGCGTCGTGTGAAACACGCGCTCTACGGCAAGATCGTGGCCAAGTCGAGCAAGTACCACGCGCACGACGAAACAGGTCAATACCACCTGGGCGATACCATCGAAATCACGGAAAGCCGTCCGATTTCGAAGACCAAAAACTGGGTGGCTACTCGCCTGGTTCAGAAAGCTGCAGCCGTCTAAGCCCAAAAGCCTGACTTCTGCACACTTTCAAAAAACGACCCACAATGATGGGTCGTTTTTTTTTACCTCGGCGTTTAGCCACACCAATAAATGGAGCACAACATGATCAAAGTCGGAGACACCCTGCCAGCTGCCACCCTGATGGAATTCGTCGAAGTAGAAGGAAACGGCTGCAGCATCGGACCCAACCCTGTCGACGTCGCCAAAGCAGCGGCCGGTAAAACCATCGCCCTGTTTGCCTTGCCTGGTGCCTTCACACCCACCTGCTCGGCCAAACACGTGCCCGGTTATGTGGAGAATTTCGATGCCTTCAAAGCTGCAGGGGTGGATGAAATCTGGTGCGTGAGCGTGAACGACGCATTTGTCATGGGCGCATGGGCCCGTGACCAGAAAACGGGCACCAAGGTGCGCATGCTGGGTGATGGCAGTGCGGATTTCAGCAAAGCCACGGGCTTGACGCTCGATCTGACCAGCCGCGGCATGGGCGTGCGCAGTAACCGGTATTCCATGTTGGTGAAAGATGGCAAAGTGGCCACCTTGAATGTGGAAGGCCCAGGAAAATTCGAAGTCAGCGATGCGGCCACTCTGTTGGCCCAAGCCAAAGGCTGAAAATGCCCGGACCACAAAAAAGGGACCACGGTCCCTTTTTTTGTTGCCAATTTGCTGGCTTAATCAATGTCCACTTTGAGGTAATGCGCACCCGCATGAGGGTTGTGATAGTACGGTGGAATTTCTTCAAACCCGAGGTCTTCATACAACGCCCTCGCGGACTCCATGTCGTCCAGGGTGTCCAGCAACACGCAGCTGTAAGCCGCTTTGCGAGCGGCATCGAGAATGCCTTCTGTCAATTGCCTGCCAAGCCCCAGGCCGCGAAAAGCTTGACGCACATACAAGCGCTTCATTTCTGCCGCATTGGTGTAGTCTGAGGCATCCAGCGGTCTCAATGCGCAGCAACCGGCAACAGCGCCATTGACCCAAGCCAGCAGCAGCGTGCCGCGAGGTTCTGCGTAATCGCCAGGCAAACCTGCCAGTTCATCTTGAAAGCCCTGAAAGCAGAGATCGACTTTGAGACTGGATGCGTATTCCTGGAAGATGGAGCGGGTTTCTATCCAGTCATCATCACTGACCGGGTGCAGCAGTTGAACAGATGGCTTGTGCAAGGTGGACATCGGAAATACAAATCGGAACAACAGTGTAGCGGCTGTTCAAACCTGTCCAGCGGTTTGAACTTTCTCAGTTACCCAAGGACACCAGCAACGCCACGACCAGTCCTGCCAGAGTCAACAGAAGCAAAGCCAGGCCGCGGCTGATGAGGTTGTCGCGAGAAGCGGGGAGTGGCGCTGTCAAAACCTTGTCGCCATGCCACATCGCGGGCACGAGCGAAGAGTTTTTTTGCCAACGGTACCAAGCCAGAGCCAGCAGATGGATCGCCACCAACGCGATCAGGATGAGCTTGCCCCAGCTTTTGTGCCAACTGGTGGCCCAGCTGACCACTGCACCCGATGCCCAGGAAGACAAGGGCCCCATGGTGGCGATCTCATCGTCACTGACCAAGCCCGTAGCCACTTGAAGCCCCAGAAAAAAGAGCAAGGCCACGACCGACCAAGAACCCAGCGGGTTGTGGCCAACGAGATGTGCGGGTGTAGCGCGGCCTTGGACGTAAGCCCAGACGCTAGAGGGCTTGAGTGGCAGTTGAGCCCAACGTGACCAATGGCCGCCCCAAAAACCCCAAGCGAGTCGAAACAGCAAAAGTGCCAAGACGCTGTATCCAAGACGGAAATGCCAGGCCATGGCCTCTCCGCCAACTTGACCCGTGATGACCAGACCGACCACGGAGGCCGCCAAGGCCCAATGAAAGAGGCGGGTGGGCAAATCCCAGATGCGAACGGTGAGCATAGGCACTTTCATGGATGCGGTTGAAACAAAAATATGCGAGACTGAAACAGTGTAAAAGCAGTCGGCTTTTACCGGTGTTCAAAACGATCGGAGTCCACATGAAAATGATTTTGAGCCTGCTCAGCGCAGCCATGGCCGTCACGCTTGCATTGCCAGCGCAGGCCCAGTTTGCCAAACCTGAAGACGCCATCAAATACCGCAAGAACAGTTTGTTTGTGATGCAACAACACTGGGCGCGTGTTGGGGCAATGGCAACAGGAAAAATACCATTTGACGCCAAACAAGCGCAAGACAATATGGAGGTCGTCAGCACACTGGCCAAATTACCGTGGGCAGCGTTTGGTGAAGGTACTGATAAGGGTGATACGCGCGCCAAGCCAGAAATCTGGAAAGAATCAGTCAAATTCAAGGAGGCCGCAGACAAGTTTCAGATCGAGGTTGCAAAAGTCAATGCCGCCGCCAAAACCGGCAACTTGGACAATCTCAAGACAGCATTTGGCTCAGCTGGATCAAGTTGCAAAGCTTGTCACGACAGTTTCCGTAAAGATTGATTTGGCGTCATCTTGAGTGGCGCGATGGCGCAACTCAAGACTCGGCGAGTAATTTTTCGATCAGTTGGTGCAGCTCCGCAAAATTGGGCGCACCCACATACCGCTTGACGATCTCGCCGCGCTTGTTCAGCAAAAAGGTGGTGGGTGTGAGCTGCACCCCGCCCCACGCGCGTGCGACGGCCCCGGTGTTGTCGATTGCCACCTTGAAGGGCAGTTGACGGCTTTGCGCAAAATTGACCACGTAACTGGGTGGGTCGTAGCTCATGGCCACGGCCATGGTTTGATAGCCCCGGTCTTTGTATTTGTTGTACGTGGTGACAATTTCGGGCATTTCGGCCACACAGGTGGTGCAGCTGGTGGCCCAAAAGTTCACCAAAGATACTTTTCCTTGCAATTGCGTGGAGGTCATGGTGGAGCCATCCAGCAAAACAAAGGAAGATTCGGGGGCGCGCTCGGCAGAACAGCCTGCGAGGGCTAAAAACAGCCCGAGTGCGCAGACCCCATTCAATACAAGATGGCCAACAGGCCGCAGATTCCAGGGAGTTTTCAAATGCATCTTCATCGTCGAAAGTTTAATACGTTCGTGATGTCCGCGGGTTGTTTGGTGATTGCGCCAGTGCACGCCATCGAATGGGCCGATCTGACTTCAGGGGATGCGTCCAAAGGGCTCAAGCTTGCCCTGGAAAAAGGCAGCGAGATCGCAGTGCAGTTGCTTGGTGCACAAGACGGCTTTTGGGGCAATGACAAGGTTCGCATTGGCCTGCCCGATGCGGTCAATAAAAGTGCGAAATTGCTCAAGACCCTGGGGCTGGGTAAGCAACTGGATGAATTGAATTTGCAGATGAACCGTGCGGCGGAAGCGGCCGTGCCCTTGTCCAAAAAGCTGCTGACGCAGTCCATTCAGAACATGTCGGTGCAGGACGCCAAGGTCATCTTGCAAGGAGGCGAGAATTCGGTCACGCAATTTTTCGCCAGCAAGACACGCACGCCTTTGGCGGTCGAGTTCATGCCATCGGTCAGGCAATCGCTGGAGAAGCTGGGTGTGGTGGATCAGTTCAACGCTGTTGCGGTCAAGTTGTCGGGCATGGGCTTGCTGGACAAGGACAAAGCCAAACTGGAGTCGTATGTGACGTCCAAAACGCTGGACGGGCTGTATTTCATGATCGGCGAAGAGGAAAAGAAAATTCGCCAAAACCCTGCGCAAGCGGGCAGTGCCTTGTTGAGCAAAGTGTTCGGGGCCCTGCGCTAAGCCACGTCAATCGAGGTTCAGCAGCAAGGTCAGCAGGCCGTGGGGGTCGCTGACCATCGGGTCATGACCGGTTTTCATCTCCATCACTTTCGAGCCGGGCAACCACGCCCCATCCCAAAATTTCGGATCCACCATGCGCAGGCGGCTGCTTTCGATGGTGCCCAGCGCAGGCTCGGTGCAGTTGATGAACGTGCGCGGCACACTGGCCACCCGTTGAGGGTCAAAGTCGAGCACGTGGGTGTAGGGGCCACCCGGGTGAGGGGTCTGGCGTCGCGCCACCCAGGCGTGGTCAGCATCGCTCAAACCAAAGACAGAAGGGTCGGGGGCGGGGAAGGCGTGCAGCGGATCGGCTTGAGCCGCGGCGATGCGTGCGTTGCGGGTCGCGCTGGCGTGGGTGCTGCTCCAGCTCTCGCCGGGTTTAGGCAGCACGGCATCCAGATACACCAAATGGCGCAGTCGCTCAGGCCTTCGATCGGCAATGGCGGTGCCCAGCATGCCGGCATACGAGTGCACCACCAGCAACACGTCATCCATTTCTTCGGCATCCATGGCCGCCATCACATCCCGGATGTGGGTTTCCAGATCAATGTCAGGTGTCAGCAAATGGGCGCGTTCACCCACACCCGTGAGCGTGACTGCATGGGCCCTGTGTCCCGCCTGGATCAGGCCCGGCAAAACACGCTGCCAACACCAGGCGCCGTGCCAAGCGCCATGCACCAATAAATAGTTCGACATCAAATCACCCCTTTGCCGCGCAAGGGGCCTTGTTGCTCAGCGGTCCATCCCAATACCTCGGTCAAGACTTCGGCGGTGTGTTGTCCCAGCATGGGCGGTGGCAAATCCTGGCGAACGGGGGTTCGGCTCATCTTGATGGGACTGGCCACCAACTTCAGATTTGGCTGTATCGGGTGTGACCAGGTGCTGACCATGCCACGCTCTCGCACTTGAGGGTCGACGAAGACCTCGCCCAATGTATTGATGGCGCCACATGGCACTTTGGCCGCTTCCAAAGCACCCAGCCAGTCGGCCTTGGTCCGGGTTCTCATGATCGTTTCAAGCTGGGGCACCAGTTCGGCGCGGTGGCGTACCCGGTCGGCGTTCAGTGCATAGCGCGCGTCTTTGGCCAATTCAGGGTGCCCAGCCACGGCACAAAACTTGGCAAATTGCCCATCGTTGCCAACCGCCAAAATCAGGTGGTCCCTGGTGCCCGGCGCCGCGCCATCGGGTGCCATGACCTCGAACACCTGGTAGGGCACGATGTTCTGATGCGCATTGCCCGCCCGGCCCGGCACTTTGCCGCTGACCAGGTAGTTGGAGCCCAAGTTGGCCAGCATGGCCACTTGCGTGTCCAGCAAAGCCATGTCCACTTGCTGGCCTTCGCCAGTGCGTTCAGCATGGCGCAGTGCCGCCAAAATGGCCACGGTGGCGTACATGCCGGTGAACAAGTCGGCCACGGCCACGCCCACCTTTTGGGGGCCTCCGCCCAAGTCATCCCGTTCGCCGGTCACGCTCATCAGCCCGCCGATGCCCTGCACCGCGTAGTCGTAACCCGCACGTTCGCGGTAAGGGCCAGTCTGGCCAAACCCCGTCACGCTGCAATAGACCAACCGAGGGTTGATGGCGCTCAAGCTGGCGTAGTCCAGGCCGTAGCGGGCCATGTCGCCCACCTTGAAGTTTTCAACGAACACATGGCAATGCTTGACCAACTCGCGGATCAACGCCTGACCTGCAGGCTGGGCGATGTCGCAGGTCACGGACCGCTTGTTGCGGTTGGCACCCAGGTAATAGGCGGCTTCGGCCGTGTCCTTGCCTTGGGCATCTTTCAAAAAAGGCGGCCCCCAGGTGCGGGTGTCGTCGCCCGTGCCGGGGCGTTCGATTTTGATGACATCGGCCCCCAGGTCGGCCAATGTCTGGGTACACCATGGGCCCGCCAGAACGCGGGAGAGGTCGAGAACGCGGATGCCATCGAGTGAATTCATGGCCTCATTGTCGCCAAAACCAGACGCCGCCGCTGATCAGGATAATCACCCCATGCGAACTTATTATCCGGCCGTCATGGCCAGTCTGACCCTTGGCCTGGTCTTGAGCGCGTGCAGCCCCAGCCAGAACTGGCGCGAAGTCACGTTGGAAGGCACTTCTCTCAAAGCCCAATTGCCGTGCAAGCCCGACCGCACCACGCGCTCCGTCCCCTTGGGTGGGGTGCCTGTGGACCTGCAGGTCGTCGGTTGTGAAAGTGGCAGTGCCATCGTGGCCGTGATGACAGCGCCTTTACAAGCCGGGGCCGATGCGAATGCCTTGCTTGCGGGTTGGCAAAAAGCCACCTTGGACAACGCGCGCATCTCCCGGCCATTGGTGGCAGAACAGCAGCAGAGCTGGCACCGTCCCGGGCAACTGCCCCTGGCCTCTTCCATCCGGATTCACGCCAAGGGCCTGCGACCCGATGGTGAGGCCGTGATGATGGATGCCGTCTGGGGCGCTGTCGCCGACGGCGACCGTGTGCGGCTGATCCATGCGGTCGTGTATGACCGTCAAATACCGCCAGAGATGGCCAACACCTTGTTTGAGGGGCTCAAGCCATGACCGCCGTGACCCGGGGACACCCCGAACATTTGCCTCGCCGCATGGCCATTGGGGTGTTTCTGGCCTTTGCGCTGGCTTACTTTTTTTCGGCCTTGGTGCGTGCCATCACCGCCACTTTGTCGCCCACACTCACCAGTGAGTTTGCGCTGAATGCGCAAGACCTGGGTTTGCTGGCAGGCGGGTACTTTTTAGGCTTTTCGCTGACCCAATTGCCCCTGGGGCGTTTGCTGGACAAGCATGGCCCCAAAAAAGTCGTTCTGGCTTTTTTGTCGTTTGCTGTTTTGGGGTGCCTGGCGTTTTCGTGGGCAGACAGCTTTCAGGGCTTGCTGGCCGCCCGCGTGCTCTGTGGCATGGGGGTCAGCGCTTGTCTGATGGCACCGTTGACAGGCTATCGGCGCTGGTTTGACGACAGCACCCAATTGCGCACCAACTCGTGGATGCTGATGACCGGTTCTCTGGGCATGCTGGCAGCGACGTTGCCCGTGCAATGGCTCATGCCCATTTGGGGTTGGCGCGCCCTGTTTGTCATGCTGGGGGTGATGATCGCTCTGGCCATGGTGCTGATCGCGCTGGTGGTGCCGCAATGGCAAAAAGCAGTGATGGCGGCCGGTGGGGCGCAGATGCCTCCAAGCGATGACGATGGCAGCTACCGTCAGATTTGGCGCAGTCGCTATTTTTGGCGAATGACACCCATCGGTTTCTTCAGTTATGGCGGCATGGTTGCCATCCAAACCCTTTGGGCGGGCCCTTGGATGACGCAGGTGGCCGGGTGGACGGCGGGAGAGGCCGCCACAGGTTTGTTTTTCATCAACCTCAGCATGCTGGTGTCTTTTTGGGTGTGGGGCTTGGTCACGCCGCGTTTGGCACGCCGGGGTATTCCGGTTGAGCGCTTGATCGCTTGGGGTTTGCCGCTGACCTTTGTGGTGCTGGCCGCACTGGTGGGGCTGGGTGCTTCCATTGGTGGTTTTGCGGCTGCGGGCCTGTCGTTGTACTGCGTGTGCAGCACTTTCGTGGCCCTGGCGCAACCGGCTGTGGGCATGGCTTTTCCGGCACATTTGGCTGGACGTGCTCTGTCGGCTTACAACCTGGTCATTTTTGCGGGCATCTTTGTGGTGCAGTGGGGCATTGGTCTGGCGGTCGATGCGGGGCGCGCCCTGGGGTTGGCCCATGTCATGACCTACCAGGTGGCTCTGGCGGGTTTTGCCGTTTGTTCATGCCTGTCGTGGGTGTATTTCCTGCTGAGCAAGCCGGATCAGACCTGATAATGAGGCCATCATGATCGGCATCCTCATCATCGCCCACGCGCCGCTGGCCAATGCCTTGCGGGAATGCGCCTTGCACGTCTTTCCAGACTGCGCCTCGGGCGTGCTGGCTCTGGATGTGCTGCCCAACGAATCCCCCGAGGACAGTCTGGCCAAAGCACGCGAAGCCATGAAGGCTTTAGGAGCAGACGAAGTTTTGTTGCTCAGCGATGTGTTTGGCGCGACACCTTGCAATGTGGCTCAGCAGCTCAATGACGGGCTGCACACCCGTTTGGTGGCCGGTACCAATTTGCCCATGTTGCTGCGCAGCGTGTGCTATCGACATGAAAGCCTGGAGGCGCTGGCCGCCCGCGCACAGGCGGGCGGCACCCAAGGCGTGATGCCTGTGGGCAGCACAGCCCCACAAAATCAAACAGGAAAGAGACATGCCCCAAACCACCACGACCATCAGCAATAAACTGGGTCTGCACGCGCGTGCTTCGGCCAAGCTCACCAAGCTGGCGGGCAGTTTTCCGTGCGAAGTCTGGCTCAGCAAGGGTGAGCGCCGCATCAATGCCAAAAGCATCATGGGCGTGATGATGCTGGCCGCTGGCTTGGGCAGCGAAGTCGTGCTCGAAACCATCGGCGAGCGCGAAGACGAAGCCATGTCCGCTTTGCTGGCCCTGATCAGCGACAAGTTCGGCGAAGGCGAGTAAGCCATGGCGTTCAGCATCCATGGCTTGGCGGTGGCCCGGGGCATTGCCATTGGACGTGCTGTGCTGGTGGCTTCCAGCCGGGTGGATGTCGCGCACTATTTCATTGGGCCAGGCGAAGTTGCCTCTGAAATCGAGCGCTTGCGCGTGGCCCGTGATGCGGTCATGGACGAGTTGCAGCGGTTGCAAAAAGACATGCCCAAAGATGCCCCGCACGAGCTGGTCGCTTTGCTGGATGTGCACCTGATGCTGTTGCAAGACGAAGAGCTCACGGCCGGGGTCATGCAGTGGATCAAGGACCGCCTCTACAACGCCGAATGGGCCCTGACCAGCCAGCTGGAAATCATCGGTCGCCAGTTCGACGAAATGGACGACCCTTACCTGCGCGAGCGCAAAGCCGATGTGGAGCAGGTGGCTGAACGGGTGTTGCACAGCCTCAAAGGCACAGGTGCCTTGGTGGCGCAGGCGCGCCGTCCTGCTCGCCCGCAGCAAGAGCTGCAATTGGGCGACACCATGGATGTGCCGCTGGTGCTGGTGGCGCACGATCTCTCGCCTGCCGACATGTTGCAGTTCAAGCAGAGCATTTTTGCGGGCTTTGTCACCGATGTGGGTGGCAAGACATCGCACACCGCCATCGTGGCCCGCAGCCTGGACATTCCGGCCGTGGTGGGTGCACGCAGCGCCAGTCAACTGGTCAAGCAAGACGACTGGGTGATCATCGACGGTGATGCCGGGGTGGTCATCGTGGACCCTTCACCCATCATCCTGGCCGACTACGGTTTCAAGCAGCGCCAGGGTGATCTGGAGCGGGAGCGGTTGGCGCGCTTGCGGCACACCCCTGCGGTGACGCTCGATGGGCAAAAGATCGAGCTGATCGCCAACATCGAAATGCCCGAAGACACGGTTGCGGCCATCACCGCAGGCGCTGTGGGCGTGGGTCTGTTTCGTAGCGAATTCTTGTTCATGGGGCGTCAAGGCCACTTGCCCGATGAAGATGAACAGTACGAGGCCTATCGCCGCGCTGTGGACGGCATGAATGGCTTGCCTGTGACCATCCGCACGGTGGATGTGGGGGCCGACAAGCCGCTTGACGAGGCCCGCCACGACGCCGCTCACCTGAACCCGGCACTGGGTCTGCGGGCCATCCGATGGAGTTTGGCCGACCCGTCCATGTTCCTGACCCAGTTGCGCGCCATTTTGCGTGCGGCGGCACACGGCAAAGTCCATTTGTTAATTCCCATGCTGGCGCACGGCAGTGAAATCCGGCAAACCCTCGCTTTGATCGATCAGGCCCGACAGGAGCTGGATCGCCGTGGCGTGGCGCATGGCCCCGTCCGACTGGGTGCCATGATTGAAATCCCTGCAGCTGCCTTGTCGGTGCGCATGTTCCTCAAATATTTCGACTTCTTGTCGATTGGCACCAACGATTTGATCCAGTACACCCTGGCCATTGATCGGGCCGACGAATCGGTGGCGCATTTGTACGACCCGTTGCACCCTGCTGTGCTGCGCTTGGTGGCTGACACCATTGCCGAATGCCGAGCCCAGGGCAAAGGGGTCTCTGTGTGCGGCGAGATGGCCGGTGATGTGACCATGACGCGCTTGTTGCTGGGCTTGGGCTTGCGCAGCTTTTCCATGCACCCTTCGCAAATTCTGTCGGTCAAGCACCAGGTGCTGCGCTCAGACACCGCCAAGCTGGCGCTGTGGGCTGAGCAGGTACTGGCCTCGGACGACCCTGCCAGCCTGATGCCGCGCTGAAGGCAGAGGTATGACGCCTCCACTTCGGGGGGGTCAGCGGTTCAAAGATGCCGAATGGGCTTGCTGGTCTGCATGGTATGAGCTGCGCACCATCGCTCCCACTGCGGCGTGCGTGAAACCCATTTCGTAGGCTTTGGCTTCAAACATCTTGAACGTGTCGGGGTGCACGTAGCGACGCACGGGCAGGTGGCTGTTGCTGGGTGCCAGGTACTGGCCAATGGTCAGCATCTCGATGTTGTGCGCACGCATGTCGCGCATGACGTCCAGAATCTCTTCGTCGGTTTCGCCAAGACCCACCATCAGGCCGCTTTTGGTGGGCACGTTCGGGAACAGCGCCTTGAATTTTTTCAGCAGGCTCAACGAAAACTGGTAATCCGAGCCGGGGCGTGCTTCCTTGTAAAGGCGTGGCACGGTTTCCATGTTGTGGTTCATCACGTCGGGTGGGGCGGCTTTCAGGATCTCCAGGGCGCGGTCGTCGCGGCCGCGGAAGTCGGGCACCAGCACTTCGATCTGGGTGGTGGGCGAGAGCTCGCGGGTTTTTCGAATGCATTCCACAAAATGGCCCGCGCCGCCGTCACGCAGGTCGTCGCGGTCCACGCTGGTGATGACCACATATTGCAACTTGAGCTGCGCAATGGTCTTGGCCAAGTTGTCGGGCTCGTTCACATCCAATGGGTCGGGTCGGCCGTGGCCCACATCGCAAAACGGGCAGCGGCGGGTGCATTTGTCGCCCATGATCATGAAGGTGGCCGTGCCCTTGCCAAAACATTCGCCGATGTTGGGGCAGCTGGCTTCTTCGCACACGGTCACCAGCTTGTTGGCGCGCAGCACGTCCTTGATTTCGTAAAAACGGGTGGTGGGTGAACCCGCTTTGACGCGGATCCACTCTGGCTTTTTCAGCACTTCACCCGCTTCAACTTTGACCGGGATGCGCGACAGTTTGGCCGCGGCTTTTTGCTTGGCCATGGGGTCGTAGTTTTCAACGCTTTGGGCTTCGCGAACCACGTTGCGTTCGGTGGGGGTGTTGCTCATGGTGTTCTTTCAGTCGCTGCGGCCACATCGTGTGCGCCGGCAGGGGTTCATAAACGGTTGGCCAACTGGTGGGCCAGCACGTGGGCAGCTTCGTCCCAAGTGGTTTCTACGCCGATTGTAGAAAGGTCCACGGTTTTCAGGCCGGCATAGCCACAGGGGTTGATGCGGTCAAAGGGCCCCAGGTCCATCGCCACGTTGAGCGCAGCGCCGTGGTAGGTGCAGTGGCGGCTGACCTTGATGCCCAAGGCGCTGATTTTCCCCAGACCTTTGAAAGGGTCGTGGGCTGGCGCAGGCCCCACCAGCGCGGCGTGGCTGAAAGGGTCGTCCAAGCGCACATAAATGCCGGGGGCACCGGCCACGCGGTGCCCGGTCACGCCAAAATGCGCCAGGGTGCGGATGACCGATTCTTCGAGCTTGTAGACGTATTCCTTGACGAAGTAACCGGCGCGCTGCAGGTTGACCAGCGGATAGGCCATCACTTGCCCTGGACCGTGGAAGGTGACTTGCCCACCCCGGTTTGTTTGCACCACCGGAATGTCGCCGGGCATCAAAAGATGTGAGGCTTGCCCTGCCAGCCCTTGTGTGAATACAGGGGGGTGTTCGCAGACCCAGAGTTCATCGGGCGTGTCAGGGGTGCGCTGGGCGGTGAAGGCCTGCATGGCCTCATAAGTCGGCGGGTAGTCCACCCGCCCCAGCAGCCGGATGTCCATGGTCAGAGGACGATTTTGACCATCGGGTGCGAGGTCAAGGCGCGGTACAGGTCGTCGAGTTGTTCGCGGCTCGTGGCAGTGATGTTGAGTGTCACGCCCAAGTAATTGCCGCCTTTGCTGGGGCGCAGTTCCATGGTGGCGGCGTCAAAGCCGGGGTCAAATTGCAAGGCGACCTGGCACAAAGCTTCGGCAAAGCCATCGACCATGGCGCCCATGACTTTGATGGGGAAGATCGAGGGGTATTCGATCAGGGTGTCTTTGCGCGGGTCGATGCCGGCGGGAGGGGTCATGGAAGCGCTCATGAAATATTCCGATGGGATGGCAAGCTTAACGCCAAGTCACGACGGCCAAAACAGCCAGCCAGCCCAAGGCGAAATTGGCGATGACCAGTGGGTGAATTTGCCCCAGAGCCTTGGCGGCCATGGCCCAGTCAGCGCCAAGCACGGCGGCCTTGAGTCGGCGAAACGGCGCAAACCAGATGTGCGCAAAAATGAGGCACATCAACATCCCCAAACCCGACATGGCATGCCAGCCTTTGGGTGCGAGCTTCATGTCGGCCACGGACAGCATCCAGAGGCCCGAAGCGAGGAGCAGGGCAATCGATATCCAGACCATGACAAAAAAGCGGGACAGCACCGCGGACATCAAGGCCAGGCGCTCAGGCGGAGCCATCTGGGCAATGACCACCGGGCGCAAAGCCAACAGTAGCAAGGCCATGCCCCCGAGCCAAACAACGCCCGCACCCAGGTGAAAAAATTTAATCCATTCGTACATACAAGTGTGTCGATCAAGTCGATTTGAAGTGCGTCCTGAAGCCGGACCGGCCGCGCAATTGTCGCTGTTGGGGGTGGTCACATTCAGTTTGTGGGGTTTTGTCGTGCATCAAAGGCTGGTCACGCACGGGTTTCTACGTATAATCGAAGGCTTTGCAGGATTTGCCGTGTACGTAACTTCGGTGTAATTTGAGATGGTCAAAATCGCCTCATCCCCGGAAACGGGTATCCCCGCAAACGCGTCCGAAGTTGCAGGTGAAGGTCTTGAGCCCGAATTCAAGCCCCTGACTGCCGAACAAGCGCAAGCTTGGCGGCAACAAAATCCAGTGGTTTCGCCTTGGCGTGTGCTGGCTTTGCAGGTGTTTGTGGGTGCCCTGGTGGCTGTGCTGACCGGTTTGGTCGGTGGGCAGCTCCGATTGGCGGCATCGGCAGCATGGGGTTCTGTGGCGGTGGTGATTCCTGCGGTTGTGTTTGTCAGGGCTTTGAGCCGGCAAATGCGACGAACCCCATCGGGCTCTGCCTTGATGGGTTTGTTTGTTTGGGAGTTGGTCAAGATCATCTTGACCGTGGCGTTGCTTCTGGTGGCGCCTAAAGTGATTTCAGATCTGAGCTGGTTTGCCTTGGTGGCTGGCTTTGTGGTGACGATGAAGGTGTATTGGCTGGCCATGGCGCTGGGCTGGATGCAACCCAAGTCGAAGCCGAAATTTTTATGAACTGATTGGTGATTTATGTCTGCTGAAAACGCTGGCGCGCATGCCCCAACGGCTGGAGAGTACATCCAGCACCACCTGCAACACCTGCAAATGAATTTTTCATTTGAGGGCGTCAAGCAAACGAGCATCGTTGACTTCAGTCTGTTCAACCTAGACTCTGTTGTTTTTTCGCTCGTTTTGGGTGTGATTGGCTGCATCGTCATGTGGGCCGCTGCCCGCAAGGCCACTTCGGGCGTTCCTGGTCGCTTCCAGGCTGCCGTTGAAATCCTGTCTGAAATGGTTGAAAACCAGGCCAAAGGCGTGATTCACAATGCCAAGAGCCGCAAACTCATTTCTCCTTTGGCGCTGACGGTGTTCGTCTGGATTTTCCTGATGAACGCCATGGACATGCTCCCCGTGGACCTGATTCCTGGCGCCTGGCATGCTGCCGGTCCGGCTTTGGGCTTCAAAGACTATTTGCGCGTCGTGCCCACGGCTGACTTGTCTTCCACATTGGGCTTGTCTTGCTCGGTGCTGTTCATTTGCTTGGTCTACAACATCAAGATCAAAGGCCTGGGCGGCTGGGCGCACGAGCTGATTGCTGCGCCCTTTGGTGA
>ERZ1034365.626-NODE-626-length-19447-cov-3.854724_pt1 | contig 19447 bp, 22 predicted proteins | sample MGYA00520615_ERZ1034365 | MGnify/ENA primary metagenome ERZ1034365 (study PRJEB33736, sample SAMEA104284505) | Azolla filiculoides | biome: Urban; feature: Water surface; material: Ditch water | place: Netherlands | collected 2015-10-28 | depth 0-0.1 m ... | reverse complement strand
TTAGGGGATCGATATGTTCGATGATATGTTGATAATTAATATGTTTTGGAATAGGGGATTGGACTATTATTCAGTGAATTGAGCTATTATGGTTTAATAAATTTACTTCATGGAGCAATTCTTCTTCAGTTATAGTACTTTCTTTTTCGATAAGAGTAAATTGATATCAGATATGTTCGCAGGCCTTTCGTTTCATGCGAATATACGATAGGCTTGCCGGATTGTTTCATACCAATATTACCGCAAGATGTGGCTTTACAGGATTATTAGAAATTGTTTCTTTTAATTCCAGGAGGATGGTATCAGCAATAGGTTTTCAAGCAAGAATCATATCATTAATAATAATAGATAAATATAGAAGAAGTATAGATAAATTCTTTTAAAATGAAAGTCAGAGAACAACAAAACCTGGCGAATGCCAGGTTAAGGGGAGTTCCTATCGTTCCTTATTGAACACTAGGAACTTGGAGATATTGGTAGATTTCTTTTCGAAAGCCGTTTGCGGATTTTTTTCCACCAAGCGCCTTGCGGGCATCGGGTGTAAATTTGATCTCACTTGATACTGGTGTTGGAAGTCCCTTCATTTGCGAGCGGATATATTCCGCTGCTTCTTGAGAATTTCTCCCGATTACAGCAACACAACTCAGAATTATCATAGAATAGTCTCCTGCCAACTTTATGAAAGCCTCTCTAGAGAAGAGAAGTAAGCTTCATTGAAGTTTGGTTCTGACAAGGTATTGATTTTTTAATTCTTGTCAAATAAATTATTTATCCTATAAAATAAGAATGTTTCTCATTTAATGAATAGTAGGTGGAATAAAATATTCATCTCAAAGTTCGATTTCTGGTATTCATTTTCCAGTATAGGTTGATTGATGTTCTCAGAAATATATATTTGCCTTATCGCTTGGGGGTCACATGTAATATCCTGTTTGTCTGAGTATTTTTGCAACTCGTCCATTAAATGCACTCGCTGATTCGGGTGTAATGCCAACTATTAGTCGGTATTGGTGCTTATAGGCCATAGTTTCTAAGAAACTTTGGATCTGTTCTCCGATTCCACTATTTTTTCGAGTATGATCCATTTCTATCGCATTTGGAGGAACTATAATGGCTTTCATACTTGGGTGTACAATGTAATGAAAACTGACAAGTTCATCGTTTGATGTGAGCTTATAAATACTCGCATCCTGGATATCTGGCATATCTATTAAATGATGTGCAAAGCTTCGATGAACAGTTCCTCTTTGAAACATAAGTTCTTTTCCATCATGAGTTTCTACTCGAAATAAAAGGGGTTCATGGATATTATGAAAATTCTCCTTTGATTCTAGGTGCATATGAATATTTATAAGAAACATATAATAAAACTATCGTACCTCTATTTCCTTTTTTTGTAAAGGAAACGAGAGGATTTTTCTATATGAAAACTATTCTCATTTTTTCTTGCATTCTATTAGGCTTTTTTATATAATTCCCCTACTTATTTTCTACTTCAATATATGCAACATATACTCCCATCTCTTCCATATACACTTGATGCACTTGCACCTTATATATCAAAAGAAACTCTTGAATACCATTATGGAAAGCATCATCAGGCCTATGTAGATAATTTGAATAAGCTTATTCCTGGTACAGAATTTGAATCCCTTTCTCTTGAAGAGATTATTCGTACTGCACAAGGTGGTATTTTTAATAATGCTGCACAAGTCTGGAATCATACTTTCTATTTTGAAGCTTTGACTCCAGCAGAAAATATGCCGAAAAATCCTCCTGCACCAGGTGAAAGTAGTCTCTATGATGCTATTACTGAAAAGTGGGGCGGAGGAATGGAATTCGTTGCCGAATTTAATAAAATTGCTCTTGCTACATTTGGATCTGGTTGGACATGGCTTGTGAAGAAATCAGATGGTTCTCTTGATATTATCTCCACATCAAATGCACAAACACCACTTACATCAGAAAATATACCACTTCTTACCTGCGATGTTTGGGAGCATGCCTACTATATTGATTATAGAAATGCTCGTGCAAAGTATTTAGAAAATTTTTGGCATCTCGTAAATTGGAAAAAAGTTGAAGAACGTTATACGAAATAATAAAATCCCCTCGTAAAGAGGGGATTTTATTATTTTGAGTCAGATTTGAATTACTCAGAAACAGCAATATTGATAGCCTTAGGCTTTCCATCACGTCCAGTTTGAATTTCATATTCGATAACATCACCTTCATGGAGATCATTGTATGCATCAATTCCACCCGCGCATCCGGAAAAGTGAAAGAATACATCTTGTCCTCCTTCAGATGGAGTTACAAAACCAAATCATTTTTCACGAAAGCGTTCAATAACTTTAACAGTACCCTGCATAATAAAAAAGAAAAAAGTATAACAAGAAACCAAAAAGATTCCTTGTTAGAATTGTATGGGGAAGAAGGAAAAAAGCAAAAAGAAATGAATTGTCTACTTTCCTTCTTTTTTAAGTGTAAGAATCTTTGTTATGAAGATAACAATGATAGCAATAAGAAGAAAAAGAAGAACTTTTCCTATTCTATCGAGAAAAATTGCCGCTATTCAAAAGAAAAACGCGAGTGTATAAATAAAAGACCGTATAGTAGTTGTATTAAGACCTATTTGCATAAGTCTATAGTGAAGATGATGAATTTTATCTCATTTTAGGGGATTTTTTCAATTATAGATTCGAAGTGCTATTACGTATATTGCATCAATAAAATAAATTCCAAGGACACTTGATGCAGTGGCTATTTTTCCTCCTGCAATAATTGCAAGTGTAGCGATTATGAAACCTAAAAACATTGTACCTGAATCTCCCATGATACCTTTTCTTGTAATGTCATAATAGGTTAACAGTATGACGGAAGGTATGAGAATCATAAGGGTTCGAAGTACAAACTTTGAATTTTCTTGTGATGCAAGGGAAGTATCGATGAGATAGAGTTTTATGGAAAGTACAGCAACAATGATGAGTGTTATAACAGAGAGTCCTCACGTAAGACCAGGAACCCCATCTGACCAATTGAGGGAATTAAATACAAGAACATACCAAATAATCGTAAAAATGAGAGGTACCCAATATATTGTAAAGGTATCAGAAATATGCCATGCCCATTGAGAGAGTTCTATAATATCTTTTCCTGGTAAGAATCCTCCAAGAATATTACTCATGTAACTTATTTTTATACTCGTAATACCAATGACTGCACCAATAAATATTTGAAAAAAGAGTCGAATGAGCGGATGTACTGAAAACCAACTTCGATCAATCGTATCAAGATCATCAATAAAGCTAATAATTGCAATACAAGTCGCCAATATGAGGAGTATATAATATTTTCTTTCCCATATACTGTGGAGATCAATATTTGTAAAAACAAAAAGAGAAAGAATGAAAAAATTCAGAAAAACAAATATACCAATTCCATATGGGGCAGGAGCTCTTTTTCATTCTGCTGGGTATCGTTCTGGATGATCAAGAATATGAGCTTTTTTTAGTCCAAAAATTCCAAACTGCATAATAAGATATGAACTTACGCATGAAGTAAGGAATAATAGTATAAGCTCAAGAAAGAAATTCATAGGACTATTATGTTAGAGGGAAGAGGATTTCTCTTTTTGTTTTTGTTCTTTTTTCTCTATTTTTTCGCGAATTTCCTCTTCCTTTGCTTTCATATAATCTTTAAATTGTTCACGTCGAAAAAAATAGGTATAGAGTGCAAAACATACTATGATTGCAAGCATAATTTTTTCGAGATTATCCAAAATAATTTCATAATTCTTTGCAAAGAAAATTCCAATACCAATTATAGTACAGGCCCATAAAATAGATCAGAGGGTATTATAGAGCCAGAATTTTTTTTCATTCATTCCTCCAGATCAGGCAATAAAAGGTACAAAAGCACGGGTAAAATTATTAAATTTTCCAAGTATAACGTACCATGGACCATTCTTTTTCGTTTGATTTTCAAGTATTCGAGCCTCAGTTTTTCCTATTCAAAACCAATCACCATATTCTTCAATAAAATCGTGTCCATATCGTGCCCCGAGCCAATAGCCTATATAATTTCCCATCATAGCACCAATAATAGCAAGACTAATAACTCCAGGTAAATGTTCTCGTCCAAAAAATCCCCCAACAAGAATCATGATATTCATTCCAGGAAGTACAGTTCCAATTACTGGAAGGGACTCAATCAGAGCACTCAAAAAAGCTATAAGATAATTCCATTCTCCGATATGTTCGATGAGATCTTTTATCCAAAGAATGGCCAATTTTATCCAGTCTGCATGAAATATCGAGATAAGGGCAATAACAAACGTAAGAATTGCGAGACTTATAGTAAGTATTTTTGCAAGTATTTTGGTAAGACTCATAAGATGTGGATGCTAAATAAGGGTAATGTAAAAGCTATCTGATGCATACTATAGAAAAAGAACATATGAGCAAGCATGAAATATCTTTTTTTGTGTCTTATACTTGTCTTTTACTTATAATTTGTGAATTATAATATATCATTCATTAATAAATAATATTAGCAATATACAATTCTTTGGAAGAGGGGATAAAATTATGTTACAATCATCTCAATACTGTTTTTTATGAAGTTTTCTTTTCTTTCATTTCTTCATCTTGGGTTTTGTATTTTTCTTTGGATATTTTCCTCCTCTATTTTTTCTGGCTTTGCTTTTTTAAATAGTTTTGCATATGGAAATATTTCTGGAGTATTTGTTTCATGAGAATCAAATATTTCATGAGAAATATACTATGAAGGGTCATTCTCTTGACATATTTATGAACGAAAAGAATTGAATGGGAATGTTTTCCTTGCTTCTGAATGAGGGATTTATAAGAGCAGTGACTTTTGACGAACGTGGCATCAGTCTATTCAGATTATAAGTAATGAAGTTCAGATTGAATGAGTTCAGCGTATTCAAGAAGAAGTAAGAAATACACTTTTTTGATTCTGAAGAAATGGGTTATTTCTTTCACTCAATGGCGGGTATATTTGGACAAAAATCTACTCATCTTCGGTTTCTGCATTTTGATTTGGACCAAGTATTTCCTGAGAAACTATTATCTCTTGAGAAGTTACCATCTCTTGAGAAGCTTATATCTGGTATGATGATGGAATATGTGGACAACTCTACCGATCAAGTAATATTGGTGCCAGTTGGGAATTACTTCAACCGTGTATTATTCGATTCAATATCTGAAATGATTTCCTTTCAAAAACACTTTGGATAGATCCTATTGATCGTTGACACCTCTTTATACGTTGGGGTGAGTTATATGAATCATTTGATGGAGGAGAGACTTTGATTGCTGTTGAAAATTTTGTTCTTGAAAGCCCAGCACTCCATGATCCATATTGGATGCAAGTATATGCAAATGAATCTCTCTATTGAGTTATAGGAGAAAAATATAGAACGATTTGAAAAAATCCTCAATAATTATTGAGGATTTTTTTTATCTTTCTGGAGGGGTACAAGGGCATATATGAGAAGTATAAAATGAGAAATAACAGGTATATTGAATATAAAAAATCCAATAAACAAGAGAATGCTATCCCTCTTTTCCTTGGAGGTATATCGCAATGGAATTCAAAGAGCAATAATGAACCAGATGAGTCCAAATATTCAAAATGAGAACCAGATATCGAGAAATATATTATGAGCCGAATCAAGCGTGTCAGATGCTTGAATATATTTTTTGAGATTTTCATTCCTATGGTCATTTCTTGATGTATAAGATGCCATACTATCTGGTCAGTTTCAGAAAAAAAGAATTCTTGGATTTTGTATAATCTGCTCAGTTGTATTTTCCCAGATAGCAAATCGTGTCTGTAATGATAGTATTTTTTCCTGAAAAATATCGTATTTCCATACAATAATAGAAGAAAATAGACTGAAAAGTATGCTCCAAATGATGAATTGAGTCTTTTGTTTTTTACAAAAATGAGCTATAAATATATGAAGACTATAGAGTCCTAGAAGAATTATACCAGTAACACTTCCAGTAGCACAGATTACACCTGAAAATAGAATATATATCCAAAAGTGTGTTATTTTTGGAAATCCTGCGGTAAATATAAATGGAACTATCATAAGGAGATATCCTGCAAGATAATTTGGATTTCAGAGAGTTCCAAATATTCGAGATATATCCCAGCCTCCATGTGAATATTTTTGCTGAAGTGGATCTCATCAAAGAAGTTGAAGAATTGCTACACTGCTTACCAGTATCCCAGTAACAAGAATTCATTTTTTTATATTAGAATCAATTTTCTTATGTATATGCCAACTCAGCAACAAAAAAAAGATTATACCACTTCCATAATAGAGCGTGCCGTGGTACTTCTCATAGGTTCCTATGAGATCGATGGGATATGGTAGGGTATTAAGATATATTCCGAAACATCAGAGAATGATTCAGACAAGTAAGAATATATCTCGATTCTTTTTAAATTGTATTTCTGATCGTGCGTAGAGAAATCAACAAAAGAGAGCATATATTAGGAGTATAAAAAATGTCTGTACCTTTATTCGCTCGTAGGATGATGGGATGTTTGGCATAAAACCAAAGTAGATTCCTATATGCGAAAATATGAATGGAACAATGACGAATGGAAGAATCAGTGCGAGTTGCATAATAAAAAAACAGATACCAATAAGGTATCCGTTTTTTATGAAGAATCAAGCTAGAGGGCAAGTTTCGTTGTAACATCATGAACGATAGTTCCAGTATCTATACGACGAATTTCTTTTGCAAGATGTTTTTCCGTCTTCTTTCGTTCTCAGATACGATCTTGGAGTATATCCCATGTTCCATTCTTTTCAGCTATCGTATTGGCAAGTTCAAGAAGAACGGAAAGATGGCTTTGTTCACTCCTGAGACGTTCTTTATATGATTGAGCAGTTTGGTAGACAGGATGATGTTCGATAGATTCTCGAATAAGATGGCGAATTCATTTTTCAATATACTCCTGTATTCGTTCATTTGTTCTTTTTTGTCCCGTTGATACTTTATGTTCTTTTCAGAGACAACGCTTTACTACATCTTCTTCAGATTCAATTCCAGAGAATACTTTATTCAGTTGTGTCCCAAGTGTATCTATTTCCTCATCAAGTCGAGAAATATCCTTTCAGAGAAGTTCAATCTCTACATCGAGCTCACTCACATCTGTACTGAGTCGAGCCTGGAGACGTTTCTTTTTTCTCGCATTGATAGTAGGATCGGTAATTTCACTTTGTGCATCATTGACACGATTGAGTTTGTCTGTCTTCTGCTTCTGTTGTGATTTTTTCATATCACGTTGTTTTTCAAGTTCTTTGATATGACGAGATATGGCAATTCATCGTTTGAGTTCTCCAATTACTCCTGAATGAAGCTGATGATAGATAGTTTCATTGAGGTGTTCTGTTTTCTGAGTAAGTGTTTCAGCTATTGTATCAACTCATTGCTTGAGTTCAAGAATCTGGGTACGAATGGCTTTATGCTCTTTTGAATTTTCTTGTGTTGGTATCTCACTTATTCTTTCTTCTTTTATTCGCTTATTTCCAGGTTCTTTTGATGTTTTTTTTACTTGAGTACGTACAGGAACTCTATTCTTTCTATCTGCAAGTACTTTTTGCTTGATTATGCTTTCGAGCGTTTCAGATCATGTTTGAATACTCGCTATTCTTTCGATTAAGTGTGTACGTCGTCATTCGAGATCCCCTCGGTGATTTTCTTTATCGGTTGCATCTTTATTTGCAAAGTCTCCATCAATATGTTCAAGAGCATCCTCGATGAGTGCTAATTCACTTTCAAGGATTTCTTTTGTTTCTAGATTACTAATATGAGTTATTCCTGCATGATCATGTCTTCAAAGAAGTAAAGATTTTACTTGTGCATTAAACTCACGTAGAAGTGATGAAGATTTTCATTGACGTATTATAATCTCCTCATTAATATCTGGAACTACAATATTATTTTCTTGATAGTTATTATCAATAAGTGTATCTTTCAGTTTTTTTGATGATACCGTGATATCTCCATGTACTACAATGATTTTTGAATCCTTTCGAAATTTGATAGCTTCCAAGAAAACTAGAAGGTCTTCTTCATCAGCATGTCATGAAAGAAATGTAAAATTCTTCATCTGTGCATTAATAGTGGTGGGGTTCCCAGAGATGGTGACTTGTTCTTTTACGGTAGGATGTTCAGGGATTCCATCTTGCTTTATTTTTTTTGGTCCTGCCAGTTGATGTCCAAGAGTTCATTCCGCAAGGTATCCAGGAAAGTAAAAGGCTGATTGCTGATCTTTTGCCCATGCCGAAAGATATGATACGATAGGACCTCAGTTCGCCATTCCGGAAGCGGTTATAATAATTTTTTTAGAAAATTTCTAATACTCCCATTCACCGTGACTTACTGGCAAACGATTTAATTCGTCTTTATAGAGCTTCCATTTAGGCAGGTTTTTGTCCAAATGAGCTAAGAAATTATCGTTGTGATGTCTTTCTATTAAATGTATCATTTATTTTGACTTGGTTTAAAAGATTGTCTTTTGTTTTGCAAAGGAATATAATTTCCATTGGCTGGATTGAGACAATCTATAAACTCCTCAAGGAATTTTTTTTCACGTTCAATATAATCATCTCCCACTGCTCGTCGTATTGATTCCTGGTGTGGTGTTTTGAGTTCAGCCAGGGTACGCCGTGCTTCCGTTATATATGCTTGAATATAAGCGAGTCACATGGGTGAATCTACATATATTGGAGCATCGATTTTTCACTCTTTCTTGAGTGAAACCACTCGAAAGAGCATATTTTGAAGTCTATCAAGAGAAAAACATGCATGAATCACTCGATTATAGGCTTTTCGCTCACTGGTATCCTTAAAAGCATTTACCAGTGAATCTTCATACTCACCTCGTCCCTCCTCGAATTTATCACGTACCTTTCCTCCATAGGTTGATTCAATTACAACTGCATCGATCGGATCATTATTCGGAGGAGTTGGTACTCCATTAATATGAAGATCCCATTTATACGAACCAATATCTCCAGAAAATAGTACCTTATGTGGTTTTCCTGCTTCATCCTTAATTTCATAGAGTGCCATAGCACTTCCGATAATATGTCCAGCATTATAAAATCGGAGATTTACCTTTCATGGAACGAGTTCTTTCCATCCATCGGCAATAGTTTGCGTTTCTATATGAGCAATAGTTCTTTCAACATCTTCCATAACAAAGGCAGGAGATGAGGGAGCGAGTCTATCTTCCCATTTTTCATCAATATCAATAATATCATATTTTACCTTGAGAAGTTCTTTAGCAGTTTCATAACGATCTTTTCGAGAAGCCTCATTGCTTTTTCGAAGGCTTTGTCCAGAAGATGTTTTAGGTGATGTACTTGTTTTAAAACTTCGTACGGTATATATGAGTTTATTAATATCTTTCCGTGCTTCTTCAAATTTTACCATAGCACGAGTATAAAATTCCATCTGAATCTTTGCTGCATCCTTTAAAGCTACTTCTGCTGCACGCTTTGTTCCTGGAGTTGCAATAATTCTTCCGGCGTAGGTTTTTCCACCAGTAAACAGTCTTGCTAAATCTCCGATATGATCCATATGTGGATGAGTCAGAACGATGAAATTCGTTCCATCGGCAATATGTTCTATATTTCTCTCAAGTACCCCAGTTCATTGGTATCCCCCACAATCATTGAGAATTCGTATGGCAGAATCTTGACATCCGATAGCCAATTCATGACAGGATGCGGTAAGATTTCTTTCTGTAGCACCATTCGCATCACTTTTTCCGATTCCACCATGGGAAATAATGGATATTCCAACCTTATTCGCACCCTCAGTTTGTCTTGGCATATAGGAATTATATTAAATGTTTCTATAAAATACATACTAAATGCACATTTGCAAATTAATTTTATAATTTATAAAATATATAGAAAAAAACCAGTGAAATACTGGTTTTTTTCTAGGAAGAAATAGAATTTTATTCTGCTTTCTTTTCTTCTTTTGGAAGTGGTCTTCCAAGTATAATGCGTTCTATGTGACTTCGTTTAATACCTGTAATAGTCAGGAATTCTTGAACAAAAAATACTTCGGATTCTGTTTTTGGAATATTCATAAGAGTGTCAATCTTTGAACGGTCATATTTTTCTTGATTCTTTCGTCGTTTGTTCTTCCAGAGCTCCTCTTGTCGCATCGTGCTCGTAAGAATAGAATGGAGTATCTTGGGTACATTATTGTATTCTTTCTTCTCTTCTGCAAGATTTCCAAGTATTTCAAGTATTTCATTCCGGAGTCGAGTACAGGTTTCATCGGAAAGATGCTTATTTCCTCTTGCATTCGCAACAAGATTTGCAACTCGAGCTCGTACTTTGTATACCTTATTTCTCCATTTTCTCGCGATACTTGATACATTTATTTCACTTGATGGAATCGTATCGACTCAAGAAGGCATTGTGTTCATATCTTGTAAAATTAAAGATATATCATATATGATTATATCCGTTGAATGGAGAATGCAAATATTTGTTTATTTGCAAATAGTACATAATAAAAAACACTCCAGATTGGAGTGTTTTTTATTATGCAACAAGCATTTTAAGGGCAATAGGATTAAAAAGAAAAAAGTATCAGAGTATAAGCATGATAAGTCCTCCTATAGCAAGACAATATCTGGTATATTTTGTCGTGAGATGAAGGTATTGAAATGCATACAGTGCAATCCCAAATACAATAAAATCATCAAACATATAGAAGAGTGTATAGACTGATATATACATTTGCTTCATCATAAAAGTAATTGGACTCATTTCGAGGAGTTTTGTAAATGCTTGAGGAATTCAGACAGAACAGGCAAACTCAATAATATTCACCGAGAAGGCAATTCCAATCGTTGTAAAAAATATTCCAATCGTCATTGGGGCATTGACGATTGATTTGATTTTTTCAGTTGTTTTTCGTTTATGTTCAGTCGACGTTACTTTGCATTCTCCATCTTTATTGGTCCAGAATTCATAGAGAAAATACAGTCCAGCAGCCACAGAAATAAATCCAATTAAAGGAGTAACGATATGATCGAGCTTTACAAAATCCCATGTTTTATACCAGGCGTTGAGGATAGCAAAGTACATGATTGCTTCCGCAAAAATAAAAATTCCCGCAATTTGAAACATCTTTTTCCGAGACCCAGTTTGTGCCAGGATAGTAAGAAACATAACTAGCACCCACATGGCACATGGATTAAATCCATCTACAAATCCAAGAAGACTTGCAAGGACAAGAAGGGAATAGTCTTTGAGATTAATAGCTCCCATCCAGGGTATATTTACATAAACACCAGTTGGGTCGTAAGAACAGCCTTCTGTTTCAGAACAAGCTTCCCCTCATTTTTGTTTTACAGGAGAAATTATATTATTTTCAAAATAAGAACTTCCAGTGAATGTCTTAGTGGCATGTTCAATAATTTTTCCAGTTGTTTCTCCATCCTGAAATCCCTCAATAATTGTATTGCCAATAAGTATAATTGGCGTCGCCTTTGCTATACCGTTTTTTTCAGTAAAAGATTCATAGAGGGTATAGTTTTTCGGATCTTCTAACATGTAATATTTTGGCTGGATACTCCCAGTGAATGTTGTTTTGAGATATGCCTCAAGTGCAATACAGTGAACACAGTCTTTTCTTGCAAATACAGAAAATTCGAGCGTAGAAGGCTTCTGTATTGTAGCATGAGATTGTTGACTTCATGTTGAAATTATAGAAATTCCAGTACTCGCAAAGACAGTGTGGGTCGAAATGAAAAATAGAAAAAAGACCGAAATAAAAATACGCATAAGAAATAGAAAAAGAATAAAATAAAAATATGCTTCATTCTTACACCTGTATTTTGGTAATTCCGATATACGTATCACAATAGAAGTTTGTATGAAAGGTGTAGGTATTATTTTTTGTATGGTATACGTATTCTCATGGAAGAAGAGAATATCGAGGACAACATCGAGACCATCATTGATATCCACTTGGAAGAGGTGAATATTGACCGTGTGAATTCTTTTCGATAGTTGTTGTGGTATTTTGACAGGTTATTTTCTCTGTTATAGGATCTTCTATGCATTGTATATGTTCGCCACATTGAAGTAGGGAAAAAGTATCTCTCTGTATAGAAATTCAAACATCTTGAAACACTCATGCGAATGCAAGAGGGGCAAGAAGTATTATGAGTATGAAACTGGAAAATATTCGTGCAAACATGGATTGAGTATAAGTATCTTTTGAAAAAGTAAATGCTTTCCTGGTATGAATTTTGTAACTAAGTAGTAGAGTTTAGTTGACAAATTATATATAATATTCTTGACTTATCTTCATAGTTCTATATTTTCTCTGTATGATAAAAGATGTACCATCAATGATAGAGGAGGAGATTTCCCGACTCAATATATTTGATAAAAACCCATCAATGGATGATATTCATACATTATTTATGATTATTCATCATGTCGAGGAATTTTTACATGCGCAGAAGAAAGAAATCTCAGTCGATACACTCCAATATAATATCCCTTTTTGGGTTCAGGCGATTCTTCGTAAGCCAAATATCGGACTTCGTGTGGATGATCCAGAACAGGTTTTATATGAAGTAAAACCAAATACTCCACTGCCATTTCTGAATAATAAACTGCTTGATACTCTTATTTCTTTATTTCCAGACAGAGTTCTTTGGAGTCTTTTTATAAAAAATCTTTCCGATATTGCCCATGATTTTCGCTCCAATTCAGAGGCAATTTTATCTGCAGGTGATAAGAAACATTGTGTTGTTCTCTCAAATCATGCAACTTGGTTAAATCTTCCGCTGATAGCCTATTGCCTTCATGAATTTGTTGGCATTCCTCGAGAAGATATCTATATTCTTCTTGGTCCTGCCATTACGACGAATGCATTTTGAATGGCAGGATCCAATCGATTTGCGAATATTATAAAAACCGTTCCAGATACTCCACGGGGAAATATTGATTACCCTGGGGTTGAGCTGATTCGAAAACGAGCTCTCCGAACTGTCTTAAAACTGATTCGAAGTGAAGATGCAGAGAGAAAATATATTCTCGTAGCTCCTTCGTGAACTACTGACTCTTATGACTGAAAAAATGGAGGATTTCAATTGATTCATCCGAGTCAGGGAACAAAGGATTTTATATCACTCCTTTCATCGCAAACATCACAAATGATCATATGAGTGAATGATTATGCGGTATATCCTGGGAATGCTCATCTGAAGCGAGGTGATGTACTTGTAGATATTGTTCCTCCGGTAGATCAGAATAATCTCCACTTATTACCAAGAAGTGTTATAGATATGAATGGAAAAACAATAGCTAAGTGGAAGTAATATTCTATCAGCGAGCTCGTCCAATCATACAACTGATATAACTTTTCGCAGTGGTAAGTATATTTTTCGCAGCGATAGAATCCTTTTCGGGATATCCTATTTTTTCGAGTGTCTGTATGATGCGTGTTTTATCTCATTCAAATGAAATAGTTTGCTCTTCACGATTGATATGAATATTGGTTGCACCAGCTCAGCTCAGTGCGTCTTGAATGGTATTTTCACAACCATGGCACTTAATATTCGTAACAGTGAGAGTGTGCATGGATTTAAAAAAGAGAAATAATAGAGGTAGTATCATCCTTTTTAAGTATTTTCCTACACTACATATATTGACAAATAATATATCACACTTTTAATTTGACAATACAAGCTTTTTTTATATCGTATTTCCACTTTCAAGATTTTCGCCAATAGTGGTCGGAAGCTACGAAAGAAAGGGGAATGATATGATGAAAAAACTGCTCGCTCAATTTTTCTGCGGCATGGTTGGACGTGAGGCCAAGCTTGATATCGTTCGTCCACATATCAGTGTGGATGTAACAATTGCCATGCATGCTCAATTCCGAGGTGTTAAATCACTGGAAGAGAAGATCGCCTGGCTTCAGAAAGATTTTTCCGAACAAGTTAGGCGCTTTCAGTCGGAGGCATCTGCTGACATGACCGAAAGTAATCGTGTACTTATTGCTGATTTGGCAGCGAAAACCCCGAAAAAAGGGGAAGATGCCAACTGGAGTGAAGAACTCCGTGTTGCTGTCTGGAAACATCGCAACCGTACTGCCAATCGCCTGGTCCATGAATTGCAAAATCAGGTGGTCAGCCTGATTGACCATATCGAAGGGAAGCGCTACGATGAGGCTGAAGCGCAAGCTGATGCCAACGGTGATACTGAAGTGTGCGTTGCCGAAGATCCGGCAGTTCGCACTGAAGCCCTCACCGGCGTTGCTCAAGTTTTGGTAAAAATCGCCGAAGCTCGCGGTAGCGAAGAAGGTGACGATACTGTGGTTGTTGCACCCGAAGCTCCCGCTTCGGACGACACTGTGGCCGTCATTGACTTGGTGGCTGATTCAGGAGCTCCCGCTCCCGAAGTCATCGAAATCATTGCTCCCGAAGTACTCGTGCAGGAAGTGGCACCCATTGCCGAACTGCCCGTTGAAGTTGAAGCTCCTGCTCAGACTGCAGCTCCAGAACCTCTGGAATCCGCTGCTGCCTGACGGTATCTTTATTCCTCTCAATCAAAGGCTCACCTCGTGTGAGCCTTTACCTTATTGTATTATGGAACCAACAGAACCCCATCTACCGATAGATACGAGTGATATTGTTCATCAGTCTGAACTCTATAAGACATATATACTCCCACAGGAGGATGATTTTTTATCGTGTATGACAGATATTCGTTCTCATGTAGATGAGTTACTTCTTTCTGTACAGGCGGAACATTGGCATGAGAATCCATTTGTTACTCGAGAAGATGCAGAAATGGGGGATGTCTCAAATCTCTTCTTGTATCCAGATAAAAATTGTTTCCTTATCGTGAAATTTTTTCGGATGATTTTCGATGAAGTTTTGCGAGAATGAAACTATGGGTATATCGAACAGTTTCTCCAAAATGGAGGGATTTTCCAACGTTCTTGGGGATGATATCAAGCCTCGAATGGATCTGATTATCTTCAGAATTTCTTTCAAGTAGGGGATAGGGTACTTGATGTGGCATATGAAGAAATGGAACAAGAGAGAAATATTTCCGTTCATATAACTCCGATTCAGGCTGGGAAATATATAAATTTTCATACACTCGAGTCATATAAAAGTGCTGTCGAGTCATACTATCAGGATTATTCGATCTATTCAATGATAGGAATACTCTGAAAATATGCATTCTTCCATCCTTTTCTTTCACGGCATATTACAAGCGGATATATCATGCATACACCTACTGATTTTCCATTTCATCCGAGTGAGATTTGTGCATTTCTTACCCAAGAGAAACAAGATCAGATTCCAGAATTAGTTCGAGAAGAGCTCATTTCTATCGTATCCACGATACTTGCTTTCGAAACCTATACTGAACTGGAATGATTTTTCTTACAGTATATCCACAATGTTCTCTTATGAGAGTTGAGGGAGCCTGGAAGAGAAGTATTTGAATCGATGGAACAGCGAGTTCAAAGTATTGCACAAGAAGAAGGGATTTCATACGAACAATGTTATGGTGAACATGCGAGTGATATTGCTGGAGTCTTAGCTCGGATATATGACATGCAATATGACAGGAATTATTTTCGTCGTACTGGGAAAATATTCATTCCAACAAGAACATAGATTGACAACTATATAAAAGCATATATTATAATAATACCAAGAAATTGGAACATCCTGTTTGGAAGAATCTCATGTGAGATTCACAGTGATGTAAGGGGATATAAAAATGGCTTTTGGTCTAGCAATTGGTCTTGTGATTGATCTCGGTGGACTTATCGGACAAGGGGAAACAGCTCCTGGAACCGTGGATTCCTCGTCTGATGGAGGAGGGGGTGCATTGGAAAGTCTTGCAGACAGCATCGGCGGCATCGTCGATGAACGTCGCATGATTCAGGTACCACTTCGCAATATTCCGAGGGCAATCAAAGTCCTCCGTTCGACTCCACTCTTACTTCCGTCGCTTGCGATGGCGGCAACAGCAGAGAAGGCAGGGGATACACCGTTCTACCGTCACATCGCTCTCTATATCGGTCCTATCCTGAGTCTCGGTTTCTTCTATGGAACGGCTGGTATCTGCTTCGGCGGATTCGGTTGCTTCGCAGGAGGTGGCGGACTCAAGTTCGGGAATTTTGGTATCGGTGTCCTGTTTCCTATCTTGAAAATGTGGTAACCGAACCATCCCACAAAAAATCCCTTCCGTGAAAACGGAGGGGATTTTAATATCAATTCCTTATTTGCAAGGAGATGTAATATATGATACACTCAAAGTTAGATACGAATCGATAGCATATATTTATGGAAACAGGTATTTTACATGAAACACTTTCTCATGATGAATGTAAGAGAATACAGAGAGTATTACAATTATTTCCTGTAGATACGAGAAATCATCCAGAAAGATTAAAAAATATACTCAAGCAGCTCGGTTGATCTCTTTTTAAAGTAACTCATTCTGAAGATCCAGTAAGTTATAATGGACTTAATAACTTTGTAAAATCCAAACAGGCTATTGAATCGCTATTTGGAATCAAAAATATCAAACCACTTCATATTACTTCAATAGTTCAGGAATACTGAAAATTTCTACTTCCTGATGGCTCCTTGTCTGATCAGAAGACAGATATTTTTTCCCTCACATCTGATTCAAATGTATATTTATTAGAATGACGAGATAGTATTCTCAAACTATATTTTCGGTGTGGAGAAGAAGAAATAAGAAACTATCATCAATTTCATAATCAAATTGCCAAACAAGAGTATATTATTTCACACGAAGGACAAATTGATAACAGAGTATTTCATACAATACGTGTCCAACTTGATCCTCTGTTATCTGATTGAGTGATTGGCACTGAGAGTTCTTCAATCTCGGTTGTTCCATATTCGAATCATGCAAATCTCAGGCAATTCAATATACAAAAGAATGCACCATTTCTAAACATGATTATGCAGGAAATTCAAAAGAGAAATTGATTGACTACTTTTCCTGAAACAGTAGATCCTATGAATGTTCAGTTTATTTGACTCGATGATTGAGTACTTTCTTTAAAAATAACAGATCTCGCCGATGATCTCGTAGGATTTCTTTATGATCAGAATTTACTTTCCTTGAGAAACAAACAATCTAAACTTCTTCAAGAATTTTTCAAATGAATACTATTGAGAACTTTAATGTAATTTTTAATAAAATCCCTTCCAAATAATCGGAAGGGATTTTAATTTGTAGAGATTATAAACTTTTACTCTCTATCTCCATCTGTGCACGTTCGATGAAGTCATTTACTCGTTCTGTGGTTTGTTCTTTTGTCTTGTAGTTTCGGACAGCGAGACTTCCAGAGTTCATCTCTTGTTCACCAACCACGAGGATATAGTTGATATGAGCGGTTTCTGCATTTCGTACTTTCTTGTTGAGTCCATCATTAGAATCATCGATACTTACACGAATTCCAGCACTTTTGAGCTTGCGATAGACTTCATCGGCATATCCAACGAATGCTTCACCGACGGGGATAACCGTTGCTTGAACGGGAGCAATCCAGAGTGGAAATGTTCCTGCAAAGTGTTCGATCATGATTCCCATGAAGCGTTCGAGACTTCCACTGATAGCACGGTGGATAACTACGGGACGTTCTGCTTCTCATTTTTCATTGGTAAATGAGAGTTCAAAACGATTTGGGAGGTTGAAATCACACTGAATAGTAGCAAGTTGCCATTCACGACCGATAGCATCCTTGAACATGAAGTCGAGTTTTGGTCCATAGAAGGCAGCTTCTCCTTCCATGCGCTTGTAGTTAAGTCCATTGGCTTGTGCTGCTTCTTCGAGGGCTCATTCTGCTGTATTCCATACATCGTCTCCACCGAGGTACTTGTCAGGAGTTGCCGGGTCACGCACTGAGAGTGATACCCAGTATCCTTCGAGGAGTCCAAATGTCTTATAGAATTCCTTGATAATATTTACGATAGTGGATACTTCATCCTTGATCTGAGAAACACGACAGAAGAGGTGTCCATCATCTTGAGTGATCGCTCGAACACGAGTGAGTCCTGAGAGTTGTCCTGTTTTCTCATCACGGTATACGGTTGCAGGTTCAAAATATCGAATCGGCATATCACGGTATGAGAACTGATTATCTGCAAATATTTGCATGTGATGTGGACAGTTCATTGGTTTCAAGTGGAATTTTTCCTTACTTGTTCCACCGTATACAGAGAACATATCTTCGAGATAGTGTCCAGCATGTCCACTCGTGATATAGAGATCTTCTTTCGCGAGGTGTGGAGTCCATACTCGATCATATCCTTTATCTTCATGGAGTTTCCAGAGATAGTCTTCGATTGCCTTTCGCATAATCATTCCTTTTGGCTGAATGAGTGGAAGTCCTGAGCCTACAAGCTCAGAGATGGTAAAAAGTTTCATCTTTTTCCCGATGATGCGATGATCGCGTTTCTTTGCTTCCTCAAGCATTTTACTATGTGCATCGAGTTCTTCACGGGTATCAAAGGCAAATGCATAGATACGAGTGAGCATCTTCTTGGATGCATCACCACGCCAGTAAGCTCCAGCGATTTTGTCGAGTTTGAATGCATTTTCATCGAGTTCTTTTGTATTCTCTACGTGAGGTCCCTGACACATATCGATGAATGTTGACATTGTGAAATCAACTCCTGAAAGTTTGAGTGCTTCATAGAACGCGTCACCTTTTTGCTTGGATGCATTTACATAGAATCCAAGTTTTGTTTCTCATTTTGCCTTAAGATCTTCTGCCATCTCGACTTTGTAGGTTTCACCGAGACTCTTGAGGAATGCAATTGCTTCATCGATAGCAACATCTACTCGAACAAATGATTGATTCTGCTTGATGATATTCTTCATCTTTTTTTCGATTTCCTTGAGTTGTTCTTCTCCGATAAGGATATCACCGAAGTCAAAATCATAGTAGAAACCAGTATCAATATCTGGTCCGATAGCTGCCTGAACAGACTGTCCATAGATGGATTTTACGGCTTGAGCCATAACATGAGAGAGCGAATGCCGCTTGGTAGAGATAGGGAATGACATAGAGTTATTTATTATTAAGAATTATTTTGCAGGCTCACACCATTGTTTGCTGCCCATAGTTTTATTCATATTCATGGTAAAGCCTGCTTTACATTTTCCATTGGTAACTTCCTCGAAGTTGTTTACTTCCATATGTTTGACGGATGTTATACATCATCACTTTTCATATTCTGGAAGATTATTACATCCTTTTAGACGTATTTCGTAGTATGTATTTTTCACACTTTTTTCGTTTGAACAACCTGAAAAAGTGAGTACAAGGAGAGTAAATAT
>ERZ1034365.624-NODE-624-length-19453-cov-3.224195_pt1 | contig 19453 bp, 26 predicted proteins | sample MGYA00520615_ERZ1034365 | MGnify/ENA primary metagenome ERZ1034365 (study PRJEB33736, sample SAMEA104284505) | Azolla filiculoides | biome: Urban; feature: Water surface; material: Ditch water | place: Netherlands | collected 2015-10-28 | depth 0-0.1 m ... | reverse complement strand
AGATGATGCATATTTACTTGAGCTCGCAAAAACACGTCGTCAAGGTAAAACAGTGAAAGTTAGGCTTGATGATCTATGAGCTTGAATTCGAAACTCATGCACTTAAGGAATGGCACAAATTAGATTCACCAATAAAGCAACAATTCAAAAAAGTACTAGCGAAAAGACTTCAAAACCCTCATATTTCATCTGCAAAATTAAGGGGTGACTTGAAAAATACCTACAAAATTAAACTAAAAGAAGTTGGTTATCGCTTAGTTTATGAAGTAATAGACGAAAAATTAATTATTTTAGTTTTGGCTGTAGGCAAAAGAGATAAATTAAAAATTTACGACTTAGCCAAAATACGAATTTAAATCACTACTGTTCTTTTCTTCTAAATACAGGTTTATCTGCTGTGCTTTCTTTGGCGGCATATTGATAACCTTCTAAATCAAAGTCTTTCAAATCTTCCGCTTTGTCGATTTTGTTATCTACGATAAATCGGGTCATTAAGCCTCTGGCACGCTTGGCGTAAAAAGAAATGATTTTGTACTTGCCTGCTTTTTCATCTTGGAAAACTGGGGCAATAATAGGATGACCAAGCTTGGCCGGCTTAACAGATTTGAAATATTCATCAGAAGCAAGATTGATGAGGCATTTTGATTTGTGTTGGTCCAATTCCTCTTTCAAAGCCTTGGTGATTTTTTCACCCCAGAAGGCGTAAAGATCTTTGCCCACTGCATTTTTAAAAGATGTGCCCATTTCCAAGCGATAGGCTTGCATTAAATCAAGTGGCTTCAAAACGCCATAAAGCCCTGATAGGACCCTGACGTGATCTTGTAGGTAGTCTAGGCTTTTCTTATTGAGGCTATTGGCATCCAGACCTTCATACACATCGCCGTTGAAAGCAAGGATGGCCTGTTTGCTGTTTTTAGTGGTGAATGTTTTTGACCAATCTGCAAATCTAGCCACGTTCAAGGCAGCCAATTTATCTGACAAACTCATTAATTCAGCCACTTCTTGTAATGAGAGTTTTTTTAAATCATTCACCAACTTTGCTGATTCGTTAACAAAAACCGGCAGAGTAAATTTGTCCGTTACAGGCGGTGTTTCATAGTCCAAACTCTTGGCAGGCGAAAGTACGATTAACATGGCAGAATGATCTAAAAAGGATGAGTAGTAATCATACTGCTTTGAAATAAAACATGCTGTTTAGCTACTAAAAGAGACAAAAATATGAAAGCAAAAAATTCGATGATTGATATTTATAGCTGGCCTACCCCTAACGGTCACAAGGTTCACATCATGATGGAAGAGTGTGGCTACCGCTTAGGCAAGGACTGGTTAGCGCACCCAGTGGATATTGGCGCTGGCGATCAATTTAAAAAAGATTTCTTAGCGATTAGTCCTAATAACAAGATACCTGCCATGGTTGACCCTCAAGGTCCTGATGGACAACCGATGGCCCTCTTTGAATCTGGCGCGATCTTGCTTTATTTGGCCAGCAAAACTGGTCGCTTTATGCCAAAGAGTACACGCGGCAAGTTTGAGGTATTGCAGTGGTTGATGTTCCAAATGGGTGGTGTTGGCCCGATGCTAGGCCAAACACATCACTTTAGAATCTACGCTCCTGAAAAAGTACCCTATGCCATTGATCGTTACACCAATGAAACACGTCGCCTCTATGGCGTAATGGATAAAGAGCTTTCTAAGAAGCGCTTTATTGCCGGCAAGGAATACAGCATCGCTGATATAGCCATCTTCCCGTGGACGCGCTCATGGAAGAATCAAGGCATTACCCTAGATGAGTTTCCTAACGTCAAACGTTGGCATGAAGAGATTGCGGCACGCCCTGCTGTTCAGCGTGGCGTAGAGGTTTTAACTGCTTTGAGAAAACCTCTACTGGATGACAAAGCCAAAGAAAATTTATTTGGTAAAGCTCAGTACAAAAAACGCTAATTTTTAGTTCGTCTTTTTAGAGTACTTTTCGTAGATCGCTTTTGCAAATACCCAGGCGGCAGGTAAGCCTGGGATGATGATCATCGCCAAAGCAACGATTGAAAAGTTAGCCTTCACCCATGGGTGCTCACCCACAACAAAGCCCAAGCTAGTCAAGCTGCACACCCACAAAATGCCGCCTGTGATGTTGAACGCGGAGAATTTTGAGTAAGACATCTCTGCCACACCGGCTACAAATGGTGCAAACGTTCTGATGAATGGCAAAAATCTTCCGACAACAATCGTGATAGGACCATGAGTTTCATAAAACTCATGGGTCTTATTAAAGGCATCTTTATTGAACCAACGAGAATTTTCCCAGGCAAATACTTTAGGCCCTATCCATCGACCAATTGAGTAATTAACCGCGTCACCCGCCACAGCAGCAATCACCAATAGCAAGAGTAGAACGGGCAGGCTCATACCACCTACAGCCGCAATAGCACCGGCAACAAACAGTAATGAATCACCCGGTAAAAATGGCATAACCACTAAACCAGTTTCAATAAAAATAATGGCAAAAAGTAAAACGTAAACCCAAGGGCCCCAAACTTGTACTACCGTGGCTAAGTGTTTGTCTAAATGCAAAAACAAATCAATGATGTTTGGGAATTCCATTATTGAAAGACCACCGTACTTTTACCGTTTAATAAAATACGATGCTCTGCATGCCAACGAACAGCACGTGATAGAGCCATACACTCAACATCTCGTCCAACAGCTGCCAGTTGATCTGGGTTCATGGCATGGTCAACACGCTCAACACCTTGCTCAATAATCGGACCTTCGTCCAAATCGGTTGTCACGTAGTGAGCAGTCGCACCAATTAACTTAACACCACGCTGATGCGCCTGCCAATATGGCTTGGCACCTTTAAAGCTTGGCAAAAAGGAGTGATGAATATTGATAGCCTTGCCAGATAATTTTTCGCACACTTTGGTCGATAAAATTTGCATATATCTGGCTAAAACAACTAAATCAATTTTCTCTTTTTCAATCAGTTTCAAAAGTTGCTCTTCTTGATCATCTTTACGTGCATCAGTGGCACTTGATAAGGGCATGTAATGAAATGGGATTTGGTAGCTTTGAGCCAAAGCAGCAAAATCCTGATGGTTCGAAACAATGCCAGCGATTTCAATTGGAAGATAACCACTGTGCGTTCTAAATAAAAGGTCATTGAGGCAATGCCCTAATTTAGACACCATAATTAGAACTCTTGGCTTGGCAGTTGCATCAAACAACTCCCACTCCATATCAAATTGAAGTCCGATGGCTTTGAACTCCGTTTGTAATTCAGCAAGATTTAAGTCTTGGCTTGTTTTAGCAAAATGCACACGCATAAAAAAGCGATTCGTAAACGTATCGCTGAACTGCGCAGAATCCAAAATATTGGCAGTTTTGCCAAATAGAAATTGACTCACAGCGTGAACGATGCCCGGGCGGTCAGGGCATGCAATTTTTAAAATATAACCTTGTGTCGACATATCGCCATTATCCATAATGAAGCTCTAACTAGGGAAAACACCCTATTTAGCATTTAATCGGTGCATTCTTGAATCTTAAACGTGAAAATGATGCCAAAAACACATTATGACAAGCTTCTGGAGCTTAAACTTATACTTTTGATACTTAATTAATAGGGTTAGCAAATGAGTATTCAGTCTGTTGGCATTATTGGCGCAGGAACAATGGGTAACGGTATTGCCCAAGCTTGTGCCGTTTCTGGTCTTCAAGTAGTAATGGTTGATATCAATGATGCAGCTGTTCAAAAAGGCTTGGCAACGATCTCTGGCAGCCTTGATCGCTTGATCAAGAAAGAAAAAATGACTGAAGCTGAGAAATCAGCCGCTCTAGCCCGCATCAAAATCAGCACCAACTATCAAGACTTCACACAAACTCAAATGGTGATCGAAGCGGCGACAGAGAACTATGAGCTGAAACTAAAAATTTTGAAGCAATTGGATGGCATCGTTTCAAAAGATGTGATTATTGCTAGCAATACCTCTTCTATTTCGATTACTCAAATGGCGGCTGAAGTCAGCCATCCAGACCGCTTTATTGGTATGCACTTTTTTAATCCAGTGCCATTGATGGCTTTGGTGGAAATTATTCGCGGTCTTCAAACCAGCGATCAAACACATGCTCTTGTTCAAGGTATGGCCAAAGCTTTGGGTAAAGAACCAATTACCGTTAAAAATGCCCCTGGCTTTGTAGTGAACCGTATTTTGGTACCGATGATCAATGAAGCATTTTTTGTTTTAGCAGAAGGTCTTGCTAGCCCAGAAGATATTGATGCAGGAATGAAATTGGGTTGCAATCACCCGATCGGACCTCTTGCACTAGCAGACATGATTGGCTTGGATACTTGCTTGGCAATCATGGATGTGTACTTCAAAAACTTTAATGATTCTAAATACCGTCCGTGCCCTCTTCTACGCGAAATGGTGGCTGCTGGCTACCTAGGTCGTAAGACTGGCAAAGGCGTTTACAGCTATAGTTAAATTATGTTGGCACCAATTACCAAAAAATTATCTTATGCAGGGCTAATCCCCTTCATTCTCCTATCAGGCTTAGTTCAGTTTGCCGAATCCCCATGGGATTTTTGGGCAGCCAATTCTTTATTACTCTATAGCGCTAGCATCGCCTCATTTGTTGGCGCGTTGCATTGGGGACCTCTACTAGGGCCTCAGTCCAATCAAGTGACTAAAAACTTTTGGCGTGATACGGGCGCTTGGATTTGGGGGGTTGTACCTTCTTTGCTAGCTTGGGCCGCGTTGCACTTGAGTTTTTCTTCAGGCTACTTTGTGATTGCCGGAACTTTATTAATAGCTTTGCTAGTCGATAAACAGCAATTTCGTCACTTAATTAATGACGCTGAATATTTGGCAGATTTTTTGAAGATGAGAACAGTATTAACTTTGGTAGCAGCTGCCAGCCTCATCTGGGCTGGCATTGCTATTCAACAGTTCTGATCAAAGATCAGTGTTCGTGAGCTTTTGATAAAAGCTTTTCGGTATAAGCAATCGCTAAGGCAGACAAGACAAAAGTTAAGTGGATCACTGTTTGCCACAATAAAGTTTTGTCATCCATGCCTGGCGCATTGATAAATGTCTTCAATAAGTGAATTGAAGAAATACCGATGATGGCTGTTGCTAACTTGACCTTTAGAACACCTGCATTGACATGCGATAACCACTCAGGTTGATCTGGATGATTTTCAAGCTCTAGGCGAGAAACGAAAGTTTCCCAACCGCCAACAATCACCATCACAAGTAGATTAGAGATCATCACAACGTCAATCAAACCAAGCACAATCAACATGATTTCAGTTTCAGTTGTGCCACCCTTGGTCATCATCATAGAAATGAGATGGACTAATTCTTGCCAGAACTGATAAACGTAGACACCTTGCGCAACAATCAAACCAAGATACAAAGGCGCCTGTAACCAACGGCTCATAAAAATCCAACGCGGCAAGGGGCGTAATTTAGCTTCTAGTGGATGCGGTGTGTTTTGGCTCATTTTTTCTCTCTAATTTTCTATATTTAATTAGTTTTTGAATTGTAATAATTACTCTATAAAACCAGCAACATGCGACAATTTGTTCATTAAACCATGTCTTTATTACCCATGACCGAAAACTTCACTCCACTAGCCGAAGCTCTAAGACCTAAGAGTATTGGGGAGCTTGTTGGTCAAACACATTTATTTGGTGAGGGTAAGCCATTGGCCTTGGCTTTTCAATCGGGCAAACCCCATTCTATGATTTTGTGGGGGCCTCCAGGGGTTGGCAAAACAACCATCGCCAGATTGGCAGCCACTACTTTTGATTGCGAATTTATTCCCTTATCTGCCGTTTTGGCGGGCGTGAAAGAAATTCGTCAAGCTGTCGAAATGGCAGAAAATAATCTTCAACAATTCAATCGCCACACCATTCTGTTTGTTGATGAGATCCATCGCTTTAACAAAGCGCAACAGGATGCCCTGCTTCCTTTTGTTGAATCTGGTTTAGTTAGCTTTATTGGCGCCACCACAGAGAATCCATCTTTCGAAGTCAATTCAGCCCTACTATCGCGCTCACAAGTCTACGTACTTCAATCTTTGCGTGAATCAGAGTTACTTGAATTGCTTGATAAAGCTAAAGAGCATCTATTTCAAAATATTGAAATAGATGCAGCAGCACAACAAGCCCTGATTAATTTAGCTGATGGCGATGGCAGAAGATTTTTAAATTTATTAGAGCAAGTGCATCAAGCTGCTCAATTAAGTAAAGCTCAAGTAATCACTGAAGATTTTTTAAATAATTGTTTAGGTAGCAGTCAAAGACGTTTTGATAAAGCTGGCGATTATTTTTACGATCAAATTTCAGCATTACACAAATCAGTTCGCGGTTCTAATCCGGATGCAGCTCTTTACTGGTTCTGCCGCATGATTGACGGTGGCGCTGACGCCAAATACTTAGCACGCAGAATTGTCCGTATGGCTTGGGAAGATATAGGTTTAGCCGACCCTCGGGCAATGCAGCTAGCCAATGATGCCGCCACCACCTACGAGCGCTTAGGCAGCCCTGAGGGTGAACTGGCTTTAGCAGAGGCTCTTATTTATCTGGCTGCCGCACCTAAGAGCAATGCTGCCTACAAGGCATACAACCAAGCCAAGGCCTTTGTAGCTGCTGATAAAACCAGGGATGTACCTGTTCATTTGCGCAACGCACCCACCAAACTCATGAAAGAGTTAGGTCATGGCAAAGAGTATCGCTATGCTCATGATGAGCCGCATGCTTATGCCGCTGGAGAAACTTATTTACCAGAAGGCATTGCTGATCCACATTGGTACCAAGCGACTGACCGAGGATTAGAAATAAAGATTCGAGAAAAAATGGCATTTTTAAAATCTCTTGATGATGCCAAGAAAAAATAACAGATAAAGAAAGTTGGTTAGCTGTTATTTATCATTAATGATTCATAGATCTCCCATGTAAAAAGCCTGCAATTGCAGGCTTTTTACTTTGAGTGCTAGGGCTTCTTAAACCAACATATCAGCCCAGATATTACGAGCCCATGCATTGGCATACTCACCCTCTAGCGGATTTGCAGCAGGTGATACGCCACCTGATCCTGGGACAGTTACCATCGTACGTTTAGCAGCATCGTAAACGTGAACGCTTGCAACGTGAACCACCTCAGTTGCAGAAACGAAGCTATAGCAAGTGTTGTTGTACACCGGCAATTGGCTGACTTCATTACCACTTAGGATAGCTACGATAGCTGCAGCACATGTCTTACCGTGTTGGTTAGCCATGTGACCTGACTTCGGCATACCTGGAGCGATTTGAATAGAGTCACCCAATACGTGAACGTTTGGAGCCACCTTAGATTCAAAAGTTAAGAAATCAACTTCACACCAACGGCCGTTCATATTTGCTAAGCCAGTTTTAACTGCAATGCCACCTGCGCGCATTGGAGGCAATACGTTTAGCACGTCAGCCTTGATATCGTCATTGAATTCAAACTTCAGTTTCTTGCCCTTCACATCAACATCAGTCAAGTTGTGCTTTGGACGATACTCAACCATGCCTGCATAACGACGTGACCATGCCAATTTGAATAAACCTGGTTTAGAAGTCACATCATCGTTAGCGTCAAGAATAAGAATCTTGCTCTTTGGTTTGCTCTTTTGGAAATAATCAGCCACCTGACAAGCACGCTCATAAGGTCCAGGAGGGCAACGGTATGGAGCCAAAGGAATAGAGATAGCGAATGTGCCACCATCTTTCATGGACTCTAATTGCTTTCTCAATGAAACAGTTTGTGGACCAGCTTTCCATGCGTGTAAAACGGCATCTTGTGCTGCTTGAGACTTCATGCCTGGCAAGCTCTCGTAGTTCAAATCAATACCAGGAGAAACAATCAAGCGATCATAGAAAAGTGATGCGCCACCAGCTAACTTCACCTGTCTCTTAGCAACGTCTACTGAAACAACTGAATCTTTAACCAAATTAACACCATGATTTTTTCTTAAGCCGTCATAAGAAACTGTGATGTCTTCAATTGTTTTGCTGCCACCAATAACCAAGTTAGATAGTGGGCAAGAAATGAAATTTTGGTTAGGCTCAATCAGTGTCACATCAGCTGTGTAATTTGAGAACTTTCGCACATACTTAGCAGCAGTAGCACCACCGTAACCACCACCCACCACGATAACCTTGGCACCTTTAGCATTAATAGGAGCTGAACCACAACCTACTAGAGTTGTTGCTGCAGCACCCGCACCTAACATTTGTATAAATTGACGTCTTTGCATGATGTGCTCCTATTATTTAGTTTTAGTTGCTACAGGTTTTTCATGAGGCAAAGATGCAAAATATTCAGCAATTTGCTCGATCTGCTCAGCCGAGTAACCTTTGCTCAATTGATGCATGATTGAAGCAACGCGCTTACCACTTTTGTAATCGTTCATTTTTTCAATCAGGTCAGCTTTCTTTTGACCAGCCAAGCTAGCCATGCCGCCTTCAGAATATCCATCTGTGCCGTGACATGCTGAGCATGATGCAGCCCACTGTTTAACTTGTAATGATTGAGCACTAGCAATACCTGTTGAACACAACAAGCTCACCAATAAACCCGCCATCATCCATGATGACTTACGAATAATTGAATGACTCATATTCCCCCCTTAATTAATAACCTTATTCTACTAACCATAGAGCAGTTCAACCCTTGGGGTTTAACCCTAAACTTAGCTCTATTTACTAACTGATAGTATTGTTCACAAGCCTGATGAAATATGCAAATAATTATTGAGCATATCCATATTCAAGAAAAACGATGATTTATTTGCCAGATACTTTTGAATACTTGGCCAATTCAAAAAAGTCGACATCTACCATCAAGCCATAATCCTTTTGAATGACTCGGCCTTCACGGTCCAAAATGTAAAGCTCAGGTACACCTCTTCTCTTACCAATGGCTGCGGATAATTTGGCATCCATCATGACCACATCAAAGGGATATCGGTGCTTTTCCAAATAGTCATGAACCTTCTCCACTTTTTTGTCGACAGAGATGGTGACTATATTCATGGAACCTGGGGGAATCTTTTTGATTAATTGATTTAAATTGGCATTTTGTTTGTGACAAAAACCACACCAAGTAGCCCATACATGAACCAGGGTATTTTTTTGATTCCAGTGCGATTGGTCAAATGTCTGACCCTGAATAGTTTGAACAGTGCCCAAAGGGAGGTAATCGCCCACCTCAATAGCCTGGGCAACTTGGCTTACCAAGCCAAAACTAATCAGCAATAAGAGTTGTTGAACACGGCGAATTAGCCGATAAGTAAAAAGCATTCGCTAAGTATGCCCGATCTACAACCATCATCTTTAATGACTTAAAGATGATGGTCCGATAATCATGAGTTACTCGATAAAGTGTGTGAAGTTTTGAGCAGGCTCACGCTCAGTAACAAGCGTGTTCTCAATCTTGCTAGTGTCGGCATAGCCCAAAGACATACCGCAAACTAACTGTTGCTCAGGCTTAAGATCAAGATGCTTGGCTACTACACGATGAAACTGTGTGAAGGCTGCTTGTGGACAGGTATCTAAACCACGTGCTTTGGCCGCCAGCATGACGCTTTGAACAAACATGCCATAGTCCAGCCAACTGCCCTGCTGCATCACTCTGTCGATCACAAAGAAAACTCCCACCGGCGCATCAAAGAAAGTGTAATTACGAGCCGTTTGAGCCTGCATTTTTTCTTTATCGCCTTTACCTAAACCCAAAAGGCCATACAAATCAAAACCTACTTTGCGGCGACGTGAGATATAAGGATCAACCCAAGTGGATGGGTAGTAGTTGTACTCTTCCGTTTGTTCTTTTAAAGCTTCTGGGTTATTAAAGATGCTGATGATCTCATCAGACAAAGCCTGCTTCTTAGCACCAGTGATGATGTAGACCTGCCATGGCTGGGTATTTGTTCCTGAAGGCGCTCTTGCTGCCACGTTTAACAAATCTAAAATTTCTTGTTTTTCAACAGGCTTAGGCAAAAAAGCACGGATTGAACGGCGAGCCTTGATATTGTCATCAACAATCTTGATTACTTCTGAAGCATTCATAAAGGGTGTCTCTATCGTTTTTATAAGGAAAGTAGAGAATAAAACAGTCCGAAAGAATGCGCTTTAAGTGATTCCCACTAGAGATAACTCAGGCCAATCAGGAATTAAGCCAAAAAATTGGTAAAAAACTAGTTTTTAATCACTTTTAGAATTAATTAAGTGCTAAATACAAGAAATTAGCTAAAAATTCAGGCAGAAATAGAGATCAAAGATAGTTTTGGTCTCCCCCCCCTTTAAAACCTAGTAAAACCCCTTATGAAAAAAATATATGCACAATTCAAAACTGTGCGATACTTGTTTTGTAGGTCTTCAAGTAGCTTCCGTCGTTTCCATTTTTCAAAATGGGTGATTCGGTTAGTTGAATCTTCCAGCCCTGCAAAGAAATGGTGAGAAATCACCACGTTTAATTTTTTTAAGGAATTTCAGTAATGGCAACAGGTATTGTTAAGTGGTTTAACGACGCAAAAGGTTTTGGTTTTATTACTCCTGATGGTGGTGGTGAAGATTTATTCGCTCACTTCTCAGCGATTCAAGGTAACGGTTTCAAAAGCTTGAAAGAAAACCAAAAGGTTAGCTTTGAAGTAACAACTGGCCCTAAGGGCAAGCAAGCTTCAAACATCAACCCTATGTAATTTGGGTTGTATGTAACAAAAAACCCGACTTAGGTCGGGTTTTTTTATGGCTGAGTGATTTTAAAGTGCCCAGAGGATTTTAAATCACTCCAAACACTCCAAGACCAGCTCCAATAGCTAACAACAATAAGATATGTATCTGAGTCTTCCAAATGAGCAAAACTGTTGTGCTGGTGCATAGCCATAAAGGCCAATCATTCATTAGATCATCACTCGCTGCAGAAATAATCCAACTTGTGGCCAAGATGGCCCCAATAACCATTGGCGCCAAACCCTGCTTAAAGGCAATCACGTAATCAGTATTCTGATGTGCCCTCACCCATTTTGCAGTTGAGTAAGCCAAAAAAGAACTTGGCAACATCACGCCAATCATAGCAATTAACATTCCTATGATTCCCCAAATATACTGTTGGTAGACCCCAACAACTGAATTAACTCCGATATACCAACCAAACATAGCAATGACCAAGATATTTGGCCCTGGAGCAGATTGAGCAATGGCAATAGATGCTGAAAATTGGGAGTCAGTGATCCAATTACTCTGAACAACTATATGACGGTGCATCTCAGGGATTACCGTAACAGCACCACCAACCGCCAACAGTGAAACTGCTGCAAAGTGTAAAAAAACTTGAACCCAATCAAAAAGGTTAAAGACCATTTAGCCTCACCTTTCTATAAGTCAAGTAAATTGAAAGAATGCCCAATGTAAGCAAGGTATAAATTAATGGAATCCTAACCCAGGCAACTAATACAAAACATGTCGCAGCTATTACCACCGAAACACCATACCCAAGTGGATGTACTCGAAGAGCTTTAGCTAACTTTAAAGAAGTTCCGGCAATTAAGCCTGCTGCCACAGCCCCCATCCCTCGAAGCGCACCGGTTACCAAGGGCTGATCGCCATAATTTAATGAGAGTATTGCAATAACTATTAATACCAATAACGGAAAGAGCAACATGCCCGCTACTGCGGTTAAAGCACCTGAGAAACCAAAGTATCTTGAACCGTAAATAATTGCCAAATTAACAATATTAGGTCCAGGCATCACCTGGGCAACTGCCCACTCTTCGAGAAACTCTTGCTCGCTATACCACGCTCTTTTTTCCACCAACTCTCTTTGAGCAACTGGCAAAACACCTCCAAAGCCCTGAAGGGCTAGCCATGTAAAAGCCCAAAATAATTCAGAGCGAGAGTGAGGAGACTTTGTCATGTCGTCATTTTATACGTGGACATATTGTTTTCTAAAAGGATCTACTAACTATTAATCAACTAACAAAAAAGGAAGCTTACGCTTCCTTTTTTGTTAGTTGATTTGTTCTAGCTATTTTTATTTTGCCTCTTCAAGCTTGATCGTTTTAGCTTGATCATTACTTGGACGAACTGGGCGACCTTGGAAATAAATACTCAAGTTACCTAGTCCTGCGGTCAACACTGTGAACGGTGCTTTACCTGTGAATGTGTGATTGGCACCGGCTTCAATTGATTGCAATGTTGATTTACCACTTGCATCAACAACACAAACTGTTTGTTTTGTTTTTGCCTGAACGAAAACAAAGTTACCTGACTTGGTTGGCTCACTAACAGTGTAGGTAGTAACTGATGCATCTGCCTTAGGACAACCTGCTTCGCTTGGCAACGGAGGAGATGCTGGGGCCACAACTACTGCAGCATCTTGAGGCTTCTCTTCTGTCAAAGCAGCCTGCTCTTCGACTGATAAAGCGATAGGCTTAGGTGCTGGAGTCACCAATCCAATAATGTCATCTTTTGTGACATACAAACCACCAGCAACTAAAACAATTAAAGCGATAGAAGCAATTGCTCTACCGTTACTCTTTTGTGATGGCTCAGTCTCTGAGTAGCTTGGACGAATACTTTCCAAACTAACAATGCGATCCTTTTCCACCAACTTCTCTTGTACTGGTTCTGCTTTTTTAACTGGCTTTTCTTTAGGGGCTTCAGGTGCGACTTGAGGGGCAGCTTCGCTCACAGTTTCAGGAGCATCAAAATGAAGGGTTTCTTGTTTGGCTAAATCGCTACCTGGGAAGACCAAAGCTTGATTTTCATCAAGGCCTAGAATTTGAGAAACTTTTTTAGCTACTCTCACTTTATGAGCTGGAGAGTAGAAGCTAGAAAGACCGCCTTCTTCTAACTCAATGATGTGTTTTTTGGATAAGCAGGCTTTGGTAGCCAATTCAGCAGGATTGAGTCTGAGGTTCTCACGCGCAGTCTTTAACACCTGCCCTTGAATCTCAGGAATGATCTCCACTTTATTTTTATTATCTACGGCCATGCTATCTCCAATGTTCCTATGCAACTATACCATTTAGACCTTCAAATCATATGGTTAGGCATATGGTTATTTTTTCAATAAAGCAAACAAACGCACCAAGTCCTGCAAAGATTCCGCCTTCATTTTGTCCATTACCCTCGATTTGTGAACTTTGATGGTTGCATCAGTGGTTCCCAATTCAATGGCAATATCTTTATTCATTAAACCTCGCACCAATAGCGCAAAGACTTCTTTCTCTCTTGGGGTCAAAGAGTCGTATCTCTGAATAACTGTCAAAGACTGAGCTACAGATTCAAAGATGAGCTTATCTTTTTCCACTGCACTCACAATGGCTTTTAAAAGATCATCTAAATTAAATGGCTTAAATAAGAAATCAATTGCACCCTGCTTCATGCTTGTAACAATCTCATGAGGCATCGACTCACCTGAAATAAAAATGATTGGTGTCTGACGACCAAGCTCATTTAGTTTCTTTTGTAATTCAATGCCAGACATTGTTGGCATACGCATATCTAAAAGAACTGCTGCAGGTGAAACAGGAATAGATTGCTCAATAAAATCTTCAGCACGCTCATACACTTCAGTGGTGTAGCCGTAATTAGCCAACATTCTGGCTAATGAACTTCTCATGGAGGCATCATCGTCAATGATGTAAATGTGGCCTAAAACGCTCAAAATGATTTGTCTCTTTTAATTAATATGCACCATATTAGTTATTTTTGGCATATTGAGCTATTAGCTTTAAGGCTAACTTTTGAAATAACTGCGATTAAAAAAAGCGAACTACGCTTCAAATAAGAAGATGTTCTTATAAATGATCAGGGGTGACCTTGAGTGCCACCAAGAATCTTGAAACCATGTTGTAGGTAGCAATAACACCAACTAACTCTACCAATTGAGAATTACCCAAAGCGTTTTGAAGACGAGCCATCAAGACAGGATCCGCTTCGATAGATCGTGTCATTTGAATTGTGAGTTCAATAGCATCCTCTTCCAGTTTTGAGAATAAGCCTGAGGGCATTGGAGAGGAACCGATATCGCGCATAGCTGTTACTTGTTCTTGAGTGCCACCCTCTTTGATGAAGACTGGCGCATGATGCAAGAACTCATAGTCCGCATGATTGATCACTGCAACACCGCACATCGCTAATTCGCGCAACTTGGGATCCAAAGCGAGATTATTACGAACCTCACCCAAGAACTGATTCCAGCCGCGGGCAAATGGTGTGCTGTGTAAAAGCATGCGATCAAGATTGATCAATTCCCCGCCACGTCGCTTGCGAATGGCAGAAACCAAATCCGCTGGATCTTGAAGATCCAGCGGTTGATAAGGAATTAAACGATCTTGATTGACTGACACAACAAGAAATTAATTAGTTTCTTTAATGTTGTTGTCTTTAACGAACTTACCCCAGATGTCGATTTGTTTATTAACAAATTCTTGAGCTGGCTTAGGTCCTAAAGCTTGAACATCAATACCTTGAGCTTTCAAACGATTTGCCACATCAGGTGTCTTGAGAGCTTTTGCAATTTCATCATGCATTTTGTTCACAATAGCTGCTGGTGTATTTGCTGGTGCAATCACCGCCCACCATGCTGGAGCTTCAAAGTTTGGATAACCACTCTCAGCAATTGTTGGCACGTTAGGCATCTCTGGAGATCTCTTACGTGTTGTTACTGCCAAAGGAATCACACCACCAGAATCAGCATGTGGTTTAACCAAGAAAATAGAACCAACAGACAAAGGTACGTGACCTGCTAGGGCATCTTGCATCAATGGACCACCGCCACGATAAGGTACGTGCGTCCAGTCAAACTTAGCATCTTTAGATAATGAAGCAAGGGCTAGGTGACCTAAGCTACCTGTACCAATTGAGCCATAGCTATTTGGCTTCTTGGCTTTGCTCTCATCAAGCAATTGTTTGAAGCTAGTAATGCCTGAGTTTTTGCTCGCTGCAATCACCATCGGCGCTGTACCAATCATGGTCACAGTAATGAGATCCTTTTTTGTATCAAAAGGCATCTTCTCTTTTAAGCTAGGATTAACGCCGTGCGTATCAAATACCACCGCAAATGTATAACCATCTGGTGCTGCTTTAGCTAAGGCAGCAGTACCAATCACGCCAGAAGCACCACCGATATTTTCAACAATCACGCTTTGCTTCATTTGATTTTGTAGCGTAGGTGCCAAGATTCTTGCCACCTGATCCACTGATCCCCCTGGTGGGAATACAGAAATCAATTTGATAACTTTTTGATTGGGCCAGTCGTTACTTTGGGCTTGAACAGCGCCAGTTAAACACAGGGCTGAAATGAGTCCTGCTAAAAGCTTTGCTTTCATGTTGTCTCCTTATTGGTATGAGTGTCTGGCTTTTTTGGCTCTATGACCACATAAATATCCCACACTCCTATAATCAATGCAATTAAAAAAATAATTTGGAGACAAAAAGTGCGTAAAAAAATAGTGGTTTTAGATGATTATGAGAATTCCTATAAAAAGCTCTCGAACTGGGCCCCTATTGAAAAAATGGCGGATGTGGAGATTTTTAATCGCCAGCTAAAAGGCGAAGAGCTACTGAATGCCATTAAAAACGCTCACGTTATCGTGCTCATGCGCGATAGAACCCCATTAAAAGCAGACTTAATAGCCCAATTACCCGTCCTGGAATACGTCGTATTTACAGGTACGCGCAATGGTACTTTGGATGCCGATGCCCTAAAACAGCGCAATATTTTGATTAGCCATACTGAATGGGGTCCATCTAAAGAAAGCACTACGGAATTAACGTGGACTTTAATTTTGGGCATCCAAAAACGTTTAATTGAGCAAAATGCCTTACTCACACAAAATGGCTGGCGCAATCAAAACTCTTTGTTACCGATACTGCATGGTCAAACATTGGGATTAATTGGCTTAGGTCAGATCGGCAGCAAAGTAGCTAAGGTCGCTATTGCTTTTGGCATGAAAGTCTTAACTTGGAGCCCGAACATGACTGCTGAGCGAGCGGCAGCAGTTGGTGCTCAATCAGTCACACTCGATGAGTTGTTACAACAATCTCATTTTGTGTCTTTGCATATTGTTGCCAGCTCAACAACCAAGGGTCTCATCAATCGAGAAAAGTTAGCCTTGATGCGAAAAGATGCCATTTTGATTAATACATCTCGAGCGATGTTGGTCGATACAGAAGCACTTGTCTCTGCTCTTAATCATCATCAAATCGCTGGTGCCGCTGTTGATGTGTTTGATATTGAGCCGATGCCAAGTGATCACCCATTACGCAAAACGCCCAATACTCTAATAACGCCTCACTTGGGTTTTGTGTCGATACCGGTATTTGAATATTTCGCTAATGGCGTTGTTGAATGTTTAGAAGCTTGGTTAAATGGCCAACCCACCATCCGTCCTCTGCCCTGATTGCGGCAATCCCAGAGGGGCATTACAAAAAATATGCCCCTTCTGTGGCTCTTCAGAGATACCTGCTGTTCCTAAAAAAGTAGCAGGCATCTTTACACTCAATTTAGAAGAAAAACTTCCGACTGTTGATCAAGCTCTAGAAAAGTTTGATCACACACTATCCGAGTTATCAGGAACAGCCGTCAAGGTGGTCAAGGTGATCCATGGCTATGGCTCTGGAGGTAAAGGCGGAAGAATCAAAGAAGCAATTCGCCAAGAATTGATCTACCAGAGACGCACACATATTATTCATAGCTACTATGCGGGTGAGGATTTACAGCCCGGCAAAGAAGCTTATCAAGAATTAAACAAACAAAATCCCACAATAAAGAACATACTGACTAAAGATATGCTCGGTAATCCCGGCATCACTTTGGTTATTTTGAAAAGGTAGAAATATGAGCCAACACTTGCCTAGCTCTCATGACGTTCAAATATTAGAGTCCTTGCGCGCTCATCGACGTGCTCATCGTCAACACTATCCCTCTGTTGCTACCGAACATTTATCACCTACCAAGCCACCGCTGACCTACGGTCAACAGGTTGCAGATCTAGTAGCCAGAACTGTTGGTTCTTGGAAGTTCATTTTGATTCAAAGTGCTGCTATTTGTGTTTGGATAGTTAGCAATTCAATTTGGGGTCAGCAAGCTTGGGACCCGTATCCATTTATTTTATTAAATTTACTTTTATCTTTTCAGGCTGCTTATACGGCACCAGCGATCATGATGAGTCAAAACAGACAATCTGAGGTGGATCGCCTACAAGCTAGCAATGATTTTGAAATTAACGTGAAGGCTGAATTAGAAATTGAATTACTTCATCAAAAAATTGATTTGCTCAAAGAGCAAGAGCTGATGTTTTTGACTGAAGCGATCAAGGATTTATCCAGCAAAATTGAGAAGATGCAAAAAGCATCATGAATCAAATCTGCTCTCAATGTGGGCAAGCATTTCACTGTGCAAGCCTAGCCAATGAAGATCAATGTTGGTGTATGGCCTTACCACCCTTACCCAAGGAAAACATTCAACCCGAACAAACGTGTTTGTGCGAAAAATGTTTAAAGAATGCGTTGCAGTCCCAAGCTATTTCGAACAAATAGCTTAAAAGAGCCGCTGTTCATGGGGGTAGTTATTCAGAGCGGCTGCAAACCCATTCTTTGCGCTGCCACTCGCCTGGTTTCTCAGCAAAAACCATCCAAATAACCAAACCGCTAATAGCTGACCAAATTGGGTTAGAAATCATCGTTTTCATTTAATTCTCCTTTTATTACTCAAGTCTCTGTCTCTAGAGGCTTTAGATACAAGGTAAAGCCTCAATACTGTATAAATATACAGTATTTTTAAAACTTGTCAAGAAAACTATAAAAATTACTTAAAAAGGCTCATTTGGGGCATTTGAGGGAAGCGGATTTATCGTTGAAAATGGCAAAGGGTTTATCCTCACAGTCAGAACGGAGAGATATGAGATGACAGCAGCTGAAATGATTTTTGACGGTTTAGTTTGGGTGATTGGAGCCTCTGTTGTGGCATATATGCTCAAACGCTACTGGCTCATGTTTCGCAATAGAAATGCTGAGGCATGTGGCTCATCTCAGGGATCCTGTAACTCATGCGCAACAGGTTGTGAAAGCAAAAGAAATGAATAAGACCTTCATGAATACAAATACAGCACACGCTCACTCCTCCAAATTACAGAGCAACTATCAGCGGAGCTTCTCATTAGCCTGCTTGTTGTCGTGCTTATTGGCTTCTGTATTGATTAGCTTAAGCATGTCTTCAAGCGTATTTGCCCAAGCTGATATTCCAGAGTCACAAAATTACGAAGGTATTCAATATATTACTGGCGGCATCGGCAGTGAAGAATCTGATGCGATGCTGGAGTTAGGTAAGAAGTGGCCTTTAACTCTAGAGTTTGCTCAAGACCATCCGGCTAGACCATTATGGGTTGCTGATGTGACTTTGAAAATTACCAACTCAAAAAGAAAAGTTGTTTTTAAAGCCATCAGCGATGGTCCGATCATGTTGCTAAACCTGCCTGCTGATCAATACGAGCTTGAAGCAGTTTTTGAGGGTCGAACCATTAAAAGAAAAATCAAACTCGAAGAGAACAAGTTCATCAAACTTCCAATGATATGGCCCATCCGTTAAGTTATATTGCTCAGCGCCATGCATTGATCGATAACTTAAAGGGTGCCTCATGCCTATTGATCATGTTGCACCATCTCGCCTTCTATGGCCCGATGTCCGATGTTGCGATACAGGTCATTCCAAAGACGATTGATTTTTTATTTGAATATGGCCGAATGGCTGTTTCTGTTTTCTTAGTTATAGGCGGCTATCTCAGCGGCCTAAAATTGTGCCAAGCTAATTTATTCACCAAAACAAGCGTATTTGACTTAATTGCTCAAAAATATCTTCGCTTAGTAGTGCCCTATTTAGCTGCCATTGCTCTTGCCATCATTTGCTCTTTCATAGCCAGTTATTGGATGGTGCATGATTCAATCTCTAATCTCCCAGAGCCAGCTCAATTAGTTAGCCACTTATTTTTCCTTCAGAATATCTTAGGCTATGAATCTTTATCAGCTGGGCTTTGGTATGTAGCCATTGACTTTCAATTGTTCACGGTGAGTGCACTACTCATTTTCTTGATTGAAAGATTAAGCCCTGCTTCTTGGCCAATTCGCCAAACACGTTTAATGAGTCTTTTGAGTATTTCAAGCTTGACCATTAGCTCATTATTTATTTTTAATCTCAATGATGACTTAGATATATTTTTTATTTATTTCTTTGCATCATATGGGCTAGGTTTCTTATCAGCCTGGTTTATTCAAGAGAAAAGAGTCCTCTTGTTTATATTTGTTCTAATCGATGTACTGGCTCTCGCACTTTATGTTGACTATCGTGAACGTATTTTATTGGCCGGCATCACAGCGCTGATTCTATGTTTAAGCCACCAATATGACTGGTCTCATTGGCATATC
>ERZ1034365.623-NODE-623-length-19468-cov-3.010778_pt1 | contig 19468 bp, 15 predicted proteins | sample MGYA00520615_ERZ1034365 | MGnify/ENA primary metagenome ERZ1034365 (study PRJEB33736, sample SAMEA104284505) | Azolla filiculoides | biome: Urban; feature: Water surface; material: Ditch water | place: Netherlands | collected 2015-10-28 | depth 0-0.1 m ... | reverse complement strand
CGGTGATATTTCGCCCCTGGATATTCCGGTATTGCGGCCGGATGGGAGCCTGGCTTATGCGCGGATGATCGTTTGGCATGACGTGGCGACCAATTGGTTGTGGGCGGATTTGGTCTTGTGCAATGCGGGCGAGGGCATCCGCCGCGAGCATGTGGCGGCGAGCTTTGCGCGGATGTGCGAGGAGGCGCCGTTTGGTGCGCCGAAGCGGCTCTACCTGGATAACGGTAGTGAATACAAGTGGGTGGAGATGCTGGAGGCGTGGAGCCAGCTTGCGGCGCTGACGTGCCAGACCACGGCGGTGGATGTGGCGGACCTGTTGCCGCCGGCGGGGAAGCTGGTGCGGTCCATCCCCTTCCACCCACGGGGAAAGCGGGTGGAGGGGCAGTTTGGCAACCTGCGTTATTGGTTGTCGTGGCACCCAGGCCATGTGGGTGGCAACCGAAACGACAAGAAGGTGCAGCGGTTGGGTCAGGCGCCGCTGGCGGAGGATTTCGACCGGGTGCATGGGTGGTTCAAGGCTGTGATGGCCGATTACCACGCGACGCCGCAGGGTGGCGATTTGGGCGGGAAGAGCCCGCAGATGGCGATTGACTGGCACCTGAACACGGGCTGGCGGCCGCACAAGATTGACCGGGAGGCGCTGATGCTGGCGTTTGCCGAGCAGCGCGAGGCGACGATTACGCAGGGCACGGTGCGCTTCAACCGTCAGATTTATTTCGCGGATTTCCTGATGGGTCTGACCGGCAAGGTGACGGTGAAGGTGCCACAGCTACAGCTACTATTAATACTGCAACTGGAAGAATCACAAAGGTAAACATAACAAACCCTGGATCTGGATATACATTTGCCAACGTAGTTGTTACTGGTAATGGATATGGAGCTAAACTTAGAGCAATTATGTGCCCTCATGGTGGACATGGTAAAAATGCTCCAGACGAACTTTTTGCTAGAACATTAATGTTCTATTCAAACGTATCAACAGACTTGAACCAAGGTGTTGCTGTTAATAACGATTACCGTCAATTAGGTATTATTAAGAACCCTAAAAAATATGGTATTGATCAGAGATTCGAAAGTAAAATCGGCTCTGGATGTTTCATCGTTGAGAGTGGATATATTAACACTGCCCAATTCCCAAGAGACACAGATGTTACTGTAACTAGAACTATTGATGGTGTAGATTTCGATAGAAGATATCGAGTTGTTGCAGCGTCAGCTAACAGTGCTTTATTACAAACATTGGATAATGATGTTCCGCTTATTAACGATACATTCTCCAATACATCTAATCAAACATTTACAGTATCTTCTGTAGGTGCTCCAACCATTGATAAATATTCTGGACAGCTTATGTTTATTGACAACAAAGCTGGATTTACACCATCTGAGGATGAGACTGTTACATTAAGAACTGTTATCAGATTCTAACATAAATAGAAGAACCAACTAAAGAGAAGATTAAAGAATGACTATTAACTTCAATACTGAACCGTACTTTGACGATTACGACGAAACCAAAAAATTCTACCGTATTCTGTATCGTCCAGGATATGCAGTTCAAGCTAGAGAACTTACCCAAATGCAGAGTATTCTGCAAAACCAAGTTGCTAAATTTGGTAACCACGTGTTCAAAGAAGGTTCAATGGTTATTCCAGGTGAATCTAGCATTGACACTAAGATCGGGTATGTAAAATTAACTGACACTTACGGTGGTGTTCTAACAGACACTCTTATTGCTAACTTCCAAGGTTTGGTTGTTGAAAACGCTACGGGTCTTCAAGCTGAAGTTATCTTCTACGCTAAGTCTGATGGTTCAGATGCTCCAACTTTATTCGTTCGATACAAGAACTCTGATAGCAATAACACTTCTAAAGTTTTCGCTGAAGACGACGTTATTTCTGATGTAGATGGAACTTATACAGTTTCTGCTATTGCTACATCTGCTACAGGTCTTGGTTCTTTAGCTACAATCAAAAAGGGTGTTTACTTTATTAAGAATCACTTTGTTCTAGTTGAAGAACAAACTATTATTCTTGACAAGTATTCTCCAAGCCCATCTTACAGAATTGGTTTAAAGTGTACTGAATCAATTATCACTGCCGAAGAAGATAACACTCTATTTGACAATGCTCAAAACTCATTCAACTATGCTGCTCCAGGAGCGCATCGTTATTCTATCGACGCAGTTTTCACTAAACTTGCAGTTGATAGCGAAGAAGATACAGACTTCATTGAACTTATCCGCACTGGTGGTGGACAAGTTAAAAAAGAAACTCGTAGAACTGAATACTCTGTTCTAGAAGAAACATTTGCTCGTCGCACTTATGACGAGTCTGGTAACTACACTGTTAAAAACTTTGAGATTGATGTGCGTGAGTACCGTGATAATAATCGTGGTGCATGGGCAGCAAGTCGTGTATATCTAACTGGCGACGTTGTCACAAATAGTGGTAACTACTATGTTGCTAAAAATCCAGGAACTTCTCTAAACGGTACTCCTCCAACTCATACTACTGGAACTGCATACGACGGTGCTGTTGCTGGAATTGGTACTACTGGTATTCAATGGGAATATACAACGTCACCTTACTACAATCGTGGTATTTACGCTGTAAACACTAGCGATAACCTAGCAACTAACAGAGCCAACGAGGCAAAACTTGCCATTGGTTTAGAGCCAGGAAAAGCATACGTACAAGGTTATGAGATTGAAAAAGTTTCAACTGAATATGTAACAGTTGATAAATCTCGTGACTCAGTTCAAGTTAATAATGCAACTATTCCAGTTACAGTTGGTAACTATGTTTATGTAAAGAATGTAAACTATTTCCCACCAATTGACACTTTTGGTGAAGTTACTATTTACGATCGCCTAACAACTTCTGTTGGTGTTGCTCCAACTAGCGCAACAGCTATTGGTACTGCACGTGTTCGTTTCATTGAATGGGACAATGGTGTTATTGGTGCTCAAGCTGCTCAATATAAACTAGGTTTATTTGATGTGAAGATGAACGGTAATTACGACTTTAATCGTAAGGCTAAATCATTCTTCTTCACTGGTGGATCTGCGGCAACTACATTTACTGCTGACGTTGCTCACGAGAAGATTAAATTATTTGGTGCATTAACTTCTTACACTAACTCTGGTTACGGCACAATTGGTGGTGGCACCTACATCCTAGGTGCTGGTACTTCTTTCCAAACTGATTTAATCGTTGGTGATTACATTGAGTTCAATGGTAGTGTAGTTAGAGTTGAAAGTATTTCTTCTCAAACAAGAATTACGGTGTCTTCTTCTGTAACTGTTGTGGGTGTAGCTTTCGATAGAATTACAACTCACGTATCCGAACCAGAAAATACAACTTTAATTTTCCCACTCCCTAACTACGCAATTAAAGACGTTCTGAACGGAGACGGAATCACTAACGATACAATCTATACTGTATACGAAAAGATTCAAGCTGGGGCAACAGTTTCTACTGGCTCCGTAACAGTTGAAGCACAGTCTGGTACTTTAGCATCTTTCGCTGATTCCGACAACTATATCGCTTTCAATGCTACCACTGGTGCAATCATTCCAGTGACTGGCGTGACTGGTGTTGGTTCTAAATCTGGTAGTATTAGCGTATCAACTTCATATAACGGTAACACTGTTATTGTTATTGGTGCAGTTAATAAAACTGGAGCAACTTTAACGCAAAAATCTAAAACATTGCAAACTGGAGCAACAGTTGCGTTTACTACAGCTGCTACGGCTCAGGCTGCTGAACTTAAGTTAGGTAAAGCTGACGCATATCGTTTAGTTTCTGTTAAAATGAAAACTGGATCTTTTGCTTCTGCAGGATCTACTTACTCTATTGATATTACAGATCGTTACGATTTTGATAATGGTCAAAGATCTACTCACTATGATGTTGCTCGTCTAGTACTTAAAAATTCTTACACTCCACCAGAAGCACCGATTCAAGTTACATTTGATTACTTCGATCACGACTCTGGCGATTATTTCACTAAGAATTCTTACCCATCAAACGTAGACTACAAAGCTATCCCTTACTACAGAGGTATTGCTTTAAGAGATTGTATCGATTTCCGTCCAAAGATTAATGATGCAGGAACTGGATTCTCTAGCACTGGAGCAATTACATCACTAGTACCAAAACGTGGTATTGATATCACTACTGATTACTCATACTACCTTGCAAGAAAAACTAAAGTCGCTATTGACTTTGCTGGTAACTTCTTCGCTATTGATGGTGTGTCTTCATTAAATCCAGGAGAACCTTTAGATCCAGCACTTGGTTTAGTTCTTTATGGTTTAACTTTAGAGCCATACACTTTCGGTACAACTGATAGTAACGTAAAAATTACACGTGTTGATAACAAGCGTTACACAATGCGTGATATCGGTAAACTAGAAAAGCGTATTGACAATCTAGAATACTATACTTCTTTATCGTTGTTAGAACAACAAACAGAGTCTTTAAACATTACTGACTCTGCAGGCGAAACTCGCTTTAAGAATGGTTTCATTGTAGATAACTTCGCTGGTCATACCACTGGCGATACTACATCAGAAGATTATGTATGTTCCATTGATATGGAATCTGCAGAACTTCGTCCATTCTACTCAATGCAAAACATTAACTTGATTGAAACTGCATCTGATGCTGCAGGACGATCTGCTGGTAAATATCAATTGTATGGTGATGTTATCACATTACCGAAACTTGCTGATATTCCTTTGATCACTCAAGCATATGCTTCTCGTTTAGAGAACATTAACCCATTCGCTGTATTCACTTTCCTTGGTGATGTTAAGATTAACCCATCTTCAGACGACTGGTTTGACGTTGAAGGTAATTTTAATACAGTAAAACGTATTGCTGAAAAGGCAGGTGTTCTTGGTACTGTGTGGAACGCATGGCAAACTCAATGGACTGGTGTTGCTGCAGTGAGACAAGATTTGATCACTGCACGTTATGCAGCTGCATGGGGTGCTGGTTTAAATGAAGGTCAACAGATCTCTATTGATGAGTTAAATGCTCGTTTTGGTAACGTACAAGGTGCTGGTTGGGCACGTCGTGAAGTTACTGTAACTACTACAGCTTTGAATGTTGGACAATCTAGAACTGGTGTTAGAACATCTTTAGTTCAGAAGATCGACAGACAAGTTGTTGGAGATCGTGTTCTTTCAACTGCTGTTATTCCATACATTAGATCTAGAAACATTCTAGTTCAAATCCAAAAATTAAAACCTAGCACTCGTTTCTACCCATTCTTTGATGGTGTTGATATTTCTTCTTATTGCACTCCAGCAACTAAGATTGTTATCACTCCAACTGGTGCAAACGCTGCAGCTAAATTAGCTTCATACAATAACTTTGATATTACTACCAACGTTGGTGGTGCAGCTGCTGAAACTCCTCGTCGTATTAATAATGACTCTCAAGTTTGTTTGAACAAAGGTGATGTTATCACTGGTGGTACTTCTGGCGCAACTGCTGTTGTTATCGGTAAAGAATATGATATCGACGCAGGAACTTATGCTCTTTATGTGACAAACATTCAGGGAACATTCGGTGCTAACGCTGGTTCTCCATACGCAGAAACTATCACTGGTTCTATTTCAGAAGCCACTGCTACTATTGAATCTACTTCTGCATATACTGTAAAAGCTCAAGGTGATAATCTTATCACCAACTTTAACGGTGAAGTTCACTTAGTGTTCAATATTCCAAACACTGACGCTGTTCGTTTCCGCACTGGTTCACGTGAACTTAAATTGGTAGACGTTTCTACTGCTGAAGGTGATTTTACTTCTCGTGCTCGTGCTAACTACCGTGCTGAAGGTGTTCTTGAAACTCGTCAACAAACTGTTAATGCAGTTCGTAATGCTGAGTTGGTTGAAGAGCGTCTAGTTGATAACCGAGTTATCACTCAGACTGCTGAACGTGTAACTGCAGATACTGGTTGGTATGACCCACTTGCTCAAACTTTCTTGATTGAGAAAAAGGGTGGTTGCTTCTTATCTAAAGTAGACATCTTCTTTGCTACTAAAGACCCTAAGATTCCAGTTATGCTTGAGATCCGTGAAGTTGTTAACGGATATCCAGGTAAACGAGTTCTACCATTCTCACGTGTAACACTGAAACCAGAACAAGTTTCTCTATCAGCGAACACTGTTAAGTTAGATGGCGTTGACACTAAATCTTACGATACTGCAACGTCATTCGTGTTCCCTTCTCCTGTTTATGTTCAGGAAGGTACTGAATATGCTATCGTTTTAGCTTCTGACTCTAATCAATATAAAGTTTGGGTATCTCAAGTTGGCGAGCAAATGCCTGGAACTTCTCGTACGATTTCTGAGCAACCATATCTTGGTTCTCTATTCAAATCACAGAATGCTTCTACTTGGACTGCTGACCAAACTCAAGACTTGAAGTTCGTTATTCACCGTGCTCAGTTTGATACAAGCAATACTGCAAACGTAGAGTATAAAAATGACGTTGTTCCTCTTCAAACTCTTGATATGGATCCGTTTGAAATTAAGTCTGGAGTTACAACAGTTCGTGTATGGCACCCAAATCATGGTATGCCGACTGGTACTACTTACAATTCTAAAGTAACTATCAGTGGGGTATCTACTGCTCTTAATGGTGTTCCAGCAGCGCAGTTTAATGCAACTCACGATATCTCTAATGTAGATTTAGATTCATATACAATCACTGTTTCTACTTCGCCTACTTCTTCAGGTTACGCTGGTGGTATGGCAGTTAAAGCAACTAGAAACTTCCAGTTCGATGCTATTCATCCTATCGTGGCTATTCAGACTTTCTCTGAAACACCAGTTGATTTTGGATTTAGAGCAACTAACGGTAAGTCAGTTGATTCAACAAGTCAGACACCTTACAATGATCCAGAGGCATTGGACTTTGCAGGTATTCTTGCCAATGAAACTAATTACTTCTCAACACCGAAGATGGTGGCTTCTGAAGTTGGTGAAGCTACATCTGCACCTGACGGTCTTGGTGGTAAGAAATCTCTATCAATGAATGTGACAATGAGTTCTACAAATGACGCATTGTCTCCAATTCTAGATACTCATCGTACAAGTCTGATTGCAATTAGTAATAAGGTTAACAGCCCTACAGAAACTAACATGAACGTGGCAAGTTTAGATTATAACACTATCCTTTCTGCCAATACTACTATTGCGTTCACTGCTCCAACTTTATGGACAGCTTCTGCATCAGTTAGCGTAGGTGCTACTCTTTACTACGGTGCTAACCAATATGTTGTTACCGTTGCTGGTACTACTGATGGTGTTCCTCCAGTTCATACTGCAAACTCTGTTATTGATGGTACTGCGGTTCTTCAGTATCAAGGTCCAGTTGGTGGAACAATTAGTTCTTCTAACTCGACTGCCAAAGCAGCACTTGCTACAATCACTCTTGGTAAATACATCACTATCTCTGGTGCTTCAAATAGTGGTAACAACGGAACATTCTTAGTTAAAGCTGTAGCTGCTGATGGCGCAACTGTTACTGTTGGGTCTACTCTAGTGACTGAATCTGCCACTGCTGCAGTTACTGTTATTCAGAGAGAGCGTTTCGTTGCTGAGAATGCATCAAGTGGTTCTTCAACTTATAGTAAGTATGTCACTAAGCGTGTTAACCTAGCAAACCCATCAACTATGTTGAGAGTTAAGTTTGCTGTTAACTTACCTGCTGAGGCTGCAGTTGAGGTTTGGTATAAAGCTGCAGCAGTTGGTGCCAATGCTTCGTGGGAAACACTACCATACGTTCAGATGACTGCCGATGCTCCAATCGCTAACTACAGCAATCAAACTAGCAATTTCGTTGATGCTTCTTACTCTGTTGAAGGTATGGAAGCATACGATGCGGTAAGAATTAAGTTGGTGATGAAGTCTACCAACAGTTCTGAAGTTCCACGTATTAAAGACCTTCGTGTTCTTGCTCTAGTATAATGGAAGGTTTCGTTAAAATTGAAAACGCAGACGGTCTCGTGAGAGACCTGTCTAGCGGTGCAGTGATAAATACTAACAGAGCAGAGTATGAAAACTATTTGCAGAAAAGAAAAGCAAGTAGCGAATTAAAAGAACAGATTAAACAAAACGCTGATAAGATAACTAAGATCGAATCAGATATGTCAGAGATTAAGCAGTTGCTTATTACTCTTATCAATAAGGAACAATAATGGCGGTAATCGTACTAAGATCGGTTAAAGGCAGTCCACTTTCGATTGCAGAGGCAGATGCTAACTTCTCCAACTTAAACACTGAAGTGGGAACTAAGTTTGATGCTGTGGAGTTTACTGCTGAAAATGTTTTAGCTTTACTGTCAGAATATGATACTGATGGTAACGGACAGGGATTGAACGCTGCGATGGTTTTAGCAAAAGAACTTGATACAACAGACACAGCGGATACCATTGCTCTTAGAGATCAAGAAGGTGGAATAAACGCTACTACGTTCACTGGTAATTTAACAGGTAACGTGACTGGTGATGTAGTTGGTAACTTAACAGGTACAGTTACTGGTAATGCATCTAACGTAGACGGAACTGTCGCTATCTCTCATGGTGGTACTGGTGCCACTACTGACTCAGGCGCACGAACTGCTCTTGGTCTTGGTACTATGGCAGTACAAAACTCTAGCAACATTTCTGTCACTGGTGGTACTATTACAGGTATCACAGACTTGGCTGTTGCTGATGGCGGTACTGGTGCTTCTACCGTAACTCAAGCAAGAACTAACTTAGGTTTGGTTATTGGCTCTGACGTTCAACCATTCTCGAATGAATTGACAGCGATTGCTGGTGCTACTTTATCTACTGGTTTTTATGTTCGTTTAGGCTCAGGCTCCGTAACTGAAAGAACAATCACTGTTGGTGGTAATGGTCTTTCTATCACTAACGGTAGTGGAGTTTCTGGTAATCCTGTTATTAGTATTGCCACTGATGCTGTTATGCAGTTAAGTTCTTTAACTACATCTCTACTACAAACACCATCTATCACAAAAACTGGTACTAATGGTACTGGCGATATTGGTCAAACTGGTAATCGTTTCGGTGTTATTTACGGTACAGCTACTTCCGCTCGTTACGCTGACTTGGCAGAAAAATATACAACTGATCAAGAATATGCAGCAGGCACTGTTGTTGTAGTTTCTTATGAAGATTCTGGTGCTGAAGCGACTCAATCTTGGTTATCTGGTCAACGTGTTCTTGGTGTAGTTTCTACAAACCCAGCGTTCTTGATGAATGATGAGGCTCCAGGACAAGCCATCGCTTTACGTGGTCGTGTTCCAGTTAAGGTAGTTGGTCCAATCCGTAAAGGACAACCACTTATCTCCAATCAAAGTGGTTGTGGTATCTACAGCGACCATCAAAACAGTTTTGCCATTGCTCTTGAAACAAATCAAGATCCTGGAACCAAACTGGTTGAGTGTGTGATTCTTTAAAAGATAGGCTCCCTTGTGGAGCCTAAATTACATTATGAAGAAGTTTTTATTAGTAAATTTTACCACTCATGCGGAGGGTGCCAAAGAGGTTCCATATCTCTGGCTAACTCTCCGTTCATATTTCCAGCGTAACTCTATCAACCCATCCGCATGGGAATGGTTAGATCCAATTCATGATGATTACGCAGAATCCCCTGAACAAATAATCAACCACATAGTTGAACAGAGCCCAGATGTAATTGGAATCTCGTGTTACATGTGGAACGATAAACTAACTCTGCATATTGCGGAAGAAGTTAAACGAAAACTACCAAACATTAAAATAATTGCTGGTGGACCAGCCTTATATTACGAACGAGATAAATCTTGGTTTGTTTCTCATTGGTATATTGATGTTGTGTGTGAGTATGCTGGTTATGGTGAAGTTTTTATAACAGATTACCTAGACGGTAAAGATATCAAATCCATACCATTTGCAGTCTATCCTGCTCTCAGAAGAGCATTTTGGAATAAGTCCACAGTTGAAATAAACCGTAGAGAATTTAAATATCCATTACCTTACAAAGATAACGTAGAATATTTAAAGCGGTTTAAACAAAAATACCAAAACATTAAAGTTATTCTTGATACATCAAGAGGGTGTCCATATTCATGTTCGTTTTGTGAATGGGGTGGTGGTACTTCTACTAAAGTAGTATTTAAACCAAGAGAAGAAGTTTTTGAAGAACTTAGAATAATCTTTGAAACTTTACAACCATTTTATATTGATATAATCAACGCTAACTTTGGGGTCATTAAAGACGATGTTTTAGTGGCAGCTAATATATGCACTTTACACACTGAGTATAAATGTGTAGAATCAGTAACTCTTTATGGACCGACAAAGTCAAATAAGAAAAATCTAAAAGAAATCTTTGATTTGTTCTTACAACACGGAATACACGATAGTCTGAAACTTTCTATTCAGAGCACCACTCAAGAAGTGTTAGATAATATTAATAGAATTGATATGTCTTATGATAAACAAATTGAACTATATGGTGAGTTAAGCAACAAGTATAATATACCATTACGATTTGAAACTATGATTGGTCTTCCTGGAGAAACCAAAGAATCATTTTATGATATGGTTGGTAAATTAACACAATCTGATTTACTATATCCTTTAATTCATGAATGGCAAATGTTGCCTTCGGCACCTGCAGCTGATCCAGAATATTCAACTAAGATGGAAATTAAAACTAAGAAAGTTATTTACCATCATGACGGATATGACAATCACATTAAATCAAAATCTAGTGTTATCAATGTAGATAAAGGTATTAGACATTTATTGGAAGACCAGAAGTATCTTGCTCCATATGATATTGTTGTTTCCACATACTCATATAGCGTTGAAGATTGGACAGAGTTAGAATTATTTAAATACTACTACACATTTTTAAACGCTACAAGAATTTTAACCCCAATTCAAAAATATCTGCAATCATTAAATGTTTATATGAAAGAATTTAATCGTTCCTTATTTAATGATTTTTTAACTAAAATACCTATGGTTAATAAAGCGTATAAAGATTTTATTGAATGTATAAAGAACGATGAACCCAGCGATATTTTCTACGCTGATTTAGCACCGAACCTACCTTATATTAGTCACTACAGCACGTTGAAGTTTTTGATTTTATTAAACCCTAATGGTTTCTTCAGTGCACTATCATTATGGTTAAAATCAAAATATGGTGATGATAAAACCTTCGACATGATATGTGAACAATTAGCGGACAATATTAAAACACCAATGAAAATGCAACTGGATCCTAAAGAAGCAGTTGCACAGACATTGGCTATGTGTAAGTATTGGAGAGGGGAATTATTCCTTGACGACTTCCGTTCCGAATATTAACCTGAACGCATAAAGTTGAACTGCTCTGTGATAAACTTTCTCAATGGCGCAGTTAGTGAAGAATACATTATCTGGAACTTCAATAGGACAGTTTGACTTACATAGACGAAACACCTCGCAAGATTTGCAGTGATTCTCATATCGTTCTAAGTCAACTCGTTTCAATTTAACTTCTTCAAGTTTCTCAATATGTCCACCGATGAAAGACTCATCAGTATGTGGGCAAGTACGAATATTACCCTTCATATCAATAGACAATACACCCTCGTCATCTACGCCACAAGAAGTAGTTGATGTTGGTAGGATTTGTTGCTTTAGAGTTTGAACGTAAGGTAGAACACCCATACCACCATGGAATAGAGAGTTGTTGATAATACCATTATTGATGTTGTGATAGTATTGCTCAATATTAGCGTCCATGTATCTATCAAGAATGTTCTTAAAGTCAGCCAACGATTCACCAGCAATTACGTGATGTGCTGAACCAGAAGCATTATCATAATCGTAGTTATGACCAACTCCCCACGACAATGCTAACTTATTCATATCAAGATCGTTTTCTTTGGCAAACTTATAGAAGAAGTCATTGATAGCGATCAAATCATAGTTCGTTCTTGACAGAACTGGGTTGAAACTAAATTTGATATTATCCACTTGCTGAGCTGCCTTTAGAATATCTACCTTCTTATGTAGAAACTCTTCACCACGAAGTCGTTCATGTCCTGGACCATCATGAGAGATACCAATAGTTACGGTACTCTTTAGCGTCTTAAAGAACTCAATATGTTTCATTGACAGTGGTGTTCCGTTGGTAGGAATGAACCAAGTCAACCCTTCCCTATCAAACGATGTCATAATCTCAACCATCGTTTTCCAGTAGAGGAAAGTTTCTCCACCCCACAAGTCAATCTTTTGAAGACGACTCATATCAAGTTTACTCAACTGTTCAATAAAGTATTCAGTTGTTGTAATCTTTTCTCGTTCGTCTGGATTACCGATATCTTTTTGCATACAGTAATCACAGTCATAGTTACACGCATGACCAAGAAGAATACGAATCCAGAATGGTTTGTTTGATTTTACACGAGAACGAGTTTCTTTGATAACTTGTTTATATTCTTCTGTTGGTTCAGCCACTAGAGAAACAGGTTCCATATTACTACTGTAGATACCGTTATCGTAGTTATCATAATAGAACTCAATATCACCAGCACGGAATTTAGTTATAGATTCTTTTGTTCGCTCAATCATAGGCAAACGATCTGGCTGTTTCTTTAGCGAGTTTTTAAGAGAAGCTAAACTGATGTTATAAGTGTGTGACATAAGTCAAAGTGCTTTCGTTGTGTATGAATCAATTGAAGTTCCACATCTGCTGGAAAACCTTCTTCACTTGCATGAGATTCTAAATCAGAAGAATCAATAGTTCCATCATTAGTTAGGAGTAATACATGATCAAAGTATTCACCATAGGCAATGGGTTGAACTGGAACATGATATACGGTAGTTTTGTAGATAGGAATATTTGCCATCTTCATAAACACATATTCCGCATGTCGTTTAGAGAACTCTACATAATATTCATAATTACATAGATTACGCAGGGTTTCAATAGGATCGTCTATCTTAAGATTAAAATACCTATTGAATTCATTTAACATTAATTCATCAGTTAATAAAGTAGGTATCTGTATCAAGTCATATTTCTTACGAAGTTCTACTATATTTTGTTCGTGCGAGAAATCTGGTGGCTCAGTCACCAATGCAATTTTGGTAAATGGCTTTTCTTTTATCTGATTAAGATATTTGAAACAGCGGTCGTAAGACATCTGATTTTTTGTATAATCCATAATTAGTGTTTTGCCACCCTTGTTCAACCAACTTAGTAGAATAACTATGAAATGGTTTTAATGATAGAATTGGGATAAAATTATAATCTTCATTTACAGTTAGGTTCTTAGAAACCCACTCAAAGTAGTTACGGTATGCAATAGTGTTTTCGTCTCTTGCATATTTTAGTTTATTGACGTATCTACTATAAACATCTTTCTTAGCATTAAGGTGTTTATGTAAATGAGTTTCTGGTGTGAAGTTATCCAGAGTATCGTAGGGTTTAACTAACGGATCTATTGCATCAATCAAAGTTAGAAAGAACGAATCATACTGCATGTAATCTGCTTCACCACAAACCGTATATAAATCACCATCAAACGTAGCGAAAGATAATTGCTGTTCGTTTGAATCTAAACGGATAGTATCAAAGGTTTTAGCGTCGTGGTGTATAATTAAGTTAATGTTTCTATCACGAACCCAACCGACAAGGTCTATTATACCTGACCATGACAAAGAAGTCAAATTTGTTTGTATCAGCTTTATTTGCGAAATGGGTAGTCGTTTGTAAATTTGATTTAAACGATCTATAATCTCTTGCGAACCAACCTTTTGTATCCAAGTATCTGAGAATGTAAATTCGTAGATACCCTTTGGAGTTGCAATCTCATTCTTTAAAATATCCCATGCACGAATAAAGTTATTATCCGTCATTGCACCAAAGTGGAACATACCAGCGTGTTCTTGATACCATTTGAATAGATGAGGTTGTTTATGCTTCATCCAATATAAATCGTCAGTAGTTGTAACGAAGTTATAGTGGCTGAATAAATCAATCCATTTATCTGTGGTTTCTTGTGTTATCTCTGGAGGGATGTGACGAGTGAATTGGTTTTCTTTTTCGAAATACTTGTCAACGTAGCAAATATGGCAACCAGCAAAGCAGTTGTATCTGCGTAAGATAGAAAACATCAATTCATTTTGCAAACTTCTAAGGTTATCTTCCTCGATGAAGTATTGTTTAAAATTGGTGTCCTTAGTTATTGCTTGATTGCGCATCGGCTATCCAATGGAAGAAAGATTTCTTCTGATGAATTTTAGTTGTGTATCTAACCATGGCATCAATAATCTGATAGAACTGAACGCACTTAGTTCCAGGTTCAGTATCAAACATTTTATGTAGATAACGTAGTCCACATAGTTTAGCGGATGGACAAGTTTTACATTTTTCTTGAACGATATCCTGAGGCATACCATCACGAATTAGAGTAGGAACATAATTAGGAGATAATCCATCTGTCCATCTACCAATTTGATATTCAGGTCGTTTGTATTCGCAGAAGTCATATTCAGAATAAATGAAACCATCTGGGGATAGAATCACTTTATAGTGGTCACCGAAGTAATCTTTATCCGTCACACCGTAGTTACCATCAATGAATACCATAATGTTGTAGTTATACAGAACATTAATGAAACGCATGAACGAGTCAGCGAACTGAGGTAAATCCATATCTTCAACGAAAGTTTTAAACTTACGCTCACCACGATGATGACGAAGTGGGATTAGGTTAATTGAACGAACCTTACAACGAGATACTTTATCAAGAATATCTTTTATACAATCTAAACTAAACACCTTACGATCCGTAACTGGCATAACAAACTGCCAATGAATTGGGATGTTATAGTACCCGCAAAGATCGATAGCTTTGTAGATATCAAACTCTTCACGATTTTGTTTTTGATAGATGAAGTCGTATGAGATGGTGAACCGTAAGTATTTACGCCACTTCTCTAAGAACCACTGTTCTTTTTCAAACAGGGATGCGTTGGTAGTAATTGAAACGTATAAACCCTTAGCGTCTAGATAATCCTCTTTTAGTTCTTCAAGGATTTGATCCATTCGCTTAACGAATAGAAATGGCTCACCACCATGTAAGGCGATGCGATCTATTTTACACTCTGGGTCTTTATAGATTTGATTGAAGTAATTTTTAATTAAACTAAGATGATGCTTAGTGAAAGTCTGGCTACCGATGTCTTTTTTAATATACTCTCGGTCGCAATACTCACAATTAAAATTACATGCGTCGCCAAGGTAAATGGCGACTGTGTTCACATTTTTCATAGTTCCAACGATAGTTTTCTATAAGATCTTTCTGCTTGCTTTTTGCTTATATCGTCTTGAAGATCTATGTATAACTTGACAATCTTCTGACACATATCGTCTGGTCTGAATAATGGAGATCCAGTTGATACGTTACCAGCTGGACATTGGTAGCAATGATTACGGTAGTCGCATGACTGGCATTGCTCGTGTTCTGTGTGCATATCAGCATACAGTTTTTGGAAGGTTTCGTAACGATCGATATGAACACGATCGTCAAAGATATTACCAAGTACGGTAGGTTTTACCGCATCAACTTCTTTCATATTAGTGAAGAAGTAGCAACCAGTGAAGTCTCCAGAACCATCAATGGCAATCATGTCTGCACCAACTAGACAGTTATTGTCTAGTTTTTGACCAACACCCTCTGAGAATGAAATCTCAAAGTCAGCATACTTGTCAATTAAATGTACGATATCAGAGTGTAGAGTGCTCCACCTATCGCTGTCCCAGCTAATATAACCAACGCTGGAATCATGCACCAGCGGATGCACAATAATGTTACGTATACCGATGCCATAAAGTCGTTCCATATATTCTTTGAAATATGGAGAGTGCTCTTGAGCAAGTGTGCAACGGAAGAAGATTCTGTCTTTAGCATGTCGTGGAAGTCCTGAAACTGTTTCGATTATTTGATCAATTTGTTCCTGCTTTAATTCACGATGGTCTAACTCAACTTGTAGCGTATCCAATGAAATCATCATGTAGGTGAAATCATATTCAAAATACGTTTTACAAAAATCTTTGGATAATAGAATACCATTGGTAATCATACTAATGGCTTGTCCCTTATCAAAGTAAGTTCTTGTTAGGTATTCTTTGTTTTGCTCTAAGAAATTAACAATTAAGTCTTTATGGATAAGTGGCTCTCCACCAAAAAATTGGAATCTTTTATTTTTAGCGTGAGAGTTATTCAACAACCAGTCATACGCTTTAAGTAGAGATTCTTCGGTGAATCTACCGTAGTCTTTCTTATGCTGTTCATAGCAATACGAACAAGAAAGGTTACAAGCGTTAGTTAAAATTACATTCATGTGTTGAATGTCTTCAAACAGATGAGGATAATCTGAGAATGGCACGACTCGTTCTTCCTTTGACGGAAGAATTGATACGAGTGTGTTTTGTTTGGATAGTCCCTTTGGAGTTATGATATCTTCAGTTCTAAACTGAAGTGTTCCATCAGGAGAAATCCCGACCGTAGCTTCGTGGTCGGGATTGATTGCTTTTCTTGATTTATGAAATACTATAGGTTGTTCGATCATTCTCACCTCATAACAAAAGGGTTAATTTAAAGTTTTACAATTACGAAATCGTATCGTGGCATTTCTTCTTTAGACGCTAATGTATCTAGCTCAGTTCCAGTTTCCCATTTATAGGAAATAGTGGCGATTTGTTTATCAGACATATCAACAGTAAGTTTTTGATTCTTCTGTTCAACAGGAACTGACGCACGGTATTGTAAGTCGATAGTTGGTAGATCTTTATCTGCGATCCAACCTTTATTGATAAAGTGTAGTTTAGATAAACCAAGAGTATCAATAGTAAACGAATCTTGAGTAGTGCTGATAATGTTATCACCAACAAACTCTGCACCATCTAGAGATGGACGGAATACGCCAGTTTTAAAGTTACCTTCTGAAGTATTCATAACTGAGAATACATCTTCAGAGTTATCAAACTCTGGAACTTCCAAGAAATTCTGACGAACGATAGTTGGGTCTAGAAGGTTGTTATTTGTAACAACGTAGTAGATATCTGTGTCTTTAATTTTGTAGAAAACCATCCAGATAGCTGCAGCGTACTTAGCGTTATACTCAATTTCTTCGTTAGTTTCAAAATTAGTGATACGGTTTGTTAGAGTATTTCTACCGAAGTAGATAGTTTTCTCAACAACGTCAGTTTGAGAAACGAACTCACCATCAAACATGTAACCGAAATAAACAGCCTTAACACCTTCAGTTAGCTTCTCTTTGATTAGGTCAAAATTGATATTTTTAATACCTAGTTTTTGCCCTTCCACTGGCTCAGAAACGCCAATCGCTAAAGCAGAATCAGAACCTTTATATAAACCAATTTTATTATTGATTTTAACATAGGTGTTTACTTGTTGCTCGTGGTCTGTGGTAGCACCTACGTCAATTTTATCTAGCCCTGGATTTGGTCCAGCGTAGTAGGCATTTAAACCTTCTGTTACATCAGACCATGATTTACTGATCGATGTTTCTGTTTTAAAAATAAAAGTGCTCATTTAAAGGCTTCCTCTTCCGCAAGCGCAATTACAGTTGCAGTTGCAATTTGTTGAATAGTCGTCGTAAAAAACGTGGGTATGGTCAGTTAAGTTATCAAGGATAGTTAACATTTGTAAAAAAGTATTTGCTGTGATATCATCACCAACATTTTTTACATCAATGGAACCACCATTACCAGAACCAGTTGTATTATCAGCTGCCATTAGTAAACCCTATCGTCAATAGTATGTGTATGATCATTTAATTGATTCATTCTTAGTCTTAGAATCCCATGATCATAAGCTAGAATAGTTTCACCAGCAGTAACGAACTCTTCATCAGCATAGTTTGTGATCCCTAATCTACCAGTGTTTTCTGGGTTGGTGTCATAAAAAGTACCTGTGCTTGCAGTATTTCCATATGCTTCAAATGCATAGTCAGCTGTCTGGTGATAATGAGTGTTAAAACTTCGCCAAATATTAAAAATCGCATTGTAGTGAGATGCTTCAATTACGGCACCAGCCACGAACAGTGCTCTAATAGAATCTACAGATGACTGGATAGATCCTGCGGATGGGTCTATCATCCCAGAGGTAGTTCTTGTTATAGTAGGCATAAATAATCCTTAGATATTCTTTCCATAGACATATTTAGCTTTTCTATGGATACCAGTTATTTAGGTTCTACGAGTGTCCTAAATAATAAATAACATGTAGGCTAAAACCACAGGAAATCTATAAATGACAACCGCATTAACTACTCGAGCTACGGCTGGAACTGGTGCTACCGTAAAGGGACTACCTCTAACCAACGCTGAGATTGATAATAACTTTCTTAGTTTAAACAATAATAAACTAGAAACTTCTTGGACAGGTAATACTTCCATTGTAACTCTTGGAACAGTCTCCACTGGCACTTGGAACGCAACTACGATCGCCACAAATAAAGGTGGTACTGGTTTAACTGGCTTTACTTCTGGTGGTGCAGTTTATGCCACTAGCACTTCTGCTCTTACTACTGGAACTTTACCAGTAGCTTCTGGTGGTACTGGTGTGACGAGCGCAACAGGTTCTGGATACCTTTTAATCGGTAACTCTAGTGCTGGGTGGTCTGTAGCTACATTAACTGGTACTGTAAATAGGGTTACAGTCACTAATGGCTCTGGATCTATCACTCTATCTGGTCCGCAAGACTTAGCTGCTTCGTCTAACGTCCAGCACGGTTCTTTGGGTATTGGTGTTGCTTCCACTGGTACTGCTGGTGAGATTGTTGCCACTAACCAAATCACTTCATATTACTCTGATGAACGTCTAAAAGAAAATATCCAACCTATTCAAAATGCGTTGGATAAAGTTATGACTCTTCGTGGTGTTACATATCAACCTAACGCTCTTGCAGAGTCTTTTGGTTTTAAGAAAGACAACCAAATCGGTGTTCTTGCTGGCGATGTAGAGAAAGTTTGCCCAGAAGCAGTTAAACCTGCTCCGTTCGATATGATGTTATTTGAAAATTCAGTCATATCTAGATCTGGTGAAAACTATAAAACTGTTCAGTATGAAAAATTAGTTCCAATTTTAATCGAAGCAATTAAGGAACTAAATGATAAAGTTAAATATCTTGAATCTAAGGTGAATTCACAATGATCACCATTAATTCTGGTGGGATTATTTATCCATCTGCACAAAATTTCAATGGAAGTACAGTATGGACACTTGATGATTATGAGCAGGGTGGATGGGATCCGACCTGCTCAAGCACAAATCCTGGGGTTTCTTCAGTTTCTAATATTTGGGCTTCTAGATATACTAAAATAGGGAGATTGGTCCACGCATATGCCTATTTTAGAGTTTATACA
>ERZ1034365.621-NODE-621-length-19478-cov-3.593629_pt1 | contig 19478 bp, 13 predicted proteins | sample MGYA00520615_ERZ1034365 | MGnify/ENA primary metagenome ERZ1034365 (study PRJEB33736, sample SAMEA104284505) | Azolla filiculoides | biome: Urban; feature: Water surface; material: Ditch water | place: Netherlands | collected 2015-10-28 | depth 0-0.1 m ... | reverse complement strand
GACTGCAGGTTCACCACCGAGAAGTCGGTGTTGGCCTGACCAGTGACACCGCCGGCCGTGGCGGAACCCAAGGATCCGTTGATGCCGACAGGGGAGGCGACTGGACCGCGTCCATCCAGCGTGTTGGCCAGAATATAGGCGTTGTTGGTGGCCTCGTTCTGGCCGGCCTTGGCCAGCGCCGTGTTGTTCGAGATCGTGATGGGACTGCCGCGGACAGCGCCGTCACTGACCAGGAAGGTGGCATTCACGCTGCCCTGGTTGGCCATGACACTGCTGTTGGTCAATTGCGTGGATCCCAGCGCGGCACTGGCGCCATCGAGCTTGTCGGTATTCAGGACCAGGGTGTTGCCAGCCTTGGTGCCCTGCGCGATGGCCGACACGGTGTTGAACTTCACGGTGGCCGAGCTGTTCTCCATGGTCGCGGTATCGGCCAGACCAGGCAGGTCCACGGCCACGGCGCCGCGGGCAAAAGCCAGCACGTCGCCAGTGGTCTGGCTCTGGTTGTTGACAAGGCCAAAGTCTGCCGCCACCGTGACGCCCGTATTGGCGTCTGTGGTGGCTGGCAAGGTGGCATTGCCGGTCAGGGTGTTGCTTGCGGCCACACGCAACAGGTTGGTGGCGGCACTGCCTTCCGCTGCGGCAAGAATGGAGTTGCTGTTGGTCGTGAACTTGGAGTTCAGCGTCTCGGTGGTATCGCCGTACACCGAGATCAGACCGGAGGTCTTGGCACCCAGCTGGGTCGTGCTGTCCTGCTGGTTCAGCAGACCGGCCCCGCTGGTCAGGTTGGTGAAGGCCAGATCGACGCTGTTGTAGGCCTTGTTGTTGCTGCCGTCGGCAGAGATGCGGTTGGAATTGATCGCGATCTCGGAGTCGCTAATCCCGAGAACGGGCGACGCAATAGGATTCAGTGGATCAGCATAAACACCGATATAACCGTTGGCTTCGGCCAGCCGGCCGATCGAGGTCGCGGCCGCAGGGTTGTCCCAGCGCAGGGACATGTTCGAAGCCACGTCGTCCTTCTGGCGGTTCAACAATGCGAATTCATTGTTGACCGTCAGGGTCGGCGCGCCAGAGACGATGGTGCCTGTCGGGCCGACGGCTGCCGGCGACTGGAGCGTGGTGCCGGTCACCGTCAGGGTGTTGCCACCCACATAGGCGCCCGAGGCGAGTTGCACGCGATCTGCCGTATTGCCCTGGGCCGTGGCCGCGACCACGTTGTTGCTGGCCGTCAGGTTCGAATCAGTGATGGAGGTGGTCGCATTGGCACTGATATCGGAGTACACGTAGGCGGCCGGTCCGGTGGTCCGTTCCGTGAAGGTTGCGTTCTCGTAGTTGCCCACCGGGCCGGCAGCCAGCGTGTTGGTCTGGATGTTGCTGATACCCGCTACCGGACCCGCTGCGGTACCCGTGGTGATGACGTTGCCCGTGGTCAGTGTCAGGGCATTGGCCACCTGGTTGCCGGTGGTGGAGGCAGTGGACGCGTTGCCGCTGACGGTCACGTCGCTCGTGCCCACACTGCCAACGGTGACGTAGGCGCTGCTGTAGTCCGCAATGTTGTTGGCGGTGTTGATGGCCATGTTGTATTGCGTGCTGGCAATACCGAAGGCGGCGTTGCTCGTCGCAGCCAGTGCATTGGCGCTGACGTTGGGCGAGGACGTGGTGAACGTGTTGGGCCCTACCGTCAAGACGTCTCCGGCCTTGGCGCTCAGGCTGTTGCTGGCGCTGTTGGCGGTGGAGGTTGCGTCGATCGTGTTGGTGTTGACCGTCAGGTTGGACGCCGTGATGTTGCCTGCGTCAATGCCCACGCCCGACAACCCTGTCGTCGAAGCCGTGATCTGGTTGTCATTGAACTGGGTGTTGCCCACGGCGGCTTGCGCGATGGCGGTGTTGGCGGCCGTCAGGGAGATGGCCGTGTTGGCGCTGGTGCCTGCCGCGCTGGACTGGATCAAGTTCTGGTTGGCGGACGCGTTGACACCGTTGATGTTAATCGAGCCGGTACCGTTGGTCTGGTCGCTGAAGGTCACCAGCACCCCGGAATCCTCCACCTTCGCCGCAATCGGCGTGCCGGTGTTGTAGTTGCCCTGCAAATTGGTGGCGGTGACGCCGGCATTGGCGACGGTTGCACCCCATGCGTTGGCCGGCGTGTTGTTTTGTGCGTTAGCAGTCACGCTGCTTGCGGCTGCGCCCGATGCCACGGCCGTCAGGTTGGTGGTGTTCAGCACCACGCGGGTATCGGCCACACTGCCTTCTGCCACGGCACCCAGCACGTTGCGGCTGGCCGTGACGTTGCCCGTTGCAGGCTCGGCCAAGCCGATGCCCACCAGCACTTCACCCGTGGTGACGGTGGCGGTGATGGGCGTGCCGAAGTTGGTCTGCAGGTTGCCTGCAGCGACCGTGGCCGTGAAATTGGAGGTGGTGGCTTCCACGCGGTTGCCCGCCAGGTTGCCCAGGCTGGTAGCGACCACCCGGTTGTCGTTGGCGGTAATGGCACCGCCCGCGCCGATGTTGTCGGCAAAGACATACATCGAGCCCTGGTCCACAACGGACTCCAGCGCCGTGCCGCTGTTGGCCTGGCCATTGAACAGCGCCAGGTCTGCGCCCAGCAACACGGTGTTACTGTTGGTGCCATTTTGCAGGCTGTTGCTGGTGGGAGAGCTGGTGCCCGTCAGGTTGGCACCGCCGCCAGCAGCAAACATGATCTGGTTGCCAGCATCCACCCCCGTACTGGAGCGGGTGCCTGCCTGGTTGCCGGCGGAAGACGCCGTGATGGCGTTGCCGGAAAGGTCTAGCGTCCCGGTGAGCAGGGTCTCGGCGCCGTTACGGTCCGTGATATCGGCCGTCACGCTGGAGTTGACGTTATAAGCCGATCGCTGTGCACCCGGCGTTGCGGCCGCCCCCGCATTTTCGATGATGGCCTGGGCGTTGGTGACGGCCACGCTGCCGGTGTAATCGGTTGAGCCGGCCTGGGCGTTGAACGCGTTGTTGGCGCGGTTGCCACCGTAGGTGGCGGCAATGACGTTGTTGTTGACCGTCAGTGCGGTCGTGATGTCGGTGGTGGACTGCGCCAGCGACAGTTCCACCACGCCTGCGCTGACTGTGGCATTGGAGCCTGCCACCGCACCGGCACCCAGGACGTTCTGGTGGTTGACGATATTGACGGAGGCATTGCTGGTGGAATGAATTTGACCAGCAAAAGGAACCGTGTCGTTAAACCCGGCCGAGATGGAACCCGTCTGCGTGGACCACAGGGGATCCTTGGCGACCACTTGGCCGGCGGCGGTATTGAGCGCCTCGTTCATGGTGACCGTGGCGGAGATGGTGTTGCGGTTCAGCGTCATGTCCGCCGCAGGCAGATTGGTCTCGTTAATGAAGATCCTCACGCCCGGATTGACCGTGGCCGTCGCAACCCCCGTGTCCACCTGGCCTGACAGGATGATGATGCCTGGCCGGTCAACGCCGTGGTCCAGCGCAGCAAGATCCACGTAGTTGGGGACCACCAGGTTGCCAGTGGTGATGGCCTTGACGAAGTTGTCATCCACATTGACAGGATTCGTCAGAGCGGTGGGCGGAGTTGACGGCGTGTAAGTCACACCAATCAGAACGGTACTGGGCACACTCGTACTATTGATCACGGAAGACAGCGCGCCGGACTGGTCCTGCTGTGACTTGATCCAGTCCGTGTAACTGGCAGGCGCCCCCGTGGCCAAAGTCTGGACGCCGCCCGGTACTGTGGCGGTATAGGTGGTGGTCTGCGCCATCGCGCCGGTGGCCAGGAAGCCGCCCAAGGCCAGCACACTGGCGGTGGCCAGTACGCTGCGGCGCAAATGCGGCTGGTTGTTTTTATGGCTGCTTGTCTTGCTGTTTGCATTCATGGCGAAACTCCTTGGGAAAGATCTGACGGAAAAAATTGAAAAGAAGGTTTGGCGGTCAAGCCGGACTGTGTGGACTATTGAAATCAAATAACGCAGGTTAAAACTTACTTGGCAATCACCAAGGTGGCCAGCAACTGGTAGCCCGCCCCCTGGCGGGTAATGCTGCTGTCGGTGGGTTCCGGCAGCCAGGTCACGCCGATGCGGGAGGCCTGCACACCGCGCGCCACCAGGGCGTCGGTCACGGCCTTGATCCGCTGGTTGGTGAGTTCACGGCGCTGCATGGGCGGGAAGACCTCGCTGTCGCGGCCCAGCATCTGGAAGGTCAGGGTTTTGCCCTGGCCGGCTTCGGTGGCCATTTTTTCAATCTGCGACATGGCGGGCGTCGAGATGCCCGAACTGGCGAAATCGAACTGCACCTGGTAGGCGCCGCCCTGCCCTGCAGACACGGCGTTCTGCGGCACCATGCCGCTCTGGGTAGCCTGCTGGTCCACCACGGGCGCGTCCTTGCCATTGGTCTTGGCACCGTTGGCCGGCGGCACCACGGCCTCGCTGCCGGGAGGGGCTTCGCCGTAGATGGCCATCAAGAGCTTGTCTTCCGGCGTCAGGGGCTTGGCTTCCTGGGTGCCGTTGCGGCTTTCCAGCGCGCGGTTGATGCAGTAGCCTGCATCCACACCGGTGACCGCCGCCATCAACTCCAGCACACCCTGCTCGATGGTGGTGCGCACGCCCAGCTGCAGGGGTTCCTGGTTCTTGGAGCCGACGTTCAGGTCCAGCAGGTCGCTGCCGAAGAAGCGGTAGACCCCGGCGCCGACTTCCTGGCCGCGGATCTGCTTCTGCATGCTGACCGTCTTGACGACCACCAGGGTGCGCGTGTCGATCATGCGCAGATCGACGCCGACGTTCATGGTGAAGGTGCGGCGCTTGGCACCGATGTTGTTGACCGCGGCTTCCACACCACCGGACTGGATGTTGTAGTTGAGTTCGGTGACGCCGCCCACGATGTAGTACTGCGAACGCAGGATGGAGCCGCCAAAGTACGGCACCCATGGCACTGCGGGCTTGCCCGGCTCTACGGCGTGGCTGCGGCCGTCGCCCAGTTGCCGGCGGTCGGTGTAGGCCAACTCCAGCTCGGCAATCCGGGTGTCAAACCGCTCCTGGATCTGGACCACGTTGCCCATCTTGCCCAGGGCCGAATAAATCATCAGGGCGCCGCCCTGGGTGATGGTGCTGCCTTCGTTCTGGCTGTATTTACCGGTGTAGTCCTTGACATCGCCCACGGCAATGCCAATGGCGGGCTGGTTTTTCTGGCGGATGCCGTTGGCCATGCAGGCAAAGGCCGGCTCCAGCGGGGTGTAGTTCCTGCGGGCGGCGGCGCCCACGACCACGGGCTCTTCGTCCACCGCCATTTGCTGGCTGGGCAGCGAGACGCAGCCCGCCAAACCGGCCGTGAGCCAGATGGCCAGATGTTTTGCGTGTCGTTCGATCACATTGCACTCCTTAAAGACCCCGCTACGCTCCGGGCGTCCACTGTCTTCTGAATTTTTCTTCACTTGGCGTTGCACGGTGTCGGCCTCAGTTCAGCATGCCGTTGCAGGCAGTGCTGGAGGAGATGCTGGCGGTCAATGCCCCGGTGTTGGATTGCTGTGAATTGAGGGCCTGGTCGGTGGTGCCGGCGCCGGCCGTCACCGCGCCCGTGGCCGCGCTGGTGTTGGAGCCCGAGACACCAGAAGACAGGGCGCCGCTGTTGTTTTGCGCGTTGTCCACGGCACCGGCGGGGGTGGGCGTGCCGGCCCCGGTCACGAGAACGCCGTTGAGGCCGCTTTGGGCCACGCCGTTGGAGGCGCTGTTGGCGGCGGTATCGGAACTCGTGGTGCCCGCGTTGCTGACCGTTGGGGAAGAAGTGCTGGCCGTGGTGGCGTTGGAGCCGGAGTTGGCGGTGGTTCCCGCAGAGACGGAGCAGTTGACCTGCCGGTCAATGTACGTGTTGTAGTTGTAGGTGCTCTTGATGGCGTCGTAGTAGCCACCCTTCTTTTTCTCGATCTGGTCGAGCACGGCACTCTTGTTGACCTTGTCCTGCGTGGTCTGGAACTGCCACGAGGGGTTTTCGCCGAGTCCGTTGGCCCCGACGCTGCCCGCCGCCATGGCCATGGTCAACCCGATGGCCGCCAACGGCGACAGCTTGCAACGCTTGCGCAAGCCGCCCCCACGCTCAACCGAAATCACTGAATCTTTCATACTGCCGTCCGATCTCGTTGTTGGTTAATCGCCATCCCTTGCAGCATTTTTTGCCCTCTCGCTGCTGCAGACCGCTCCGGTACCCAGGTCCGCAGGATGTCGTTTGGTAAACATTGTTGCCGCTCTCATGCCAAGAAGCAACGTTGGTAACAAAAAATAGTGCGCTGGAGAATTTTGTCGTCGTCAAAAATACACGTCAAGCCGTCCGCGCATGGTTTGTGCAGGTCACCCGGCGTGGACGCAGGGTGCGACAGCGCTCCTTTTGGGCCCCTATTTTTCAGGCGCATTGTGCCGCGAAAAGTCCGCTTTTTTCGCCGCATCCAGGTAGTTCTGCACCAGGCTCAGGCTGACCCGGCTGGCGACCTGGCGCACAAAGGCCAGAAAGTCCCCATGCGCCGCGTCGTCGGCACGGTCGGAGATGGTGCGGACCGCTGCAAACGGAATGCCATAGTCGCGGCTCACCTGGGCAAAGGCGGCCCCTTCCATTTCGACCGCCAGTGCCGTGGGCAGGGCGCTTTGCAGGGCGCGGCATTCCGCGGTGGTCGCCACAAAGCGGTCGCCGCTGACCAGCAAGCCCTGGTGCGATTGGGGCTGGTGCAGGCCAAAGGCCGCCACCGCGTCCGGGCCCAGGAGCCGGGGCAGGTCCGCCAGCGTGGCCCGGGCCGCCTGGGCCAGGGCCGCGGTCATGGCCGGGTCGGCCTCAAACATGGCGGCCCCGTAGCCGGGCACCTCGTACCGGGGAAACAGGGGCGACGCATCCATGTCGTGCTGCATGAACTGGCTGGCCACCACCACATCCCCCACGCCCACGCCGTGCCCCAGGCCGCCGGCCACACCGGTGAAAATGATGCGCTGCACGTCGAAGCGCTCGATCAACACGGTGGCGGTGGTGGCTGCGGCCACTTTGCCGATCCCCGAGCGCACGGCGACCACGTCGCAGCCGCGCAGGTGCCCCTGCCAGAAGGCACGGCCCGCCACCACGGTGTGTTGTTCGTCCGGCATGCAATCCAGCACGGCGGCCAGCTCTTCGTGCATGGCGCTGACAATCGCGGTTCGGGTCATCCAGTCTCCAGATCAAGAAAAAAGCGGCCAAGGCCGCTCTGGATTGTGCCTGCGCACCGTGTCATTTCTTGTCACGGAGTTCCCGCCGCAGGATCTTGCCCACCGGGGTTTTGGGCAGGTCGGTGCGGAATTCGATGGTCTTGGGCTGCTTGTAGCCTGTCAGGTTGGCTTTGCAGAACGCGCGCACCCGGGCTTCGGTCAAGGCCGGATCTTTTTTGACAATGACCAGCTTGACTGCCTCGCCGGATTTTTCGTCCAGCACGCCGACGGCCGCGCACTCCAGGACGCCGGGGCAATCGGCCACGGTTTCCTCGATTTCGTTGGGATAGACCTTGAAGCCGCTGACCAGGATCATGTCCTTCTTGCGGTCCACGATCCTGAAATACCCGCGGTCGTCCATCACACCAATGTCGCCGGTCTTGAAGAAGCCGTCGGGCGTCATGACTTTGGCGGTTTCGTCGGGGCGCTGCCAATAGCCGGCCATCACCTGCGGCCCCTTGATGGCGATCTCGCCGGCCTGCCCCGGCGTGGTCACCTCGGCGCCCTCGTCGTCCAGCAGCTTCATGAGGGTGCTGGGCAAGGGCACGCCGATCGTGCCGGTGTAGGCGGTGCTGGTGGTGGGGTTGCAACTGGCTGAAGGGCTGGTTTCACTCAGCCCGTAACCTTCGCAGATCGGGCAGCCGGTTTTCTCCAGCCAGAGCCTGGCCACCGCCCCCTGCACGGCCATGCCGCCGCCCACCGAGACCTTGAGGTGCGACCAGTCCACCGTGTGGAAGTCGGGATGGTTGGCCAGGCTATTGAACAGCGTGTTCACCGCCGGGAAGCTGTGGATGGTGTGCCTGGCCAGCGCCTTCAGCACGGCCGGCAGGTCGCGTGGATTGGGGATCAGCACCAGCTTGCCGCCGGTGCGCATCGACAGCATCATGCCCACCGTGAAGGCGAAGATATGGTAGAGCGGCAAGGCGCACACCCCGGTGGGCTGCTCGCCTGCGGGAATCCGGGCCATCACCGGCTGGTTCCAGACTTCCGACTGAAGCACGTTGGCCATGACGTTGCGGTGCAGCAACACAGCCCCCTTGGAGACCCCCGTGGTGCCGCCGGTGTACTGCAGCACGGCCATGTCGTCGCCCTTGATGTCGGGCTTCCTGAACGGCGCCTTGGTGCCCCGCGCGATGGCTTCATTGAAACGCACCGCCCCGGGCAGCTGGTAGGCCGGCACCATTTTCCTGACGTTGCGCACCACATGGTTGACCAGCGCCCCCTTGAACAGGCCGAGCTGGTCGCCCATGGCGCACAGCACCACGTGCTTGACGGGCGTGCTGGCGATGCAGTGCTCCAGCGTGTGGGCGAAGTTCTCGATGATGACGATGGCCTTGGCGCCGGCGTCCTTGAGCTGGTGCTCCAGCTCGCGCGGCGTGTACAAGGGGTTGACGTTGACCACCACCAGGCCGGCCCGCAGGATGGCGGCCACGGCCACCGGGTACTGCGGCACGTTGGGCATCATGATGGCGACCCGGTCGCCCTTGACCAGCCCCAGGCCCTGGAAATACGCGGCCAGCGCGCTGCTGAGCGAGTCGGTCCGGGCGTAGGTCACGTCCCGGCCCATGAAGCTGTAGGCCGTGCGACCGGCGTACCGCTGGAAACTCTCCTCCATCAAGGCCACCAGCGAGGGGTAAGCCGTGGTGTCGATATCTGCCGGTACCCCCTCAGGGTAGCTGCTCAACCAGATGCGGTCGGTCATTTCAGTAAAACCCCAAAATTGTCAGCAAGGACAAAAATAATATTTTGTCGCGAAACGGATGCCAACCCGGCTGTGTTTTCCCTAAGCACCGCCGGGCGCGCCTCAGGCCTTGAGTGCGGTCAGGACTTCATCCAGCATTTTCTTGGCGTCGCCAAACAGCATGCGGTTGTTGTCCTTGTAGAACAGCGGGTTGTCCACCCCCGCGTAGCCCGAGGCCATGCTGCGCTTCATGACGATGGAGGTCCTGGCTTTCCACACTTCGAGCACCGGCATGCCGGCAATCGGGCTGGTGGGATCGTCCTGGGCGCCCGGGTTCACGATGTCGTTGGCGCCGATCACCATGGCCACGTCGGTGTCGGGGAAGTCCTCGTTGAGCTCGTCCATCTCGAACACGATGTCGTAGGGCACCTTGGCCTCGGCCAGCAGGACGTTCATGTGGCCCGGCATGCGGCCCGCGACCGGATGGATGCCAAAGCGCACGTTCACGCCCTTCTCGCGCAGCAGTCGGGTGATCTCGAACACGGTGTGCTGGGCCTGCGCCACCGCCATGCCGTAGCCGGGCACGATGACCACGTTTTTGGCGTCGCGCAGCAGCTCGGCCGTCTCGGTGGCGTTCACCGGGGTGACTTCGCCAGCGGGCTGCGCCGCGCCGTCCGCCGGTTTGGGCTTGGCGCTGGTGGTGCCGAAACCGCCGGCAATCACGCTGATGAAGCTGCGGTTCATGGCATTGCACATGATGTACGACAGGATGGCGCCGCTGGAGCCCACCAGCGCCCCGGTCACGATCAGCAGGTCGTTGGACAGCATGAAGCCGGTGGCCGCCGCCGCCCAGCCCGAATAGCTGTTGAGCATCGACACCACCACGGGCATGTCGGCCCCGCCGATGGCCATGACCATGTGGATGCCGAAGAGCAGCGCAATCACCGTCATCACGAGCAGCGGCGTCATGCCGGCGCTCATGGTCTCGGCGTGCAGGAACGCGCGGCCGAAATAGATCACCACCAGCAGGCCGGCCAGGTTCATCCAGTGCCGGCCGGGCAGCAACATCGGGTTGCCGCCAATGCGGCCGGACAGCTTGCCAAACGCGATCAGAGAACCGGAGAAGGTCACCGCGCCAATGAAGATGCCGATGTAGATCTCCATCTCGTGGATGGCCTTGGCCGCGCCGGTGAAGCCCTTGGCCGCTTCCGGGTCGATGTAGGTGGCAAAGCCCACCAGCATCGCGGCCATGCCGACCATGCTGTGCATCAGCGCGACCAGCTCGGGCATCTGGGTCATCTGCACGGTGCGGGCCGCATACAGGCCGATGCTGCCGCCCACCAGCATGGCGCCGATGATCCAGGGAATGCCGGCGGCGCTGACCTGCGGGCCGAAGACGGTGGCCAGCACGGCCAGGGCCATGCCGATCATGCCGTAGAGGTTGCCCCGGCGGGACGTTTCCTGGTTGGACAGGCCGCCCAGACTCAGGATGAAAAGAATGGTGGCGCCAATGTAGGCCACCGTGGCCAAGCTTGCGGACATGCCTCGTCTCCCTTATTTTCGGAACATCGCCAGCATGCGCTGGGTGACGGCAAAGCCGCCGAACATATTGATGGCCGTGAGCACAATGCCCGCGGCGGCCAGCCAGCGAATCCAGTCGTCGGGCCGGTTCACCGCGCCCGCAATCGGCGAAATCTGCACCAGCGCGCCGATGGCGATGATGGAACTGATGGCGTTGGTCACGCTCATGAGCGGCGTGTGCAGCGCCGGCTTGACGTTCCAGACCACCATGTAGCCCACGAAGCACGCCAGCACGAACACCGTGAAGTGCGACAGGAACTCCGGCGGTGCGCTGGCGCCAATCAGCCAGAACAGCGCCGCCGCCACGCCAAACAGGATGGCGAGCTTGCTGCCCGCCATGGGCTCGCTGGCCGCACCGTGGCCGTGGCCCTTTTTGGCTGCGGGCGCTGTCGCCGGTTTGGCGGCTGCGGGGGACGCCGCAGGCAACTTGGGCGCCGGCGCGGGCCAGGTGACGCTGCCGTCCTTGATGACGGTCAGGCCGCGCAGGGCGTCGTCTTCCATGTTGACGAAGACGCGCCCGTCCTTGGTCTTGCACAGCTCCTCGGTGAGGCGAAACAGGTTGGTGGCGTACAGCGTGGACGACTGCCGGGCCAGGCGGCTGACCAGGTCGGTGTAGCCCACGATGGTGACGCCGTGCTTCACCACGGCCTTGCCCGGCTCGGTCAACTCGCAGTTGCCGCCTTGCTCGGCGGCCATATCCACGATCACGCTGCCGGGCTTCATGCTTTGCACCATCTCGGCCGTGATCAGCTTGGGCGCGGGCTTGCCGGGGATCAGCGCGGTGGTGATGATGATGTCCACCTCGCGGGCCTGCTGGGCGTACATGGCGCGCTGGGCTTTTTGAAAGCCTTCGCTCATCACCTTGGCATAGCCACCACCGCCGCCGCCTTCTTCCTCAAAATCGACCTTGACGAATTCGCCGCCCAGGGACACCACCTGGTCGGCCACCTCGGCCCGGGTGTCGTTGGCGCGCACGATGGCGCCCAGTCCGGCGGCGGTGCCAATGGCCGCCAGACCGGCCACGCCGGCACCGGCGATGAACACCTTGGCCGGCGGCACCTTGCCCGCGGCCGTGATCTGGCCGTTGAAGAAACGGCCAAAGGCATTGGCCGCCTCGATGACGGCCCGGTAGCCGGAGACGCCGGCCTGGGAGGTCAAGGCGTCCATCTTCTGGGCGCGGCTCAACATGCGCGGCAGCGCGTCAATGGCCAGCACAGTCACCTTGTTGGCAGCCAGCTGCTGCATCAATTCAGGGTTTTGCGCGGGCCAGATGAAGCTGACCAGCGTGCTGCCTTCGCGCAGCAGGCTGACCTCATCCGGGCTCGGGCCGCGCACCTTGAAGACGATGTCGGCGCCCGACCACAGGGCCTGGGTGTCCGGCGCAATGGTGGCGCCCGCGGCGCGGTAGGCGTCATCGGAAAAGTTCGCCGCATCGCCCGCGCCGGACTCGACCACGACGGCGAAGCCGAGCTTGACCAGCTTCTCGACCACCTCGGGCACGGTGGCGACGCGTTTTTCGCCCGGAAAAATCTCGCGGGGCACGCCAATGCGCTGGGCACCAGCGCGCGCATCGGGGGCCATGACGGCCGCAGCGGCGCCCGTTGCCGCCTGATTTGTTACGCCAGTTTGCATGCGGCGTCTCCTCGATTGAATGTAGGGGGGTAGATGAAAGACATAAGCCAAGGGAAATATTTCTCTCAACTTACAAGCCGCCTGCATTGTGCGGGATTTTCCAGGCCCGGGACATGCGGGTCTGCCCCCAAAAGGACAGGGCCGGCAGCCCCCGGATAATGCGGGGATGCACACACGATGGAAACCCAGCGTCACGGTCGCCGCGATCATCGAACGGGACGGCCAGTTCCTGCTGGTGGAAGAGCACACGCCCGAGGGCCTGCGCCTGAACAACCCGGCCGGCCACCTGGACCCCGGCGAATCGCCCGCCAGCGGCTGCGCCCGCGAGGCCCTGGAAGAGACCGCCCACCGCTTCACCCCCACGGCGGTGGTGGGGGTCTATCTTTCGCGCTTCCAGCGCGAGGCCACAGGAGAAGACATCACCTACGTGCGTTTTGCCTTCAGCGGCGATCTCGGCCCGCTGGAGGCCGGGCGCACCCTGGACACCGGCATCGTCCGCACCCTGTGGATGACGCCGGACGCAGTGCGCGCCAGCGCCGCCCGCCACCGCAGCCCGCTGGTGCTGCGCTGCATCGAGGACCACCTCGCCGGCCAGCGCTTTCCGTTGTCGCTGGTGCACACGGACGCGGCCGTCATGGCGGCCGGTCCCCTGCCTGGTGACGAAGCCGCTGATTAGTCTTTTTTCAATAGCAAACAATGACCATGGTACGCTGGGTACAGGTCATTTTTGCTTGAATTTTGACATGCGGCGGTCAATCCGCGGTGATCTTGCGCTCGCGCACGATCCGCCCCCATTTTTCGTGCTCCGCCTTCATATAGCGGGCCAGGTCATCCCGCGATCCGGGCGCGGGGGTCAGGCCGTGTTTGGTCAGGTTGTCCTTGATGTCGGGGGTGTTGAGCACCTTGACGAGTTCGGTGTTCCAGCGGTCCAGCAGTGGCTTGGGCGTCTTGCCGGGCGCCACGAAGGCATACCAGTTGGTGGCGTTGAAGCCAGGGTAGCCCGACTCGGCGATGGTCGGCACGTTGGGCAGGAAGGACGGGCGCGTGAGCCCGGTGGACGCAATCGGCACCAGTTTGCCCGCTTCGATGTGCGGCTGGGCAGTGGCCAGCGTGGAGTAGTACGACGCCACGCGCCCGCCCAGCAGGTCCTGCAGCGCGGGCGCCCCGCCCTTGTAGGGGATGTGCACGGTGTCGATGCCGGCCACGTCGTTGAACAGCTCGCCCGCCAGGTGCGAGGCTGAACCCGCGCCGGTGGAGGCGTAGTCCAGCTTGCCGGGGTTCTTTTTGGCATAGGCTACAAATTCGGCCAGTGACTTGATTTTGGTCTCCGCATGCACCACCAGCACGTTCGGAAAGTTCACGCCCATGGTGATGGGCGCGAGATCCTTGAACGGGTCATACGGCAGCTTCATGAGGTGCGGCGCGATGGTCAGCGGCCCGACCGAGCCGAACAGGATGACCGAGCCGTCCGCTGGCGCATTGGCCACGACCTGGTGCGCGATGTTGCCGCCCGCGCCGGCCTTGTTTTCCACGATGACCGACTGGCCGATGTTTTCCCCCAGCTTTTTGGCGATCAGGCGGGCTGCGGTGTCGGCCGCGCCACCGGGAGCGAAGCCCACCACCAGCGCAACGGGCTTTTTGGGCGGGAAGTCCTGCGCGCCGGCCAGGCTGGGCAGCAACAGGGCAGGCAACAGGAGCGAGGCCGCGCGCAGCCATTGGCGCTTGTTCAGATGCAGGTTCATAGGGTCTCCGTAAGTTCGAAAAAAGCAGGGGCGACTCAGTCCGACCCCAGCGCGAGGGTGTTCGGCTGGCGTTTTTCCACGGCGTGGCGCAGCAGCGCGGCGGTGCGGAAGATGCCGTGCGCAAACTTGCCGTAGGGCAGCGTGGCGAACAGCGCCATCACCGCGCCTAGGTGCACGGCCAGCAGGGCCGCCAGAGCCGGTGTGCCGCGCCCCAGCCAGAGCGCCAGGCCGCTGGCACTGGTCAAAAACAGCAGCGCGATGAAGCCCAGGTCCATCGGCTTCTGGGCCGCATCACCATGCTGCGGGTCGCGCTGCAGGTTGAGCTTGAACAGCCCTGCCGTGCCGAGCAGCAGGCTCACGCCGCCCACGGCGCCCAGCAGTTTGGGCAGGCTGGGCAGGTCGTAAGGCGCGCTCCAGCCGAAGACGTAGTGGTACACCGTGGCCACGCTGGTGGCGGCAAAACACAGCAGGAAACCGTAGAACGTCAGGTGGTGCGCGCGCTGGCGGGCCAGCGTGAAGGCGTCGTCGGCGTTGTTGCAGCCTTCGCCGTGGCCGCCGTCGAGGTATTTGAGGCGCAGCACGTCGTGCGTGGCCTCGGCGGCGGCCGGAGCACTGACCGGCTGGCCGGTGGTGGCCGGTGTCACCTCGCGCCAGAAGCGGCGCACGCCCAGGCCCAGCGCCAGCACCGCCCACAAAAAGACGGGGGCGAACAGACCCACCAGCAGGTTGTGCGGGAACAAGGCGTAGAAGCCGCCTTCGGATTGGCCGCCCCACAACGTGCCATTCGCGGCCAGCGCCAGCAGCAGGAACAGCGCCAGCCCGGCGGCCAGCGCCAGGCTCAGCGTGAGGCCGTTGCGCTGGTACAGCCGGCCCAAAGCGGGCGGCCAGGCGTAGTCCACATAGGTCTGGCCGCGCACCGTGGCCATGGCCTGCGGCACGTTGACGGCAAATTCGTGCGGCGGCGCGTACTGGCAGGCGTGCAGGCAGGCGCCGCAGTTGTGGCACAGGTTGGCCAGGAAGTGGATGTCGGCCTTGCCGAATTCGAGCCGGCGTGTCATGGCCGGGAACATGGCGCAAAAGCCTTCGCAGTAGCGGCAGGCGTTGCAGATCTGCAATTGCCGCGCCACTTCGGTCTCGGGCGCGGTCAGCACCACGGCGCCGTTCGCCAGCGCCCGGGCGTCGCGGGTCAGGGCTTCAAGCGTTTGCATGGCGCACTCCTTCATTGAGAGCAGCTTGCGCGGCCTGCGTGCCGGCAATGCGCCCAAACGCCGTGCCAATCGACATGCCGACGCCGGCGGTGTAGCCCTTGCCCAGTACGTTGCCGGCCATCATCTCGCCGGCGACGAACAGGTTGTCGCTGGGCACGTCGCCAAAGCGCACGGCGGCGGTCTCGTCGGTCTTCAGGCCGAGGTAGGTGAAGGTGACACCCGGCTTGAGCGCGTAGCCGTAGAACGGCGCGGTGTCGATGGGACGGGCCCAGTGCGTCTTGGCCGGCGTGACGCCTTCGGTGTGGCAGTCGTCCAGCGCGGTGTGGTCGAAGGTGCCGATGCGGCAGGCGGCGTTGTAGTCGCCCAGGGTCTGCATGAAGGTGGCCTCGTCGAGGCCGAGTTTTTGCGCGAGTTCGGGCAGGCTGTCGGCCTTTACGCCGGGGAACACCGGCGGCATGAAGCGGCCCACGGCCTTGGCGTCGATGATGGAATAGCCGATCTGGCCTGGCTGCTGGGCCACCAGGCGGCCCCAGATGGCGTAGCGCTTGGGCCAGAAGTCCTCGCCCTCGTCGTAAAAACGCCGCGCCTCGCGGTTGACCACCACACCCAGCGAAACACAGTCGATGCGGGTGCAGATGCCGCCGTCGTACAGCGGCGCGCGCGCATCGATGGCCACCATGTGGGCCTGGGTCGGGTCGCCGATGCGGTCGGCGCCGTGGTCGTCCAGCAGGTGCCGCAGCAGCACGCCCTGGTTGAAGCGCGTGCCGCGGATCAGGAAGTTGTCGGACGGCCACTCGCCGCGCGCGTTCTGGCCCCAGGCGGCGCGCATCCAGTCGCGGTTGGACTCGAACCCGCCGGCCGCCAGCACACAGGCGCTGGCCGTGATGCGCTCGCCACGCACCCAGGCCGCCTGGAACTGCCCGCCCTCGATCTCGATGCGCTCCACGGGCGCCTCGTAGCGCACCTGCACGCCCAGCTTCTCGGCGCTGCGGTAGTACGCATTGACCAGCGCCTTGCCGCCGCCCATGAAAAACGCATTGGTGCGCGCCACATGCAGCGCGCCTGAGAGCGGCGGCTGGAAATGCACGCCGTGGCGGCGCATCCAGTCGCGGCAGGTGCTGGAGGCGCGGATGGTCAGCCGGGCGAGTTTTTCGTTGGTGAGGCCGCCCGTGACCTTGCGCAGGTCCTGCCAGAACTCTTCTTCCGGGTAGGCCTCGATCAGCACGTCCTGCGGCGCGTCGTGCATGCAGCGCAGGTTGCGGGTATGGGCGGAGTTGCCGCCGCGCCAGACGCGCGGCGCCGCCTCCAGCAGCCGCACGCTGGCCCCCGCCTCCCGCGCCATCAGGGCCGCGCACAGGGCGGCGTTGCCGCCGCCAATCACCAGGACATCCACAGTCACACGCATCTCCAGAAATAGCCCCACCGCCCCTTACGGCAGGAGCCATGCCTGGCGCGACTGTAGGTCCGTGCGCCGTTCAGAGGAAGGCCTCCCCGGCGCAAGGGGCCATCACGAATCGTGATGGGTCAGCCGCACGCCGGTCCATTGCCCGGCCTGCACGCGCGCGCGGGCGCAGTCGGCCAGCACCACGCGCGCAGCCAGCGCGGCCGGGGAGAGTTCGTCGTCGGAGAGGCTGCACAGCACGTTTTGCCGCCGCGCCAGCGGGTCGGTGATTTCCGCCAGATGAAAGCGCTGGGCGGCATCGGCAAAGCGGCCCACTGCCGCCCAGGGCTGCACCGTGGCGCCCAGGCCTGCGTCCACCGCGTCCATCAGCAGGGCCAGCGAGTCGATCTCGGCGGCCAGCACCGGCCGGGTCCCGGCGTGGGCAAAGGCGGCATCCAGGGTGCTGCGCAGCCCGTGCGGGCCGGTCGGCAGGATCAGCGGCACCTCTGCGAGATCCGCCATGGAGATCCGGTCGGGGAGCGACGCGGGCACGCCCTGCCTGGAACGGATCAGGAACAGCTTTTCTTCGAGCAGCGGTGTCACGCTCCAGCGCCGTGCGGCGTCGGCGTCGAACAGCACGGCCAGATCCAGCTGGCGTGCGTTGAGCATGTTGACCAGGTGGCCCGACAGGCTCTCCACCATGTGCAGGCGCACGTCCGGGTAGCGCGCGCGCATGGCGCGCATGAGCGGCAGGCCCAGCACCGACCCCGTGGAGGGCGCCAGGCCCACACTCACCGAGCCCGACAGGCGCGCCTCGCGGGCCGCGCGGCCGGCCTGCTCGGCATGGCGCAGGGCCAGTTGCGCCTCCCGGAAAAAGGCCAGGCCGGCCTCGGTGGGTGTCACCCCCTTGCTGGTGCGCTGCAGCAGCCGGGTGGACAGTTCGCCTTCAAGCCGGCTGATCTGCTGGCTCAGCGCGGACTGCACCAGGTTCAGGTCCAGTGCCGCGCGGCCCATGCTGCCCAGCTCCACCACGCGCACGAAATACCGCAGTTGCCTCAGTTCCATTGCCGCTCCGCCACCGTTGAGTGGCGGGCATCATGGCACACGTGGGCGCCCAGAAAAAAGCCGCCCGAAGGCGGCATCAAAACCTTGGAACTCGCGGGACTGGATCAGAAGTTGTGGCGCACGCCGAACATCGTGGAGTTGACGTCCGCCGCAGCCTTGCCCTTGCCGTTGCTCTGGTAGGCGGCGTAGGCAAACGTGCGCTTGGACAAGGCATAACGCGCTTCCAGCAGGAAGTCGGTGTCCTTGTTCCTGGTGTCGCGCGCCACGTCGGCGTTCAGGGTCACCAGACCCAGGGGCAGCGAGCCGCCGATGGAGAAACCACGGCCCTTGCCGGCGCCCTGGGCGTCCTGCAGGCTACCCGTCAGCTTGAAGCTGCCGAAGTCGTAGTTCGCGCCCAGCGCATAGTTCTTGCCCTTGTTGTCGAGCTTGTTGTAGGCCAGCGCGGCCGTCAGGGGCCCGTTCTTGTAGATGACGTTGAGGTCGGTCTTGGACACGTCCTTGTTGTCGGCCTTGAGGATGTAGCCCACGGTGGCGGTGAAGCCGCTCAGGTTGGGCGTGGTGTAGCTGATTTCGCTGTCATGGCGCGAACCCAGGCCGGCATAGCCGAACTGGCTGTTGACCACGCCATAGTTCGCTGCACCGGTCACATCCCAGGCGGCCACGGCGTTGTAGCTGGGGGTGGTGGTGCGGCCGGCCTTGAACGAACCAAAGCGGCCACCGAGCGACACGTTGGCGGCGCGGGCGAACATGTTGGCCGACGTGGCACCCGTTTCCGGGTTCACTTCAGCTTCGAAGTTGAAGGCGGCGTAGAGGCCGTCGCCCAGATCTTCGCGGCCCCGCACGCCGAAGCGGCTGGAGGCATTGTTCTGGGGCGTGGCGCTGCCGTACATCTGGGTCTGTGTGCCCGTGGTCTTGCCCAGGGACACATCCACCACGCCATACAGATTCACGGAGGACTGCGCGGAGGCCGCGCCGCAAGCTGCAACGGCAGCCAGGGTAATGAGATACTTTTTCATGAGAATGGCTTTCAGTCTGAAATAAGGTGCAAGTCAGGAGGCGCCCTGTGCGTGCTGGCGATTGGGTTGCGGCCCAGGACACACGACAAGCGCAGGATGAACCCTCGCCGTAGCATCAGGGTTAACCCTATTACAACCGCCCCGCGTGACAGAAGCATGACGAAGGACCGCAAGCGGCCAGGGAGCCAGGCCCCCGGGCCGTCTCGCACACAATACGGGCCTCACTTTTACGGAAAACCGCCATGCACATCAGCCCCAACACCGTTGTCACGCTCGACTACCAGGTCACCGACATTGACCACGAAGTCGTCGATCCCGGCGAAGGGCCGCTGGTCTACCTGCACGGCGCGGACGGCATCTTCCCGAAACTCGAAGCCGAGCTGACCGGCAAGACCGTGGGCGACGCGGTGAAACTCGAACTGGCCCCCGAGGATGCCTTCGGCGAATACGACGAAGCCCTGCTGCAGACCGTGGCGCTGGAAAACCTGCCCGAAGGCGTGCAGGTCGGCATGACGCTGGAAGGCACGGACGAGAACGGCCGCCACATCATGACCGTCACCCAGATCGACGAAGGCATGGCGGTGCTGGACGGCAACCACCCGCTGGCCGGCCTGACCCTGGTTTTCGCATGCACCGTGAGCGACGTGCGCACCGCCACGCCCGAAGAACTGGAACACCGCCACGTCCACGGTGCCGGCGGGCACCACCACTGAACTGCGCTGCGATGCAGCGGCGCCGGGCGGCGCTCCTAAAATCCCCCCATGACAGCACAACAACGGATCGTCGTGGGATTGAGTGGCGGCGTGGACTCCGCCGTGACCGCGTACCTGCTCAAGCAGCAGGGTTACGAGGTGATCGGCATCTTCATGAAGAACTGGGAGGACGACGACGACAGCGAATACTGCTCGTCGAACATCGACTTCGTGGACGCCGCCGCCGTGGCCGACGTGATCGGCATCGAGAT
>ERZ1034365.619-NODE-619-length-19509-cov-4.507256_pt1 | contig 19509 bp, 17 predicted proteins | sample MGYA00520615_ERZ1034365 | MGnify/ENA primary metagenome ERZ1034365 (study PRJEB33736, sample SAMEA104284505) | Azolla filiculoides | biome: Urban; feature: Water surface; material: Ditch water | place: Netherlands | collected 2015-10-28 | depth 0-0.1 m ... | reverse complement strand
TCAAACGATGATCCAGAACCTTATTGAAGAGGCAGATCGGAGTGGACGAGCGTTAGTTCTCGATGCACGACTGCACACCTTCAGCATTGTTGCTATGGGTACCCACGTTGCAAGTTGGTACAAAGGCTCTGGAAACCTATCTTTGGACCGAATTATCAACATCTATTCGAAGATTGCGCTCCGTGGACTTGGTGTCGCTGATGCGGATGCGCTGGTCGATAAAAAGATTCCTGCTTAATACGCCACACTCTTGAGTACCCAAAGGGTTGCTCATTTGCTTTCAACCCGTTATCGTATAAATCACGAACAAGCGTTCGCTTGTTTGTTCAACCGGGAGAGCAAAGATGCACACCATTGGAGACTGGACTCGACTCAACTACAGACGTAATCCTTCAAAGGAAGCGTTTGTAAGTTTTGACGGACGAGTCAGCTTTGGGGAGGTAGCCGAGCGAGCTTGGCAACTCTCCCGCGGACTGCGTGAAGCTGGCGTCAAGCCAGGCGAGGTTGTTGGCGTATTGGCCGGTAACTCAACCTTCAACGCCGAGCTCTTTATCGGTATTGCGAACTCTGGATCTATCTACGGCGCATACAACTGGCGTTGGGCAGCTGAAGAGCTTGCTGGGGGTATTAAAGAATCAAATCCTTCGCTCATCATCGCCGAAGACCGCTTCACAGATTTAGTTACGCAGGCAATTGAGATTCTGAATAACGATGCTGAATATTCCGGCACCATCCCTCGCGTAGTTTTTGAGGGCGAAGTCGAGAAACTTCGAATTGGTACTGGAGTATTCACTGCTGAAATCACTTCCGAAGATCCGCTTTGTTTGATCTATACCGGTGGCAGCACTGGAATTCCAAAAGCAGTCGTACTTTCGCACCGTTCAGCTACTTCAAATGCTTTGAACGAAATCATTTCGTGCGATTTAGGTAATAACCCAGAAGACCGTGGATTGATTCTCACTCCAATGTTCCATTCGGCTGCACTTCTGTGTTGGCTTACTACCCATTTCGTCGCGGGGTCCACAAGCATCATTGCTCAGCAGTTTGATGAAGAGACAATGATTCGACTCGTAGAGAGCGAACAAGTCACCAACACTTTCATGATTCCCAACATGATGCGTCGCGTGATGCAGGCGGGCGTTTTCGATCAGCCTGCATTTCAAACTCACTTCCGAGCACTCCACACCGGTGCAGGTTTGTTGAGAATGCCCGATAAGGAACGCTTCCGCGAAATTCTTCCCAACGCTGATCTCTTCTTCCGATACGGACTTACAGAAGCTGGTCCGCAGGTAACCAGACTTCACACCCGGGACATGCTTGACCCCGCAGTTGATGGATCCATCGGACAGGAGTACTTCACTGTTGAAGCTGAAGTAATGATTCCCGGCACTACTGAAATAGCAGCTCCTGGAGAACTGGGAGAAATTTACGTCAAGGGACCTTCTCTCATGACGGGGTACCTCAACCGACCTGAGGCAACTGCAGAAGCATTTATCGACGGTTGGTTACGAACTGGTGACCTTGCAACGCGTGACGACCGAGGGTTCTTCTTCTTCAAAGACCGCCTTAAAGAAATGATTAAATCTGGCGGCGAGAACGTGTATTCCGTCGAGGTAGAGCAGGTGCTTTACACACACCCTGCTGTGTTGGAAGCAGTTGTACTCGGAGTTCCGAACCTGGAATGGGATGAAGAAGTCCGAGGCGTTATTGTCCTTCGCGACAACATGACTGCAACAAGTGACGAATTGCGTGCACATGTTCGCAAGTCACTTGCTGGATACAAAGTTCCCAAGAAGCTCGAATTTGTCACAGCTGACTTTCTGCCAAGAAGTGCTGCAGGAAAACTCGAAAAACTCACACTCAAGTCAAAGCTTGGCTGGCTCGGGTAGCCAGATCATCGAACACAAGAAAAGTAGACAGGCTCAGAATGTTTAAGAAGATCCTTATCGCCAACCGTGGTGAAATTGCTGTTCGCATCATGCGAAGCGCGAAAGAACTCGGCATCACTAGTGTCGCTGTTTACTCTGACGCAGATGCTCAAGCACTTCATGTTCGAAGCGCAGATGAGACTGTCGCGCTAGGGGATGGTCCCGCGAAGGATAACTACCTTAATATCGAGAAAATAATTCAGGCCGCTAAAGAATCAGGTGCTGAAGCTATTCACCCGGGATATGGCTTCCTTTCCGAAAATGCAGAGTTTGCTGCAGCTGTCACAGCCGCAGGTATGAAATTTATTGGGCCTTCTGAACACGCAATTCGCACTATGGGGGAAAAGGTGGCAGCTCGTGCTGTTGCTGTAGAAGCTAATGTTCCCCTCGCACCTGGAACCAATCACGCTGTTTCTGGGGAGGCAGAGCTTCTAGAATTCGGTGAAAAGAATGGCTACCCCATTCTCATCAAGGCTTCAAATGGTGGTGGCGGTCGCGGAATGCGTCAGGCAAAGAGCGCTGACGAAGTAGCTGAGGCTTTTGCCTCTGCTGTACGCGAGGCAACTGCGGCCTTTGGAAGCGGAGATGTATTCGTCGAGCGATACCTCACTAACGCTCGCCACGTTGAAGTCCAGGTATTCGCAGACTCGCACGGAAACGCTGTGTTCTATGGTGATCGTGACTGCTCGGTGCAACGTCGCCACCAGAAACTTTTGGAAGAGGCACCCGCACCCTTCCTGAGCGAAGAGCTTAGAGAGCAAATGGGCGAGGCTGCCGTTCGTCTTGCACGTGAAGTTGCATACGAGGGTGCTGGAACTGTTGAGTTCCTCGTCGAGGACAACAAGTTCTACTTCCTCGAAATGAACACACGAATTCAAGTAGAGCACCCCGTCACAGAAATGGTTACCGGAGTTGATCTGGTTTCAGAGCAAATCCGAGTCGCAGCAGGTCTTCCTCTCAATCTTCCGACTTCGCTCACATCCGTCAATGGTGCTGCCGTTGAAGCGCGTATTAATGCAGAAGACGTCGCAGGCGGAAACTTCTTCCCCTCGCCGGGCCTGATTGAGAGCATCAGCGTCCCCGAGGGGAGCTCCATTCGTTGGGATTCTGGTTACCTCAGTGGTGACGAAGTTTCTCCAAACTATGACAGTCTTGTGGGCAAGTTAATCGTTCATGGGGCAAACCGTGCAGAGGCAATCAAGGGCCTTTATGACGCACTCGCCGCACTCAAGATTGAGGGAATTTCAACCACAATCCCCGCGGCTATGGCGGTACTCGACCACTCTGATTTCCAGTCCGGAGCCTTCTCGACGCTGTGGCTTGAAAGAAGTGTGACGCTTCCTGAGTCGGGTGAAGAATACGAAGGTGCACTCACCCGTCAAGAAGTAGAGGTAGGTGGCCGATTCTTCGTAATTCCTTTCATCGATGAGAACTTCGTTGGAGTTGCTTCGGCAGGAGCACAACCTGCCGCATCAGACTCTGCTGGTTCAGGACGAGGAAAGTCTCGCCGTTCCGGAGGGAAAGCAGCTGGAGCTCAAAGCGATGGCAAGGTGAAAGCACCGATGCAGGGAACGATCGTGAAAATGAACGTTGCTGTTGGAGACGCCGTTACTGAAGGAACCGTTCTCTTTGTTCTTGAGGCGATGAAGATGGAGAACCCGATTAAGGCTCCGTTTGATGGAACCGTCAAGGAAATCAATGTCGAACTCGGCTCCGCGATTGCCGCGAAGACTGTCCTTGCTGAGATTGAGGCTTAGGAGCTGTAATGAAGGCTGTTAGATCTGTACTCTTTGTTCCTGGACACAAGGCTGATTGGATTCTCAAAGCTTTAGCGTCGCAGGCAGATGCCATCATTATCGACCTCGAGGATTCGGTCCCTGAGGCTTCAAAGGCAGACGCACGGATCAACGCTAGGGAAGCAATTCAGGCAAACAACACTGATAAGACAGTGTTAGTTCGCCCAAATGCGCTTGATACTCAGCACTTTGGGAAAGATATTGAATCGGTCGCGGTTTCAGGATTAACTGCTTTACTTCTCCCAAAGCTTTTCTCGCGCGATGACATGATCCGATTCGATGCCTTGGTTACAGCAGCTGAAATCTTAAATGGCGTTGAACGAGGATCAATCGAACTTGTCCCCACTCTAGAAACAGCCGCATCAGTAAATAAGGTAGACGAACTTCTCGATGCCCCCCGTGTGGGGGGAGTTATGGCTGCTGCAGCCAAAGATGCTGACATTTCCCGTGAGGTTGGTTTCAGTTGGACTGAAGAGGGTTTTGAAACCTTGTATCTCCGAAGCAAGGTTGTTGTTGCTGCGCGCAGCGCAGGAATTCGATGCATCTTGCTAGGCCTCTGGCAGGACGTACACAATCTCGATGGAATGCGTCGCTTTGCACACGCAAATTCTGGCCTTGGGTACAGCGGACAGGTTCTCATCCATCCTTCGCACGCTGAGATTGCGAACGAAGAGTATGGTCTTTCCGAAAAGCAAGCAGATTACTATCGCCGCCTCATCGCTGCATTTGAAGCTGGTGTAGCTGTCGGTAATGGTGCCGTCTCATTTGAGGGCGACCACATTGATTTAGCTCATGCAAATAACGCGCGTGATCTTCTCATCCAGTCCGGGCAATCCCTGGAATCTAACTAAACCTAGAAAGAAAACAATCATGTCCGGAATGTATTTTGAAGATTTCGTAGTTGGAGAAGAAATTCACCACGCAGTCACACGCACTGTGACGGAAACCGACAACCTCATGTTCACTACTTTGACCATGAATGTTCAGCCACTTCACCTTGATGAAGAATTTGCCTCCAAGAGCATGTACGGTCAGCGCATTGTGAACAGTATCTTTACTCTTGGACTTGCAACCGGTATCCCTGTTCAGGAAACCACGCTGGGAACCACGCTGGGTAACCTTGGTTTTAGAGACATTGAATTCCCCAAGCCTGTATTCATAGGCGACACGCTTCGTGTCTCGACTATTGCACTAGATAAGCGACTTTCTTCCTCACGCCCCAACACAGGCATTGTTGGAATCGAACACCGCACTTACAACCAGCGTGATGAGCTAGTTTGTGTTGTACGCCGCAGTGCTCTCATGATGTGTAAGGACTATGTCTCAAAGTAATCAACAAGCTGCCCCTAGGACTGTTCTAGTCACGGGTGCAGCCGGCGGTATGGCTGCCGGTATCAATCAAAAACTGATTGAGCAAGGGCACACAGTAATTTGTGCTGATTTGATTTTTGAGAAAGTCCAAGCCGAAGCAGTAAGGCTTAAATCACTCGAGGGAAATGCTTTCCCACTCGAGCTTGATGTCAGCAAAGTTGACTCGATACGATCTGCCCTGCAGCAGTTGAAAGACCAGTCACTGAACGTTGATGTGATTGTCAATGCTGCCGGGATACTCGATCGAAAATCTATGGCTGATCACGATGACGAATCTTTTCAGAACGTCATGCTTGTCAATCTCGTGGGCCCCTTTAACCTCATTCGTCTATTGAGTCCTGGAATGGTTTCACGAGGATGGGGCCGAATAATCAACATCTCTTCCATCGCAGCTAGGAACGGCTACCCGTTCCCAAGTTATGCCGCTTCAAAAGCAGGACTTTCGAACCTTACTCGCTCGTTAATCAATGATTTCTGGGGTACGGGGGTGACAGTTCACAACATTTGCCCGGGGCTAGTCAATACTCCTATGGCCGATCCTCGCTTGATTGAGAACGCTGAAAAACGAATTCCTACTGGAGCAGCAGTTCAACCTGAAGAAATTGGCCAAGCGGTGGTTTTCCTCATGCAAGATGCAGCTGCAAGCCTCAATGGAAGTGATTTTGTGATGGATGGTGGCGTCACGAGTTATTTCCAGCTTTTCGAGCGCTGAAGCCAACTTTCTGCAATTTTGTCGCACTTTTGTATTGACATGCGTGTTTACTAATGAATAACATTTAGATAACAAACAAGCGTTAGTTATTTTATTTGGGAATTAATCCCTATGATAAAAATACAAGCGGTTGTTCGTTTGTTTCGGAGATAGAATCAGAATCGTCGGTGATTCGAATCGGGTGACTACTTCGAAGATCAACAAAAACAAAGGAGTTATTGTTCATGGCTAAGAATCGACTAATGCTGGCCGCAGCTGCTGTTGCTGCTTCCAGCGCGTTGCTTCTGAGTGGTTGTGCATCAACTGATGCAACAAGCACCGGAACTGCAACCGAAGAAGCCGGTAGCGCTGTCTACAACACCGGAAACATCAAGGACTTTTGTCCAGACACCCCAACCAAGGTTGGCTACGCAAAAGGTAGCAACAACACTTGGACCAAGACCGTTCTGGCAGAGCTGACAAAGGCTGCTGAACAGTGCTCAAACATCACTGAGGTTATCTTCACCGATGCAAAGGGCGATCAGCAAAAGGCAATTTCTGATGTTGACAGCCTCGTTGCTCAGGGCGTTCAGGTACTTATCGTTCAGCCCGAATTTGGCGCTGCACAGCTTCCTTCCATCCAGGCTGCAACTGACGCAGGCGTGAAGGTTGTTTCCTTCATCTCTGACCCAGGTGGGACCCCTGGAACTGACTACGTAACCTTCGTGAACCACGATGTTAAGTACATTGGTGAGCAGCAGGCTGCTTTCTTCAACAAGGCTCTCAACGGCAAGGGAAAGATCGTATTCCTTGGTGGTACACCTGGTGCAGCATCTAGCGTTACCTTCTTCAACGCTTTCAAAGAAGCACTCAAGGCATACCCCGGCCTGAGCCTCGTTGAAGACAACTTCGTTGTAACCAACTGGGATCCAGGTGAGAAGAAGAAGGTTATGACCGCTCTTCTCGCTAAGTACGGACGTATCGACGGTGTCGTTTCTGACTACACCACCACCGACACTGGTGTTATCGATGCTTACACCGAAGCTGGCGTTGCCCTTCCTGCACTAGCTGGTCAGGCATCTGCAAACGTAAACGGCTGCCAGTGGGAGAAGTCGAACTTCGCGTTCTTCACTCTCGATGGAACCACCACCACTGTTGAGATTGCTCTCCGCAAGGCACTTGCTGCATACGTCGGCAAGGACAACCCAGAGCCTTCTCGTCCACAGTTGCCTATCTTCATTGACACCACTTCGGGTAAGAACCCTAAGTGCAGCACCGTTCTTCCTCCAGACGCTGACCTCTCGTCAAGTCTGACCGAGGCTGAACTCAAGAAGATGCTCGGCTAATTCAGTAACAACTAAGAAATAACGAGGTATTACCAATGGCGGTAGAAGCTCTCCACGTAAACGACGTGTCAAAGAGTTATCCAGGTGTTCGGGCTCTCAGAAATGTGAGCTTGAACGTACTGGCTGGCGAAATCCACGGAGTTGTCGGAGAAAACGGAGCTGGAAAGTCCACCCTGATGGGTGTAATTTCTGGAACTGTTACTCCAGAGACAGGAGAAGTCCGAGTCTTCGGAGAGCTTCTACCGTCAGGTAATGCCTCGGCATCGCGTGACTTTGGAATCACCATCGTCCGTCAAGAACCAGCGCTTCTTCCAGACCTCACAATCGCCGAGAACATGTATCTCGGAATGCCCAAAGAAAAGCGCCCAAAGACTACCGAGCTCAACTCCTGGGCAACCAAGCAGCTCGCTGTTTGGGGAACAGACCTCAATCTCTCGCCTTCATTGCGAGTTGAGGATCTTCCACCAGAACACAGATTTATCGTTGAAATTGCTCGCGCACTCGCAGCGCAACCCAAGGTACTTATCCTTGATGAGCCAACTGAGCATCTCTCTGCCGAGGACGTAAATATCCTCTTCGGGCACATTCGCCGTCTTGCAAAAGAGGGCGTTGCGATTATTTACATTTCGCACCGTGTAGCTGAAGTTCGAGACATCGCTGAACGAGTGAGTGTTCTTCGCAACGGTGCTTCACGTGGTACCGAACTAGTGTCGAAACTTTCAGAGTCCGACATTGTCAACTTGATTGTGGGACGTGAACTTTCATCTACGTACCCTGCAAAGTATTCAGGCGACAAGAATGCAATACCCAACTTTGTCGTTAGTGGATTACACGGGGATAAGTTCAAAGATGTTTCGCTCGAGGTTCGTCCTGGTGAAGTAGTTGGCCTGGCTGGAATTGACGGTAACGGTCAACGCGAATTCCTTCGTGCTCTGGCCGGTCTTAACAAGTTCGCTGGAGTTGTAGAAATCAGCGGACAAGAAGTGAAGTATCGCTCCGCTGCTCAAGCTACAAAGCAAGGAATTGCTTACGTTGCAGCAGACCGTCACCGAGAGGGTGTTGTCTCAGGCCTAAGTGTCAAGGACAACATTGCGCTTCGTTCGCTCAAAAAATTCACATCGATGGGCCTCGTCTCCAACAAAAAAGAGAACTCCTCAGTTAGCTCATTGGTTAATGAGTTCAATGTAAAGACTCCAACAATTGCCGCATCTATTGCGACACTGTCGGGCGGTAACCAGCAAAAGGCAGTACTCGCAGGAGCTTTTGGATCGGGTCCATCTGTACTTCTTCTTGACGAACCTACTCAGGGAGTAGACGTTGGTGCGCGAAGCGAGATTTATACGCTCATACGTCAGCGAGCTGAAGAAACCGGCATGGCTGTAATCGTACTTTCGACAGATGCCAAGGAACTTGCAGGAATTGCGGACCGAGTCCTTGTCTTTTCCCGCGGAAAAGTTGTAAGTCAACTTGAGGGAAAGAAAGTCACTGAAGAAGAAATCATCGGTGAAGCCTTACGCTCGACAGCAGTCCGTGAAACTCAAGTAGTAACGCGATCTAAGCTTGTTCGCTGGCTGGGCGGTGACGCCGCACCTCTGGCAATTGTGGGGCTTGCGATTATTGCCCTTTCACTCATTACCCAAGTGGCAAACGGCTTCTTCTTGTCTCCGATGAGCATCCAAAGCATGCTTACCTTGCTTGTGCCACTTGGTTTGGTAGCTATGGCGCAGGCGATGGTGCTTCTTGTGGGAGGAATTGATCTTTCAGTCGGCCCACTAATGGGTTTGATAGTTGTCCTGGAGTCCTACCTCCTGATAGACGGCTCATCGATTGCGATGCAGGGATTCGGTTGGAGTCTTTTCGTAATCGTCCCAATAGTCGTCGGTTCAATCAACTGGGCTCTAGTTGACTTAGCAAAGATCAACCCAATGATTGCCACCCTAGTAACTTTCACAGGAGTTCAGGCAATCTCACTGATTCTTCGCCCAACACCGGGCGGTGTAATTGCACGTTCAATTACAAAGTCGATTACGACCAAGATTGGTCCAGTTCCAATCCTGTTCATAGTTGTCGTAATTCTTGCCCTCCTATTAACCTGGGCACTTCTTAAGACCCGCCAAGGAATTGTTCTACGAGCAACTGGGTCGGATGAAAATGTTGCAGCTCTCAACGCAATTAATCCAAAGAAAGTTCGCTATTTTGCCTACGTCGGCGCGAGCCTTCTGGCTGGTGTTGCTGCAGTAACTTTGATGGCTCAAATTGGATCCGGTAATGCCTCAGGTGGTACTAGTTACACCCTCGCAAGTATTAGCGCGGCAGTCATCGGTGGCGTCAGCCTTGCCGGTGCACGCGGTACATTCTTTGGCGCGATCATGGGTGGCGCACTTCTCCAAGTGGCCAACAGCGTAACAACATTCCTCGGGCTCTCTACTGAGTGGCAGTCGTTCCTTATGGGCGGTTTGACCTTGTTTGCCGTAGCTGCTTACTCATTGTTCCGTTCACTCAAGAAGGCGGGTCACTAATGTCTCAACAGAACACTCTCCGCAAGGGCTTCACTAGGCCTGCCTTTACTTCCATCGCGATTACGACAGTGATTTTGTTCGCAATTTGTGCAGTATTCGTGCCGAGTTCATTGGATCCCATATCTGTAGTCGGCATGATGCCGTTCGCCGCGGTCCTGGCAATTGCATCAATCGGTCAGACCTTGGTTATTCAGCAGAGAGGTATTGACCTCTCCGCTGCAGGTGTAATTAGCATCTCTGCAATGGGTTTTGGTGTGATGTACTCACGCTGGGGCATCGATCCGTTTACGGCTGTGTTGCTTTGTTTCGGAATTTCTGCAGTGGTGGGTCTTGCCAATGGCTTATTGGTTGCGCTTGTAGGAATTAGTCCGCTTGTAGCAACTCTTGCAATGAACACAATCCTCTTTGGATTTGTTCAGTTGATTACAGGTGGGGCCCCTGCCCAAGCACCAGAAGTATTTAGCCAGTTCGCGCAATCAGACATCTTTGGAATTTCCACACTCGTATGGATTGCAATCGTGACTGTACTTGTCATGGCACTGCTCACCTCGAAGACGGTATCTGGACGTCAGTTCATTGCGGCAGGCGCAAACCCTGCTGCAGCGCGGGTAAATGGAGTACGTACGAACTCCAGCGTAATTCTGGCTTATGTCACTGCTGCCTTGACCTACTCTTTTGCCGGGATGCTGCTTGCTAGCTACCTCCAAAACGTCGGCGTCCAGGTTGGTAATGGCTACATGCTCGCGGTTATTGCCACCGTCATTGTTGGTGGTACACCATTGGCTGGAGGCAAGGGAACCATCATAGGTTCAGCAATCGCAGCGCTCTTTATGTCTCAACTTGTTCAGATGGTTCTCACGATGGGAGCACCAACATCTGTCCAGATGCTCGTACAGGCTTTGACGATTGCTGTCGCGGCAACTCTTCAAGGTGTCTCGGGTAACTTCAAGTTCAAAGAGAAGAAAAAACCACTTCACCCCTCTCAAATCGTGACCACGGATACCGAATCAGTCGGCGTCCACCACATGCCCTAACTAGAAAAAGGAGACAACAATGAAAGCTTTAGTTCTCACAGAACTGGGTAAGGACCTGGAGATCCTCGATGTAGAGGAGCCCACAATTACCCCTGATGGCGCAATTATTCGCGTCAAGGCAAACGGCATTTGCCGAAGCGACTGGCACCTGTGGCAGGGTGACTGGGCATGGCTCGGTCTCGAACTCCCGCTTCCTCACGTCATGGGACACGAATTCTCAGGTGTTGTTGAAGCTGTTGGTTCAAACGTCACCCGTTACAAGGTTGGCGACCGGGTAATCGTCCCACACGCACACGGTTGTGGCGTTTGTGAATACTGTCTCAACGGTTACACCAATGTCTGCCAGAACGTCTCCTTTGCAGGAACCAACTACTGGGGCGGATACGGAGAACTTGTACTCGTTCCAGAAGCAGACCGTAACCTCGTAGCACTTCCTGAATCAGTTTCATTTGAAGCTGCTGCAGGCTTGAGTTGCCGCTTTATGACTGCTTGGCACGGCATTGTCGACCAGGTAGCAGTTCGCCCTGGAGAATGGGTTTTCGTCAACGGTTGCGGTGGATTGGGCCTTTCCGCAATTCACATTGCTCGCGCACTTGGCGCATCTGTAATTGCTGCTGACATCAACCCTGCGGCACTTGCGCTTGCTAAGGAGCAAGGTGCAATGCACGTCATCAACTCAAAGGAAGAGGACGTAGTCGCTAAGGTTCACGAACTCACTGGCGGCGGCGCCCATGTTGCCGTTGATGCCCTCGGTATCAAGATCACTTGCCAGGCAGCAATTGGCAGTCTCCGTAAGCGTGGACGTTTATTGCAGGCGGGCCTCACCTCTGCTGCGGAAGAGGGCTACATTCCCATCCCAATCGACGCATTGGTTCTTCAGGAGCTCTCGATCGTGGGTGTTGCAAACATGCCTATCGCTCGCTTCCCTGACATGATGCGCATGGTCGAAAACGGTGTTATTGACCCCCAGGCCATGGTAACTAAAACCGTAAACCTCAAGGAAGCTGCAGACATCATGCAGAACATGGGTAGCTTCGCTAACCCAGGTGTCAGCGTCCTCACCGACTGGAACTAATAAAGGGAAACCACAATGAAGAAATATGAAAACCTCTACATCAACGGTGAATGGGTTCCTGCTCACGGTGAAAAGAAAATTGAAGTTGTTAACCCTGCGAACGAAGAAGCATTCGCAGTCGTTACCAGCGCAAGCTCTGAAGATGTCGAACGAGCAGTTGCGGCAGCCAAAGAGGCATTCAAGACATTCAGTCAAACTACTTTGGCAGAGCGTATTGAACTCCTCGAGAGGATCCTAAAGATCTACGAGCGTCGTCGTCAGGAGTTCTCAGATGCTCTCACCGAAGAGTTGGGTGCTCCAAAAACCCTTTCTGAAGGTGCGCAGACTTGGCTTGGAATCGGTCACATTCAGGCGACCATTGATGCTCTTAAGTCGATGACTCTCGAGGAGAAGAAGGGTAACTCCACCATCGTGCGTGAGCCCGCTGGTGTTGCTGCGCTGATCACCCCATGGAACTGGCCTATCAACCAGGTCTTCACCAAGACCGCTTCAGCTCTCGCTGCAGGTTGCACGATGATCCTCAAGCCAAGCCAGGTCACACCAATTGACTCATTCCTCTTCACTGAAATTCTTGATGAGGCTGGAGTCCCCGCAGGTGTGTTCAACCTGGTTACGGGAGACGGTGTAGTTATTGGTCGACAGCTTTCCTTGCACCCAGATGTAGATGTGGTTTCCTTCACCGGTTCGACACGCGCGGGACGCGAAATTTCTCGTGACGCTGCTGAGACAATCAAGGTTGTTCACCTCGAACTCGGTGGAAAGTCTCCGAACATCATCCTTGACGATGCCGATCTTGAGAAGGCTGTTTCGACTGGTGTAACCATTTGTTACAGCAACGCTGGTCAATCCTGCAGTGTTGCAACTCGTATGCTTGTGCCACGCTCCAAGCTGGCCGAAGTTAATGAAATCGCTAAGCGAACCGCAGAGGCGTTTGTTGTTGGTGACCCCACCAAGGATGAAACCACAATGGGTCCATTGGTAAACGCTCGTCAGTTCAAGTCTGTACAGGGATACATTCAGACTGGAATTGAAGAAGGCGGTGAGCTGCTCACTGGTGGTGTTGGTCGACCAGAAGGTCTCGCCAAGGGCTTCTACACAAAGCCAACCATTTTCACCAATGTTGACCCCAAGTCGACAATTGCCCAGGAAGAAATCTTTGGCCCAGTTCTCGTCATCATTCCTTTTGACAGCGAAGAAGAAGCAATCGAAATTGCTAACGATTCCATTTATGGACTTGCAGCGGTAGTTCAGTCAGCAGACAAGGACCGCGCAATTAAGGTTGCCTCCAAAATCCGTTCGGGACACGTCTACATCAACCACTACACGGACGATTACGTCAGCGTTCCATTCGGAGGTTGGAAGCAGTCTGGTACCGGATACGAACACGATGAGTGGGGTATCCGAGGCTTCCAGCTAGTCAAGGCAGTACTGGGAACTGCTGTCTAGACCTGAAATCGCCGATGGCGATGGCCCCGTGTAAAAGCGGGGCCATCGCCATTTGAAAGCTAATTGGAGAATTAAATGAACAGGCTTAGTGGAAAAATAGCGCTCATTTCTGGTGCAGCCAAAGGTATGGGTGCGAGCCACGCGAGAGCAATCGTTGCAGAGGGCGGATCTGTCGTTATTGGCGACGTCGATGAACAAAATGCTCTTGCCCTAGTTGAAGAGCTCGGCGAGAGGGCAGCTTTTGCGCGACTTGATGTTCAAGTAAATGAAGACTGGGAAAACGCGGTCCAAACTGCACTAGATGCTTTTGGCGGTTTGAACGTATTAGTAAACAACGCTGGAATCTTGCGATCAGCAGACATCGTAGACATGCCTGATGCTGATTGGGATTTGGTAATGGGGATCAATCTCACTGGAGTGATGAGGGGAATGCGTGCTGCAATTCCCGCGCTCGTTAAGTCAGGCAATTCTTCGATCATCAATATTTCGTCTACGGCAGGGCTTAAGGCGTTCCCAGGCACGGCTGCTTACAACACTGCTAAATGGGGCATTCGTGGCCTTACGAAGACAGCAGCACTTGAGCTTGCGCACCAAGGGGTTCGAGTAAATTCCATTCACCCTGGAAACGTCAAGACGCCAATGATTGATGGCCTCTACATGGACTTCAAGCACGTTGCTCAGGGGCGTGCGGGAGAGCCAAGCGAGATCAGCAACCTCATCGTTTATCTAGCCAGCGACGAAAGCTCATTCTCAACTGGTAGCGAATTTGTTGCAGATGGTGGAGAGACAGCAGGGCTGCCTAATCTGGCAGACCTGTAGTGACAAAAACAAATCTGCCCCCGGCTAAATATTAGACCGGGGGCAGATTTGTCCAAGAGAGGTCTTTATTTGCGCTTCATGAGGAAGCTGCTGGAGAAGGTCATCACGGTCTCTTCACGTTGATTGAGAACACGGTAATCAAACTTCCAAATTCCATTAGTGGGCTTTGAAGTCTCACGAGTTTCGACAAGTTCTGCGGTCGCACGAATTGTGTCTCCGATGAGTACCGGTGCAGTTGCTCGAACCGCATCAAGTCCCAACCAGGCAGCCACATTGGTGAAATAGCCAGTTTGAGTCATCAAACCCAGTGCGCACGACAATGAAAGCGGGCCATGGCCAATCCGCTGACCAAAGGGAGTTTGCGAGGCATAAACCTCGTCTAAGTGGAGAGAGACGATGTCGCCAGTCAGTCCAGCCCAGGTAACGAGGTGGGCTTCAGAGATAGTTAGTCCTGGGCTCAAAATTAGGTCGCCGAGTTCAAGATCTTCCCAGAAGTAGTTGGGCTGAGTCTTTACTGATGAAAGCGTTGTGTCCACGATGGCTCTTTTCCTCTGTATCCACATTGATGAGAGTTAGTTCTATGTGCAAAAAACAATTTCGTTGCAACTAAACTAATACTAGCGTACGCTCGTTCGTATAAAGCAATAGTTTTCTTGGAGGAAGTTATGTCGGCAAAAGACATCAAAGTGGATGAATCCGCGGCCGTAGATGCAGAAGTAGCGGACAAGACAGTCCACGATGTTCTCGCCGAGTACCTTGTAGAGGCTCGACTTGGTGGTTCAGAGAAGAACCGAACCAAAATCAAAGAGTCAGGCAAGATGCTTGTTCGTGAGCGCCTCACTCACCTTTTCGACGACGAAGAGTACGTAGAAGACGGCCTCCTTGCTCGGTTCACTGAGGGTCTTCCTGGTGACGCGGTTGTTTGTGCTTATGGAAAAGTAGATGGCCGCCAGGTTTGTGTCATTGCAAATGACTACAGCGTTAAGGCTGGTACTTGGGGTAAGCGCACATTCGAAAAGATCACTTTTGCACAGGAAACCGCAACAGCTGCCGGTATCCCCATCATCTACTTGTTCGATTCAGCAGGTGCTCGTATTGATGAGCAGCTAGATAGCTTTGCTGGTCGTCACGCCTGGGGCAACATCTTCTATAACCAGGTACAAATTTCTGGTCGTGTACCTCAGGTTTGCGCATTGTTCGGACCCTCGCCTGCTGGTTCGGCATACGTTCCGGCGTTGTGTGATCTCACAGTCATGGTTCGAGGCCACGCAACTGCATACCTTGGATCTCCCCGTCTTGCTGAAATGGTTACCGGCGAAAAAGTTACTTTGGAAGAAATGGGTGGAGCAGAAATGCACTGCACCGTTTCTGGCTTGGGTGATGTTCTCGTTGAAAATGACATCGAAGCGCTTGACGCAATTCGCGTCTGGTTGTCCTTCTTGCCTGCGAACTGGGAGCTGCCCGCACCAATGGCAGAAGCAAGCGAGCCACGTGAAGGACGAAAGCTAAGCGATATTGTTCCTCTTCGCGAAGCTGAAGTTTTTGACATGGAAGAGTTCATCGAATCCTTGGTTGATGAGGGCTCTTACTTCCCTTACAAAGAATTATTTGCTCCTGAAATGATCACTGCTTTTGCGAGGATCAATGGCCAGCCTGTGGGATTGGTCGCTAACCAACCCATGCACATGGGTGGTGCAATTTTCCCGAACTCTTCGGACAAGGCAGCACGATTCATCTGGATTTGTAACGCATATAACGTTCCAATCATCTTCCTTGTTGACATCGCTGGATACATGATTGGTTCCGAAGTAGAGCGCCAAGGAATCATTCGTCATGGTGCAAAGATGATTTTCGCAGTGTCTGAGTGCCGCGTACCTCGTATTACGGTCCTTGTTCGTAAGGCTTACGGTGGTGGCTACCTAGCCATGTCTGGTGCACCAATGAACCCAGATGCAATCATCGCCTTGCCGACTGCTCGACCTGCATTGATGGGCCCAGATGCTGCTGTAAACGGCGTCTACTACAACCAAATCCACGCGATTGAAGACCCAGCAGAGCGCAAGGCATTTGTTGCAGAAAAGCAGGCAGAGTACGCAGAAGGAATCGACGTTTTCAAGATTGCTGATGCGAACGCTGTTGAAGCTGTAGTACCTACAGATGAATTGCGTGATGACCTAACTAAGCGCCTTTATCTTTACAAAAAGCGTAAGGCAGTCCCCGTCGAACGCCGTCAAGCAGTAACTCCTGTCTAATTCAAATGTTCAAGATAATTTCAAACCTGACTGCTCTTCCAGAGCTCAGTCGGGAAGAATTTATTGAACACTGGCAGGAGGTTCATAAGCCGTTGATTTTGGCGTTGCCTGGGCTAATTGCCTACCGCCAAAGCCCTGCTATAGCCCACAAAAATAAGTGGCCTGCAAGTGGTTTAGCAGAGCTTTGGTTTGATTCCTTAGGGGATATCAAAACAGCTTTCGAAAGCTCTGCTGCGGACGCTATGAGAGAAGACGAAAAAGTACTTTTCTCGGATATCTCTTGGTACATCGTTGAAGAAGGGCCCATGCTCAAGCCTTGAACGCGAGTTCCTTGTGTGAGGATCCAGGCGTGATTACCTTTCATCACGGAAATACTTACCAAGGCTTCAGGAGTGCTAGCAACATCTAAATCGATTCCTCCATTTTGAGATAGATGTCACTTCTGGAAACAAGAAAACCCCCGACTAATGCCGGGGGTTTTCTTTATGTGAATTACTTGGTGCGAGTGGTGAGCTTCCATACGAGAGGAAGCAGTCCGCCTGCAGCAAGAGCCTTGATCAGGTCACCTGGAATGAAGGGGTAAAGACCGGCCTGGAGAGTTGCGGACAGGTCGTTGGGGTAACCAAGCTGACCGAGTGCAACAGAGAGCCAGGGGAGACCTACTGCGTAGATCACAGCGGTACCGGCAAGGAAAGCACCGATGGTGCCCAGAACCTTACGGTCCCACTGCTTCTGTGCGAGCCAGCCCACGAGAGCTGCTGCCAGGACGAAGCCGATCATGTAACCACCGGTGGGGCCAGCAAGCTTGGCCAGACCAGCGCCGCCTTCAGCAAAGACAGGAAGACCTGCAACACCGAGGCCTACATAAAGAAGCATGGAGAGTGCGCCACGGAGAGAACCGAGGGTTGCACCAACGAACAGCACTGCAAAGGTCTGTCCCGTAATGGGCACAGGCCACATCGGGATAACAAGCTGTGCTGCACCTGCAGTCAAAGCTGCACCAGCAGCAATCACAGCTAGATCTGCAGTCACGCTCTTTGCGACCCAACGGTCAACAAGTACTTCACGAGGTGAAGCTAAGGCAATAGAGGACAAGATGACTCCTGGTAGTTAAATGACGAACAAACGATTGTTAGTAATATGGTACGTCTTTTTGGAACTAATTGATACTTATTTATTCGGCTACTGCCTCAGCATCAGCGTTGTATCCGTCAATGTGCCCTGGGGAGACCTCACTTTAGAAATGGATTAAGGGTACCCCCCCGAAAAAATTCACTGTAAATCGTAACCACGCAAACATTTGAAGCGGATGTCAGTAGCGGGTAGTGGAGGTTCAATGGGTGCCGCTGGTATTTCAGTGCAAGTCGCCTTGAACAAAAACGAAGGTTTGTGGACACTTCGGCGAGCGCGACTTCGACTCACGTAGTTATGCGGATCTGCATTCTCAAAACTCGTGTAGGAAACGGTTGTTAATTTGGCACCGTTTTAATACAGTGAATTAATGAGCGCACATCGAATTGGCTATGGCCGAGTATCAACGACAGACCAGAATCCCACTTCACAAGAGGATGCACTCCGGCAGGCTGGGGTGGACAAGCTCTTTGTTGACACCTTCACTGGGACTAAGGCATCTAGGCCTGAGCTTGATCGGCTTCGGGACCAACTCAGGAGTGGTGATGTTCTTGTGATTACTCGGCTTGATCGTTTGGGCAGATCGGCAAAGGACTTACTCACCATCGTGAGTGAGCTTGAGACTTTGGGTGTTAAGCTTGAGGTCCTAGAACAGAACATTGATACTACGACGCCTGAAGGGAAGCTCTTCTTTACGATGGTTGCTGCTTTTGCTGAGTTTGAACGTGGAATCATGCGTGCTCGGACGATGGATGGTTTGGCGGCTGCACGCGCTCGCGGTCGGGTGGGGGGAAGAAAACCTAAGATGACCCCCAAACATATTGAGGAGGCTCGAAAGCTTTACAGGGAAGGGCGCAATGTTACAGACATTGCGACTTTGCTTTCAGTCAGCAGGCCGACTATCTACCGCGTACTTGGGTAGGCATTAAGTACCTCCTGTGAAAAAAGTACTGCGAAATTCGGCGCCGAGTGATATTCTGATATTACGACGAACCGATTTCGGGGCGTTGTATGCCTGAGGCTCCGCATTGCGGGGCCTTCAGTGCTTAAGGGGTCCAGCGTCGATGTTTCACGACAATCGGGTTTACTGTTTCCCACATTTGTAGCACTGCTGCTCTTGTTCTCTGGGCTGTTTCTGTGTGCGAGTCCAATCTCCTATACAGGTACGCGATTTGGTCTACGACCTGTATCCCAGGGTGCTCATGGGACTTGACGAAACTAAGAGAATCCAAATTATCAAGAGAGCTGGGTTTGTAACCGGATGTACTTGTGGATTTGTAGTATTCGAAATGCCTTTGGTGCACTTTTGCATCACCAATTTCATCGCAGAAAATAGTCACCTGCTCATTTCTTGAGTGAGCGAAAGTTTGAATGTCTTCGAGCAAGTGTCTGAGCGTAACAGTGTGTGGTGAGTCAGGATATTTATACCGAATGTGTAGCTGGGGGACATCAACACCCTCAATAAACACACGTGCTGGCAGGTACGAAATCAAGCTCTGTATTTTTTTGAATATTGCGATTCGTGCTCGAGGTTTATTCTCTAAAGCTTCCCAGCCGTCTCTTGAAGTCATCAGCGAGTGTGCGTGCAACTCAATGAGATTTCGAACTCCGAAACCCTTTGCATACTCAATTACCTCTGACTTCAAGTCATCTAAGTGGTGGAGGTTTTGTTCCCTTATGACAATGGCAGCTTGGTAGTAATGGGTGTCCGTATAGGACTCATCGATGAAGGCAAACAACATTGCTCAGTGCCCCGATCTCTCAAACCTTAGACGAATCTACAGCTCATTTCCCGGGGTATAAGTGCAATAGCTACTTTCTCTAAAAAGCATTGCTCCACTATTTGACTGACCAGCTGTTCAAGACGTTTTCTCACTGTTATCAGGTCTGGTTTGTCTTTGGTGTTCCGTTGAAGCCTTAGTAGGTCTAGCCGGTATTTGAATCAGTTCACACTGTTAGTAGATGAGTTAATTCCTTTAAATTCCTTGTTATCTACTACTAGGAAGAACGATTGGTTTCAGATAACTCGGGATTGTGACTTCACTGAATTGAGTGGGACTGAGAGCACCATATGGCTCTACTGCTATCCATAACCCGAATT
>ERZ1034365.618-NODE-618-length-19512-cov-2.578904_pt1 | contig 19512 bp, 10 predicted proteins | sample MGYA00520615_ERZ1034365 | MGnify/ENA primary metagenome ERZ1034365 (study PRJEB33736, sample SAMEA104284505) | Azolla filiculoides | biome: Urban; feature: Water surface; material: Ditch water | place: Netherlands | collected 2015-10-28 | depth 0-0.1 m ... | reverse complement strand
GATGCTGAAAAAGCATTCAGTGCGATGAAAACAACCATGATGCAAGACGAACGTGGATTGAATTTGTATAAACAATACGGGTTTATTCCTTATAATTTATTAGACGAATCCGTTACTATTACTTTAGAATATGCTTATGATGACTGGTGTGTGGCACAAATGGCAAAAGCGTTAGGAAAAAATGAAGATTATCAGTTTTTTCTAAACCGATCTAAAGCGTATCAACATTTATTTGATCCAAAAACGGGATTCATGAGAGGAAAATCAGCAGATGGAAAATCATGGAATGAACCTTTTGATGCAAAACATTCAAACCATAGAGAACATACCGATTATACCGAGGGAAATGCATGGCAACACAGCTGGTTTGTACCGCAAAATGTAGAAGATTTTATTTCGTTACACGGAAGTAATGAAGTTTTTGCAAAACGTTTAGAACAGTTATTTACAGAGAGTTCAGAGATTACAGGAAGTAATGTATCTGCTGATATTTCAGGATTGATAGGGCAATATGCACATGGTAATGAGCCAAGTCATCATATTGCTTATATGTTTAACCGTGCTGGAAAACCTTGGAGAACACAATATTGGGTACGTCATATTTTAGATACGCAATACAATACCACACCAAACGGATTAAGCGGAAACGAAGATTGCGGACAAATGTCGGCTTGGTATGTATTCAGTTCTATGGGATTGTACCCTATGAATCCTGCTTCGGGAGAATACGAAATTGGGAGTCCGATTTTCGAAAAAGCAACAATCAATCTCCAAGGCGGAAAAGCATTTGTAATTGAAGCCGAAAATGTTTCAAACAAAAACTTTTATATCCAGTCAGCAACGCTTAACGGCGTTCCATTTAACAAAACAGCCATTACACATCAACAAATAGTACAAGGTGGAATTTTACATTTTGTGATGGGTTCTGAACCTAATAAAAACTGGGGTTTAGCAAAATAACCAACCAACTAACCAAATTAATTAACTAATAAATAAATATATTAATGGATATTATTGACGTATCAATCATCGTAGCTTATATTCTACTATCGGTAGGAATAGGAATTTGGATTTCAAGAAAAGCATCAAAAGGATTAGACGACTATTTCCTTGGCGGAAAAACCATCAAATGGTATTTCTTAGGTCTAAGCAACGGATCAGGAATGTTTGATGTTTCAGGAACTTCCTGGATGATTGGAGTATTATTTTTATATGGTGTAAAAAGTTTCATGTTTATGTGGCTTTGGCCAATTTGGAATCAGATTTTTGTGATGATGTTTCTGGCCGTTTGGATAAGAAGATCGAAAGTTATGACAGGTTCTGAATGGATTTTAACTCGTTTTGGAAGTGACAGAGCCGGAAAAGCATCGCATATTATTGTTGCCATTTTTGCAATTATTTCTACCATTGGTTTTATTGCTTACTTTTTTGAAGGAATTGGGAAATTTGTAACCATCATTCTTCCTTGGGATTTAACGCTTCATTATGGAGATTTAATTGTATTGACTTCAGAACGTTCTTATGCTTTGATAATTATACTTTTAACTACGATTTATACCGTTAAAGGCGGAATGTTTTCTGTAGTGGCGACAGAAGTGGTTCAATACATCATTATGATTATTGCGGGTGTTTTAATTGCAGGTTACGCTTTTATAAATTATTCAGAAATGCAGATTAATTCGGTTATTACCGAGGAATGGAAAAATGTGTTCTTCGGATGGCAGTTTGAAACTCAATGGAGTGATAAATTTCAAACCTTCAATAGTTTAATAGATTCTGAAGGATACAAAATGTTTGGTGCTTTTATTGGAATGACTTTATTCAAAGGTTTCTTCGCCAGTGTTGCAGGACCAACGCCAAGTTACGATTTACAACGAATTCTTTCTACAAAATCGGTAAAAGAAGCGGCTTATATGAGTGGTTTTACCAACTTAATTTTATTCATTCCAAGGTATTTATTAATTACAGGAATCGTGGTAATCGCTTTAATGAATTTAGCACCAGAATTAAATGCCAATAGTAATTTAACGGGAGCAGACTTAGAATTATTAATGCCAAAAGTGGTCAATTTGTATATCCCAGTTGGAATTAAAGGAATTTTATTAGCTGGTTTATTAGCCGCTTTTATGTCTGGATTTTCGGCTTTTGTAAATGCAGGTCCAGCTTATATTGTAAATGATATTTATAAAAAATACTTCAAACCTGTTGCAACTAATGCACATTATATCAAGGTGAGCCAAATTTCTTCTTTCTTGGTTGTTGGTTTAGGTGTTTTCATGGGATTCTTTGCTGATTCCATTAATTCCTTAACCTTGTGGATTACCAGTGCATTGTACGGAGGTTATGTGGCTGCCAATTTCTTAAAATGGATTTGGTGGAGATTTAATGGTTGGGGTTATTTCTGGGGAATGTTTGCCGGATTAATTGTTGCTTCTTTCCAGTTTGTTTTAGGTCAAAATAAAGGGAACTTTACACATGGATCATTTTTATATGATTTATCAGAAGTACAGGCGATTTATTTATTTCCGGTAATATTTGGCTTCTCTATTTTAGGTTGTCTTTTAGGAACTTTCTTTAGTAAACCAACAGATATTGAAGTCTTGAAATCTTTTTACAGCAATGTAAGACCTTGGGGATGGTGGAAACCGGTTTATAAATTATTAAGAGAAGAGGATCAGACTTTCGAAAAAAATAATGATTTCTGGAAAGATATGATGAATTGTGTAATTGGAATTGTATGGCAATCCAGTATGATTTTGCTTCCAATATTCTTCATTATCAAAGATTATCCAAAGGCTGTTATAGCATTAATAGTATTTTTAGTGACAACAACAATCCTAAAGTTCACCTGGTTGGATAAAGTTCGAAAAATAGCAGACTAATAAAATTTTTAACACATAGAAACACATTTCTTTCATATAGTTGGTTATATTTATTAGATCTGTGAAACGCTTTTTTAGCTTTATAAAATCTATGTTTCTATGTGTTAAAAATAATTGTACACATAGAAGAAAAAACAAAAACAAAATAAAGTTTAATAATTAAGAAAGAGAACATGAGCGCAATTCCTTGGCAAGACAGACCCGAAAATAGTACTGAAGTAATTTGGAGATATTCTAATAATCCAATTATCGACAGATATGCTATTCCATCATCAAACAGTATTTTTAACAGTGCCGTTGTTCCTTTTGGAGATGGATTTGCAGGTGTTTTTAGATGTGATAACAAAGCCGTTCAAATGAATATTTTTGCCGGTTTTAGCAAAAACGGTATCGATTGGGACATTAATCATGAACCTATTGTTATGCAATCGGGTAATACTGAAATGATTGAATCTGCTTATAAATATGACCCTCGTGTTGTTTTTATTGAAGATCGTTATTGGATAACTTGGTGTAACGGTTATAATGGACCAACAATTGGTATTGGGTACACTTTTGATTTCAAAGAATTTTTCCAATGTGAAAATGCTTTTTTACCTTTCAACAGAAATGGCGTTTTGTTCCCACAAAAAATAAACGGAAAATATGCAATGTTAAGCCGACCAAGTGATAACGGACACACTCCTTTTGGCGATATTTGGATCAGTTATAGTCCAGATATGAAATATTGGGGAGAACACCGTTGTGTGATGAAACCAACTCCTTTTGAAGACAGTGCTTGGCAATGTACCAAAGTTGGGGCAGGACCAATCCCTATTCTTACAGATGAAGGTTGGTTGATGCTATACCACGGCGTTATCAATACTTGTAATGGTTTCCGTTATGCGATGGGAGCAGCTATTTTAGATGAAAATGCACCAGATCAAGTAAAATACAGAACACAACCGTATTTATTAGGGCCGGCAGAAATTTACGAGCAAGTAGGGGATGTAGGCAATGTTGTGTTTCCTTGTGCTGCTTTGCATGATATAGAAGAAGATAAATTGGCTGTATATTATGGCGCAGCAGATACCGTTGTGGCTATGGCATTTGGTAAATTAAGTGAAGTAATTCAGTTCACAAAAGATAATAGTTTATAAAAAAAGCATGCGTATAAAATTTAAATGGTTAATGGTCGCTTTAGGATTTCTGTCCATCATTGGTTATTCACAATCAAAAAACGGAATTGTGCCCAAAAGTTATGTGGCTTATAAAACGGCAGATAAAATGGTAATCGATGGAGACGAATCTGATGCTTCATGGGCTAAAGTAGATTGGTCTGCTCCTTTTATAGATATCGAAGGAAGCCAAAAACCAAAGTATGGTACGAACGTGAAAATGCTGTGGGATGAAACCAACTTTTATATTTTAGCAAAGCTTGAGGAACCACACGTTTGGGCAAACCTGAAGCAACGTGATACCATTATTTTTTATAACAACGATTTTGAGGTTTTTATTGATCCGGATGGCGATACTTTTAATTATTATGAATTAGAAATCAATGCTTTAAATACAGCTTGGGATTTATTTTTGTCAAAACCATATCGAGAAAATGATAATGTGGTTTTGAACGATTGGAACATTACAGGTTTAAAATCGGCAGTGAAAATAAACGGAACCCTTAATAATCCAAACGACACCGATGAAGGTTGGGTACTTGAAATGGCAATTCCTTGGGCAGCTTATAGAAAATCCTATAATGAAAATAATGTGCCGGCAGATAATTTTTGGAAAGTCAATTTCTCCAGAGTTAATTGGCAACATACGGTAACCAACGGAAACTACGAACGCAAGAAAGATACTGCTGGGAAATTTTTACCGGAGTACAATTGGGTTTGGTCGCCAATGGGAGTTATAAACATGCACGAACCTGAAAAATGGGGTTATGTTTATTTTTCTTCCAAAGCAGGAAAAGACAGTTTTACAATTCCACAGGAAGATAAACTAAAATGGGAATTGTTTACTTTGTACCGAGCTCAAAAAGAGTATTATCAAAAACACAAAGCATGGGCGACCTCTTTAGAAAGTCTTACTAAAGAACCCATTCGTGTTGAAAATAAAATTTTAAAACCGATACTGGAAAATCATAAAACAGGTTATACTATTTCGGTAAAAAGTCCTTTTTCAAATAAAACATTAATTATTAGACAAGATGGTAAAATTATATCAAACTAAATCAGCAATGAAGCTAACGAAACTATTTGGTGTTGTACTGGCACTAACGTTCATTTCTTGGGTAAGCAAAGAGGAAAGTAACAAGGAGCATCTAGCTGCTAAAACAGCAGTTACAAAAACGCCTTTCGAATTTGGGGTTTGGATTACTGCCGATGCCAAAAGATCAAATGAGGAATACACTCAAGAATTTCAAAAATACAAAAGTGCCGGAATTGATGAGGTTTTAATAAATACGGGAACAGATCCAAAACTTTTAAAAAGATTAGTTCCAATAGCCAAACAAAATGGGTTAAAAGTGCATGCTTGGATTATGGCTATGAACAGACCCGGCGATACGGTAGCGCTTCAACACCCAGATTGGTATGCAGTTAGTAAAGAAGGGAAATCTTGTTTTGACACACGTCCGTATGTTGATTACTATCAGTGGTTGTGTCCTACAAGAAAAGAATCCAGAAACCACATCTTAGGTTTGGTTGAAGAATTGGCAAAAGTTGATGGTATCGAAAGCGTACACTTAGACTACATTCGTTTTTCCGATATTTTCTTGCCAATAGGTTTACTTCCTAAATATAATTTGGTTCAAGAGGTAGAATTACCTCAATTTGATTTTTGTTATTGTGATGTTTGTATTAAAGAATTTGAAAAAATTCATCATAAAAATCCAAAAAACAGTCCCAATACTTCTATTGACATGGAATGGAAAAACTTTAGATTGAATGCTATAAAAGCAGTGGTTGATGATGCTTACAAAATTGTACACAAGTATAACAAAAACTTGACAGCAGCTGTTTTTCCTTACCCTGAAATGGCGGATCATATGGTGCGTCAACGTTGGGATAAATGGGATATTGATGAAGTGTACCCAATGATTTACCATGGTTTTTATAACGAAGAAGTGGACTGGGTTGGTTATGCTACAAAACAAGGTGTTACTGATTTAAAAGGAAAACAGACAAAGGTTAATACCGGCGTTTATTTACCGGCTTTTCAAACGGGAGAAGAATTGAAAGCAGCTATTTTATTGGCAAAAGAAAACGGGGCTAAAGGAGTTACTTTTTTTGATGGTCCCGCATTAACAGCAGATCAATTAAAAACAATTAAAGAAACCAAAGCAAGTTTAAAATAAATAATGAAGAAACAGTATCTGAAATATATACTATTTGTATTGCTTTTGTCTAATTGCGGACTACATAAAAGTTATGTTCAATTAACTAAATTAACTGATTATGTAAACCCATTCATTGGTACAGCTGGTCCCGGAAATACCTATCCCGGAGCAACTGTGCCTTTTGGGATGGTTCAATTAAGTCCTGATATTGGCATACCAGGTTGGGACAGAATTGCAGGATATTATTATAAAGATTCCATTATTTCCGGATTTTCCCACATGCACTTATCAGGTACTGGTGCGGGTGATTTATACGATATTTTAGTGATGCCCACCAACAGCCGATTTTCAAAACGCATTAAAGACAATAACTTTATACCGTTTTCCAGATTTTCACATGATAAAGAAACAGCAATTCCAGGATATTATGCTGTAGATTTATTAGATTTTGGAATCAAAGCAGAACTCACAACAACAGCACGAACAGGGATTCACAAATATACTTTTCCTAAAGACGATGCATCACAAATTCACATTGATTTGGGTTATGCCTTAAATTGGGATGCGCCTACAGAAACCTATATCAATGTTGTGAATAAAACTACTATTGAAGGCTATAGAAAATCTACAGGCTGGGCCAAAGAGCAACGCGTGTATTTTGTAATAAAACTTTCAAAACCGTTTAAATCTTATCAGATTTTCAAGAATGATTCGCTTACAACGAATCCTTCAAAAGCAGTTAAAACCAAAATTGTTTTAAATTATAATACGGTTGATAACGAAGAAATAGTTTTAAAAACAGGACTTTCTACAGCAACTATTGCGGGAGCTTATAAATCTTTAGCAGTAGAAACTTCCGATTTTAATTTTGAAAATTATAAAGCAAAAGCATCGGCTCTTTGGGAAAAAGAACTGCGTAAAATTCAAATTGAAACACCGGACGAGACTAAAAAGAAAATCTTTTATACGATGATGTATCAATCGATGTTAGCACCCACGTTGTTAAGTGATACTAACGGAGATTATAAAGGGGCGAATGGCAATATAGAAAATGCCAAAGGCTTTGATCGATACGATACGTTTTCGTTATGGGATACCTATAGAGCGGCGCATCCATTGTATACTATTTTGCATCCAAAACGTGCTTCGAGTATGATTAATTCTTTATTGGCACATTATAAGGAAACAGGTTTATTGCCCGTTTGGTCGATGCAGGGAAATGAAACGAATATGATGATAGGCAATCATGCAATACCCGTTATTGTTGATGCTTATTTTAAAGGAATCGAACATTTTGACACTGCGTTAGCGTATAAAGCGTGTATAGAAAGTTCTATGGTTAATTCAAGACAATTAGACAGTTATAAAGCATTAGGTTACGTTCCAGTTGATGAGCATAATGAAAATTGGTCAGTTTCAAAAACGCTGGAATATGCTTATGACGATTGGTGTTTGGCACAATTTGCTAAAGCATTAGATAAATCAAGCGATTACGACTATTTCTTGAAACGTTCTGAGAACTGGAGAAACATGTACGATTCTGCAAGTACATTTATGCGTCCAAAATCGAAAAATGGTGAATTTATAAAAGACTTTATTCCAAAAGAATACACGCCTTATTTCTGCGAAAGCAATGCATGGCAATATTTTTGGTCCGTGCCTCAAAATATTGAAGGTTTAATAAAAGCAGTTGGTGGAAATCTAACTTTTGAAAAAAAATTAGATACCATGTTTACCTTAAATCCATTGCCGGAAGACAAACTGCCTATATTTAGTACAGGAATGATTGGGCAATATGCACACGGAAACGAGCCAAGTCATCACGTAGCTTACTTGTATAATTACATTAATGAACCTTGGAAAACGCAAAAATTAGTTAGGGAAATTTTAGAAAGTCAGTATAAAAATACTCCAAGCGGACATTGCGGAAACGAAGATTGCGGACAAATGTCGTCTTGGTATATATTTAGTTCTTTAGGTTTTTATCCCGTAAATCCAGCCCAAGGGATTTATAGTTTTGGGTCGCCATTATTTGACTCAGCCACGATTAACTTAGAAAATAATAAAACATTTGTTGTTCAAACAAAAAACAACAGCAATGAGAATATGTACATCCAATCTATTGAATTGAATGGTAAAAAAATAGATAGAAACTACATCACGCACAAAGAGATTACACAAGGAGGAACCTTAATTTTTACAATGGGTAAACTTCCAAATAAGGATAAGAGTACCATGGCATTATCTTCGGAAATGTTAAATTAAAAAAACAACATATGTCAAATAGAAGAGATTTTATCAAAAAGACCACTTTGAGTACCCTTGCAATAAGTTCTTTTTTAGGATTTAAAGCAACTGCTCAAAATACCGATTCTGAAAAAGAGGTTGTTTTAAAAAAACAAAAAAAGCCTATAATTATTTCGACATGGAATCACGGTTTACCCGCTAATGCCGAAACCTGGAAACAATTGAAACTGGGAAAACCAGCCTTGGATGCGATTGAAGCCGGAATGAAAATTCCCGAAGCAGATCCCAATGTTCGTAGTGTAGATAACGGTGGTAAACCTAACATTAAAAAAAAAAAAACTTTAGATGCGGACCGTGAAGGCAAGGTAACTTTAGATGCCTGTATTATGGATCACAACAGTAATTGTGGTTCTGTTTCTTTTTTACAAGGTATTATGCATCCTATTTCTGTAGCAAAAAGAGTCTTACAAAATACACCTCATGTTATGTTATCAGGCCAAGGAGCCCTACAATTTGCGTTGTCTGAAGGATTTGTTGAAGAAAATCTATTGACTCCGGAATCTGAAAAAGATTGGAAAAAATGGCTGGAAGAATCGAAATACAAACCTGTAATTAATATCGAGAATCATGATACTATCAGTATGCTGATGATTGATGAGGAAGGGAATCTTTCCGGAGGTTGTACTACAAGTGGAGCTGCCTGGAAAATGCACGGACGAGTTGGTGATTCTCCAATTATTGGCGCAGGACTTTTTCTGGATAATGAAGTAGGAGCGGCAGCAGCAACCGGTTTGGGTGAAGCCGTAATCAGAACCGCAGGAAGTGCTATGGTGGTTGAATTAATGCGTCAAGGAAAATCACCATTCGACGCTTGTAAAGAAATTACGGAACGTATTTACAACAAGCATAAAAACCATAAAGACATGGAATATTTGCAAGTTGGATTTATAGCACTCAATAAAAATGGGGAACATTCGGGGTATAGCTTGCGATCCGGTTTTAATTATGCCATTTGTGATGAAGAAAAAGGAAATCGAATGGAAGATGCTAAATTTAAAATGTCTTGGGATAAATAATAAAATAAGTAATGAAAAAAACGGCATTCATATTGACATTTATACTGGCTTTTGTAGCATTGTCCAAAGCGCAAGAAAGTGTTCCGTTTTGGTTAAATGAAAAAATCAACGAGGAAAACAGGGTTCCAATGCACGCTTCTTATTTTGTTTTCGAAAATGAAGCATTAGCTACAAAAAAAAATTGGAAATTATCTGAAAACTATCTGGATATAAATGGAGTATGGAAGTTTAAATATGTAGAAAGCCCAAATGATTTACCAAACGGATTTGAGAAAACTACTTTTGATGATACGGGTTGGGATACCTTTAAAATCCCTGCCACTTGGGATGTAAACGGGTATGGTTTTCCAGTTTACACCAATACGACTTACGATTTTGCTAAATATATAACGATAAATCCACCTTTGGTTCCTGTAAAATATAATCCCACAGGAGTCTACAGAAGAGAAATCACTATCGATAAAAGTTGGGAAGGAAAAGATATTTTTCTCCACGTAGGCTCAGCCAAATCAAATCTTACCGTTTGGGTAAATGGCATTTATGTTGGCTATGGCGAAGATGGTAAATTACCTCAGGAATTTAATCTCAATGCTTTTTTAAAAACGGGAAAAAACACCATTACCTTAAAAGTGATGAAATGGAGTGATGGTTCGTATTTAGAATGTCAGGATTTTTGGCGAATGAGCGGTATTAACAGAGAATCGTATTTGTATGCCAGAAACAAAGCACATCTTAAAGATTTTGAAATCATTCCGGATTTAGATGCTTCTTATGTAGATGGTACTTTGAAAATTGTGACTCAGTTTTCTGATTTAAATAAAAAAGACAACTATACTTTAGAAACGCAACTAAAAGATAACGAAACACTTATTGCCACTAAAAGTTTCAAAATTAATGCTGAGACTAAGAAATTAGCTTTTGATTTGGTTGTCAATAATCCCAAAAAATGGTCGGCTGAAATTCCAAATTTGTACCAAATCAATTTTATTTTAAAAGATAAAAAAGGAAATGTAGTAGAAGTGATTCCTCAAAATGTAGGTTTTCGAAAAGTAGAAATTAAAGGCGGACAATTATTGGTAAACGGACAGCCGGTATATATCAAAGGCATCAACCGTCAAGAAACAGATCCAACCACGGGACAAACGGTTTCGAGAGAGCGAATGGAGGAAGATATTAAAGTAATGAAGCAATACAATATCAATGCACTCCGAATGTCGCACTTTCCTAATGATGAATACATGTATGAATTATGCGATAAATATGGGATTTATGTTGTGGATGAAGCCAATTTAGAATCGCATGGAATGGGGTATGATATTGCCAAAACATTGGGTAATAAATCCAATTGGGAATTGGCACATTTACAACGCATTACCAGAATGGTCGAAAGAGATAAAAATCACCCATCGATTATTATATGGAGTATGGGGAATGAAGCTGGGAATGGTTACAATTTTTATCGGGCGTATTTATGGCTGAAAGATAGGGATGCATCAAGACCTATTCAGTATGAAAGAGCTTCTTATGCCGCATGGGATGGGAAAAACTTAAAGTTTGATTGGGATTCAGACATTATCGACCCACAATACAGTGCTCCAACAGCAATGGAAGAATATATTCAAGCCAATCCAAATCCGGAAAGACCTTATATTCTAAGCGAATACGCGCATGCGATGGGGAATTCTTTGGGAAATTTTAAAGAATATTGGGATGTCATCAGAGCGCATGGGAATTTTCAAGGCGGGTTTATTTGGGATATGATAGACCAATCGATTTATAAAAGAAGAGAAGACGGAACTGTTGTTTTTGCCTATGGAGGTGATTTTGGTCCAAAAGATGTCCCAAGTGATAATAACTTCTTGAATAATGGGATATTTAATCCGGAACGACAACCCAATCCACATGCTTTTGAAATGCGAAATGTGTATCAAAACATTCTGACTTCTTGGGCTTCTCCAGAAACAGCAACCATAAAAGTTATTAATGAGTTTTTCTTCAAGAATTTAAATAATGTGAGCTTGCATTGGAAATTAGTACTTGATGGGGTAGAAACTCTCAGTGGTACGATTGATACTTTAGATATCAATCCTCACGAATCTAAAAACTATGTTTTACCGATTAATTTAGAAGGAAAACAGTATAAAGAAGCTTTTATAAATGTGAGTTATCATTTGAAACAAGAAGAACCTTTTTTGCCTCAAGGATTTGAAATTGCCACAGAACAACTTCACTATAAAGGAAATTGGAAAAACGATATACGAATTGAAGGTGTTGCCAAAATGCTGGTGCAAAAATCTACCAATAACATTGTTTTTAAAAGCGATAACACCAAAATCACTTTCGATAAAAAAACAGGTTTTGTATCCGGATATACATTCTACAATCAGCCTATTTTAAAAGAAGGATATCAATTGCGTCCCAATTTTTGGAGAGCGCCAAATGATAATGATTTTGGAGCTGGATTACAACATCGACTTTTGCCTTGGAAAACAGCTATGCAAAACCCTACATTATTAAGTTGGTCTTATTCTAATACAAAAGACAACAAATTTTTGGTGAAAGCCACCTATAATTTGCCCGAAGTCTCTTCTGAATTGGTTTTAAATTATGAAATCAATAGCAATGGCGAACTCAGCGTTCAGCAAGTATTACACATTGATAAAGCCAAAGAAGTAACCATGTTGCCTCGTTTTGGGATGGAAATCGTATTGCCAAAAGACTTCAATGCGATGCAATATTATGGCAAAGGACCGCATGAAAATTACCTTGACAGAAATTATAGCGCTCCAGTAGGTCTTTACAATCAGACGGTTTCAGAGCAATATTATCCGTATATCCGTCCGCAGGAAACAGGAAATAAAACAGCCGTAAGATGGTTGAATTTATCTAATGAAAAGCTACAGGTAAATGTTCAATCAGATGATTTATTGAGTATTACAGCCCTGCATATTCTAACGGAAGATTTAGATGATGGATTAGAAAAAAATCAAAGAAATGCGGCTGATATCAAAGAAAGAGATTTAACAAGTCTGAAAATTGATTACAAACAAATGGGCGTAGGAGGGATTGACAGCTGGCAATCTTGGCCTATGGAAAAATACAGACTTTTGGATAAAAACTACCAATATCAATTTAAAATAACACCTTCTTTAAAATAATTAAAATGAGAATATTAAAATCAACCCTTGTCGCTGTCTTACTGATAAGTTGCTGTTTTAGTCAAAAAATCGTAGCACAAAAAGATATTAATCTATTTCCAAAGCCCGTAAATTTGGTTCTTAATGAAGGCGTTTTTCAGTTTTCTAAAAACACCAAGTTTGTAGTAAAAAATGATTCTCAAAAAGAAATAGCGACTGCTTTAATCAGCAAATTTGGGCAGTCAGCAGGTTGGACTCCGGAAATTTCAGCAAAGATTCCAAAAAGCAATTACATTCAATTCAAGATTGATGAAAACTTCAAGAATGAAGCTTACAAACTGGAAGTAACAACTAAAAGTATTATAATTTCTGCCAAAGGAAATGCCGGTTTTATTTACGGATTAGAAAGCATACGACAACTACTTCCAACGGCTATTGAAAGTAAAAAATTGGTGTCTAATGTAAAATGGGTGATACCAAGTCTAACAATTACTGATGAACCTCGTTTTCAATGGAGAGGATTAATGTTAGATTTATCTCGTCATTTTTTCGATAAAAATTACATAAAAGAAACCATCGATCGTTTGGCAATGCTTAAAATGAATGTGTTGCATTTGCATTTAGTTGATGATCAAGGTTGGAGAATAGAAATCAAAAAATATCCAAAATTAACTGAAGTTGGTGCTTGGAGAGTGAATCAGGAGAATTTGATTTGGAACTCGAGACTTGCTGTAAATCCGGATGAAAAAGGGACTTACGGAGGTTTTTTGACACAAGAAGAGCTCAAAGAAATTGTAAAATATGCCCAATCAAAAAATATAGAAATCATTCCGGAAATAGAAATGCCGGCGCATGTGAGTTCTGCAATTGCTTCCTATCCGGAGTTAGCTTGTTTCAATCAAAGCATTGGAGTTCCATCAGGTGGAGTTTGGCCTATTACTGATATTTATTGCGCTGGAAAAGAAAATACTTTCGAATTTTTACAAAATGTATTGGATGAAGTCATGACTATTTTTCCTTCAAAATACATTCACATTGGAGGAGACGAAGCCACTAAAACCAATTGGAATAAGTGCCCTCATTGTCAAAAAAGAATCAAAGAGGAAGGCTTGAAAGATGTGAATGAATTACAAAGCTATTTTGTAAAAAGAATGGAAAAATATATCAATTCTAAAGGCAAAAAAGTAATAGGTTGGGACGAAATTTTAGAAGGCGGTTTAGCTCCAGATGCAACTGTAATGAGTTGGAGAGGTACAAAAGGCGGTATTGAAGCCACAGAACAAGGACATAACGTAATTATGACTCCAGATTCTCATTGCTATTTTAATTTTTATCAAGGACCTCAAAACGAAGAGCCTTTAGCTTTTGACGCTTATATTCCGTTGCGTAAAGTATATGATTTTGATCCTGTTGTAGATTCTATGACTCCTAAGCAAGCCAAACATGTTTTGGGAGGCCAAGCTAATTTGTGGGCAGAATATCTTTCTAATCCCGATGACTCTGAGTATATGATTTTTCCGAGATTAGCCGCTTTGGCGGAAGCCGTATGGAGCCCAAAAGAAGTACGTAATTGGAATAATTTTATTGATAGATTACCTTCTTTATTAGAACGTTATGATTATTTAGGAGTTAATTATGCTAAAAGTGCCTACTTGGTAACGGCTTCATATACCGCTGATTTAGATAAAAAAACAGTCAAAGTGGCTTTGAAAAATGAGTTACAAAAAACAGATATTCGGTATGTTTTGGGTGATAAAAGTGTCGCTGAAAATGATTCTAAATTTACAGATCCTATAGCAATTAATGAAACAACTATTATAAAAGCTTCATTATTCGAAAATGACAAACCAACAGGCAAAACGTTTATTGATACGATTCAATTTCACAAAGCATTTGGAAGTAAATTAAAGTTTAAATCTCCGTATGATGATAATTATAAAGGCGATGAACCATTAAGTTTGGTTAATGTCATCCGAGGAAGCAAAAACTTTCATGATGGTCAATGGCAAGCTTGGTTGGTCAATGATATGGAAGTGGTTGTCGATTTAGAAAACGTGCAAACCATTAGTCAAGTAACAGTTGGTTCAATAGAAAATCAAGGAGCTGGAATTTATTTTCCAACGGCAGTAAAAGTGTTGGTTTCAGCTGATGGAGTGACTTATAAAGAAGTGCAACAAGTGCTGCGTCCATTTGCTATAAATTCAAATTCGGAGTTGAAAGATTTTAAAATTAAATTTGACAAACTCAATACCAGATTTGTAAAAGTAATCGCCACTAATTTGAAAAAGAGCCCAAAAGGAGAAGATTCCTGGTTGTTTATTGATGAAATTTTAATTAATTAAGAAATGAAGTATTTAAAAATTGTACCGGTTTTTGTGGGACTACTGTGTTTTTCGTGTTCCAATAAAAATATTGAACTTATAAAAGCGGCAGACAAAACGACTAATGTTGTTGATTATGTGAATCCATTAATGGGCACCGATTCTGATTATAGTTTATCAAATGGGAATACCTATCCAGTGATTGCGACACCTTGGGCCATGAATTTTTGGACACCAATGACCTCTAAAATGGGAGATGGTTGGGCATACAAGTACGATGACAATAAAATTAGAGGAATCAAGCAAACGCATCAGCCAAGTCCTTGGATTAATGATTATGCAGCATTCTCATTGATGGCAGTAACAGGTGATTTAAAGTTTCAGGAAGACGAACGTGAATCTTGGTTTTCTCACAAGGCCGAAATTGCGAAACCCTATTATTACTCGGTATATTTAGCCGATTATGATGTGCTTGCCGAAGTGGCACCCACAGAAAGAGCGGCCCAATTTAAGTTTACTTTTCCGGAGGCGAACAAATCCTATATCATGTTAGATGCTTTTTTTAAAGGATCTATGGTAAAAATTATTCCGGAGCAACGTAAAATCATTGGATACAGTCGCAATAATAGCGGTGGCGTTCCAGAGAATTTTCATAATTATTTTGTTGCAGAGTTTGATAAAGATTTTGAAATCAATCATACTTGGACAGATGGTTGGAAATTAATAGAAAATTCAACTTCCAGCACAGGAAAACACGTTGGAGCGATTATAGGTTTTAAAACTAAAAAAGGAGAAGTTGTACATGTAAAAATAGCGTCATCTTTTATTAGTCCAGAACAGGCACAGTTAAATTTATCTAGAGAGATTGGCTCCGATTCTTTTGAACAAACAAAAGAAAAAGCAAAACAAACTTGGGAAAAAGAATTAAGCCGAATTGAAGTTGAAGACGATAATGTTGACAACCTAAGAACATTTTATTCCAGTTTATACAGAGTATTGCTTTTCCCAAGGAAGTTTTATGAGTTTGACAAAAGCAATAACGTGGTGCATTACAGCCCTTATAACGGAAAAGTAAACCCTGGATATATGTTTACAGATAATGGGTTTTGGGATACTTTTAGAGCTGTTTTTCCATTTTTTAATATGATGTACCCAGAATTAAACAGTCACATCATGGACGGACTTGCCAATACCTATAAAGAATCTGGTTGGTTGCCGGAATGGGCAAGCCCGGGGCATAGAGATTGCATGGTGGGTTCAAATTCAGCTCCAATAATTGCTGATGCTTTTTTGAAAGGTTCTAAAAATAAAGATGCTGAATTGTTATTGGAAGCCATGTTGAAAAACGCTACCGTTGAAGAGGGAAGACCTGTAAGTTCTGTAGGTAGAGCTGGTTTAAGTTATTACAATAGTTTAGGTTATGTTCCTTATAATGTTGGGGTTAATGAAAATGTAGCGCGAACTTTAGAGTATGCGTATGCTGATTTCACCATTGCTAAAATGGCCCAGAAACTAGGAAAAACAACCATCGCTGATACTTATCTCAAGAAGTCGTTAAACTATAAAAACGTATTTGATACTTCAACAAATTTGATGCGAGGAAAAAATAAAGAAGGTGACTTCCAAAGTCCTTTTAATCCTTTGAAATGGGGTGATGCATTTACCGAAGGCAACAGTTTGCATTACACATGGTCTGTATTTCATGATATTCAAGGGTTAATGGATTTGATGGGTGGGAAAGAGAAATTTGCTTCAAAATTAGATGAAGTATTTCAAATGCCACCAACTTTTGACAATTCTTATTACGGTCAAACCATTCATGAAATTAGAGAAATGCAAGTGGCAAACATGGGGAATTATGCACATGGAAATCAACCAATTCAGCACATGATCTATTTGTACAATTATGCCAATCAACCCTATAAAGCACAATCTAGAATACGCGAAGTACTGACTAAATTATATGCTGCTACACCAGATGGATATTGTGGAGATGAGGATAACGGACAAACATCGGCTTGGTACGTATTTAGCTCGTTAGGTTTTTACCCTGTTACGCCAGGAGTAAATCAATATGTGATAGGAAGTCCATTATTTAAAAAAGCCACTATTCATTTAGAAAACGGAAATACGTTTGAAATTGGTGCCAAAAACAATTCGAAAAGTAACTTTTACATTCAATCCGCAAGTTTAAACGGAAAAGGATATTTCAATAGTTTTTTAAATTTTGACGACATTCAAAAAGGAGGAAAATTAGAATTTAATTTGGGAGATACTCCAAACAAAGATTGGGGAAGCAAACCTGAAAATGTTCCTTATTCTTTGAGTAATGAATTAAAAAATTAGGCAAGAGCATAGAGAATACAAGCATATTAAAAAATATAAATCAATTAAAATGAAAAAAGGAATAATCATAATCGCCCTATTATTTTCGGTTCAAATGTTTTCACAAGCCATTTATGAAGATGAACGTTATGTGCCGGAAACAGATCCATTGGTACTAAAAAAAATAGATGAATGGCAAGGCAAAAAGTTTGGTTTGTTGATGCATTGGGGAACGTACAGTCAATGGGGAATTGTAGAATCTTGGTCAATATGTCCTGAAGATTATGGCTGGTGCGAGCGAACAAAAGGAAGTAATCCAGCCAATTATAATCAGTATGTAAAGGATTACGAAGGATTGAAAAAAACATTCAATCCAGTAAAATTTAATCCTGAAAAATGGGCGAAAGCAGCTAAAAATGCAGGGATGAAATACATGGTATTTACTACAAAACACCATGACGGTTTTTCTATGTTTGATACAAAATATTCGGATTACAAAGTAACTGATCCTGAGTGTGCTTTTAGCAGCAATCCAAGAGCAAATATTGCCAAAGAAGTTTTTAGTGCTTTTAGAAATGAAAAATTATGGATAGGCGCTTATTTTTCTAAACCGGATTGGCATGATGAAAATTATTGGAATCCTTATTTTCCGCCTTTTGACAGAAATGTAAACTACGATCCTATTGCTTATCCTGAAAAATGGAAAAAGTATGTAAACTTTACTCACAACCAAATCTTAGAATTGCTTACGGATTATGGAAAAGTAGATATTTTATGGTTAGATGGTGGTTGGGTTGCAAAAACAGCTCAAAATGATGTGAAAAAAGGGTACAATGAGAAGTTTACTGAGAATGAATCTGGAAATGGATTTATTAAGCACAGAGTAGTTGATCAGGATATTAAAATGGATGATTTGGTTGTAGAAGCACGTCAAAAACAACCCGGATTAATTGTGGTGGACAGAGCTGTTCATGGAAAAAATCAAAACTATTTAACTCCGGAAAATCGTGTTCCTGAAAAAACATTGCCTTATCCTTGGGAATCTTGTATTACCTCTGGTGGCGGGTGGTCTTACACTCCAGATGCTAATTACATGACCGGCAGACAAGGAATTCATATGCTTGTAGATGTTGTTGCCAAAGGTGGAAACTTATTACTGAATGTCGCTCCGGGACCTGATGGAGAATGGCAACAAGGTGCTTATGATTTACTGGCAGAATATGGTGCTTGGATGAAAGTAAATAGCACTGCTATTTACAATACAAAACCAATAGCGCCTTACAAAGAGGATAATATCTGTATGACTCAAAATAAAGCGGGAAATGTTTTCTTGTTTTATTTGGCTAAAAAAGGAGAAAATAAAATTCCTTCTGAAGTTGTTGTACAATCGATCAGTCCAAAAAAAGGAACAAAAATCACTATGTTAGGTTCTGGGACCTCATTAAAATGGACCAAAGTGGATAACGGTTTTAAAGTTATAATTCCAGAACAATTAAGAAATAATTTGCCGTCAAAAGAAGCTTGGACATTAAAAATTGAAGCGATTAACAGATAGAAAAATTAAAAGGTATGTTTTTAAATAACAGGATGACAATACGAACAACGCTTTTTTCTTTGATGCTATTTTGTAGCGCAGGAATGCTGTATGCACAACAACCAGCAGATTTTGTAAATCCGTTTATTGGAACTTCAAATTATGGCGCTGCCTATCCAGGACCCATTGCACCAAGAGGAATGGCAAGTATTAGTCCGTTTAACGTAGCGGGACCTCAAAATTTACCATTAGAAAAAGACAGCCGTTGGTTATCGAATCCATACGTAAATGAAAATAAATTTCTAACTGGATTTAGTCAAGTCAATTTAAGTGGCGTGGGTTGTCCGGAATTAGGCGTTATTTTATTGATGCCAACCACAGGAGCTGTTGAAACCAATCATTTAAAGTATGGTTCCACTTATTCTGATGAAGTAGCAAAAACGGCCTATTATAGTGTAAATATTGATAAGTATAATGTACAAGGAGCGTTTACAGCATCCAAAAGAGTAGGAGTTAGTAAGTTTACTTTTCCAAAAGGACAATCTAATATTTTATTAAATCTTGGTTTAGGTTTAACCAATGAAGAAGGCGCTATGGTAAAAATTGTGTCTTCAACCGAAATTGAAGGAATGCGTTCCGTAGGTTCGTTTTGTTATAATAGTCCGGAA
>ERZ1034365.615-NODE-615-length-19543-cov-4.568581_pt1 | contig 19543 bp, 21 predicted proteins | sample MGYA00520615_ERZ1034365 | MGnify/ENA primary metagenome ERZ1034365 (study PRJEB33736, sample SAMEA104284505) | Azolla filiculoides | biome: Urban; feature: Water surface; material: Ditch water | place: Netherlands | collected 2015-10-28 | depth 0-0.1 m ... | reverse complement strand
GCGTCGGAGGCTTCCTTGAGCGTCTCGAGCAGGACCGGATGGTCGCCCCAGGCGTCGAGCATGCCGACCGACTGGGAACCCTGGCCAGGAAAAACAAATGCGAAGTGACTCATGTTGGCTTTCTGAACTGTCTTGTCTTGGATTACAGACGCAGCAGCACCGCACCCCAGGTGAAACCGCCGCCCACTCCTTCGAGCATCGCGGTCTGGCCTGGCTGGATGCGGCCGCTGCGCACGCCCTCGTCAAGCGCGAGCGGGATCGAGGCGGCCGAGGTGTTGCCGTGCTGGTCGACCGTCACGATCACCTTGTCCATGTTGAGCTTGAGCTTGCGCGCCGTGCTCTGGATGATGCGCAGATTGGCCTGGTGCGGCACCAGCCAGTCGACATCGGCCTCGGTCTTGCCGGCCTTGGCCAGCGCGGCCTTGGCGGCGGTCTCGAGCAGGCCGACGGCGAGCTTGAACACCGCCTGGCCGTCCATCTTGAGCAGCGGGTCGCCCAGCACCTGGCCGCCGCTGACCGTGCCCGGCACGCAGAGGATGCCGGTATGGCGGCCGTCGGCATGGATGTCGCTGGCCAGCACGGCCGGGCCGCTGCCGTCATGCTCGACGGCTTCGAGCACCACGGCGCCGCCGCCATCGCCGAACAGCACGCAGGTGGTGCGATCGTTGAAGTCGAGGAGGCGCGAGAAGACCTCGGCGCCGACCACCAGCGCACGGGTCGCGGCGCCGGTCTGGATCATCGCATCGGCAATGGTAAGCGCGTAGATGAAGCCGCTGCAGACGGCCTGCACGTCGAAGGCGGCTCCACCGGCCGCGCCGGGCAGGCCCTGCGCCTGCGCCGCCTCAGTCAGCTTGCGCTGCAGGATCGAGGCGGTCGAGGGAAAGACCATGTCCGGCGTGGAAGTCGCGACGATGATCAGGTCGATGTCGCCGATCTGGCAGCCGGCGGCCTCGATCGCCTTCAGGCTGGCTTGCAGGCCGAGATCGCTGGCATTGACGCCGTCGTCGGCGTAATGGCGGGCACGGATGCCGGTGCGGTCGACGATCCAGTCGTCGCTGGTCTCGATGCCGCGTTCGGCCAGCAGGCCGACCATGTCGGCGTTCGTCAGTCGGCGCGGCGGCAGGTAGCTACCGGTACCGGAAATGCGGGAATAGCGTCTCATGTTCGGTCTGGGTTGGTCTGGCCCTGAACGCCAGCAAGGTCTCAGGCTGGGGTGGTCGACAAGGCGGCCACGCCCTTGGCCGCCATCAGCGGCGCGGCATGGGCGATGCGCGCCCGCACGTTGTCGAGCAACTGGTTGTGGGCTGCATCATACGCGCGCGCCAGCGCCTGCTCGAAGGCGAAAGCGTCGGCCGAGCCGTGGCTCTTGAACACCAGGCCGCGCAAGCCGAGCAGCGCCGCGCCGTTGTAGCGCCTGTGGTCAACCCGCTTCTTGAATGCCGATAGCACCGGATAGGCCACGACGGCGGCCATTTTTGTCAGGATGTTGCGTCCGAACGCCTGCTTGATCAGGGTGCTGACCATGCTGGCCAGGCCCTCGCTGCTCTTGAGCGCGACGTTGCCGACGAAGCCGTCGCAGACCACGAGGTCGACCACGCCCTTGAAGATGTCGTTGCCCTCGACGTTGCCCTTGAAGTTGAGGTCGCCGTTGGCGGCAGCGGCGCGCAGCAAGGCGCCGGCCTGCTTGATGACCTCGTTGCCCTTGATCGCTTCCTCGCCGATGTTGAGCAGGCCGACCGTGGGCGACTCCTTGCCGCTGATCGCGACCACCAGGGCCGAGCCCATGACCGCGAACTGCAGCAGGTGCTCGGCGCTGCAATCGACGTTGGCGCCGAGGTCGAGCATGGTGGTCGCGCCGCCGGTGACATTGGGCAGCTGGGAGGCGATCGCCGGCCGGTCGATGCCGTCGAGCGTCTTCAGCACGAAGCGCGCGATCGCCATCAGGGCGCCGGTATTGCCGGCCGAGACGGCCGCCTGGGCGGTACCGTCCTTGACCTGGGTGATCGCGACGCGCATCGACGAGTCGCGCTTGCGGCGCAACGCCACCTCCAGGGGGTCATCCATCGTGACGACCTCGCTGGCGGCGATGACCTGGATCCGGGTCTTGTCAATGGCAACCGGCAGCTTGGCCAGGGCCTCGGGCAGGCCGACCAGCAGCAGACGGGCGTCGGGGTGAGAAGCGAGAAAGGCGGCACAGGCCGGCAAGGTGACTGCGGGGCCGTAGTCTCCGCCCATGCAATCGACCGCGATGGTGATCATTCCAGCGTCCTCAAGGTGGCAGCAACAGGATAAAAAAAGCCCGCAGTGATGCGGGCTTTGCCTCGAACTGACTGTGCGAGGGCAATGGCGCGTCAGCGCCGATCAGGCCTCGGACTTGTTCTTCAGGACCTGACGGCCACGGTAGAAACCGTTCGGGCTGATGTGGTGACGCAGGTGCACTTCACCGGTGGTGGCTTCCACAGCGATGCCCGGCACGTTCAGGGCATTGTGCGAACGGTGCATGCCGCGCTTGGAAGGGGACTTTTTGTTTTGCTGGACGGCCATGATCGGCTCCTATCGAAAAATCAAATGGGTGGATGGCTGCACCAGCCCCTTGAAAATAGATCTTCAGGCCAGCGCGAAACCTTGGATTATAGCGACTTGTCAGACCTGCGGTCAATGATCGCTTGCACGGCCCTTGAGCGCGCTCAGCGCAGCGAAGGGATTGGGCTTCTTTTCCTCCGGCAGATCGGGCAGTTCGCCCGCGCTCATGCGCACCGGAACCGGGCAGACCTCATGCATCGGCACCAGGGGCAGCGCCAGCAGCAGCTCGTCCTCGATCAGCGCGGCCAGGTCGAAACGCGGCTCGAACGCCAGCAGGTCTTCCTCGCACTCGTCGTCCTCGGCCAGCGCCACGGCCTCGTCGGCGACGAAGCGGAACCAGCGGTCGACCTCGACCGGTTGCGCGTAGGGCGACAGGCAGCGCTGGCAGGTTTGCGGCAGCTCGGCGCTGGCTTGCAGGTGCAGCCAGAGCTGGGACTCGGGCAGGTCACCACGGCCGAGGTCGGCGCCCAGGTCGCCCAGGGGCTGGCGCAGCTCGGCCTGCGCGCTCCAGCGCACCGGAGCGACCTCGAGCTCGGGCAGGCCATCGGCCAGGCGAGCGAAGGCGGACAGCAGCGCCTGGCCGGACAGGGTTTCGGCTTTCTGCGCGCTGGCGCGCAGGTCGAGGGTGGTCGGGGGCATGGCAGCGGTCATGACGGCATTCGAGACAAGGAGGGTCGATTCTACGGCCGCGCCTGGCCCGGGCTGCCTATACTGGCAGCATGAAAATAGCCGACATCCGCAAGAGCTACGAGCGCGCCGAGCTCAACGAGCACGCCTCGCATGCCGACCCCATGCTGCAGTTCGACCAGTGGCTGCACGAAGCGATCAAGAGCGAGATCCCCGAGCCCAATGCGATGACGGTGGCCACCGTCGGCAGCAACCTGCGTCCGAGCACGCGCGTGGTGCTGATCAAGGGCTACGACACGCGCGGCATCGTCTGGTACACCAACTACGACAGCCGCAAGGGCCGCGAGCTGGCCGGCAACCCGTTTGCCGCGCTGCAGTTCCACTGGGTCGAGCTCGAGCGCGTGGTGCGCATCGAGGGCCGGGTCGAGCGCGTCAGCGCTGAGGAAAGCGACGAGTATTTCCACAGCCGGCCGCTCGACAGCCGGATCGGCGCCTGGGCCAGCCCGCAAAGCCAGGTGATCCCGAACCGCACGCTGCTGGTGACGAATGCGGCCAAGTTCGGCGCGCAGTTCCTGCTCAATCCGCCGCGCCCGCCGCACTGGGGCGGTTTCCGGCTGGTGCCGGACTGCTGGGAATTCTGGCAGGGCCGCAAGAGCCGGCTGCACGACCGGCTGCGCTACCAGCAGCAGGCCGAAGGCTGGCGGCGCGAGCGCCTGGCGCCCTGAGCGGGCCGCCGACACCGCCGGACCGCCAACAGCGGCCCCGTGCAACGGATCAGAGCCGCTCGATGACCTGGTCGGCGACCGCCTGCAGCTCGTCAGCAGTGACGAGTGCGGGCGAAATCTCGGCCAGCGGCAGCAGCACGAAGGCGCGCTCGCGCAGGCGCGGGTGCGGCACGCTCAGGTCGGGTTGGTCGATGACGGCATCGCCATACAGCAGCAAGTCGAGGTCGAGCGTGCGCGGCGCGTTGCGGTAGGGTCGCTCGCGCCCGGCCTGCAGCTCGAGCGCCTGCAAGGCGTGCAGCAGCTCATGCGCGCCGAGCGTGGTCTCTATCGCCGCCACGGCGTTGATGAAGTCGGGACCGCTGGCCTCCCAGGGCGCGCTGCGGTAGAGCCCCGAGGCGCGCAGCAACCGGGTCTGCGGCAGCCGGTCCAGCGCCGCGATCGCGTCACGCACCGTGGCGCGTGCGTCGCCCAGGTTGGCGCCCAGCGCGACATGGGCCGTGATGGGCCTGCTCATGCGCCGGAGCCGGGCTCTTGGCCGCCGGCCTCGGCGCCAGATCCGCTGGCATTGGGCTTGCGACGGCGGCGGCGCTTCTTGGCCGGCGCGGCCTCGCCCGCCTCGGCCTCGAAAGGCGGCTGCTGACTCGCCGCGGCGTCTTCAGCCGGTTCACCCGAGGGCGGCAGGGCGCGGCCTTCGGCAGGCTGGCGGAACACGCGTCCACCCTGCCCGCCCTGAGCCTCGCCGGTCTTGGCGCGCGACTTGGGCTTGGCGCGCTGCTGCTCGAGGCGGACCGCGTCGACCATGTCGTAGCGCACCGCGTCGCTGGCGATGCTGAAGGTCTCCCACCAGTGCGCGAGTTCCTCGGGCAGTTCACCGACCTGGGCCCGCAGGCGCAGGAAGTCGAAGCCGGCGCGGAAGCGCGGCTGATCGGCCAGCGAGAACGGCGCGGTACCGGTACGCTTGTCGAAGCGCGGCTGCATGAGCCAGATCTCGCGCATGTCGGCGCCGAGCTTGCCGCGGCCCGAGACATCGCCGATGCGCGACTCGAACACCTCGTCGACCGCTTCCTGCAGCGCCGGGAAGGCCGGCAGGCCGGCTTTCTGGCGTCGGTTCCAGCCCACGCGCACATCGCTCCAGAGCACGCAGGCGAGCAGGAAGCTCGGCGCGACCGGCTTGCCCTCGCCGACACGACGGTCGGTGTCCTGCAGCGCCGAGCGCACGAAGGGGTCCTCGGCACGCTCGACCACCAGGTCGAGCAGCGGATAGATGCCCTTGGCCAGACCGGTGGACTTGAGCTGCTCGACGCTGGCCAGCGCATGGCCGGTCTGCAGCAACTTGAGCATCTCGTCGAACAGGCGGCTCTGCGGCACATCGGCCAGCAGGCCGACCGAAGGCGCAATGGCGGCGCGGGTCTTGGCCTCGAACTGGAAGCCCAGGCCGCTGAGCTTGGCGGCAAAGCGCACCGCGCGGATGATGCGGACCGGGTCCTCGCGGTAGCGCGCGGCCGGGTCGCCGATCATGCGCAGCACGCGCTTGTTGGAGTCGCGGATGCCGTGATGGAAATCGACCACGGTCTCGGTCTCCGGGTCGTAGTACATGGCGTTGATCGTGAAATCGCGCCGCGCCGCGTCCTGCTCGATCGGGCCCCAGACGTTGTCGCGCAGCACCCGGCCGCTGGCGTCGACCGCATGCTTCATGCCGGCCAGCGCGGTCTTGCTGGTGCGCTCGTTGCCGCTGACCTGCTCGGCGTCGGCGCTGTCGAGGTGGGCGCGCAGGGTCGAGACCTCGATCACCTCATGCTCGCGGCCGCGGCCATAGATCACGTGAACGATGCGGAAACGCCGCCCGATGATGAAGGCACGCCGAAACAGGCCCTTGACCTGCTCGGGCGTGGCATTGGTCGCGACGTCGAAATCCTTGGGCCGCAGGCCCAGCAGCAGGTCGCGCACCGCACCACCCACGATGTAGGCCTCGTAGCCGGCCTGCTTCAGCGTGTGCACCACGTCGAGCGCACGGCCATCGACCAGCGAGGGGTCGATGCCATGCACGGTCGCAGGCACATCCTCGCGCTTGCCGAATTTCGGGCCCTTGCGCGGGGCGCTCTTGCCCAGCAACTTGTCGATGAAGGTCTTGATCATGCGGATTCGGGGAACAGGTCCAGGATGCGCCAGCCGCGCTGCTGCGCGATCTCGCGCAGGGCAGTGCCGGGATTGGTGGCGATGGGGTTGTGCGCGCGTTCGAGCAAGGGCAGGTCGTTGGTCGAGTCGGAATAGAAGGTCATGTCGCAGTCGTCCCAGCTCAGGCCGCGCGCGGCCAGCCACTGCTGCAGGCGCGCGACCTTGCCCTCGCGGAAGGAAGGCGTGCCTCGGATCTCGCCACTGTACCAACCGTCAGCATCGCGCTCGAGCTCGATCGCGATCAGCTCGGTCACGCCGAAGGCCTGGGCGATCGGACGGGTGACGAACTCATTGGTCGCGGTGATGATCAGCACCTGATCGCCGGCATCGCGGTGGCGCTGCACCAGCTCGAGCGCCTGTGGCTGCAGGTTAGGACCAATCACCTCGGCCATGAAGCGCTCATGCGCGGCGGCGGCCTGGTCGGGGCTGTGGCGACGCAAGGCCTCGGTCGCGAAACGCACGTAGTCATGCACATCAAGCGTGCCGGCCTGGTAATCGGCGAAGAACTCGTCGTTGCGGCGGGTGAACTCGACCGGATCGGTCCAGCCGATGCGGGTCGTGAACTGGCCCCACGAATAGTCCGAGTCGATCGGCAGCAGCGTGTGGTCCAGGTCGAAGAGAGCCAGTTTCATGGCGGGCAGGTCTTTGTCGGTCGGCCTCACTCGTTTTCGAGCATGGCCTTGATCAAGGGAATGGTGATGGCGCGCTGGGTGCGCAGGGCATAACCGTCCAGCGTCTCGAGCAGCAGCATCAGGCTGCTGAGGTCGCGCGAGAAACGGTTGAGCATGAAGTCCATCACCTCGTCGCTCAGGAACACGCCGCGCAAGTCGGCAGCGCGGCGCAGGACGGCGCGGCGCTCGGCGTCGTCCAGGGGGAACAATTGGAACACATCGCCCCAGGCCAGACGGCTGCGCAGGTCCTCGCGCAACGCCAGGTCGGCCGGCGGGCGATCGGCAGCGGCCAGCACCCAGCGCGCCGCGCCGCGCCGTGGCGACTGGACGTTGATGAACCAGTTGAAGGCCATGGCCTGCTGGACCTCGGTGTAGAGCTGGCAATCGTCGAAGATCACCGCGCCCCAGGCATCATCGAACTCGGGGGGTGCCATCACATTGGGATCGATCCAGCCGACCGGCACGCCGCGCTCGCGCAATGCCGCGCAGGTGGCCTGCAGCAGATGGCTCTTGCCGCTGCCGGCGCCACCCCAGATGAAGGTCGGCACCGGCGAGCGCATCGGGTTGCGCGACCAGACCCGCAGGTGTTCGAGCAGGCCGGCGTTGCGCCCGGCGACGAAATTGTCCAGGGAGGGCACGGGCGCCAGGCCCATGTCCAACACGAGTTGCCGCATGGTCATGGCGTCAGTGAGGGTTGGTGGTCGGGGACCGCAAGCAGGCAAAACCGTCCGGGAAATGCCGGCTCCAGCAACGGCCAGGCCAGGAAACGGGCTTGGCCGAATTTCAGTTGCATGGGAACTTGTGGATGGACATGGCGGCGCGGCCGTAAAATCTCGCAAATTCTATCGGGCTTACCCACATGACAACGACTCCTATCTCCTATAAAGACGCCGGCGTGGACATCGTCGCGGGCGACGCGCTGGTCGAGCGCATCAAGCCGCTGGCCAAGAAGACGATGCGCGAAGGCGTTCTGGCCGGCATCGGCGGCTTCGGCGCGCTGTTCGAAGTGCCCAAGCGCTACAAGGAGCCGGTGCTGGTTTCCGGCACCGACGGCGTGGGCACCAAGCTCAAGCTGGCCTTCGAGTGGAACATGCACGACACCGTCGGCATCGACCTGGTCGCGATGAGCGTCAACGACGTGCTGGTGCAAGGCGCCGAGCCGCTGTTCTTCCTCGACTACTTCGCCTGCGGCAAGCTCGACGTCGATACCGCAGCGGCCGTGGTCGGCGGCATCGCCAAGGGCTGCGAGCTCAGCGGTTGCGCGCTGATCGGTGGCGAAACCGCCGAAATGCCGGGCATGTACCCGGCCGGCGAATACGATCTGGCCGGCTTCGCGGTCGGCGCGGTCGAGAAGTCCAAGATCCTGACCGGCCAGAGCGTCAAGCCGGGCGACGTGGTGCTGGGCCTGGCCTCGCACGGCGTGCACTCGAACGGTTTCTCGCTGGTGCGCAAGTGCATCGAGCGCGCCGAGAGCCAGGGCGACCTGCCCGCCACGCTCGACGGCCAGCCCTTCAAGCAGGCCATCATGGCGCCGACCCGCCTGTACGTGAAAAACGTGCTGGCCGCGCTGGCCCAGCACCCGATCAAGGCACTGGCGCACATCACCGGCGGCGGCCTGCTCGAGAACATCCCGCGCGTGCTGCCCGAAGGCACTGCCGCCCAGCTGGTCAAGGGCAGCTGGCCGCAGTCCGAGCTGTTCGCCTGGCTGCAGGCCACGGCCGGCATCGACGACATCGAGATGAACCGCACCTTCAACAACGGCATCGGCATGGTGGTCGTGGTGGACGCCGAGGCGGCTGCCGCCACCGCAGCAACCCTGCGCGAGCTGGGCGAAAGCGTCTACGAGATCGGCCGCATTGCCGAGCAGGGCGCGGGCGAGCAGGTCGTGGTGGCCTGAAAAGCAGCCCCTCTCCTCCGCTCACGAAAGGCCCGGTAACGGGCCTTTTTTCATGTCCTTGGCGACAAGCCATCCACAGCGACAAGCCGGTGGTCGTGGTCGGCTCGATGCGCCCTGGCACGGCGATGTCGGCCGACGGCATGCTGAACCTGTTCAATGCGGTCAACGTCGCGGCGAGCCAGGACGCGCACGGCAAGGGCGTGCTGGTGACGATGAACGACGAGATCAACAGCGGTCGTGACATGTCGAAGATGATCAACATCAAGACCGAGGCCTTCAACAGTCCCTGGGGTCCCGTTGTCTTTGCTGTATGCCAAAGGCAGCGCTAGATCCTGCCGCCGCGCAGTTGCGCCAGCTGCTGCGCGATCAGGTCGTGGTCGGGTGCGTCCTCGGCCTGGGCCAGGTAGCTCTCGAGATCGGCCCTGGCCTCGTCGATGCGTCCGAGTCCGGCCAGCGCCAGCCCGCGGTCGCGCCGCTCGCTCCAGTCCTCGGGCAGCAGGATCACCAGCCGCTCGAGCACCTGCAGCAGGCGCGGCCAGTCGGCGGCCTGGCTCTGGATGTCCTTCAGGTTGCGCAGCACGCGCGCCAGGGTCTCGCGCTCTGGCGCCGGCTGCAGATAGAGCTCGACCGGCGGCTCGAACTCGTCGACCAGGCCATGGCGGCGCCGGAACGGCTCGAGCCGTTCGGACAGGTCCTCGCGGCCCAGCGACTGGCCGGTGAAGGGATCGATCACGACCTGGCCCTGCGCCAGGCTGACCTTGACCAGGAAATGGCCCGGAAAATTGATCCCGCGCGCCTGCAGGCCCAGGCCCTGCGCGAGCTCGAGCCACAGCACCCCGAGCGTGATCGGGATGCCGCGCCGACGCTCGAGCACCCGGTTCAGGTAGCTGTTGTCGGGGTCGTAGTAATGGTTGACATTGCCGCCGAAGGCCAGATCGCCGAAGAAGAACTGATTGAGCCGGCGCAAGCGCTCCAGCGGCCCGGCATCGGCCGGCAAGCGGCGCTGCAGTCGCAGCAGCATCTGGTCGACCTGGCCCAGCAGCTGCTGGATGTCGAGCTCGGGATACTCGTCCAGCGCGACCGCTGCGGTCGCCTCCAGCAGCGGAAAGCCCTGGTCCTCGCGCACCAAGGCGGCGAAATAATCGAGCGGGGTCGGTAATTCAAAGGCCGGCAGCATGGATCACCTGCGCACGAACTGGCGCAGCTTGAGGCCGGCCGCCAGCAGGACAGCGAAATACAGCAGGGCCGAACCGACGACTGCCAGCGCGAGCCAGAGCACCCGCTCGGCCTTGGCCAGCGCCAGCCAGTCCAGCGCGTTGGCGGCCCAGACCAGATAGAGCGCGAGCAAGGCACTGGCGGCGGCGACCTGCAGCATGAAGCGGCCCCAGCCCGGCTGAGGCTGATAGGCACCGCGCCGGCGCAGCCCGACCAGCAGCCAGCCGGCATTGAGCAGCGCACCCAGGCCGATCGAGAGCGCCAGCCCGGCATGCGCCAGGAACGGCACCAGCAGCAGGTTGAACAGCTGGGTGCAGACCAGCACCACCACCGCGATCCGGACCGGGGTGCGGATGTCCTGGCTGGCATAGAAGCCCGGTGCCAGCACCTTGATCGCGATCAGCCCGAGCAGGCCGACACCATAGCCGGTCAGCGCGAGCTGGGTCTGCTGCACGTCGACGGCCTGGAAGGCACCGTAGTGGTAGAGCACCGCGACCAGCGGCTGGCCAAAGCAGAGCAGCGCGACCGCGCAGGGCAGCGCCAGCAGCACGACCCAGCGCAAGCCCCAGTCGAGCAGCCCGCTGTAGCGCGCATCGTCACCCGAGGCCCTGGCTGCCGAGAGCTGGGGCAGCAGCACCACGCCCAGCGCCACGCCCAGCATCGCGGTCGGAAACTCCATCAGACGGTCGGCATAGGTCAGCCAGCTCACGCTGCCGGTGCGCAGGTGGGAGGCGATCTGGGTATTGATCAGCAGCGAGATCTGCGCCACGCCCACGCCCAGCAGCGCGGGCGCCATCAAGGTCAGGATGCGGCGGGTGCCCGGATGGGCCCAGGCCGCGCGCAAGCCGCCCAGGCTCAGACGCAGCCGGGGCAGCAGGCCCAGGCGCCTGAGCGCCGGCAGCTGCACGCCGAGCTGCAGCATGCCGCCGCCCAGCACGCCGGCGGCCAGCGCGAAGATCGGCTCGATGCCGAGCGAGCCGAACCAGGGCGCACCCCAGGCCGCGGCCGCGATCATCGACAGGTTGAGCAGGACCGGCGTCGCGGCCGGCACCGCGAAGCGCTTCCAGGTGTTCAGGATGCCGGCGGCCAGCGCGACCCCCGACATGAAGCCGATGTAGGGAAACATCCAGCGCGTCAGCACCACCGCGACATCGAAGCCATGCGGGTCCTGCTGCAGGCCCGAGGCCATCAGCCAGACCAGCACTGGCGCAGCGGCCACGCCCAGGATGCAGGTCAAGGTCAGCGCGACGGCCAGCAGGGTCGCGACCTGGTCGATCAGCTGGCGCGTCGCATCGTCACCATCCCTGGCGCGGCTGGCAGCCAGCACCGGCACGAAGGCCTGGCTGAAGGCGCCCTCGGCGAACAGGCGCCGCAGCAGATTGGGAATGCGGAAGGCGACGTTGAAGGCGTCGGTCAGCGCGCTGGCGCCGAAGCTCGAGGCGATCAGCAACTCCCGCGCCAGGCCCGTGATGCGCGAGGCCAGGGTCAGCAGGGAAACGAGTGAGGCGGATTTGAACAGTGACACGCCAGCGAGTGTAGCCGCCGGTACCAGCTACCATGACAGCGGACAAGCCCCTGCTGCCAGCCTGACCGTCACAGTGGCCGCCAACCCGGTGCTGCCATGCAGCACTAAAATGGCTCGGTGACCATTCTCAACGCCGACCTGCATTGCCACTCCACCGTCTCCGACGGCACGCTGGAGCCCGAAATCCTGGCCGAACGCGCCAAGACGCGCGGGGTCGAGCTCTGGTCGCTGACCGACCATGACGAGCTCGGCGGCCAGCAGCGAGCCCGGACTGCAGCGCTCGCGCTGGGACTGCCCTACCTGACCGGAGTCGAGATCTCGGTCACTTTCTGCAACCTGACGGTGCATATTGTCGGCCTGGGCTTCGACCCCGAGCACGAACCGCTCGTGCGCGGCCTGGAGCACACGCGCGGCGGACGTGGCGAGCGGGCGCAGGAAATGGGCGCCGAACTGGCCAAGGTCGGCATCCAGGGCGCCTACGAGGGTGCGCTCCAGTACGCCGGCAACCCCGAGCTGATCTCGCGCACGCATTTCGCACGTTTCCTGGTCGAGGCCGGGATCTGCCGCGACAACAACGAGGTGTTCCGCAAATACCTGGCCGACGGCAAGCCCGGCTTCGTGCCACACCGCTGGGCCGCGCTGGGCGACGCGGTGCGCTGGATCCGCGAGGCCGGTGGCATTGCCGTGATCGCGCACCCGGCGCGCTACGACCAGAGCCCGACCCAGGAATACGCGCTGTTCTCCGAATTCAAGGCCCATGGCGGCCAGGGCGTCGAGGTGGTCTGCGGCAGCCACTCCGCGAGCGAATACCCCAAGTACGCCGAACTCGCGCTCGAGTTCGGCCTGGCCGCCTCGCGCGGCAGCGATTTCCACAGCCCTGACGAAAGCCGGATCGACCTTGGCGATCTGCCGCTGCTCGAAGGCCGGCTGACCCCGGTCTGGACGCTGCTGGCCGACCGCATTCAGACCGCATGAGCGCCACCCGACCGCTGCAGGGCATCGCCCTGCTGTTGCTGGCGGTGGCCTGCTTCGCCACGCTCGACTCCTCGGTCAAGTACCTGAGCCTGGGCATCTCGGTGCTGATGGCGATCTGGTTCCGCTACCTGTTCCAGGCCCTGGCCATGAGTGCCGTGGTGCTGCCCACGCGCGGCTGGCGCTCGCTGCAGACCGCCCACCCGCGCCTGCACCTGCTGCGCGCGCTGCTGCTGCTGAGCACCAGCCTGCTGGGCTTCTTCAGCGTCAAATACATGCCGGTAGGCGAATTCACCGCCATCATCATGCTGACACCGATGGTGACGACATTGCTGGCCGCGACCTTCCTGAAGGAAAAGGTCAGCGCACTGCGCTGGCTGCTGGTCGCGGGCGGCTTCTGCGGCGCGCTGCTGGTCGCTCAGCCGGGCGGCGCCAGTTCAGGCTGGACCCTGCTGCTGCCGCTGGGCTGCACGCTGGCGAACTCGGTCTACCAGATCCTGACCAGCCGCATGGCGCGCACCGAACACGCGATGACGCTGAACTTCTATTCCGGCTGGGGCGGGGCGCTGGTCCTGACCGCGGCACTGCCCTGGATCTGGCAGACACCGGCCGACGGCCAGACCTGGGCCCTGCTCTGCCTGACGGGCGCCACCGGCACGCTGGGCCATTTCGCGCTCGGCGCGGCCTTCGGTCGCGCGCCGGCCGCCACGCTGGCACCCTACCTCTACGCCCAGATCGGCTTCGCGATGCTGGCCGGCTGGCTGGTGTTTTCTCATGTACCCGGCCGGCTCGAACTGGTCGGCATCGCACTGATCGCGGTCTGCGGCGCCACGGCGGCCTGGCTGGCGGCGCGTTTGCCGCGGCCAGTCTGACGCGGACAGCGGCCTACAGTGGGACAATCGCCAGATGTCACAGTATTTCGAAGTCCACCCCGAGAACCCGCAAGCCAGGCTGCTCAAGCAGGCGGTGCAATTGCTGGAAAAAGGCGGCGTGCTCGCCGTGCCGACCGACTCCAGCTATGCGCTGGTCTGTCACCTCGACGACAAGTCGGCGGTCGATCGGCTGCGCCGCATCCGCGGCGTCGATGACAAGCACCACCTGACGCTGCTGTGCCGCGACCTGAGCGAGCTGGCCAGCTACGCACGGGTCGACAACCGGCAGTACCGCCTGCTCAAGCTCGGCACGCCCGGCCCCTACACCTTCATCCTCGAAGCCAGCAAGGAAGTGCCGCGCCGCGTCAGCCACCCCTCGCGCAAGACCATCGGGCTGCGCGTGCCCGAGCACCGGGCGCTGCAGGAACTGCTCGCGCTGCACGGTGCGCCGCTGCTGGCCAGCACGCTGATCCCGCCTGACGCGGACGAACCGCTGAACGACCCGCAGGAGATCCGCGAACGCCTGCCCGAACTGGCCGCCGTGATCGACGCCGGTGCCTGCTCGCTCGAGCCGACCACCGTGATCGACCTGACCCCGATGGGGTCGGGCGAGGAACCCGAAGTGATCCGGACCGGCCGCGGCCAGCTGACAGCGCTCGGCCTCTGAGCCCGCCTGCGACAATAAGCGCATGGACTTAGCCCAAATCATCCAGACCGTTGCGATCTACGCCCTGCCAGTGCTGTTCGCCATCACCGTGCACGAGGCCGCGCACGGCTATGCGGCGCGCCATTTCGGCGACAACACGGCCTGGTCCCAGGGCCGGGTGACCCTGAACCCGATCAAGCATATCGACCCGGTCGGCACCCTCCTGATGCCGCTGATCCTCTATTTCGCGACCGGCGGCAACTTCCTGTTCGGCTATGCCAAGCCGGTGCCGGTCAATTTCGGCCGGCTGCGCAACCCCAAGCGCGACATGGTCTGGGTCGCGCTGGCCGGACCGGGCTCCAACTTCCTGCAGGCGCTGGCCTGGGGTGCCTTGCTGCTGGTGCTGCATGCCCTGGGTCTGCGCGAGCGCTTCTTCCTCGGCATGTGCGTGGCCGGCGTGAACGTCAACCTCGTGATGTTCGCCTTCAACCTGTTTCCGCTGCCGCCACTCGACGGCGGCCGCATCCTGGTCGGACTGCTGCCCTGGAAGCAGGCGGTCGCGGTCTCGCGCATCGAACCCTGGGGCTTCTTCATCGTGATGGCGCTGGTCATCAGCGGCATCGTCGGCAGCTTCTGGCTCACCCCCTTGATCGCGCTGGGCAAGCTCGTGATCGGGCTGCTGCTCAGTCCGCTGCGCTGGCTGCTGCTCTGACCCCTGCGCCCCCTTCCCCTTTCGTTCCTCGCACTCGACCCCTCCCATGAGCTCCCCCCTGCGCGTTCTCACCGGCATCACCACTTCGGGCACACCCCACCTCGGCAACTACGTCGGCGCCGTGCGCCCGACCGTGCGCGCCAGCCGGCTCGGCCATGTCGAAAGCTTCATGTTCCTGGCCGACTACCATGCGCTGATCAAGACCGGCGACCCGGCGCGCGTGCAGCGCTCGACGCTCGAGATCGCCGCGACCTGGATCGCCTGCGGCCTCGACCCGGCCAAGGTCACCTTCTACCGCCAGTCCGACATCCCCGAGATCACCGAGCTGACCTGGCTGCTGACTTGCCTGACCGGCAAGGGACTGCTGAACCGGGCCCATGCCTACAAGGCGATGCTGGACCGGAACGCGGCAGCTGGCGCCGAACCGGACGAAGGCGTGACCGCCGGCCTGTTCATGTACCCGGTGCTGATGGCGGCCGACATCCTGCTGTTCAACGCGCAGCAGGTACCAGTGGGCCGCGACCAGATCCAGCATATCGAGATGGCGCGCGACATCGCTGCCAGCTTCAACCACCAGTACGGCGAGCATTTCGTGCTGCCCGAAGCGGCGATCGAGGACTCGGTGGCCACCCTGCCCGGCCTCGACGGCCGCAAGATGAGCAAGAGCTACGACAACACGATACCGCTGTTCGTGCCGCGCGAACAGCTGAAAAAGCTCATCATGGGCATCGTGACCGACTCGAAGGCGCCCGGCGAGCCCAAGGACACCGAGGGCTCGGCGCTGTTCCAGATCTACCAGGCCTTCGCCAGCGCCGAGGAAACCGCGGCCTTCGCCCAGGCCTATGCCGACGGCATCGGCTGGGGCGACGCCAAGCAGCGTTTGTTCGAGCGCATCGACGCCGAGATCGCCCCGATGCGCGCGACTTACGAGGAACTGATGGCCCACCCGGAACAGGTCGAGACCCTGCTGCAGGCCGGCGCCATCAAGGCGCGCGCGGTTGCGACCCCGTTTGCCGCACGCCTGCGGCATGCGGTCGGCCTGCGCCCGCTGCAGGCAGTCACCGAGACTAAAGTCAAGAGCGACAAGGCCGCGCTGCCAAGCTTCAAGCAATATCGCGAGAAGGACGGCCAGTTCTACTTCAAGCTCGCCGATGCCAAGGGCCGCCTGCTGCTGCAGAGCCTCGGCTATGGCTCGCCCAAGCAATGCGGCGAGGCCATCGCCCAGCTCAAGGCCCAGGGCTGGAGCGCCAGTCCCGCGCTGCACGAGATGGCTGCCGTCGCCGAAGAGGCCAGCGCGGCCGACGCCGACGCGGCGTTGCAGATCTTGCGCGAAGCCGCTTGAAAAACGACGAAAAATGCTGCTAGAATAGTGGCTTCGACACGGAGAGATGGCAGAGTGGTCGAATGCGCCGGACTCGAAATCCGGTATACGGTTCATACCGTATCTAGGGTTCGAATCCCTATCTCTCCGCCAAGTTCAAGGACTTTCGAAGTCCGAAAAAGCCAGCACAACTGCTGGCTTTTTGCTTTCTGCCTCCAACATCGCTGCAACAACAGGGATGCGAGGCCATGTCAGATCAATCTCGCCAGAAACCTGCCACATCGACCCATCCCGGCATCAGCGATGAAGCAGCAGCCATGAATCAGAAATACAGCAAGGCAGCATCAAGCCGCACCACCGTGTGGAAGCTACAACCCTTGATCCATCACGGCAAAAAGACCAGACATGAGGGCTGCCATGCATCGCAACAGGAATGCGCCGAAGCCGAACACTTTGCCAGCGTCAGCGTCTGGGGCGGACTCAATCATCGCCTGTCCGAGTTCCTAGACAGCAGCAAGAGCTAGAGGGATCCCTTTTTCAGGCTGACAGGCGCCCGCTCAATTCCTCAGCAAGGAAGAAACCTGACTCCAGTCATGCAGCAATTCTCAATTTGGGCTCAAGGAGGAGCAGGCGGAGGCTGTGGCCCATCTGTCAGACCCAGGATCATGAACTCGATCATGGCTGACCAACTCGGAAAGTGGCAGTAGGTGCTCAGGGCGCGCATGTCGTCAAACACGCGCTGACGGCAGGCGATGAGTTCGCGCAGACGCGTAAAGCGCTCATCGAGCCAGTCGAGCACGGTGTGCAGCAGATAGGCCAGCACGATCAGGCTCGCCAGCGTGGCGTTCAGGTGCTGCTTGCCGTGGCCGAAGTTGTGCTCGAAGCGGTAGCCCTTGGTCTTGAGCGTGTTGTTGTTCTCGTTCTCGATCTTCCAGCGCGCACGCCCGGCTGCGACGATCTCGCGCACCGTCTCGGCCGTTACGGGCAGGGAGCTGGCGAAGCTGTTGCGGTACACCACCTTGCCGGACTCGTGGGTGGTGGTCAGCTCGCACCAGTCGACTGCGAGGGCTTCGTCGCCGTCGCGCAGCGGCAGCGCGTGCGCCCAGCGGTAGCTGTCGAGATAGACCTGGCGGCCGTTGCTGCGCCGCACGGTCATGCGGTGCACGTCGCCGCTGCGCTCGAGCATCTGCAGCCACTCGTAGGTCGTCGAGTGCGAGTCGGGCTTGCACACGAGCACGAAGTCCAGCCCCTGCGCGCGCAGCGCCTGGCAAAACGGTTCATGGCAGTACAGGTCGTCTCCCAGCACCACCGTGCCGAATTCGGCCCAGCGCGGCCCGTGGCACTGCAGCCAGCGCCGCGCCGCATTGAGCTCGCAGTCCTGTTTGACACGGCCGTCTTGCGGCGTGACAAACTCGGGCGCAAGTGCCACCACCTTGCCCTGTCCGGGCTGCACCAACACCGGCGTGACCGCGCTGTGGCTGTACAAGGTCCGCCCCGCATGGCCGCGCTGCGAGCACTGCGCGCAGTGCAGCGTCGTGGACGAGAAGTACGTCACCCCGTCGAGGGCCAGCAGCACCTTGCCTTGCAAGGTCCGGTAGCGCTCGATCACGCCTTCGTTCATCAGCCCTTCGAGCAGCTCGTCGTACAGCGGCTCAAGCGCCTGGGGCGGCACCGTGTCGAGCAGGTTGCGGATCTGGTTGTCGCTCGGGATCTCATGCGCACCGAACATCGACTGCACGTTGTTGCGCCCCTGCTCCTGCTGCATGCGGCGCTGGTACTCCAGGAACGACGCGCACTGCATGAAGAACACCGAGAACGCGCTCACCCCGGCATCGGCCATGCGGTAGTGCAGGTTCTTGCCTCGGCGACCATCGGGCAGCTGCTCCAGCACCTCGCGCACCCGATGCATCACCTGCGCAAAATCCAGCGTCTTGCCCCTCACCATCCCAGCCATGACAGCCTCTGCCTGAAGTCTCTACGCCCTCAGTTTGCTCCCGTTCGGCCAAATTGAGAATTGCTGGAGATGCGGGCTCTCGCTATCGCATCTGGAGATTTTGCGCGATAATGCCAAAAAGACAGGCTAAGCCATAGATCTTGGCGCAACCTCCAAGGGAGAACCTCGCCCCCGATGCTAAGACAAGGCCTCGGGATTTCTTCGCTTTTTGCGAAGCAGAAAGGACGCTCCCATGAAGACCTTGTTTTCTGTTCTATTCGGCTTTTCCGCTTGTCTGGCATCTGCACAGGATATTTCCGTTGGTGCTGCCCCGATCTCCGACGCAACTTCGTCAGGTGGCACGTCGGTGGGAATGATCGACCAGCCATCTACGCAGGCGGCTTCGCCATTGTTTGGACCCACGGGACCACAAGGTCCGACGGGGCCCGAAGGCCCGACGGGACCGTCTTGGCCTCAGGGCCCATCGTGGCCTTCTGGTCCGACCTGGCCTGTGGCCCCGAAGGCGCCGATTGGGCCTGCGCAACTCCAGCCCCTGCTGGCACATTTGCCGCAGCACCCCTTGCAGGCTACCGATCCGCAGTCGCCGTTTTCCCCGTTGTCACCAGCCGATCCACAACGACCCAATTACTGGTTGATCCAGGCCGTTGCGCCACAGGGGACGGGCTCGTCTTCTGGTAGTGAAGCCTCGTCGATGCCGGTTCAGAAGGCAGCGGGTGTATCAAGCGAAAGGCTTGTCGAGTCCATGCAGAATCTTTCGGTCACGGTCAACGGTTTGTTCAATGCCGTCACGGTGGTCAGTACGAAGTGAATTGTCATCACATCGTTGGTCTTGTCTCCGCGTACCATTTCAGTCCCGCCCCAGCATCCGCGCGACCAGCGCCGACAAGAGCAAGCCGACCAGTATCAGCCTTGAGCGGTAGGCTCTAAGCATGCTCTTGCCCTGTTCTTGTTGGGGTAATGCCGGTGTTTGAGTTTGGGTCTCGGCAGACGATAGGGAGTCGGAATTCAGTGCCAGCAGGCGGCCGAGGCGTGCTTGCTCGGGCCGCAGCACCATCGGTCTGCCGCCCTCATCCAGGCAACTGAGTGCGCCGTTCGTCAGCGCGCCCAACACCACCAGCACCGCCAAGCTGCTTTCTGGTTCTGGCGTGCCCAGCCAGAGCGCTGGAACGTCGTCTGGCTTCGGTGGCCAATTTGGTGCGCCCACCTCGCCTTGCGGGAAGCGCGCGCGCCATAGCGAGACCAATTTTCCTGCTGTCGGAACGCCTCTGAGTGCCCACTGGTCCAGGTCCTGCGCCAGACGCTCGAACTCGCGGTAGCCCACCGCATGACCTTGCAGAGCGGCCAGGCGCGACAGGGCAAGTACCTCGCGCGGGCTGAACTCAAGCATGGCACTATTCAGGTGCTGGGGCATGGGAGACGGCAGAACATTGTGGTGCACCAGCGTATGCTAGTGCCGCTCCCGGGGTGAACATTTGCCGGCGGGTGTCACAGCTTTGACCAGCAGAAGAAGTTTTGGCTTCATATTCCGCGCTCAACCGCAGTCAGTGAATAAATGTTCTCGCGTCAAAGATTTGCGATCGTTTATCAAAGCTAGGTCTATTTCGATCAGTTAAAAACGGTTGAAATATTTACTTGCATGCTTGTGCAA
>ERZ1034365.614-NODE-614-length-19587-cov-4.312199_pt1 | contig 19587 bp, 28 predicted proteins | sample MGYA00520615_ERZ1034365 | MGnify/ENA primary metagenome ERZ1034365 (study PRJEB33736, sample SAMEA104284505) | Azolla filiculoides | biome: Urban; feature: Water surface; material: Ditch water | place: Netherlands | collected 2015-10-28 | depth 0-0.1 m ... | reverse complement strand
ACCCTACCAACTGGCTTGGTGTTGATTACTATAGCGATGAAGAGGTTATTGGTTGTGTAAGTTACCATCCTACACAATTAAGTATGCTAGAAGCAGACTGTGCTAAATATGGAGTAGAGGTACCTTTACAAGAGATTCTAGGTGAAACCGAAGCTGGTGTACCAATTACTATTGAAAGCTGGGTAGCTTCATATATACCAGAGCCACCGGTACCTCTTACAATGCAGGACTTTGATAGTGCATTAACCGCACATCTAGATAACACAGCAAGATCTCGTAAATACGATAACCGTGTAACCTGTGCACTTCGTGCAGGTTACCCTGGACCTTTCCAAGCAGAGGGGCAAGCATTTGCACAATGGATGGATGCTTGTAACGCGTTTGCATATCAGCTACTCGCCGAAGTGGAAGCAGGAAATACTCCAGCACCACAAACAGTTGAAGAATTTATAAGCAGCTTACCTGTAATTAGCTGGCCAACCTAAGGATATAACTATGACTAAGGCTAGACAATTAGCTAATTTAAATGGGGTTTCTTTAGACTCACCTGTATTGACTAGCCCGTCATTTACAGGTAATATTGCTTAGACCGGCAATGGGTAGCGTATAACTGGTGATTTTAGTACTACTACACTGACTAATAGGTTAATGATTCAGAATAGTGTAGCAGATCAAGCTAGCGATCCTGCAGTTTTACCAAATGGTACTAGTACAACCGGGGCTTTTTCTACATTTAATAATAGCGACCCTACACACGCATCATTCGCACAAATTTCTGCTCGTGCCGGTGAAATCAGATTTATGTCGGCAGTATCTGGATCCGGTACTTTACTACCTATGACCTTTTGGGCTGGTGGCCTCGAGCGCGTACGTATTGACACCAGCGGTAACCTAGGGGTTGGTGGTATAGTACCGAGTGCCTCAATCCTACCAACTATCGAGTCGCAGTATAACTTGCTGGTTAGTAGATCAAACTCTAACGTAACAGCAAACGCCTACTACGGTACTGGTGGGGTATGGAAGCGGATCAATGCTGCTCCTGCTACCATGCATTATCAAAATGCTGGTGCACACTATCTGCGAATTGCGCCCACCGGTGCTGTGGATAGCACTATCGCATGGGCCGATATCTTTACTGTCGATCCTAACGGAAACGTAGGCATTGGAGTTATAAGCCCCGCTACAAAGCTAGATATTGTAGCTAATTCAGCACAAGTACGAATATATTCAGACGTTGCAACAAATTCTGCATTTACACAATATCGAGCTGGATCTGTGTTTTAGTTTGTAGGTATAGATAGTAGTGCAGGTACTTCGTTCGGGTAGCCCTATTCCTTGGGCGTATGGCATAATGCGGCGTATCCAATCTTATTCGGTACAAATAGCCTTGAGCGTATGCGCATCGATGCCAATGGAAATGTTGGAATAGGAACAACTAGTATTGCACTAGGCAACCCACTAACAATCTTTAGGCAAACTGCATCAGCTAATGCAATAGGTAGTGCCTCAAATTCATCCATTAGACTACAGACAGACGCAAGTGAGTTCAACGAAAAGGCTGAAATTCAGTTTCAGGCCGGGGCTACTATTGCAAATACTGGAGAAGTTATTGCAGCAGTAGGCTCAGTATACACAGGCTATAATGCTAGCAACGATGCTGCGGGAGCACTTACATTATCGACACGATAGTCTACTGCCGCAGGCGGTCTAACAGAACGTATGCGTATTGACGCGAATGGTCAGATAGGTATTGGTATAACTCCTGCAGCCTGGAGCAGTACTCTTAAAGTTATCCAGATCGGAGATAAGTCTAGTATTTATAGTGATACCGGAGGTGCACTAGTAGCATCCCATAACGGATATTATGACGGTACTAACTGGAAGTATATTGCATCAGCTTTTTATGCCACAAGCCATTATCAAGCTGGTGGTGGATATGTATGGAGAACTGCTCCACTGGGTACTGCTGGCAACAACATTACCTGGACAAACTCCATGGTACTAGATGTTAACGGAAAATTAGTTGTTAAACCTTCCGTAGCATATGGTGCACCTGAAGCAGGTAATATAAATATTACTCCAGCATATTCTGGTGGATCTACAGGTAGTCCTACAACTGTTGGTGGTATTGTTTTCGGCGACCAAGATATTGCAAATATGTACGCAGGCAGACTTGCTGTTGTACAAGACAACCCAGGGTCAAGCAGTGCTACCCATATGCGTTTTTATACAAATTAGGGTGGCGGAAATACTTTTACGCTAGAACGTATGCGTATTGATACCTTAGGTAACGTAGGTATAGGAACGTAGGCAACCGGTGGATACAAGCTGTCTGTAGTAGGTATAACTGGTGGTAAAGCAATTAGATTACACTCAGACACTGGAGCTGGTTATTGCTATACTGATGGCTCTGGATATATAGGTACTACTACTGCCTCGTCTTTAAATTTTGTAACTGATAATATAGTTAGACTTGGTATTGACTCAGCCGGTGTAGCAGTATTTACATCAGGTGCTTTTGGATACGGTGGAGCAGGATCTGGTGGTACTGGTACAACAGCATGGAACTCTGGACTAGGTAAGTTTGAAGTAACAATACCAAAACCTAGTGGTAAAATAACACACTCTATTTCAGGACTTGCCAACGGTGGAAAACAAGCAATTAAGTTAGCCTCTACACACTTTGGTGATAATGATATACTTATAGCAAATATATTGTGGGGTGCGGAACCAGAGCATTACAATATTTGGTGCGCTAAAGCGGGGGCTGGGACAGCAGTAATTGTCATAGAAAATAAATAGGGTGTATCGAAAACGGAAACTATTTATATTCATTTTGCGATCATTAAGGGTAGCGTAGCATGATCACTATAAATAAAGAAAGGCTAGTTTAATATGGCATATATTGGAAATAGCCCTGGCGTTGCTTCTCAAAGAGTAGTATCTACTTTTACAGCTACTTCGGGTCAAACAACATTTACCGCTACAAGTGGATATACTATAGGATACTTAGATGTATATCTAAATGGTATTAAATTAGTTAATGGTAGTGATTATACTGCAGCTGATGGTGTCTAGGTAGTCTTATCTTCTGGAGCCTTGTTAAACGATACTGTAGAATTAGTAGCCTTCATTCCCAGAGGGCTAACTGATGGGTACATGAAGACAGAGATCGATGCTAGATATGGTAATGTAGATAATACTAGCGACGCTAGTAAGAATGCTGCTACAGTAATTCTTACAAATAAAACACTAACTAACCCAGCTATCAATGGATTTACTGGAAACACTGCTGATATTAATATTGGCAGTGGTCAAATTGTTAAAGACACAGTAGGTAGGGTTGCTATTGGTTCTACAGAAGCATATAGAGCAAAGTTTTCCTCTTGGTCAGACTTTGGCACACAAGGTACACAAAACTACTTAGCACATTCTGGTAATGGTAGTGATGGTAGGAAAGCTGGGTACTCCTTCCAAACTACCTTTATAGGGGTAGCGGATACAGTAGCTCGCCGTTCTGCAGATATTTGGTAGGGGTACAGTACTGCAGCTTGGGGTACTGAGTATCTTGCTTTTGGCGTTGGTATCGGTGTTGGTGTTGGGGTGGGTGCGGCTAATGATGCAGGCGTAACTACTACCGAACGTATGCGCATTAAAGGGGACGGTAATGTAAATATTGGTCCAATAATACCGGTTCTTAGTACTAGCCCTACTAGAACATATTTAACTTTAGTAGGTAATGGTACTGGAGGTATAGGTGTACTACAGCTAACTTCTTCTACTGGAGCTGCTACAAATCAGGGTAATATTGAGTGGCACGATATAGGTAATACAGGATCTACCTCCACTAGGACAGTTTATATAAGTGCGGGGGCTGAGGGTGCTACAGCAACAAATTTAGGCTCTTATTTAACTTTTGCTACAAAACCAGATGGGGTAAGTAGTGCTGGTGTGTCTAGACTAACTATTAAGCAAGACGGTAAAGTCGGTATAGGTACAGGTACACCATATTCTTTACTCGAGGTTAATGGCATAGATACTGCAATAACCATTTCCGGAGGCTTAGGTTCTACCGCAGCCCCAGCATATACGCATGTAACATATAGAGGATATACTGGTAATAGGACTGCACAAATATCCTCATTTGATCAGTCCTAGTCTACAGCAGAGTCCGGTGGTTTAATATTTTTTACTAACTCCAATATGGCAGCGGATACTATAGTAGATCGTATGCGTATAGATGGGTAGGGTAAAGTAAGTATTGGTAGTACTCTACCGTATACAAAACTTCATATCTACGGTGCCGGTACCACTTAGCAGCACTATACTAATGGTGATGCTTCTGGGGCTACATTATATTTACAAGACTCTGGTGGTGCAGGCTGGAATGGTGGTCAAATTCTATTCGGAGCATACCAAGGTGTTTTCGCAGGTATTAAAGGCAGTATAGCTAATGGTAATGGCCCAGCAGGGACTATATAGATTCAAACCCGTGGTACTTCTGGTAATGTAAACGAACGTGTACGGGTCGATGAGGCCGGTAATGTTTAGATTCATACAGGACAACTATTATCTCTTGCTGAGGTATTCGGATACGGCTCAGGTGCAGGTGTATATGCACAGCAGACTGGAGGTGTTACTAATGGTGTTACTGCTAATAAGCCTTCTATGCGGATAGATACATTTAATTAGGTATGGGCAGTAAATGAGGAGCGTACATTCATTGTAACCAACTAGTATGTTGGTTCAAAAGATATAATAGTCGTATCTCTAGTAGAAAGTGGTATTGGGGCTGGTTGGTTCTGTATTAATACAATGCCTAGAAGTTCTGGCGCATTTTATGTATAGATACGCAATGTGAGTGGTGGTACGCTACCTGCTACCCAAGTTACTTTATTACTTAATGTAATTAGAGGAAGTGCACCATGAAGTAGGACCTACACAATGAAATTAGCAATGTATAAAGGAAAAGGTAACTTTTACGATAAATTAATCCGAATAGTTACCAATTCTAGATATAGTCACTGTGAATTAGTTATAGATGATATATGCTACTCCAGCTCCCCGCGAGATCGCGGGGTACGGATGAAGTATATTACACTAGACGCTAATTGGGATGTATTTGATATTCCATGTACGTATAATCAAACCTATGCAATCGAAGTATTCACGAAATATGTTGGTAAAAAATACGATTGGATAGGTGCTGTAACATCAATACTTCCACTACAACTAAATATGTCTAATAGATTCTTTTGTAGCGAGCTATGTGCTTCTATGCTTAGTATACCTAAGCCTAGGTTACATACTCCACAGTAGGTATTAGATTATATAAGCAAATAAAAATAGCCGGGCTAAGCACCCGGCTATTTTTTCGTCTTGACATCACTACGCCAGCATGGTATAATAGGCGGAGTAAAAAGTGTGTTTGTAATTTTAAGAGGTATTCTATGAACTACCCACTATATCGAAAAACCAGTTCTCTTATTTTTGATACTGATCTAATAGGGACTAGGTTTACATTAGGTTTGGCTGAGTTAATTTGGTCAGCCACGTTATTTTGGCCAGGTACTACTTTTGATAGGCCTACGTACGAAGTAATGGCCCACTTATTTTCAGAAGAAATGTGGGGTTTAATTTTCTTACTTAGCGGTGTAACACAACTGTAGATAGCAGTTAATGGAAATGTACACCACTGGTTCTCTAGACTTTTCGCAGGATGGAATGCAGTATTATGGGTTTACATTGTAATATCAATGTATTTTAGTGTATACCCTCCTCCAGCCGCCATTAGTGGCGAAACAGCATTAGCAATAGCTAGTCTATGGATCTGGGTAAGACCATTTATATTAGCTAAAGGAGAAGCTTATGCCAGAAACTGCCAATTACAGTGATAACCAAAATAGGAGAGCTTAGGATCAGCTCCCACACATGTCTTTATTACTAGAAATTAAATCAGATGTGCAAGCTATCCGAAGTGAGCTAGTAGAGTTTAAGCGTGATGTAAATAAAGCTTTTCCAAAGGATGAAGATGGGCTTCCTGACTATATGGGTCACCGAAAGACGCACGATAGACAAAATAAAGAAGATCTAAAGCTAGACGAGTACAAGACTGACTTTGCAAAGAAAATTCTTGGGTGGGCAGGTATTGGTACTTTAGGCTTTTTACTTGCGGCAGTATTAAATTATATTAAGGGTGGTAATTTATGACCGCAAAAATGAATTTCAAGATTAATCAAGGAAGTACTTTCAATCCAGTACTTCGCTGGGAAGGTGCTGAAAAGGTTTACAAGGTAATTACTAATGTTACCAAATCTGCACCAGTAGTAATCACAGCAGTGGAACATGGTTTAGTATCTGGCTGGCGAGTAAAATTAACAGATATTGTTGGTACTAAAGAGTTAAATAATACTGCCATGTACCACCCTATTACAGTACTAACCCCTGACACTATTAGTATTAATAGTATTAATAGTCTTAGTTACACTACTTATGTTTCAGGCGGTGTGGTTGAATATAATAAGCCTATAGATCTAGCCGGTATGACTGCAAGGATGCAACTTCGTACTAAGATAGAAAGTGATATAGTAATACACGAGCTTACTACAGAAAATGGCGGAATTACTTTAGATAATGTTACAAAACAAATAAAGTTAACAATCCCAGCAGCTACTACTACAACATTTGACTTTACGTCAGCTGTATATAGTTTAGAAATTATTGATAGTATTGGTGTTGTATTTAACTTTGCTAGGGGTACTATTACTCTTAATAAAGAGGTAACTAGATGATATAGCAAGAAGTAGTGATTAACGAGATAAATACTACTGTCATAGAATACACAGTAGTATTAGATTCAGACGGTGATACAATAGTATAGAACGTTAATCCTACTACGGTTGTACAAGAGGCTGAAGAGGCCACGATAGTAGCAGGATTAGTACAAGGTATGTCTGGGCCTCCTGGTCAAGATTATACTCATGTAAATATACTGGCAGGCGAGAATGTCAATGGACATAAATCTATTAACATATTAGGCAATATGTCTAATACTCCTTTCCTTGGTATATCTACAGGAAGTGCTCTGATAGGTGAAATACTACAAGTACAGCAGACAGGGTACCTAATACATAGTGGATGGAACTGGACAACAGGCAACCCAATATATGCTTTAGATGATGGTACGTTAACTCAAGCATTTCCACTATCCGGAAATTTAGTAATTGTAGGGTACGGAGTTACACCTACAAAAATGTTTATAAAGCAGGAGCCTGCTATTTTGCTAGGCTAAGGAGATAAAATGGCAGCAAGTAAATTCTTAGCCCTAGTAAGCGGGCGTATTCGTGAAATCGTAGCAACTGTAGCTTCAAGTGGGGTTGCAGACGATGGTAAGATTGTAGCACTAGGTGCGGACGGTCGTTTAGATAATAGTGTACTACCAGTAGGTATTGGCGCTGAAACCAAGTTAATCCAAGCCAGCGAAAACTTGTCAGCCGGTAACCTTGTTAACATCTGGGATTCTGGTGGTCAGTTCCGTGTACGTAAAGCAGACGCATCAGTAGCAGGTAAAGAGGCTAACGGTTTCGTATTAGCAAGCGTTACAAGTGGACAAAGCGCGCAAATCTATTTAGAAGGTACTATTACCGGGCTAGCAGGACTACTACCAGGTCGCTACTATTTAGCAACCGCTCCTGGCGAGATGACTTCAAGTGCACCAGCAGCAAGCGGTAACGTAGTCCAATATATTGGTGAAGCCGTATCAACAACAGAAGTTACATTCGAACGTAACGACGGTATTATTCTAGCGTAAGGATAAATATGGCCACAAGAAAACCTTTAGTTATTGTTGCTGGCCGTGTTCAAGAACTCCCAGTCGGTGATGATATTGGAATTACCGGAGGCACACCTACTGTAGAGGATATGGATATGTATTCAAAGCGTGTTGATTTTATTAATGATAATCTTCTATATAAGGGTGAAGCAAATGCTGGTAGTTTAGAGTCTGCTAGCGTTTGGAGAATTCGCCGAGTTGAAATTGGGCTAGATGGTGACGTAACCGAAACCTTTGCAGATGGTAATGCCAATTTTGATAATGCATGGACAGACAGAATAACAAAGGTGTACTCATGAGCTATCAAATTGCATATAACCCTTCCCTAGGTAACGCTTTAGTTGGTATAGCTAATACTATAAACGATGTACCAGAAGGTATTGTAGTAGAGACACACGAAGGTGATATTCCAGATATGTCTAAAACCTATTGGAATACTAGTGTATTACGTATGGAGGCGTACAACAATAGTAGATACATAACTCCTACTGAATTTATGCGGAAATTCACATTCAATGAGCGCTTAACTATTAGAGCTATGGAGCGTGATGGTGATTTAGTAATTATAGATGCTATGGCACTGATGTAGGGCACCAAAGAGGGTGTAAACCTGGATGATCAGGACGTAGCACTAACTCTAGGTTACTTAGTTAGTAAGAATGTAATAGCCCCTGAAAGAGTAGAGGAAATACTTAGATGACAACGTATACTATGACTGGTAACGGAACGTTACGCGATATAGGAAATGCTGCCATCTTTGGTGTGGCGACTGCTCGTACCGGAGGTGACATTTTCAACCTGAATGGGAAAACGCTTACTATCGACCAAGACACGAGATACGGTCTAGGTGGTGCAGCTACGTTTACGTTAGGAAGTATCACGGTTTCTGCTACACTCGGTGGTATATTGAACGTTGATGCTAGATATGTCAGGATGATTCCATTCAATACTGGCTCTGGTACTATCACGGCGGGTACACTGATCACCTGTGGTTCTGCTACCGGTAAAGTAATCGGTCTATATTCTGCTATCAATACTGCGCCAGTATTAACAGGTGTAGCTACTGGGTGGATCAAGGTCGCAGAATGGAACGGCGTAGCATTCCCGACTTCTGGTGCTTTTACTCAAGCAGGATACACGTTTACCATCTCAGGGGCAGACAAAGCAGGCTTCATTGAATTGGTGGGCGATGAATCCTCTACTATTACCGCGGCACGGTTGGGTCAAGTTAATTTCATGGGGGATTGGTTTGATATTGGTACTACTGCCGGCGCAAGAACCGATACTTACCAGTTACCTACAAACGGTTCTGCTATAGATATTGCTGGAGTTTGGTTAGAAACTGCCCCATCTTCTGGATCTTATGAATTTTGGCCTTGTGCCGGTACAGTTACAGCTACAGCTACAACGATGGCGCCGAGTGATTTCCGTGGTAAAGTATGTTGGATCACAAGAACAAACGGGGTATTGAGATTTGGGCATGACGGTACAAACTCTGCTGGTGGTGTACTACCAGAAGCCGGTAGAAAAATCAGAATCCCTAACATCATAACAGCAAATTGCACTACTGCTGCAAGGGGTACTAATGCCGTACCAAACGCAACACTAGGTACCAGATATGATTTCACAACCACCGGCGGCGGAGTGCTGACTTTTGATAAGGTCAACTTAGCTTGGTACCCATCTATCGCCCAAGCTTATTCAAACACATGGAATAACGTTGCAATTTGCGATGCGTTGAACATCAGTGAAAATGCAACAGCGCTTACACTAAATGAAACACATGTTGCGCCTGCTCCAACGGCTGCTGTTCAACAAGCATTGACACTTTCGTTGTTGCCAGCTGGAGTAACACTCACAAATTGTACGTTTGCCAGATTGACAGTAGCTGCGGCAGGTAACTATGTAGCAACAGTATCCGACGGCGCATACTTTAGAGCAACAAACGTGAGATGTCTACATCTCACGTATCAAGGTAACGCCGGTACCGGATCATGGTCATTCACCCGGTTCAATGACATTGAGTTCACATCTGCAAATGTATTTCAGCGTGCACTGTTCACAACGTGCAACACAGTAAACATCTATTCCCCAATAGTGTACGATCATCCTGCAACAAACACCCCATCTACCACAGGTCGTTCTGGCGTTGATCTAGTAACATGCTCGAATTACAAAATCTCTGGTTGGGATAATGGTGGGTTGTTGAACTGCCAACCATATGCTAACTTGGTTGTGGTCAGTCAGCAATGTTCTAATGGCGTGGTAGAAAACTTCGGGTCATATGCTTCTCCACTTACACTCGGTGGTAATGAGACAGTTGCAACATACACAAGAGCAACTACCACAGCAACAGCCACTTCTGTTGGTCATGGACTGATCACAGGCGGACAGATTTATGTATATCACACTGACAATACTGCTACTATTACGGTAGGTGTAAAAACGGTAACAAGAACAAGCAACGATGTATTCACATTTACTGCGCTGAACGCTGGCAATACATCTGGGTCTATTAGTTATATCCCCGTGAATGCAGCTATGCCTGTATCATCTGGCGCCGGTGCCGCAAACAACACTCTACGCCTGAGAAGATTGTACTTCAAGGGAGCAAGAGCTTCTGTGATGAACATCGGTGATAACTCGAACACTAACTATATTATCGAAAACTTCTTAGACAAATCGTTCATCACGGGTGGCACGGTTCAATCACTGAACACAATCAACAAAGGTTTGTCATGGCAAGGCAGTGGTACTGGACAATCATCTGTGTATGGTTCTCACTTCGCTGATTACTACACACTGCCAAGTTCAACGAACTATGAAGAGACAACTGCTACTTGGACTAGATCATCTGCAACTGCTACAGTAACGTTAGCTAACCACGGGTTACTGACAACAAACGGTAGGATTATTATTACTGCTTCATCATCAGAAACAGCAGTGACATTCGGCCCGAAGACGACTACAGTGACTGGGACAAACACATTCACTTTCTCGTGTTTAGCATCTGGCGCTACATCTGGTACATTATCATTTCAGAGAGCAAACGGAATAATTCAGGTTTTATTGAATGAGCCGACCGCAGCGACTTCATCGCAGATTGCGCTAACTGGCATTGCTAACTTCACCAGTGCTGGCTCAATCTCCATGCCCAACGTGAATGATTCTGCTGAGTTTACAATGCCGTACTTTATCAAAGGGCATTCTAGATTCACTATCGACGAATTGATATACACAGGTGGTACAAACACCAACTTCCAGTCTTACTATCAGTTGGATACTGGATCCGGGTTCAGTGGTACATGGAAGAATTTAGCGAACACCATCAACACTAACGCAGGATCGGGAACTACTACATTAACCGTAGTGGATAGCTCGTTGATCGCAGTTGGTGATTATGTTTTTGGTACATCGATCAACCCTAACACAAAAGTTACTCAGATTCTGAATGCAACCCAAGTGCAGGTCGATAGAGTGACTACAGGTTCTGTGACTAACCAGTTGCTTAGATACAACCAGTTACCAAGCGAAACCATCGCTGATCCATCAATCGGTTTCAGATTGAAGGTGAAGGTAGTAACTCGTGCTGCAAATACTCAGGGTGTATCAGCACTGTATTTCTATACATGGTCATCTGATACACACAGACAGTATGTTTATCCACTTCCAGGTATTCTGCTGACACTGACAGGTCTACAGCCTGGATCAGATGTTGTAATATTGCAAGCAGGTACAAATACTATATTAGATAGCGTAGATTCAAATGGTACAACCTCATGGAGCTATAGCTATACTACACAACAGAACGTTGATATTGGTATTATAAAACCAGGATACGTGCCACTATATATCAGGAACTATAGTCTGGGAGCAACAAATGCTAGCCTACCTGTAGCTCAAACTATTGACCGCAACTATGGAGCCTAAATATGGCAAAATTAACAAGCAAGAGCCAACTAGTTGTTGGCACAAACTTAGTCATTGATGAAACGGCTAAGACAATCCAGCTTTTAGCTAGTGCCGATGGTTCTACTACTAACGGTCTAATTGCTAAAGATGGTGTAACATGGCAAGCTTTGTACTCTAAGCTTGTTGACCTATGGGCTACATCTACTTATCAAGATAGCCCTTTCCCAGCATACGCAATTGATGCATTATCTGGTCAGTTCCAGATTGGTACAGATGGTTCTACTTATTCAGGTTGGACATTTGACGCAGACGCTACGCGTCAAATGTTACGCGATGGTGGTTGGTCTGAGTATTCCGGGGCTGGTGTACTACAGCGCCAATACGTAGGTATTGTGGGTCTGGGTGGTGTTTCTAGTGGGGCACAACTATACTATCAACGTGCAGCTATTGATGCCCCAACTAACTTTACCTTTACTGACCAGTGTAACGAAGGTATTCAGATTTTTGGTGATGCCTCAAATGGTAACTTCGATAAGCGTACGTACTTCAAAGGCTTCGTTCGCGAATACGGTAAAAAGTACAAAGACTCTGTACTTGCAGATACCGGTAAAACTGCTACTGGTGCTAATATTGTTAACTTACTGTTATCTAATGAAGATGACTTAAAGATTCAAGCTAATGATGCTGCTATGACTGGTGCGCCTTATTCTGGCATTACAGTTACATATTATGGCTCAGATCAGACCAAAACAATTGGGGGTGGTTCTTATCCGTTCCGAGTTGTAATTAATGGTAATAATGCTACACTAGAGCAGATTTATACTAAAGTACAATACTTACTACGTCAAGATAGTGATATCGATGCTGGTGCAGGTAACGTAAACGGTAAAACTGCTGCAGCTTTATTGGGCTTCGTAGGTGACACACTACAAACAACTACTGGTGTATTCGTTGAGAACCTACTATCTGCTGATACTAACCGTATCGAATTTAAAGACCAAAACGGTGTTACACGTACATATCCATATACTGCAGCTGGTACAATTACATTTAACTCAGTATTAGTTGGTGCAGGTTCTTCATACCGTCTAATGTTCACTACACCTCCAGGTGCTGGTAATGACTATGGTGAATCTGGTGCTATTACTGTAAACGATGCTTCAGGTACCCCAATTACTGGTACTATCTCTAGCGGTTCAGTTGCATTTACTTTCGACTACGATGGTAACACACAGGGCGGATTTACTGCTGGTACAGATCGTCCAGTAACGCTAATTGGTGTTAAGCCTGGTACTGGTAAGTTTGCTGTTGCTACAGGTACTCTAACCCGTAGTAAAGGTATCAGCTTATCACTGGTTGCTGAACAAGACCGCGTTTACGCATAATAAGGATAAAAATGGCGACAAATAGTTATTTTCAAGTGCCGCCTGATTCAACTGGAAAAAGAGTATTCACCCAAGAACATACGGTGAATGCTCAACCAGTGCAAGTTCAGGTAATGCACGTAGCAGATAAAACAAATTCTGCTAATATCCAAGCTGTAGACCCTAGGGGCCAGGCGAATGTCCGCTTCGCGGAAGGTTCGCCTACTATGGATGCGTTTGGTAATCTACGAGTTGGTGAAGGTAAAGTACTTGGTGCTTATGACTATACCAACTCTGATATGGCTGACCTATTTACAGACGTAGGTACTGTTACTTGGAGCCAAAATAGCAGTGAAACCCTACTAACAGTAGACCAGAATAATGCTAGTCTATCTAGCCGTACTACTAACCGATACCATTATTACCAGCCAGGTGTAAGTAATTTAGCAATCATTACTTTAGCTCACGGCGACACAGGTAAAGTAGGTAATACCCGCCGTTGGGGATACTATGATACTGAAGACGGTATTTTCTTTGAGCTGGTAGGAACCACACTAAATGTAGTTATTCGTAGCTCGGTTGGTGGTAGTATTGTAGAAAATAGAGTACCCCAATCAGCATTCAATCAAGATAAGCTAGATGGTACTGGCGTAAGTAGCATGAATATTGATGTTACTAAAGCTAACTTCTACTTTATGGATTATGCATGGCTAGGTGTAGGGGAAGTAAGGCTTGGTGTCTTAGGCCCCAATGGTGAACGTAATATTTGCCACATCTTCCAGAATCCAAATGCTAATACACATGCATATATGCGTACTGGTTCGTTACCTTTACGTTGGGAACTGTTTAACACAGCCCTAGCAGGCTCTTCTAGTACAATGCGTCTTATCTGTGCTGCAGTTTATGCGCAGAGCCGTACAGATTACACTTTCTGGCGTTTTGCTGATATTGAATCAGCGTCTAATACTACAGTAACTACCAATACTCCTATTGTTAGTATGAAAGTAAAACCCGGTTCTAGAATTGGTATTTATCCAGAATGTTTGTGCGTATATGTAGTAGGTGGTAATGTTAAACTTACTATCCTAGATGACGCAGTACTTACTGGAGCTACTTGGGGTATTAGCGGAGAAGGTGATGCATTAGGAGATAATGCTGCTACAGCCGTAACAGGCGGTAGTAAATTTAAGACTTTCTATGTTGGCCCTGGCGTGACTAATCTACCTATTGCACAGTTTTACGAAACTAATGATGAAGGCTATCACCGCTTAGCAGATGATAGTGATAGTTATACATTTACTTTAGTAGCTACTAAACTAGACGGTACTACAGTTACAGCATACTCTACTTTAGAGTATCGGGAGCTTAGATAATGAGTATGATTTGGGACACATATAGCGAGCTATGGGAATACGATGATCCGGTTCACTTTGATGGCCCAAATCGTATTATCATAGTACAGCCTCAAGTAAGCACTATCAATATGCAGGATATTTATAGTTCCTGGGTAAGATGGTCTGTACTATACGATAATTTAAAATTCAAGCCTGCTATGCGCTATATTGGTAATGATCCTATTGGCGGTGGTCAGTATAGCGGACTTATGTTCTTCTTGCAAAACGGTTGGCAAATAGTTATTGGCCATGCCGTATCAGTCGAGGGGATTATATACCACGATGATTCTGGTATATCTCCTTATATTATTCTAGCAGGCGGTGGTGTAGTTAATAAAGTAGCTAGCTTAGCTTATGCATATAACACCGCAGGCGTGTCAGTACCAACAGCAAGCGAGATTGCTACTGCAGTGTGGCAAAATAGTTTACGTACTCTTACTTAGCAGCTTACTGCCGAAGAGTTATGGAGTTTCTTACTAAGTACTCCAATGCCAGTAGGTAGTGCTGGAGAAAAGCTTAAACAAGTACTTACAACTGCGAAATTTATAGGATTAAAATAATGGCAATCGATTCATTGGTAGTACAAACACAGACTCTAGACTCTATTGTAATTTCTGATAACGGTACTACCAATGTCTCGCCATTAGAGTACGTAGTAGATACTGTAGTAGTTGCATATGTACAAGGACCCAAAGGTGAAAAAGGCGATCAAGGCTTGTTAGGCTCAGACGCCCACTATGTGCACACACAGGCAATACCTACAGATACTTGGATTATTACACATAACTTGAACAAACGACCCTCAGTCGCAGTAGTCGATAGTGCTGGGTAGCTTGTTGAAGGCGAGGTAGAGTACACAGATGCAATAAGCCTGACAGTTTATTTTTCGGCAGGATTCTCTGGAACCGCATATTTAAATTAAGGAGCCACCTATGGCAAAGAAAATTCTTGTTAGTTATGACTTTAGCAAGTTAGAACTATTAAACGTACGTATCCAGAACCTGGCATCTGATCCAGCCTCTCCAGTTGAGGGTCAACTATATTGGAATACGGCTTCTAAATATCCAGCAGTACATAACGGTACTAGCTTTATTAACTTACTAAGTCGTGCTAACCATACAGGTACACAGGCTTGGTCAACCCTAATTTCTACGCCTACTACATTAGCTGGATATGGTATTACTGATGCCACTCCATCTAGCCACGTAGGTACTGGTGGTGCTGCACATGCTAACGTTATTGCAGGCGGTGCCGCAGGCTTCATGACTGGAGCGGATAAGACCAAATTAGATGGTGTAGCAACCGGCGCTACTGCTAACGCTACTGACGCAGCTTTACGTGATCGTAGTACACATACTGGTACACAATTAGCCTCTACTATCAGTGATTTTAACACCGCAGTTAGAACTAATAGCTTAACACAGATGGCGGCACCTACTGCCGATCTATCACATGGTGGTTTTAAAGCTACTAACATGGCAGATGGTGTTGCAGCCACAGACGGTGCAACATACGGTCAGTTACTAAGTATTTCTAACGGTACCGACTGGAAAGCCTCTGTACGTGTACTAGCTATCGCTAACGTAGCTACTCTTAGTGGTTTACAGACAATTGATGGTGTAACGTTAGTTGCTAATGATCGTATTGCTCTGGTTGGTCAAACAACTGCAAGTGCAAACGGTATTTACGTTGTACAATCTGGTGCTTGGGCCCGTTCTACTGATGCAGATGGTAACTCAGAAGTTACTCCAGGTATGGCATTCTTCATTGAAGAAGGTACAACATATGCAGATAGTCAGTGGAGATTAACCACTAACGGGACTATCGTAGTAGGTACTACTTCTTTAGCATTTGCTCAAATTGGTGCCGCAGTTAGCTACACTAACGGTACCGGACTTTCTTTAGCCGGTAATGTTTTCAGTATTGATACTGCTGTAGTTACCCGTAAATATGCACAGACTATTGGTGATAATGCCGCAACTAGTATTACAGTAACGCACGGCCTTAATACCTTAGATGTGCAAGTGCAGGTAGTATTAGTATCTACTGGTGAAACAGTAGAATGTGATGTAACTCGTGGTACAACAACTCAAGTAACTTTAGGGTTTGCAGTAGCCCCAGCACTTAATGCATATCGTGTAATCGTACAAGGATAATAAAATATGACCATTAAACAGCTAGCATATCGTGGATTACCCCAAATCGCTGTAGCTGTTGGAGCTACCACACCTAACCCAGGATCCTTAGGGGTCCAGGTGTGGTCTACCTCTACATCTTCCGTGCTAGTCTGGAATGGTACATCCTGGCAAGTTTCTCCGTTTACTAGTCAGACTGCAAATACAATTCTTGCTGCCCCTAACGGAGCAGCAGGTATTCCTTCTTTTAGATCATTAGTAGCAGCCGACGTTCCTACACTGAACCAAAATACTACAGGTAATGCAGCTACCGCATCTGCGGTAGCTTGGTCCGGTATTACTAGTAAACCTACTAATTTAAGTGGCTATGGTATTAAAGAAGCTGTAGGTAAGTCGGGAAGTAGTACTATTAATGGTATACTAACTTTAAATAGTACTAACGATACTCAGCTACAGCTAACTTCTGCGGATACCTACACAGGTATTTCCTTTAACGACTCTGGTGCTGGTATTGATTACCTATGGCATAATGGAGCAACAGATACTTTTGCACTAGGTGGTGGCGGATCTGGTGTTGCAGGCAAGAAGTTACATGTACATGGAGGTGTAACAATTGGTAGTGGGTACGCTGCTGCTACCAATCCTACAAACGGTTTAAATGTTGAAGGGGCTATTCAGCAAGCAGGTAGCCAGGTATTACATGCTGGTAACTATAATGCATATGCCCCTACCTTGACAGGTACTAGTGCTTCAGGAACCTGGGGTATTAGTGTTACTGGAAATGCAGCTACTGCAACTACCTTACAAAATGCTAGAACTATTAATGGTACTAGTTTTAATGGTAGTGCTAATATTGAAACATCTGATTGGATACACTCTTTTAGAGATTTCCCCAATGGTACATTAATTACTACATCTATTAACTATGCTAATACATAGGGTGACCCGTTCGTATTAGAGATTCGTGGTAATAGTTATGGCAATCTAGTACCTTTAGATATACTATATCAAGGATACATATATTCAGATACTATAATTAGTCACGGAGGCTTATCGAACGGTCTATCTATTACAGGACTTGTAGCTATCAATGTTGGTGGGGCTTTATGTTTCTGGTTTCCTACACAAGGATATTGGAACGGGTATAGTGTGCGTGTTTATCGTGCTATATCTGCAGGCCTGGGACGTGCCGTCAATACTGTAACAGCTATTACAGGGGAAGTAAAACCTGTAACTGCTACAAAAGAAGTAGCTTTATCAGCTAATATACGTCAATCATTACATAGTGGAAATTACAATAACTATGTACCAACGTTTACGGGCACAGGGGCTTCAGGTACTTGGAGTATTTCTATCTCCGGAACAGCGGCGAGCGCTTCCGCAGTGGCTTGGTCCGGTATATCTAGTAAGCCTACCACACTAACTGGGTACGGTATTACAGACGCAGCACCATCTAGCCACGTAGGTACTGGTGCCACTGCACACGCTAACGTTATTGCAGGCGGTGCTGCAGGCTTCATGACTGGAGCAGATAAGACTAAGTTAGATGGCATAGCTACAGGGGCTACTGCAAATACCGGTACTGTTACTTCCGTAGGTGGTACAGGTACTGTATCTGGACTAACATTAACGGGCACAGTATCTTCTACAGGTAATTTAACTTTAGGTGGTACTTTAGCAGTTCTACCTTCTAATTTTGCTAGTCAGACAGCCAACACGGTTTTGATAGCACCAAACGGAGCTGCAGGCGCACCAACATTTAGAGCTTTAGTAGCTGCAGATATTCCTACACTTAATCAAAATACTACAGGATAGGCTGGTTCTGTACCTTGGTCTGGTGTATCTAGTAAACCTACAACCTTGGGCGGATATGGTATTACAGATGCTGTTGCTGCTGCTAACGTAGTACGTAATTTAGGTACGGTTACTATAGCTCCAGTAGGTGGAGGCAGCCAAAGCTGTACTACAGCTCAGTTTATTACAGCTTTAACAGCTTTAGGTGCTTTTGCCCAAACAGCCTCAGTTATGAAGTGTACCTGGGATTATGCAGGTAATAATGATATTTCTGATACTGGTTTTGGTGCTTTAGAGATATCTGGTTGTATTATAGAAACCTTTACAGACACTGGTGGGCAATATATTGTTCGAGTTACTAGTCCTAGCACTGGGACTGGAGCTGGGGGTATTCATGAATATGTAAACCATGGTGCTGGTTATGTACCAGGCTGGAGACGAGTATACACATAGTCATTAAATGGCAATATAACCGGTAATGCAGCTACTGCATCCGCAATAGCTTGGTCGGGTATTACTAGTAAACCTACAACGCTAAGTGGATATGGTATTACTGATGCCCCTACTTCGGCAGGTACCGGGGCATATGGTACATGGGGTATTGCTATCACTGGAAGTGCCAGAATGCTAACATGTCCGGATGGGGATAGGGATGCAGGTACTAAACTACCTACAAGTAATCCCAATGCAGTAAGGTTCGATTTTGTATCTGCTACATCTACAACTACTGGCGGTAATTACGCTGGTGTGATGACATATGCTCCATGGGCTGGTACAACCGTGAGCACTGGTGATGCATCTTATCAATTAGCTTTTGGATAGACTTCTACTAGTGGTTAGGGCACACCACAATTAAAGATACGCAAAGGTATAGATTCCACTTGGAATTCCTGGTATGAGATTGTTACAGCTGTTAATAATTCTTCTTTACCTACTGATACTAGAAATACAAGGGGTGTAACTAGACTATATCGTAATGATGACAATTAGGACTATAGTGTACAAACTAATTGGAATGGTACACACTGGGTATTGCAAGGATATTCAGCCGATACATTTCATGCAGGATGCAGAGTCCAATATGCTGATTCGGCGGGATCAGTATCTGGAACTATTGCTATAGCAAATGGTGGTACTGGAGGTACTACTGGTGCTAC
>ERZ1034365.613-NODE-613-length-19588-cov-3.278971_pt1 | contig 19588 bp, 13 predicted proteins | sample MGYA00520615_ERZ1034365 | MGnify/ENA primary metagenome ERZ1034365 (study PRJEB33736, sample SAMEA104284505) | Azolla filiculoides | biome: Urban; feature: Water surface; material: Ditch water | place: Netherlands | collected 2015-10-28 | depth 0-0.1 m ... | reverse complement strand
GTGGTGGGCGAGGATTACGGCGAAGGCGCCAGCGTGATCCAGGAGCGCACGCACGCCTACGCGCTCAAGTCCGGCATGATCTTGCTGGACCCGCGCCCTGACTTGGGCCGCATGGTGGACATGGTCGAACACGGCTTTGCCTTGAGCGAGGCCAGCAACATGCCCGCGCTGATGGAGTTGCGCATCCGCGCCTGCCATGTGCGCGGCAGCTTCACGGCGCGCGACAACCGGGCGCCCGCCATTTCCACCCGCGCGCTGATGGACAACCCCGCCGGCTTCGACTACGCGCGACTGGCCCACCCGCCCGTCACCTTCCGCCATGAAAAGCTCAAGTACGAAGAACGCATCCCCGCCGCGCGCCGCTACATCGTGGAGCACGGCCTGAACGAGTTGCTGCCCGGCCAGCACACCGACCTGGGCCTGATCGTGCAGGGCGGCCTGACCAACACGCTGGTGCGCGCGTTGCAGCAGTTCGGCCTGGCCGATGCGTTTGGTGAACTCGACATTCCGACGCTGGTGCTCAATGTCACCAGCCCGCTGGTGCCCGACCAGATCGCCGACTTCTGCGTGGGCAAACGCGCCGTGCTGGTGCTGGAAGAAGGCCAGCCCGAATACATCGAGCAGGAAATCGCCACCCTGCTGCGCCGCCGCGACATCCAGACGCCGCTCAATGGCAAGGACATGCTGCCCATGGGCGGCGAATACACCGTGGAAGTCATCGCCGCCGGCCTGGCGACCTGGCTGAACAAAGTGCTGCCGCAGCGCGATACCGCTTCGGTGCAGGCCTGGCTGGACGGCAACCGCACGCGCCGCGCCGACGTGGCGAAAAGCCTGCCCGCGCCGCTGCCCGCACGCCCGCCGGGCTTTTGCATCGGCTGCCCGGAGCGGCCGGTGTTCTCGGCCATCAAACTCGCCCAGGAAACCGTGGGCCCGCTGCATGTGGCGGCCGACATCGGCTGCCACGCCTTCGGCACCTTCGAGCCGTTTTCCACCGGCCACACCATCCTGGGCTACGGCATGAGCCTGGCCAGCCGCGCGGGCGTGTCGCCGCACATGAACCGGCGCGTGTTGTCGATCATGGGCGACGGCGGTTTCTGGCACAACGGGTTGCTGACCGGCGTGCAGAGCGCACTGTTCAACGGCGACGACGCGGTGCTGTTGATCTTCAAGAACGGCTACACCTCGGCCACGGGCACGCAGGACATCCTCAACACGCCTGACGACGAGGCCAAGGCCCATGCCACCGACAAGGCGCAAAGCCTGGTGCATACCAACCAGACCATCGAGAACGCGCTCAAGGGCCTGGGCGTGGAATGGCTGCGCACGGTGAACACCTACGAAGTCGCGAAGATGCGCGCCACGCTGACGGACGCCTTCACCTCGCCCTTCAACGGCCTGAAGGTGATCGTGGCCGAGGGCGAATGCCAGCTGGAGCGCCAGCGCCGCATCAAGCCGTGGATTGCCAGCCTGCTCAAAAAAGGCGAACGTGTGGTGCGCGTGAAGTACGGCGTGGACGAAGACGTGTGCAACGGCGACCACGCCTGCATCCGCCTCTCAGGCTGCCCGACGCTGACGCTCAAGGACAACCCCGATCCGCTGAAAGTGGACCCGGTGGCCACGGTGATCGACGGCTGCGTGGGCTGCGGCCTGTGCGGCGAAAACGCGCACGCCGCCACGTTATGCCCCTCGTTCTACCGCGCCGAGGTGGTGCAGAACCCGCGCTGGCACGAGCGCCTTCTGGCGTCGCTGCGCGGCGCCATGGTCCGTGTACTGCAGCCCGCCTGATCCCGGATCACACCATGAAAAATACCACCCAACCCATCTCCATCTTGCTGTGCGCCCTGGGCGGCGAAGGCGGCGGCGTGCTGGCCGAATGGCTGGCCGACACCGCCCGCCGCGCCGGCTACCCGGCACAGGCCACCTCCATCCCCGGCGTGGCGCAGCGCACCGGCGCCACCACCTATTACCTGGAGTTCTCGCCCGTGCCCGCGTCCGCGCTGGGCGGGCGCCGCCCGGTGTTCGGGCTGAACCCGCTGCCGGGCCGGCTCGACCTGCTGGTCTCCAGCGAACTGCTGGAAACCGCGCGCCAGATCAGCAACGGGCTGGCGTCGAGCGCACACACGCGGGTCATCACCTCGTCGTCGCGCACGCTGACCACGGCGGAAAAGATGCAGATGGGCGACGGCCGGCAGGACGACGCGGCACTGCTGTCCCTCGTGCGCCAGCACAGCCAGCAGCACCATGTGCTGGACATGGCGCAGCTCACGCGCCAGGCCGGCACCGTGGTCAGCGCGGTGATGCTGGGCTGCATCGCGGCCAGCGGCGTGTTGCCCTTCGGCCGCGCCGTGTTCGAGGACGCGGTGCGCGGCGAGGAAGGGGACCAAGGTGCCCAGCCCGGCAAGATGGCCCAGGCCAGCCTGCGCGGCTTCGCGCTGGGCTTCGAGGCCGTGCAGCGCCAGCGAGAACAGACCCGCCTGGTCGCTGAATTGCTATCAACTGATGAGCAAACAATGACCATTTCACGATGGGATGATGCCAATTCTGCTAATCAATCTCTGAAAAAATCCCTGGACAGCTTCCCCGCGCCGCTGCGCGAGCGCATCGCCCTCGGCCTGGCACGCACCACCGACTACCAGGACAACGCCTACGGCCAGCTCTACCTGCAGCGCCTGCAGGCCGTGCTGGCGGCCGAGCAGCAGGCCGACCCGGCAGGCAGCAGCGGCTACGCCACCACCCACGAGGTGGCACGCTGGCTGGCGCTGTGGATGGCGTTTGACGACATCGTGCGCGTGGCCGACCTCAAAAGCCGCGCCAGCCGCTGGAGCCGCGTGCACGGCGAAGTCAAGACCACCGAGGGCGACCTGCTCAAGCTGTACGACCATTTCAAGCCCGGCGTGCCCGAGTTCGCCGCCCTGCTGCCGCCACGCTGGGCGACTCGCCTGCAGCGCTGGGACCGCGCCCGCGTGGCGCGCGGCCTGCAGCCCTGGGCGATGCCGCTGAAGATCGGCACCCACAGCGTGGGCGGCATGCTGGCGCTGCGCCTGCTGGCCGCCTGCCGCCGCCTGAGACCGCTGGGCAGCCGCTACGCCACCGAGCAGGCACTGATCCAGCAGTGGCTGGACGCCGTGACGCAAGGCCTGCGCGCCCACGCGGCGCTGGGCCACGAGATTGCGTTGTGCGGCCGGCTGATCAAGGGCTATGGCAGCACCAACGAACGCGGCAAGGACAACCTGCTGCATGTGCTGCAACACCTGGCCGTGTCCCCCGCGCTGCCCGATCCGGCCGACCGTGCCCGCGCCATCGCCGCCGCCCGCACCGCTGCGCTGGCCGACGAAGCCGGCACCCAGCTCGACGCGGCCCTGCGCGCCGTTGGGGCCCCGGCGCGCCCCGTGCGCGAACAACCGATCCGCTGGATGCGCAAGCCACGCACCACGGCGTCCTGACGCGCCACCGACCGCAGCGTCCACCCCCGACAATCGCACTTTCACCCCAAAATCAACAAGGAGACCTCGATGCCATCAAAAATCAAGTCAAACAAGCCATTTCCCAGCGCAAGAAGGTCATTGTTAGCTATTGCATTGATAGCTTCATGCCTGGGCCTCAGCGCCCACGCCCAGAGCACCTGGCCGTCCCGGCCGGTGAAGCTGGTCGTCGCCTTCCCGCCCGGCGGCGTGGCCGACGTGATGTCGCGCGTGGTCAGCCAGCCGTTGTCCGAGGCGCTGGGCCAGCCGGTCGTGATCGAGAACAAGGGCGGCGCCAACGGCAACGTGGCCGCCGATGCAGTCGCCAAGGCCGCGGCCGACGGCTACACGCTGCTGGTCAGCACCACGGGCATCGAGTCGGTCAACCCCTTCGTCTTCACCAAGATGCCGTACGACCCGCAGAAAGACCTGGCGCCCGTGGCCATGCTCGGGCGCATCCAGCTGTTCCTGGTCACCAAGCCCGGCCTGCCAGTCAAGGACGCCAAGGAGTTCGTGGCGCTGGCCAAGGCCAGCCCGACCCCGTTGTCGTACGGCTCGGCCGGCCCCGGCAGCACGCCGCACCTGGCCGGTGAGCTGTTCAAGCAGCAGGCGGGCTTCCCGTCCACGCACATCCCTTACCGCGGCGCCGCCCCCGCGCTGCAGGACCTGCTGGCCAGCCAGCTGGACTACTACTTTGATCCGGGCATCTCCTTCCCGCATGTGCGCACCGGCAAGCTGAAAATGCTGGCCGTGGCCAGCAACAAGCGCTCGGCGCTGTTCCCCGACGTGCCCACGCTGGGCGAGGCCGGCTACAAGGGCGTGGAAGCGGACACCTGGTTCGGCGTCTACGCACCGGCCGGCGTGCCCGCCGAGGTCGTGGCACGGCTGAACCGCGAGATCAACAAAGCGCTGGCGGTGGCCGCCGTCAAGGCACGCTTCACCGACGTAGGCGGCGAAGCCACGCCCATGAGCCCGGCCGAGTTCAAGAACGTAGCGCAGACCGAAACCCGCGTGTTCAGCGCGCTGATCAAGGCCAGCGGCATCAAGCTGGACTGATCCCGACGACTGGGGCCGCCCCGTTCCGTGTCCAATTCAATGTGAGACCAGGCGCGCTGACGCAGACAGTGCTTCAGCACGGCAAGGCAGCGCAACGACGTATCGCGTTGAAGTGGAAATGGAATCACGGGAGGTGCCCCGGCTCTTCGGACATTACCACCACCACCTGCGCGTCGGCCCGGCCCAGCGAGCGGTACACGTGGCCCACGCCGCTGTCGAAATAGGCCGACTCGTGCCGGCCCAGTTCGATGGCCTCGCCGGTCTCAAAACTGATGCGCACACGGCCTGACAGCACCATCACGAACTCCTGGCCCGCATGGTGGATGAATTCAGGTGCTGCCTCGGGCGGGCGCGCCACGATGCGGGCGTGCAGCGGTGCCATGCGCCGCCCGGCGTAACCCGTGGCCAGCAGCTGGTACTCGTAGTGGCCGGAGCTGTAGGCCGGTGAACCCTCAGCCGAGGTCCACACCACCGGCGCGCCCTGGCGGGTTCCCCCGCCCGTCGCGGCAGGCTGCGCGCCGAACAACTGCGCCACGTCCAGCGCCAATGCACGCGCCACGGCGGCCAGCTTCTCGTAGCTGACCGCGACCTGGCCCAGCTCCATTTTGGACAGCGTGGACAGCGCCACGCCCGAGCGCGCGGACAACTCTTTCAGCGTGAGTTGCTGCGCCTTGCGGTTCTCGCGCAGGCGCAGGCCCAGGCTGGCGCGATCGGCTTCGGGCGAGACGGCAAGGGTGGCAGGACGGGCGGGCACGTGTTTTCCCTGAGTGAAGGTCCGGCAGACAAGGATTTGCTGGACAGGCATGATTCTCGCATGTGAGAATTCTCAAATGCGAGAATTTGACTTCATCCTGATCGGTGCCGGCATTGCCGGCGCCTCCCTGGCCTGGCGGCTGGTTCAATCGACGACGCCGGCCCGCGTGCTGATGATCGAGCGCGAGAGCCAGCCTGGCTACCACACCACCGGGCGCTCGGCCGCGCTGTACATGGAAAGCTACGGTCCACCCGGCGTGCGCGCGCTCACCCGCGCCAGCCGGACCTTTTTCGAGCACCCGCCCGAAGGCTTCGCCGAGGTGCCGCTGCTGGGCCCGCGCGGCGCCCTGCACCTGGCGTTCACCGGCCAGGAAGCGGCGCTTGCCGCGCTGCAGGCCGAGCTGGCGCCCTGCTGCCGTGAGCTGCGTGCGCTGGACGCCGCCGCCGCGCTTGCCCTGGCGCCCTGCCTGCGTGCGGACCGCCTGATCGGCGCGCTGCTGGACCCCGACGCACAGGACATGGACGTGGACGCCATTCACCAGGGCTACCTGCGGGGCTTTCGCCGTGCCGGCGGCGAACTGCGCACCGGCACCACCGTGGCGCAGGCCGCCCGCGACGGCAACGGCTGGCGTCTGGTGCTGTCAGGCGGCGAGGTGGTGCGCGCCAGCACCGTGGTGAACGCGGCCGGCGCCTGGGCCGACGAGGTGGCCGCGGCCTTTGGCGCAGCGCCCGTGGGCCTGGTGCCCAAGCGGCGCAGTGCCTTTACCTTCGACGCCCGGCCGCAAGACCGCCCGGCCGAATGGCCGGCGCTGATCGCCATCGACGAATCCTGGTACATCAAGCCCGGCCACGGGCGGCTGCTGGGCTCACCCGCCAACGCAGACCCGACCGTGCCGCACGACGTGGTGCCCGAGGAGCTGGACATCGCCCTCGGCATCCATGCCATCGGCGAGGCCACGCACCTGGCCATCCGCCGCCCCACCAGCACCTGGGCCGGCCTGCGCTCCTTTGTGGCCGATGGCGAACTGGTGATCGGCCACGACGCGGCCTGCCCGGGCTTTTTCTGGCTGGCGGCCCAGGGCGGCTACGGCATCCAGAGCGCGCCGGGCGCCAGCGCCCTGGCCGAGGCCCTGCTGCGCGGCGCCCCCGTCCCGCCCGAACTGCTGCGCCACGGCGTGGACCCGGCCGCACTGTCGCCCACCCGCTTGCACCAATCCACCAAGGCCACCCCATGAACCGACTCGACATCGCCCTGGCCGACGCCATGGCGCGCTTCCGCGCCCGCAATCCGGCAAGCGAGAAGCTGATGCTGGAGGCCAGCGACGTGCTTCCCGCCGGCAACACGCGCAGCGTGCTGTTCCATGCGCCGTTTCCGCTGTACATGGCGCGCGGCGAGGGCTGCACCCTGTGGGACGCCGACGGCCACCGCTATCTGGATGCATTGGGCGAGTTCACCGCCGGCATCTACGGGCACTCCAACCCGCTGATCCAGCAGGCCATCGTGGCGGCGCTGCAGGACGGGCTGAACCTGTCCTCGCACACCGCCCGCGAAGGTGCGCTGGCGCACGCGATCCAGCGCCGCTTCACCGGCATGGCGCTGCTGCGCTTCACCAACTCGGGCACCGAGGCCAACCTGATGGCGCTGGCCGCCGCGACCGCCCACACCGGCCGGCGCAAGGTGCTGGTGTTCAACGGCGCCTACCACGGCGGCGTGCTGGCCTTTGGTGGCGGTGGCTCGCCGGTGAACGTGCCACACGACTGGCTGGTGGCCCGCTACAACGATCTGGACGACGTGCGCGCCTTGGTCAAGACGCACGGACCGGACCTTGCAGCCATCCTGGTCGAGCCCATGCTGGGCGCCGGCGGCTGCATCCCGGCCGACGCGGACTTCCTGCACGGCCTGCGCGCGCTGGCCGATGGCTGCGGCGCGCTGCTGATCGTGGACGAGGTCATGACCTCGCGCCTGTCCCCCGGCGGGCGCCAGGCGCAACTGGGCCTGACGCCCGACCTCACGACGCTGGGCAAGTACTTTGGCGGCGGGTTGTCGTTCGGTGCGTTTGGCGGGCGCACAGACGTGATGCAGCGCTTTGACCCGCGCCGCGCCGACGCGCTGGGACATGCCGGCACCTTCAACAACAACGTGCTGACCATGGCCGCCGGCCTGGCGGGCCTGACGCAGGTGCTGACGCCCGAAGCGCTTGCGGCGCTGAACCAGCGCGGCGAACGCCTGCGCGAACGCCTCAACGGCGTGTTCGCGCGCCACGGCGTCGCGATGCAGTTCACCGGGCTGGGCTCGGTGATGCAGCTGCAGCCACTGGCAGGGCCTCTGCGCAGCGCGGACGACCTGGCCGGCGCCGACGACCGCGTCAAGGCGCTGGTGTTCTTCGACCTGCTGGAGCACGGCATTTTTCTCGCCCGGCGCGGGCTGCTTGCCTTGTCGCTGCCGTTCGGCGACGCGCAGGCCGATGCTTTTGTCACCGCGCTGGACGCTGTCGTGGGCACCCGCCGGGCGCTGTTGCCAGCGGCCCGCTAACGTCCTGCGCACGCCTTTCCAGGTCCCTCTTATTCCAGACTTCGCCCCCCCTTTTCCACCTCTTTTCCAAGCGAGCCCTTCATGAAATCGACCCCCTTCCGTCCCCTGCGCCGCGCCCTGATTGCCAGCAGCCTGCTGTTCACCGGCCTGGCCATGGCGGCCTTCCCCGAGCGCCCGCTCACACTGGTCGCGCCCTACCCTGCAGGCGGCGCTGCCGACGTGCTGGCGCGCATCCTGGCCAAGAAGCTCGAAGAGCAGCTCGGCCAGCCGGTGGTGGTGGAGAACAAGCCGGGTGCGGGCACGGCCATTGGCGCCGCCGCCGTGGCCAACGCCAAGACCGACGGCTACACGCTGCTGATCAGCTCCAACTCCACCTTCACGCTGAACCCGGCGCTGAACCCCAAACTGCAGTACGACCCAGTCAAGGGCTTTGATGCCATCGGTCTGGTCGGCTCGGTGGCGCTGGCCGTGCTGGCGCATCCGTCGGTCACCGCCACCAGCGTGCCGCAACTGGTCGCGGCGGCCAAGGCCAACCCGGACAAATACGTGTACGGCAGCTTCGGCAACGGCACCAGTTCCAACTTTGCCGGGGCGATGTTCAATGCAGCCACGGGGCTGAAGATGACGCACATCCCCTACAAGGGCAGCGCGCCGTTGATGACCGACCTGATCGGTGGACAGATTCCGGTGTCTTTCGACACCGTGGTGGCCGCCGCGCCCCAGCTCAAGAACGGCAAGATCAAGGTGCTGGCCGTGACCACCGCACGGCGTTCGGCCCTGCTGCCGGACGTGCCCACTGTGGCCGAATCGGGCTACCCCGGCTTCGACATGACCGCCTGGCTGGCGGTGGTGGCCCCGCACGGCCTGCCTGTCGACGTCAAGGCGCGCCTGGAGAAGGCCCTGGCCACGCTGATGGCCAGCACCGACACGCAGGACAAGATGAAGGCGGCCGGTTTCGAGCCCCACTACAGCGGCGTGCCCGACTGGGCCGGCATGGTCAGCCGCGACATCGCCAAGATGAAAGCGATTGCCGAGCAATCGCAGATCAAGAATGACTGAGCGGCCGATGACCTCGCCCGCCTCCCGCGACGCACTGCCGGGCCTGAGCGCCGTAGCCCTGCGCCGCCTGATCGGCGCACGCCAGCTCTCGCCCGTCGAACTGATGGACGCCTGCATCGCGCGCATGGAGGCCGTCAACCCGGCGGTCAACGCGCTATGCGCCACCGATTTCGAGCGCGCCCGCGCCAGTGCCCGCACGGCCGAAGCCCAGGTCATGGCCGGCGGCCTGCTGGGCCCGCTGCACGGCCTGCCGCTGGGCGTGAAGGACCTGCAGGACACCGCCGGCCTGCTGACCACCTACGGCAACGTGCGCCTGCGCGGCAACGTGCCCACGGTGGACAACAGCCTGGTGGCGCGGCTGCGCGCGGCCGGCGCCATCGTCACGGCCAAGACCAACGTGCCCGACATGGGCGCCGGCGCCAACACGCGCAACCCGGTGTGGGGCGCCACCGGCAACCCGTTCAACCCGGCGCTGAACGCGGGCGGCTCCTCCGGCGGCTCGGCGGCGGCGCTGGCCACCGACATGCTGCCGCTGTGCACCGGCTCGGACACGGGAGGTTCGCTGCGCATTCCGGCCGCGCTGTGCGGCGTGGTCGGCCTGCGGCCCTCGCCTGGTCTGGTCGCCAACGATGCGCGACCGCTGGGCTGGTCGGTGATCTCGGTGCTGGGGCCGATGGGCCGCACCGTGGCGGACACCGCGCTGCTGCTGTCGGCCAGCGTGGGCCCCAACCCGCGCGACCCGCTGTCCTACCCGGTCAATGCCGCGGCGTTCTGGCCGCTGAAGGACGTGGACCTGTCCACACTGCGCGTGGGCACCACCGAAGACTTCGGCCTGTGCGCCGTGGACCCGGACATTCGCCGTGTGTTCCGCCAGCGCATCGAGGCCCTGCGCCCGCTGGTGGCGTCCTGCGAACCGGTGGACCTTCAACTGGGTGATGCCGACCGCACCTTCGACGTGCTGCGTGCCGAGAGCTTTGTCGCCGCATTTGCCGACACCTACCGGGACGCGCCCGAGACCCTTGGGCCCAACGTGCGTGCCAACGTGGAACTGGCCGCCGCCATCACGCTGGCCGACCGCGCCTGGGCGCACCTGGAACAGACGCGCATCGCACGCCGCTTTGCCGCCGCCTTCGAACACTTCGACCTGATTCTGGCGCCAGTGACGCCGGTCTCGCCCTTCCCCTGGACCGAACTGTTCGCGGCCCGCGTGGACGGCCAGGCCATGCGCAACTACTACCAGTGGTTGTCCATGACCTACGTGGTGACGCTGGCCACCAACCCGGCGCTGTCGCTGCCCTGCGGCACCGACGCACACGGCATGCCGTTTGGCCTGCAGATGATCGGCCGCCTGCATGGCGACGCGGCGCTGCTGTCGGCGGCGCAGGCGCTGGAGCAGGCGTTTGCCGGCTCGCCTGCGCTGGCACGCCCTCGCCCGGACCTGCAGGCACTGCACACACCCCGGCCAGAACTGCGCGCCATCGTGACCCATCCACCAGAGCTGGGCGCCGCCGAGGCCGCCGGGATCGCAGGGCGCAACGCGGTTTGACGCCAGGGCGCTGTGGCTGAAGAATGGGACATGCCACCGCATGTTCCCGGCGCAGGCCCCACCGTCCTGTTCGGCGCTTTTGACCGCCACAACTTCGGCGACCTGCTGTTTCCGCACATCGCCGCCGCCCTGTTGCCGGGGCGGGAGCTGGTCTTCGCCGGGCTGGCCGCGCGCGACCTGCGTCCGTTCGGTGGCCACCGCGTCGAAGCCCTGGCCGATGTGGCCGCCGCGTGGGACCACCACCCAGATCACCCGGTCCACCTGCTGCATGTCGGCGGCGAGATCCTGAGCTGTACGGCCTGGCAGGCGGCCGTCATGCTGCTGCCACCAGAACAGGCGCTGGCCACGGTCGCCTACCTGGAAGCACGGCCGCAAGAAAAAGAGGACTGGACGCGCAAGCGGCTGGGGCGGCCCGACCTTGCGCCCTATGCCGTGCCGCGCCATCTGTTTCCCGGGGCGGCACGCATCTCCTACAACGCCGTCGGTGGTGTGGACCTGGGCGAGCGCGCGCCCGAGCACCGCGCCGAGGTGTTGGCCAAGCTGCGGAACGCCGATGCCGTGGGCGTCCGCGACCGCAACACGTTCGCCCGCCTGGAGGCCGCAGGCATCGCCGCCCGGCTGATGCCCGACCCCGCCGTCCTGGTCGCCGAGCTGTTCGGCGCTGAAATCCGCCGGCACGCACAGCAGGGCGAAGTCGCGCGGCTGCGGCGCACCTTTCCGCAGGGCTACCTGGCCGTGCAATTCAGCGCCGATTTCGGCGACGACGCCACGCTGGCCACGCTCGCCGCCCAGCTGGACACGGTGGTCGCCGCAAGCGGCCTGGGTCTGGCCCTGTTGCGCGCGGGGGCCGCGCCCTGGCACGACGATCTGGCCACGCTGGAGCGGCTCGCGGCCCGGCTGCGCACGCGCGCCGTGGCGGTATTCCATGGGCTCCAGCTCTGGGACATTTGCGCGCTGATCGCCGCCAGCCGGGGCTTTTGCGGCAGCAGCCTGCACGGCAGGATCGTCGCCATGGCCTTTGGCCTGCCGCGCCTCAACCTGTGCGCCGGAACGCCAAACGCCATGTACGCCATGGCGTCGAAGCAGGCGGCCTATGCGGCAACCTGGGAAGCCACCGGGCTGCCGGACGTGGTAGACGTCGGTGATCTGGCCGACGGCCTGCAGCAGGCCCTCGCCGCCGACCCGGCCCTGTTGCACCAGACGGCGACGGCGCTGGCCCGGCGCTACCGCGCCGCGTTTCGCTGGATCGCCGGCGAGGCGGACTGAAACGCCGTCACAGACCTCACCCGAGCGCGTGCAGCGCCGCCCGCACGATGCTGGCCGCATCGACCTGGAAGTACGCGCGCAGCGCCGCCCGCGTGTCGCTGCGTCCGAAGCCGTCGGTGCCCAGCGTCAGGTAACGCCGCCCTTCGGGGACGAAGGCACGCACACTCTCGGGCACCGCACGCACGTAGTCGGTGGCGGCAATCACCGGCCCCTGGCTGGCTGCGAGTTGCCGCGCGATGAACGGCTGGCCGGCATCGGCCTCGCCCCGCAAGGCGCGCTGCTCCCAGGTCTGGCCGTCGCGCGCGAGTTCGCTCCAGCTGGTCACACTGTAGACGTCGGACGCGATGCCCTGCTGTGCCAGCAGATCAGCCGCCCGCAGGACCTCGGTCAGGATGGCGCCAGAACCCATCAAGGTGACTTTTTTGGTATTTTCTGGCACTTCCCCAGCGTCAAATGGCGCTTCTTTGCTTCTAAACTTGTAGCACCCACGCAACGCATCGGCCTCCACACCGGCCGGCAAGTCAGGCTGGGCGTAGTTCTCGTTCATGAGGGTGACGTAATAAAACACGTCCTTCTGCTCGACCAGCATCTCGCGCATGCCGTGGTCCACGATCACGGCCATCTCGCCGGCGAAGGCCGGGTCCCAGGCGCGGCAGTTGGGGATGGTGGCTGCGATCAGGTGGCTGCTGCCGTCCTGGTGCTGCAGGCCCTCGCCGCCCAGCGTGGTGCGGCCCGAGGTGGCGCCGAGCAGGAAGCCGCGCGCGCGCTGGTCGGCCGCGGCCCAGATCGCATCGCCCACGCGCTGGAAGCCGAACATCGAGTAGTAGATGTAGAACGGCAGCATGGCCAGGCCGTGCACGCTGTAGCTGGTGGCCGCCGCCGTCCAGCTCGCAATGGCGCCGGCCTCGCTGATGCCTTCTTCGAGGATCTGGCCGTCCAGCGCCTCGCGGTAGCTCAGCACCGAGCCAATGTCTTCGGGTTCGTAACGCTGGCCCACGCTCGAGTAGATCCCGACCTGCTTGAACAGGTTGGCCATGCCGAAGGTGCGCGCCTCGTCGGCCACGATGGGCACGATGTGCGGGCCCAGTTGGGGGTCCTTGAGGAGGTTGCCCAAGAGGCGCACAAAGGCCATGGTGGTGGACATCTCCTTGCCCGCCGCCTGGGTCGCAAACCCGGCGTACGCGGCCAGCGCCGGCACAGGCAGCGTCGGGCAGGCCGTGTGCCGCTTGGGCAGGTGGCCGCCCAGGGCGGCGCGGCGGGCGTGCAGGTACTGCATTTCGGCGCTGTCGTCCGCGGGCTTGAAGAATTCGAGGCTGGCGGCCTGCGCATCGGTCAGCGGCAGGTTGAAGCGGTTGCGGAATTCGATCAACGCGGCCTCGTCGAGTTTCTTCTGGCTGTGCGTGGTCATCTTGCCCTGGCCGGCTGTGCCCATGCCGTAGCCCTTTTTGGTGTGCGCCAGGATCACTGTGGGCTGGCCGCGGTGGTTCGCCGCGGCCGCGTAGGCGGCGTGGATCTTCACGAGGTCGTGGCCGCCGCGGCGCAGGCGGTCGATCTGCTCGTCGGTCAGCCCCATGGCGAGGCGCGCCAGTTCGGCGTTCTGGCCGAAGAAGTGGTCGCGGTTGAAGCGCCCGTCCTTGGCCGCAAAGGTCTGCATCTGGCCGTCCACCGTGTCGGCGAAGGCCTGCACCAGCGCGCCGGTCACGTCACGCGCGAACAGGCCGTCCCAGTCGCTGCCCCAGACCAGCTTGATCACGTTCCAGCCCGCCCCGCGAAACAGTTTTTCCAGCTCGTCGATGATGCGTCCGTTGCCGCGCACCGGGCCGTCCAGGCGCTGCAGGTTGCAGTTGACCACCCAGACCAGGTTGTCCAGCTTCTCGCGGCTGGCCAGCGTGAGCGCGCTCATGCTCTCGGGCTCGTCCATTTCGCCGTCGCCGAACACGCCCCAGACTTTCCTGCCCGCGCAATCGAGCAGCTTGCGGTGCGTGAGGTAGCGCATGAAGCGCGCGTGGTAGATCGAGCTGATCGGCCCGATGCCCATGGAGCCGGTGGGGAACTGCCAGAAGTCGGGCATCAGCCAGGGGTGCGGGTAGCTGCTCAGGCCCCGGGCGCCAGACGCCGGCGCGGTGATCTCCTGACGGTAGTGGGCGAGGTCGTTTTGCGTCAGCCGGCCTTCGAGGAAGGCGCGGGCGTACACCCCCGGCGCGCTGTGCGGCTGGAAGAACACCAGGTCGCCGCCCTGCTGCTGGCCCGGCGTGTCGTTGCGGGCCTGGAAGAAATGGTTGAAGCCGACCTCAAACAGATCGGCCGCGCTGGCATAGCTAGCGATGTGCCCGCCGAGTTCGCCATAGGCCGCATTGGCGCGCGCCACCATGGCCAGCGCATTCCAGCGCATCAGCGAGCCGAGCTTTTCCTCGATGGCCAGGTCGCCCGGAAACGGCGGCTGCTGGTCCACCGCGACGCTGTTGACGTAGGGCGTCACCAGTTCGGGCGACCAGTCCACCTGCGTGGTGTGGGCCAGGCGCAGCAGCGTGTCGAGCATGAAGCGGGCGCGCTCCGGCCCCTGCGTGGCCACCAGCGCGAGGAAGGCGTCGCGCCACTCGGCGGTTTCAGAAGCGTCAATGTCGGCGCCGGGGGCGGCCAGGAAACGAGTCAGGCTGTGATCGGTCATGCAGTGACTTTAGACAATCTGGCGCCGCAGAGGCTACTTTATATGCGTCAATAAAAATCAATAACGGCATAAAATTTTGCCATTAATAACTTTTTCAGAATTTCATGCATCTGGATGCGGTGGACCTTCGAATCCTGGCGGAACTGCAGCAGGACAGCGCGCTGACCAATGTCGAACTGGCGCGGCGCGTGCACCTGTCGCCCTCGCCTTGCCTGGCCCGCGTGAAGGCGCTGGAGACGGCGGGCGTGATCCGCCACTATGTGGCGCTGGCCGACCCCAAGGCGCTGGGGCTGGGGCTGTCGGTCTTCATCTCGATCAGCCTCAAGGAGCAGTCCAAATCCGCGCTGGCAGAGTTTGAGCGCCGCATTGCCGAGCACGACGAGGTGATGGAGTGTTATTTGATGACGGGCGACAGCGACTACCTGATCCGGGTCGCCATCGCCGACATCACCGCGCTGGAGAAGTTCATCCTGGAGCAACTCACCCCGATTCCGGGCATCGAGAAGATCCGCTCCAGCTTTGCGCTCAAGCAGGTGCGCTACAAGACGGCGCTGCCCTTGCCCACGCTGTAGCAAGACGCATTAGAAAGACGAAAAATGCCCGGAAGCAACCGGGGAGAAACTCAGACGCCGGCCAGCGACCGCAGGCCGCCGGGGTCCACCAGGTTGACCACGCGGCCCGAGCCGCTGATCAGGCTTTGCTCGCGCAGATGGCGCAGCACGCGCGACAGCGTTTCAGGGGCAATGCCCAGTTGCGCGGCAATCAGGCGCTTGCGCTGGCGCAGCATGACCGACAGGGAACCCGCCTCGCCGGCCGGCTCCGCATGGCGCAACAGCCACTCGGCGCAACGCGCTTCCGCGTCCTTGGCCAGACGGCTCACGGCCAGTTCGGTCTGCTGCCGGTGGGCCGTGGCCACATCGCTCAGCACCGCCAGCGCCGACTTGGGCAGGGCGTTCAGGCTGGCCTGGAAAGTGGCCAGCGGCACACGCCGGAGGGTGACCGCTGTCTCCGCGACGCCGTCCACGGCGCTGGGCAGGCCCAGCACGGCAGCGGTGGCTTCCAGCCAGAACGGGCCTTCCACCACGCCCAGCTGGTGCACCAGCACGTCGCCTTCCATCAGGCCCAAGGCCACGCGGCCGGTATCCACATGCAGGACTTCATCCATGGCCACGGCCCGCCTGAGCAGCGGCGTTCCCGGTGCGAAGGTCTGGACTTCAGCTGAAATATCGAATGACTTGGACGGCAACATGATGGGGCGACTGTGCCGTGCAAACCCCAGCCGGACTTTGACCGAAATCAAACCCGGCACATATCAACGCAGACGAAGCGTACAGGGACCGAAAATCTGCTTGCCCGGCCCGCCCACGCCGCCGGGCCCGACAACCGCAAGCGGTTGTCACAGCACTACTTTTTGCCCATGCCCAGGCGTTTCGCACCCTCGGTATACAGCGCGGTCTTGTCTTTCATGAAGGCCTCCATCTGCTCCGTGCCCACGTTGACGAGTTCAAATCCGCTCTTTGCAGCAAGCTCCTTCATCTCGGGGTCGTTGTTCAGCGCCGCCCACAGTTCGGCCAGGCGCCTGCGGGCCTCGGGCGGGGTAGATCTGGACACACCAATCCCGCGGTAAGCGCCGTCCACCCAGTCCACGCCCAGCTCCCGGAACGTCGGCACGTCGGGCAGCAGCGGGTGGCGCTTGTCCATCGCAATCGCCAGCGCACGCACCCGGCTCTTGTTGTTGATCGCAAAGGCGGAATAGGTCATCGCACCGTCCACTTGTGCGCCGAGCACGGCGGTGGTCATGTCGCCGGTTCCCTTGTAGGGGATGTAGTTGGTCTTGACTGCGAAAGCGGCATTCATCCGTTCGTGTGCCGCGTGGTTGGCCGAATTCAGGCCCGAGCCGCCCAGGCTGAGCTTGCCGGGGTCGGCCTTGGCCGCCTTGATGAAGTCGGCAAAGGTCCTGATCGGGCTTTGCTCGGGGACCACCAGGATGTCGGGGGTGTAGTGAAACCAGAACACCGGTGTAATGTCCTGGGTCTTGTACTGCACCTGGCCTTCAAGGGGCTGGAAGACGATGTGCGGCAGGTTGATGCCCACCACGTTCAGGCCGTCGCCCGCGAGGTTGTTCATCTGCCCCCACATCAGGCCCCCGCCCGCGCCCGCCTTGTACTGGATGATGGTGTCGGTGGCGGCACACTTTTTCTTGAGCACCACCTGCTGGTGGCGCGCCGACAGATCGGACTCGCCCCCGGGCGGGAACGCCTGCCAGTACAGCAGGTTTTTTTCGGGGCAAGGCAGACTTGCGCCGGCCGGCGCGCCCTGCGCCAGCGCCAGGGGCGCCAGCAGGGCCAGGCCCAGGGCGGAAAGCAGTTTTTTCATGGTTTGTCTCCTGTCGGTGGTCACATTTTTTGTTCTGCGGGACCCGGTGCGGGGACTACGCGGGGCTGGCCAGGCTGTCACACACCGCTTTTGTGACCTGCGCGGTGGTCGCCGTGCCGCCAAGGTCGCGGGTATGCAGGGCCGGGTTGGCGGTGACGCGCTCAATGGCATTCATCAGGGTCCGGGCGGCCTGCACTTCGCCCAGATGCTCCAGCAGCATCACGCAACTCCAGAAGGTACCCACCGGGTTGGCCAGGCCCTGGCCCATGATGTCGAAGGCCGAGCCGTGGATGGGCTCGAACATGCTGGGGTAGCGGCGCTCGGGGTCGATGTTGCCGGTGGGCGCTATCCCCAGGCTGCCCGCCAGCGCGGCGGCCAGGTCGCTCAGGATGTCGGCGTGCAGGTTGGTGGCGACCAGGGTGTCGAGCGTTGCGGGGCGGTTGACCATGCGGGCGGTGGCGGCATCCACCAGTTCCTTGTCCCAGGTGACGTCCGGGAATTCCTTTGATATCTGCACCGCAATCTCGTCCCACATCACCATCGCATGGCGCTGCGCGTTGGACTTGGTGACCACCGTGAGCAGTTTGCGCGGGCGCGATTGCGCCAGCCTGAAGGCGTAGCGCATGATGCGCTCGACCCCCGCGCGCGTCATCATCGACACGTCCGTGGCCGCCTCGATCGGGTGGCCCTGGTGCACACGGCCGCCCACACCCGCATATTCGCCCTCGGAGTTCTCGCGCACGATGACCCAATCCAGGTCCTTGGGGCCGCAGCGCCTGAGCGGGCCGTCGATGCCGGGCAGGATGCGCGTGGGACGCACGTTGGCGTACTGGTCGAAGCCCTGGCAGATCTTCAGGCGCAGGCCCCAGAGCGTGACGTGGTCGGGAATGTGCGGGTCGCCCGCCGAGCCGAACAGGATGGCGTCCTTGTGGCGCAGCGCGTCCAGCCCGTCGGCGGGCATCATTTCACCGTGCGCCCGGAACCAGTCGCCGCCCCAGCCAAAGCTCTCGAATTCAAACTTGAAAGTGTCACCAGTCGCGGCCAGTGCCTCCAGCACGGCCTGCCCGGCCGGTACGACTTCCTTGCCAATGCCGTCGCCTGGGATGCAGGCAATGTTGTAGATCTTCATGGGCTCCTTGATGGGGGGTTGCATTGGGAAAGAACTCTACCGGCGGCCAGACCGCATCACCGACCTCAAAGGCAATCTGCTGTTGACTTTGGATCAACAATCCCATTGTGCAGCCACCCCGCATTGCCCCCCTCGGGGCGGCCTTTCTTCAGTCGGCGCGTGCAGGCCGCCTGAGAACGGAAATTGCTGCAGCACTGGAATGCCCCTGACGCCCCGGCCACAATGTGTGCCAGACCCACGCCGGGACGTTGGCGGGTGGCCTGCACCAGGTTTTGAGATGTTTTTAGTGACTATCCCAGCGTGCCTCGGTCATAGTTTGCTATATTTTCAGTAGTTAGAAGGCTTGTTCATGCCCACCTTGCTGATCCGCAACGCGCAGTGCGTTGCCACCTTTGACAGTGCCCGCAACGAGCTGGCCGATGCGTCCATCCTGGTTCGGGACCACCGGATTGAGGCCATCGGCCCCGCCGCCGACCTGCCGCAGACGGCCGACGAGGTGATTGATGCACGCGGCCACCTGGTATTGCCGGGGCTGGTCAACACCCACCACCATATGGTCCAGAGCCTGACCCGTGCGATTCCCGGCGTGCAGGATGCCGAACTGTTCGGCTGGCTGCGCGGCCTGTACCCGATCTGGGCGGGCCTGACGCCCGAAATGGTGCAGGTCAGCACCCAGGTGGCCATGGCCGAGCTGCTGTTGTCGGGCTGCACCACCAGCAGCGACCACCTCTACATCTACCCCAACGGCGTGCGGCTGGACGACAGCATCGAGGCTGCGCGGCAGATCGGCATGCGCTTCGTGGCCACGCGCGGCAGCATGAGCGTGGGTCAGAGCGCGGGTGGCCTGCCGCCCGACCGCGTGGTCGAAAACGAAGACGCGATCCTGAAGGACACGCAGCGGCTGATCGAAACCTGGCACGACGCCGCGCATGGCGCCATGGTCCAGGTGGGCGTTGCGCCCTGCTCACCGTTCAGCGTCAGCCGCGACCTCATGCGCGTCTCGGCGGAGTTGGCCCGCAGCTTCAAGGGACAGGGCGTGCGCCTGCACACGCACCTGGCCGAGAACGACCACGACGTGGCCTACTCCCGGGAGAAGTTCGGCTGCACGCCCGCGCAGTATGCGGAGGAGCTCGGCTGGGTGGGCGCGGATGTGTGGCACGCCCACTGCGTGAAGCTCGATGCGGCGGGTCAGGCCTGCTTTGCCGCCACGGGCACCGGTGTGGCCCACTGCCCCTCGTCCAACATGCGCTTGGCCTCGGGCATCGCCCCGGTGCGCGCCATGGTCGATGCCGGTGTACGCGTCGGCCTCGGCGTCGACGGGTCGGCCAGCAATGACGCGGGCAATCTGGTGGCCGAGGCACGGCAGGCCATGCTGTTACAGCGCGTGGCGGGCGGGGCCAACAACCAGCTGGCGCGGGCGTGGTATGGCGACATTCTGGCGCAACGCGGCATTCTTTATGCCCCCGAGTATGTGATCATTGCTGGCGGCATCATCTCCGTCAGCCTGGAGTATCTGAACCGCCAGCAGGTGCTGCCGTGCGATCTGGCCGAGGTGAACCGTCCCGATCTGCGCTGGCCCTTGCCCGAAGCTATGGCGGATCGGCTGACCGGCAAGCGGGTTTTGGCGCTGCGGCGGCGGTCGAAATATATTCTGGCCGATTTGTCCTCAGGCGAGACCTTGCTGATCCATCTGGGCATGTCGGGGCGGATGCTGATTTCGGGGCAGATGGTCGGCGAGTTT
>ERZ1034365.612-NODE-612-length-19592-cov-4.467896_pt1 | contig 19592 bp, 16 predicted proteins | sample MGYA00520615_ERZ1034365 | MGnify/ENA primary metagenome ERZ1034365 (study PRJEB33736, sample SAMEA104284505) | Azolla filiculoides | biome: Urban; feature: Water surface; material: Ditch water | place: Netherlands | collected 2015-10-28 | depth 0-0.1 m ... | reverse complement strand
ATTAAACCACCTAAAAAGGCCGACTGAGTATAAAGGCTTACCCCTACCGGCTCCCCAAAAATTGACCAAATCACCATGCTGAGCACGGTAACGGCCACTTGCGCAGCCAAAATTCTCCAGGGCGACAGTGGGGGGTGTTTAACTGCATTGCTTGCTTGCAATGCAACCATTTCCTCTTTACTTAAAACCCGATAGACCTCTTCTTCGGGCTCATCCCAGCCATTTGCCTCAGAAAATTGATTTTTTTGAGGAATCAATTTAGCCCCGTGAGTTTAATGTGTGCACTGCAATAGGTCAAATGTTTTAGGCTCATTTTTAGAGACTTTTAAGCCTCAACGCCCAGCTTTTTCAACAAAGAATCCAACTCATCAAATTGGCTGAACCGAATCCTGAGCTCTCCGCCTTTACCTTTGAACTTAAATTCTGCATTTAAGCCTATCAAATCAGCAATTTCTTGGGTCAAACGGCGCATATCCGGATCCCGGCTTGGCGCACCTGCTTCAGCCTGGGTTTTGGCTTTTTTGTCCCCAATTTGACCTCCGGCAAGCGCCAGGGCAGTAGACATTCTTTCAGCCTCTCGCACCGACAGTCCTTGAGCAGCAATTCTTTGCGCCAAAGCTACCTGACTTGCTCCAGGCAAAGGCAATAAAGCGCGGGCGTGACCCATATCAATGTCGCCCGCTAAAAGCATGGCTTGCACTGGTTTTGCCAGTTGATTTAAGCGCAATAAATTAGTTACAGCACTGCGTGATTTACCCACCGCTTTTGCCGCCTGCTCATGCGTAAAACCAAACTCTTCAATTAACCTTGCGAGACCCTGAGATTCTTCCAGCGGATTTAAGTCTTCGCGCTGCATATTCTCGACCAAGGCCATAGCTGCAGCAGCTTGATCATTGGCACCAGAAACCAAAACCGGCACCTCTTTTAAGCCGGCTAATGTTGCTGCACGGAAGCGACGTTCACCGCCAATAATTTCATATTTACCAGGAGCAACCAGGCGCACTAGCAGTGGCTGCATTACACCTTGCTCGCGAATACTATCCGCTAATTCCTGCAATGCGCCCACTTCCATTTTCTGACGTGGTTGATATTTGCCAGCTTGCAAAGCAGTCAATGGCAAACGATTAATCTCAGCTGTGGTTTCTTTTTGCGCCTTGTCACCGAGCAATGCCTCTAGGCCACGGCCCAATCCTTTTTTCTTAATTACAACCATAATATTTTTATTGTTCCTAGGTTTTACATTTGCTTAATGCGCTCAATCATCTCGGCGCCAAACTCCAAATAGGCTTTGGCTCCACGAGATGACTTATCAAACGCCACCCCAGGAAGCCCATAGGACGGGGCTTCAGCAAGACGGACGTTACGGGGAATAATGCTTTTAAACACTTTGTCACCAAAGTGCTCGAGCAACTGATCAGAAACTTGTTGTTGCAATGTCATGCGCGCATCAAACATCACTCGCAATAAACCAATGATGACCAAATCAGGATTCAAATTCGCATGCACTTGTTTGATGGTGTTCACTAAATCCGATAAACCTTCTAATGCAAAATATTCACACTGCATTGGCACGATTACACCGTTTGCCGCACACAATCCATTGAGCGTTAATAAAGAGAGTGCAGGAGGGCAATCAATCAAAATAAAATCGTAGTCATTTGCTACAAGCGCAAGCGCATCTTTCAAGCGTTGTTCGCGAGAATCTAAATCTACCAATTCAATTTCTGCGCCAGCTAGGTCGCGGTTTGCTGGCAACACATCGTAGCCAGAACTCTCACAAAGCACGGCTGATTCTTTTACTGTTGAGAGGCCAATTAGCACTTGGTACACCGTGCTATTGAGATCTGCTTTTTCAATTCCAGACCCCATTGTGGCGTTGCCTTGTGGATCTAAATCCACCAACAAAACACGCTGCCGATGCCCAGCCAAACCAGCGGCCAAATTAACTGCAGTGGTGGTCTTTCCAACCCCACCTTTTTGATTAGCGATACAAAATATTTTGGCCATAATTTTTCTTAAAAGGATCGTGCTTTAAAGGGGTGATTTTCTCACGGGGGATAAAACCAAAAGTCGTCGTTCCACCGCTAAGTTTGGGATCTGCAAAGGCTCATCAGCGACCAGTCGCCAGTCATCCATACATACGTCTTGCAGCTCTTCATTGGCGCGCCTTGCCTTCATTGCGAATACCAGGCCGCTAGGCTTAAGAAGGGGTAAGGAAAGCTCCAAAAAATGGGCAAGATTAGTAAACGCCCTAGAAATTACAGCATCAAACTGTCCGGGCTGTGATTTAGCCACTGATTCGACGCGCTCACTTAGAACTTGAATATTCTTTAAGCCCAACTTGCCACGCACATGCTGCAAAAAAGCTGTTTTTTTGCGAATTGCTTCAATCAAGGTCACATGCCAATCGGGCTGCAAAATAGCGATGGGGATTGCCGGCAAACCGCCGCCCGACCCCAGATCTGCAATTTTGAGATTTTCCATATCCAGAAATTGGCGCATTAATGGTAAAACTGTAATAGAATCAATAAGATGCAAACGAACTGAGTTCTTTTCGCCCTCAATTGCAGTCAAATTATGCACCTGGTTCCAACGACCCATTTCCTGCAAAAAGAGCTCCAAATCAGCAATATTGGCAGGGCTGAGATTCAAACCTAAATCCTCAATCCCCAAAGAAACTAAATCGTTACTCATGGGTTTCTTCTTGGGTGCGACCTAAGCCCTTTTTAAGGTGGACCAACAGCAAGGAGAGGGCTGCGGGCGTCACTCCAGAAATTCTTCCAGCCTGGCCAAGGGTGCCAGGTTTATGTAAATTGAGCTTTTGCTGCACCTCTTTCGACAAACCCAGAACCTGGGTGTAGTCCAAAGACTCCGACAAAGGAAAGCTCTCGTTATGCTCTTGCCGAGCAATTTCAACAGCCTGCCTATCGATATAGCCTTGATATTTAATCGAAATTTCAACTTGGTCGCTGATTTGTTGCGCCAGGCCCAAATCATCATCAAGCGTCCCAGGGGACCAAAGGCCATCTGCTAGACCAGTAACCGCCTCATAAGTAATGCCGGGGCGCCTCAATAAGTCGGCCAAACTACACTCATGCGATAAGTCTTGCCCCAAAAGCTCAGAAACGGCCTTGGCCGACACATGCTTTGGGCCAATCCAAATATCTTGCAGGCGGGATGTTTCACGTGAAACAGCTTCTTGCTTCCTGCAAAACGTATTCCAACGGTAATCGTCTACCAAACCAAGCTCTCGTCCAATGGTGGTTAAGCGCAAATCAGCATTGTCTTCACGCAAGCTCAGGCGGTACTCGGCGCGGCTAGTAAACATACGGTATGGCTCTTGAACACCCAATGTAATGAGGTCATCCACCAAAACGCCAATATAGGACTCACTCCGCTTGGGCAGCCAAGGCTCCTTACCTTGTGCTGCCAAGCCAGCATTGATTCCAGCAAGCATGCCCTGTGCCGCAGCCTCTTCATAACCCGTTGTGCCGTTAATTTGACCTGCAAAGTAGAGGCCAGCAATTGCCTTGGTCTCCAGACTATGGCGCAAATGGCGCGGATCAAAGAAGTCGTACTCAATGGCATAGCCGGGACGGACAATTACCGCAGACTCCAAACCCCGAATGCTCCGCACCAAACTCCACTGAACATCAAATGGCAGGCTCGTAGAAATTCCATTAGGGTAAAACTCATTCGTTGTTAACCCCTCTGGCTCCAAGAATATCTGGTGACTATTTCTAGAGGCAAAACGATGGATCTTATCTTCGATAGAAGGGCAGTAGCGTGGACCAACCCCCTCAATAACCCCCGTGTACATTGGGGAACGATCTAGACCGCCACGGATAATATCGTGCGTTTGCTCATTCGTATGAGAAATCCAACAAGGAACCTGTTTTGGGTGTTGCTCAGGACGACCTAAATAGGAGAAAACAGGTACAGGGTCTAAATCCCCCGGCTGCTCCAACATCACCGAGAAATCAATAGTTCGACCATCAATCCGCGGAGGTGTTCCGGTCTTTAATCTTCCCTGTGGAAGCTTCAACTCTTTTAGTCTGGCAGACAAAGAAACAGCTGCCGGATCACCAGCCCGTCCACCAGCGTAGTTATTTAAGCCCACGTGAATCTTGCCATCCAAGAAAGTGCCGGCCGTTAAGACCACTTTCTTGGCCATAAACTTTAAGCCCATTTGTGTCACTACGCCTTGGACTACATCACCCTGAACCAAAAGATCATCTACAGCCGCCTGGAAAAGAGTCAGATTTTGTTGGTTTTCTAGGCGACGACGAATCGCCGCCTTATATAAAACCCGATCACCTTGTGCGCGGGTTGCCCGAACAGCAGGGCCTTTGCTTGAATTGAGGATCCTAAACTGAATGCCAGCCTCGTCTGTAGCGGCTGCCATGGCACCGCCCATCGCATCAATCTCTTTAACTAAATGGCCTTTACCAATACCGCCAATCGAGGGATTGCAGCTCATGGCACCCAAATTCTCAATACTATGAGTTATGAGTAGGGTGTCACATCCCATGCGCGCAGCCGCAAGGGCGGCCTCAGTTCCGGCGTGACCGCCGCCAACCACAATGACATCAAAGTTCTTTGAATAGCGCATGATTTGCCTCAGATAGGGCGATGATCATAGCATTTTGTGGGTTTCACGTGAAACAAATCTGCAGCCAAATAAGAATTTCTGTTATTGTTATTTCATAAACCATTGATTTAATTGACTTTTTATAAAATCACGTTAAATTAATGGCCTTGGGGAGGAGCCAATCACCGTCATCGAGTGATATCTAACGGCGTGGTGCGCATGGCTGCAAACCTTAAATGAGTACGGCGCCGAAGCGCCGCACTAAAAGCTAATAAGAAAAAAACTAAATCAACTTTTCTTCTTAAAGAGATGGGTGATTTCGCCAACAACGCCACGACGAAAAGCTAGGACGCAAATTACAAAAATGAATCCTGTTGCAATCGTGCTCCAGGATCCAATGTTGGCCAAATAATTTTGCAAACCTACAACAATGCCAGCGCCCACCACTGGACCAAGAATGGTTCCCATGCCGCCGAGCAAAGTCATCAAAACAACTTCACCAGACATATGCCAATGAACATCGGTCAATGTTGCCAACTGGAATACGAGTGTTTTCAAAGAACCAGCAAGGCCAGCGAGCGCAGCAGAAATTACAAAAGAGATTAACTTGAAGCGATCAACGTCATAACCCAAAGACACTGCGCGCGGCTCATTTTCACGAATCGCTTTTAAGACCTGGCCAAATGGGGAATGCACGGTGCGAACAATCAATGCAAAGCCAAACAAGAAAATGGTCAGCACAAAGTAATACATACTGACGTCATCTTTTAAATCAATCAGGCCAAATAACATTCCGCGTGGAACACCTTGAATACCATCTTCACCGCCGGTGAATGGCAACTGCACGGCAAGGAAATACACCATTTGAGAGAGGGCCAAGGTCACCATTGCAAAATAAATTCCTTGACGACGAATGGCTAAAGAGCCGATCAAGAAGCCTAAGAAGCCAGATCCTAAAACTCCCAATACAATTCCGAACTCCGGGGATAGGCCGGCCTCTTTGCAAAGGTAGGCGGTAATGTAAGCGGAGGTACCAAAGAATGCTGCGTGCCCAAAAGAAAGAAGCCCTGTAAAGCCCAGCAACAAATTGAAGGCGCAGGCAAAAAGTGCGAAGCACAACACCTTCATTGCAAACACTAAATAAATAAACTCTTGGAACGGCAACAACAAAGCAATTAAAAGAAGAATGCCATAGAGCAATTTTGTTTTTGAGTTCACTTCATTTCTCCCGGCCGAATAGTCCAGCAGGACGAATGAGCAACACGATTGCCATGATCACAAAGATGACTACACCAGATGCTTCTGGATAAAAAACTTTGGTTAAGCCTTCAATCAATCCTAAGGCAAGGCCAGTCAAAATAGAGCCCATGATCGAGCCCATACCGCCAATCACCACCACCGCAAAAACTACAATAATTAAATTGGAACCCATTAATGGGTTCACTTGAAAAATGGGTGCAGCTAAAACACCAGCAAAACCAGCAAGTCCCACGCCATAGGCATAGGCCAAAGAAATCATTAAGGGTACGTTGATGCCAAATGCTTGAAGTAATTTTGGATTTTCGGTGCCGGCACGAAGATAAGCGCCCAACTTTGTTCTTTCAATTACATACCAAGTGGAGAAGCAAACCACCAATGAGGCGACCACAACCCACAAACGATATTTAGGCAAGATGATGCCAATGGACTCTAATGGGATCGCGCCTTGTAATATTTCGGGGGCTGGATAGCTCTCACCTGAAATACCATACCAGTGGCGGAACATACCCTCAATAATGAGCGCCAAACCAAAAGTTAATAGCAGGCCATAAAGGTGATCTAGGTGATAGAGGCGCTTGAGCATGGTGCGCTCAAGAATCAAACCAAAGCCTGCCATAACCAACGGCACCAGAATTAATGCAAACCAATAATTAATTGAGAACTCAGGAAAGCCAAACCACTGACCAACCTGTGTCAAACCAATCCACGCAACAAATGCACCCATCGTGTACTGAGCACCATGGGAAAAATTGATGATGTTGAGTAGGCCAAAAATAATGGCCAAACCCAAACTCAAAATGGCATAGAAGGAGCCATTAATAAGCCCCACTAAGAGCTGAGCAACCAGCCCTTGTGGGGTAATTCCAAGAAGTTCAAACATACTTAATTAGAAACTCATTACTTGTTAGTAACCAGCTTGCATCGTGACAATGAAAGTGGTTGTGTTGCCTCAGCAGCAGGAATCACCGCTTTAACGTTGTAATAATCCCAAGGGCTCTTAGACTCTGATGGCTTCTTCACTTCAAGCAAATACATGTCATGCTCAAACTTACCATCAGCGCGGATTTTTCCTTTGAATAAACCATCATCAATATTAGTAGATCTCAACGCCTTCATTACCGCTTGAGTATCATCAGTGCCGGCTTTTTGAACTGCTGCTAAGTAAGCGAGAACTGATGAGTAGACGCCAGCCTGAACGCTAGTAGGCATGCGCTTATGTTGCAAAATAAAACGCTTGGCGAAAGCGCGTGTCTTGTCATCTTTATCCCAGTAGAAACCTTCGGTTAAGTACATGCCTTGTGCAGCATTCAAACCCAAGGAGTGAACATCAGAAATAAACATGAGCAATGGAACAACGGTTTGCTTTTTATTGATACCAAACTCTGATGCTTGTTTAACAGAGTTAATGGTGTCTTGACCCGCATTTGCCAACGCAACAACATCGGCGCCACTCGCTTGAGCCTTCAAGAGGTATGAAGAGAAATCGCTATTAGGAAATGGGTGCTTACTAGTTCCCAGCACCTTACCGCCGTTAGCGTTAACAACGTTGGTTGAATCTTTTTCCAAGGCCGCGCCGAAAGCATAGTCAGCAGTCAGGAAGTACCAATTCTTTTTGCCTTGCTTTACAACAGCCTTCGCAGTGCCGTTTGAAAGGGCATAAGTGTCATAGGTCCAATGCACGTTGTTGGCTGTACATTTTTCATTGGTAATTGGCAAAGAAGCTGCGCCAGAAACCAAAGTAATCTTATTTTTTTGTTCTGCCACTTCCATGACAGCAAGGGCAACGTTAGTTGAAACCAACTCAACAATCACATCAACACCATCTTTGTCGTACCACTCTCGCGCTTTATTGGCAGCGATATCAGCTTTGTTTTGATGGTCCGCACTAAGAAGCTCAATCTTCTTACCAATCACTGTGCCGTCTTTTGAAAAGTCAGCAATTGCCATTTTTGCGGCAATCACAGCTCCAGGGCCAGCCAAATCAGAATAGGTTGAAGAAAGGTCGGTTAACACGCCAATCTTAATGACGTCACCACTCACTTTAGATGTTTGCGCGAATGCTGGATTTGAACCAAAAAAGGTTGCCGCCACCAGACACGCGGTAATTTGCTTTAACTTCATTTATGTCTCCTATAAATAACCACTAAACACCAAGATACTCATTTAATAAACCTGCTTTTTCAGCCAACTCATTTTGATTGACAACCTCAACCACATTGCCGTGCTCAACTACATAATGTCTGTCCGCTAGCGGTGCAGCAAAACGGAAGTTTTGCTCCACCAACACAATGGTGAAGCCTTTATTTCGTAGACTAGTTACCACCTCACCCAGTTTTTGCACAATCACAGGGGCCAAACCTTCGGTGATCTCGTCCAACAACAATAGTTTTGCACCCGTTCTCAGAATGCGCGCCATTGCGAGCATCTGCTGCTCACCTCCAGATAGTCTTGTACCGGGGCTGTTGCGTCGCTCATACAGGTTGGGGAACATCTCGTATATCTCATCCAAACCCATGCCGCCAGGTGCAATTTCTGGCAATAGCATCAGGTTCTCTTCGGCACTTAAGCTGGCAAAGATGCCGCGCTCTTCCGGGCAAAAGCCAACACCTAGGCGGGCAATTCTATAGGTTGGCATCGCAATAGTTTGGGTGCCATAGATTTCTACTGAGCCAGTTCTCTTGCTAGTTAAACCCAAAATGGTTTTTAAGATGGTGCTTCGACCCGCCCCGTTTCGACCCAAAAGAGTAACCACCTCACCGTCACGAACTGCGAAGTTCACACCATGAAGAATGTGGGACTCGCCATACCAAGATTCGAGATTTTTAACCTCTAGCGCCATGGTGCTCATATGCTGTCGCCCCCATGGCTACCCATGTAAGCCTCAACCACCTGGGGATTATTTGAAACCTCATCATAAGAGCCCTCAGCTAGCACCGAGCCACGCTGCAACACCGTAATACGGTCGGCAATGGACGAAACCACCTTCATATTGTGCTCGACCATCAAAATGGTCCGGCCCTTGGCCACCCGGTCAATTAGCTCGGTCACACGCTCAACATCCTCATGACCCATACCTTGTGTAGGCTCATCTAACAGCATTAGCTCGGGCTCCATTGCCATGGTGGTAGCAATTTCCAAGGCACGCTTGCGGCCATAAGCCAGATTTAAAGTTTCCTCGTGAGCAAAATCCGCCAAACCGACCTCACATAACAACTCCTCTGCCCGCTCATTCAGCACATTAAGGGAGTCTCCAGACTTCCAAAAATGAAACTCGGTACCCAATCCTTGTTGCAGTGCAACACGAACATTTTCTAAAACAGTCAAGTGAGGAAAAACTGCCGAAATCTGGAAAGAGCGAACAACGCCGCGTCGAGCAATTTGAGCTGGCTTTTCTTTGGTGATATCAAAACCATTAAATAGTATTTGGCCGCTAGAAGGTTCTAAGAATTTTGTAAGCAGGTTAAAGCACGTTGTTTTGCCGGCACCATTGGGCCCAATCAGGGCATGGATAGTTCCTCGAGTGACATCTAAGTTGACATCACTCACCGCAGAAAAACCTTTAAAGGATTTTCCTAGACCAATTGTTTTTAGTATTGTTTCTTGCAAACTTAAATCCCCACACCCTTGTTTGGGTAAGAAAATAAGAATACATCAAGAGAGCGATCACTAATATAGCGATAACCCTAAAATTACAAAAGGAATTTTGATTAGTCTTGGCGGGTAATTTTTAGAAAATTTTGAATTGCTAGTTTTGCGGACTCATCCAATGTGTCAACTGGAATTCTTTGTGCGCCTTGAACAATCATGAGCGCATAGGGTTTTGCGAGCGCCGCAGCTTCTGGGCAAAGATGCAATTCCTCACCAAAGGCTGGAGATTGGCTACGCCAATAATTGATTGCCGCCTCTAAATCTTGAATGCTAACGAACAACATTGATGAAATTATTTTTCGTTGAGGGATAGCATGGTGCCACGACACTTTTTGGCACCACACCGACACTCATAATCTTTTTTCATTTGCTTTGTGATGGGGCCCTCTACATCAAGTGAGTAGTCGTAAAAGAGCTCCTCGCCCAACTTAAGATTGCGTTTCGCATAAATAAAGACGCGAGGCTCACCATCAAAACTATCTTCCCGAGTTTCACAACTAGGCTTACATGAGTGATTAATCCAGCGAGCGGCATTGCCGCCATACTTGGCATCAATGCATCGGCCATCCTCTAGAGAAAAGTAAAAAGTATGGTTTGGATCTTTTGGGTCATGGGGGTGCCGCTTCTCAGCCAGCCTCCAGCTAATGCGCTCACCCTTGTATTCAATGATGGCCTCACCTTTTTTTATTGGCTTAGCAACAAACACGCCTTTTCCATGAATTGGGGAAGACTTCACAACAATTCTTGAGCGATCAATTTTCGGAACGGCCAATTTCTTTTTACTCATGTAAATCAAACATCCAGGTTACGAGCAATTAATGCATTTTTCTCAATAAATGCGCGGCGCGGCTCAACCTCATCACCCATTAGGGTGGTGAAGACCTGATCCGCAGCAATTGCATCTTCAATTTTGACTTGAAGCAAGGTGCGTGAGCCAGCATCCATTGTGGTTTCCCACAACTGCGATGGATTCATCTCACCAAGACCTTTATAGCGCTGACGACTGAGAACACGTTCTGCCTCTGAAAGCAACCAAGCAAAGGCCGCCCTGAAGTCTTGAATAGACTGTTCTTTTTGGTTCTTATCTGGATCACCACGACGCACTTTTGATCCTGGCAATACCTTGCCCGATAAAACAGCTGCTGCGTTTGCCAGGCTTTGGTAGTCATCACCATGCACAAAGTCTGAGTTAATTGCAGACAACTTCAAGTTGCCATGAATGCGACGGGATAATAATAATTTGTAGCGATCTGTGCGCTCTTCCTTCTGCACAATAATTTCAGGTGCGAGCGCTAAAGGATTTAAAGAATCTGCCAACGCAATCCGAAGACGATCTGCAGACTCTTGGGCGGACTTTTCTGTATCTAAATTGAGTTGAGTGCCTGAAGCAATGGCGCGTAAAGCATCTTCGTCGATAGTACGCGAGAGGCGATCAACAATGGACTGAATCACTTGGTAGTGTTTGGCCAACTCACCCAGTGCGGCACCCTCAATAATTTCGCCGGTAGGGGTTTGAAGTGATGCTGATTCCAAAGCAATTTTTAGGAGTAGTTGATTCAACTCCGCGTCATCTTTAATGTACTGCTCATTTTTACCAAACTTCACCTTATACAAAGGTGGTTGTGCAATATAAATATGGCCGCGCTCAATTAACTCGGGCATCTGTCTATAAAAGAATGTAAGTAAGAGTGTGCGGATGTGACTACCATCAACGTCCGCGTCGGTCATGATGATGATGCGGTGATAGCGCAGCTTGTCGGCTTTGTATTCCTCAACACCAATCCCAGTACCAAGCACGGTAATTAATGTAACAACCTCTTGGCTGGCCAGCATTTTGTCGAAGCGAGCCTTCTCCACATTCAAGATTTTTCCCTTAAGCGGAAGAATTGCCTGGAACCGGCGATCACGCCCCTGCTTTGCAGAGCCTCCCGCGGAGTCTCCCTCGACAATAAATAATTCTGATTTAGTTGGATCTTTTTCTTGGCAATCCGCTAATTTTCCTGGGAGACCTAAGCCATCCAAAACACCCTTGCGGCGCGTCATATCACGCGCTTTACGCGCAGCCTCCCGCGCACGGGCTGCATCAACGATTTTTCCGCACAGGATTTTGGCGTCGGCTGGCCGCTCTTGCAGATAGGCACTTAAAGCTTCAGCAACAATTTCCTCAACAGGTCCACGAACCTCGCTGGAAACTAATTTATCTTTTGTTTGGCTTGAAAACTTTGGCTCTGGAACTTTTACTGATAACACACAAGCGAGGCCCTCGCGCATGTCATCCCCAGAAATTTCTACCTTAGCTTTTTTAGCAACCTCATGTTCATCAATGTATTTATTGATTACTCGGGTCATTGCAGCGCGCAGACCTGTTAAGTGAGTACCACCATCGCGCTGTGGAATATTGTTAGTAAAACATAAAACCTGCTCACTAAAACTATCATTCCATTGCATAGATACTTCAGCGGTAATATTGCCACCTAAGTCAGATGGACGAATTCCTTCTGCATAAAAAATATTTGGGTGTAAAACATTTTTTGTTTGATTGATGTACTCAACAAAACCTTTTACACCACCAGAGAACGCAAAGTCCTCTTCTTGACCAGAACGCTGATCAATTAATTTAATGTGTACGCCGTTATTTAAGAATGAGAGTTCTCGAATACGTTTAACAAGAATCTCATAGTGAAATTCAATATTTCCAAAAATATCTTCATCAGCTAGAAAGTGAACCTCTGTGCCCGACAGAGATGTATCACCAGTAATAGAAATTGGTGAAATTGCTACGCCATTTTCTTCTTGGATGTTGCGGTTCTGAATAACGCCACGTGCAAATTCCATGTAATGGGCTTTACCATCACGACGAATGGTGAGCTTCAACCATTTTGATAGTGCGTTTACACAACTAACACCAACACCATGTAAACCGCCAGAAACTTTATAACTATTTTGGTCAAACTTACCACCAGCATGTAACTCAGTCATCACGATCTCAGCCGCACTTCTTTTTGGCTCGTGTTTATCGTCGTATTTAATGCCGGTTGGTACGCCCCGTCCGTTATCAACAATAGAAATTGAATTGTCGGTTTGGATGACTACAGTAATTTCAGAACAATATCCAGCTAACGCCTCATCAATAGAGTTATCTAAAACCTCAAAAACCAAGTGATGTAAACCAGTTCCATCAGAGGTGTCTCCAATGTACATTCCTGGGCGTTTACGAACAGCCTCAAGACCTTCTAAGATTTGGATCGATGATGCACCGTACTGCTCTACTACCTTTTTTTCTTCAGTCATTTTTTTCTAAATTAAATACGCATTGGCATCACAACATACTTGAAGTCTTCTGAACCAGGTAAGGTGATCACCGCACTACTATTGGCATCACCCAAACTAATTTGAATTTTTTCATTCTTCAAGTTTGATAAAACATCTAACAAATAACTCACATTAAAGCCAATTTCAACTGCATCACCACCATACTCAGTTTCAATTTCTTCTTGCGCCTCTTCTTGTTCGGCATTGGTTGATTGAACAGTAATTCGATTTGGTGATAAAGAAAAACGTACGCCTTTAAATTTGTCGGTTGTCAAAATAGCAGCGCGCTGAAGTGCTGACTGCAAAACATCACGACCAACAACCAGTGAATTTTTATGCCCTTTTGGAATTACTCGTTGAAAGTCGGGGAACTTACCCTCAACCAATTTTGAAATCAACTCAATATCACCAAAAGTAAATTTCACTTGATTGGATGTGAGACTCATCTCAAGCATCTCATCAGAGTCCTCAAGTAAATGTTGGCATTCAAGGATGGTTTTACGAGGAATAATAATTTCTTGTTTTTGACCAGAACCTACAGGGGCTTCTGCCAACTCAACCTGGGAGTAAGCCAAGCGATGACCATCGGTTGCCACAGCAATTACTTGCTTACCCTCAATAACCAACAACATACCATTTAGGTAATAGCGAATATCCTGCTGCGCCATCGCAAAGTGAACTTGACTAACCAGTTGACGAAAACTCTTTTGAGTCATCTTCCAACTCGCAGTCACCTCACCAACACTTTGCATTATTGGGAACTCGGTTGCAGATAAAGTTTGCAAAGAGAAGCGGCTTTTCCCGCTTTGAACAACCATTTTGTTGTCCTTAAGATTTAAGGCAACCGGCCCCTCGGGAAGAGCACGCAGGATATCAAGCAATTTTCTTGCTGCAACTGTAGTTGTTACATCTTCTGAACCAACACCAAAACTGGCGTTGGTTGTAATTTGAATTTCGATATCAGTCGAGATAAAAGAAACCTTATCACCCTGTTTTTTAAACAACAAGTTTGCCAAGATGGGTAAGGTGTGTCGACGCTCAACAATGCCACTAACAACCTGAAGTGGTTTTAACAAACTGTCACGTGAAGTGTTTATTAGTTGCATTGCTTTTAAATCCTTGTATATATCTTATTAGTAGTAGTAATAAGGCTTGTTATTTCGGTGGATAACTCAAAAACCGTATAAAAAACAAGCCGTTAAAACCAAAAAAACCTGTGGAAAACTTTTGTATAAAGACTGCATAAATAGTGGATAACTTTTAATCAACACCCTATTTTTGCATGAAGCGTGAACTTTCCACAATTTATCCACAAGCTATCCCCAAACTTATTCCCTAAACTATCCACAGACTTATCCACAAGCAAAAAACTTATGACTTTAGGGTTTGTTCAATCACATGAATTTCATGATTGAGTTGGCCATCATGTGATCGTTCTTCACCAATCTTCCGCACAGCATGTAAGACCGTGGTGTGGTCTCGCCCACCAAATAACTCACCAATCTCCGGGAGGCTTTTTTGGGTTAGCTCTTTAGCCATGAACATGGCGATTTGGCGAGGGCGTGCAATATTGGCCGGGCGCTTTTTGGAATACATATCCGCAACCTTAATACTGTAAAAATCTGCTACCGCTTTTTGAATATTTTCAACTGAGATTTGGCGGTTTTGTATGGAAAGTAAGTCCTTGAGGGCCACACGAGCCACATCAATGGTGACTTCTTTGCCGTGAAAACGCACGAATGCCAAAATCTTCCTTAATGCGCCCTCCAATTCCCGCACATTGGACCTGAGGTGTTTTGCAACAAAAAAAGCCACATCCTCACTCATGGGAATTCCCTCGCTTAGGGCTTTTTTCATCAAAATAGCAACCCGCATTTCAAGTTCGGGGGGCTCAATGGCGACGGTTAAACCAGAGTCAAATCGGGAAATGAGTCGATCATCAATTCCAGCCATTTCCTTGGGGTAGGTGTCGCTTGTGATGATGACTTGGGCTTTATTACTCAGAAGTGCCTCAAAAGCATAGAAAAACTCTTCTTGGGTTCTGGATTTGCCACTAAAGAACTGAATATCATCAATTAGCAGTAGGTCTAATGAGTGGTAATAGCGTTTAAATCGATCAAAAGCTTTTTGTTGATAAGCCCTAACGACATCAGACACGTATTGTTCGGCATGAATGTACCGAATGCGGGCATTGGGCTTCTCTTTTAGAAGGTGGTTTCCAATCGCATGTATCAAGTGAGTTTTGCCCAAACCAACCCCGCCATATAAAAACATGGGGTTATAAGATGTGCCGGGGTTATGAGCCACCTGAATTGATGCTGCTCTCGCCAATTGATTTGCCTTACCAGTCACAAAGGTCTCAAAGGTCAGGTTTGGATTCAACTTAGAGTGGTCTTCAATCTCAAAGGCTTGCTCCTCTGTCGAGGTGCTATCTGGGCTAAGAGCAAGCTCCGGGGCCTCAAACTTTTCTTGGGGGGTGCTTACCTCAACCGTTTGTGCTGCCGACCCCTCAACATTTAGGATGAAGCTTAGGGTAATTGGCTGCCCAAAATACTGATCGGCCATCTCTTGGAAGCGATCGGAAAATGTCTTCTTAATCCAATCAAGCTTAAATCTGTTTGGGGCTCCCAATATGAGTGACTGCTCACTCTCATCAAAAGATACTAAAGTTAGGGGTTGAATCCAGGTTTTAAATTGTTGGGGGGAGAGCTCGCGAGCAAGGGCGCCTAAGGCGCCATCCCAAAACCCCAGGGGGCTAAGTGAATTCAATGTGGGGGGATTCTGTAAGTTACTCATATTTTTGGAGGATCCATTGTAGCGATCTCATAAAGTTATCCACAAGCTTGAAAATCGTGGAAAACCTGTGGATAACTTGTGTATAAACTCAAAAAACCCATATAAATCAAACGCTTAATAAATTGCACTCAATTAAATAGAGAAAAATACCTATATATTCCTCTACAGCGGTTGACCTTTTGCCGTGCAACAAGGAAAATACTGGGTTTTGCAGGATGAATCATGAAAAGAACATACCAACCCTCAGTAACACGTCGTAAACGCACACACGGATTCCGTATTCGTATGAAAACCAAGAGTGGGCGCGCAGTATTAAATGCACGTCGCGCTAAAGGCCGCAAACGTCTAGCTGTTTAATTTAGCAGTTGAATAGCGCCAGGATTTCTGAATTACTAAAAACACGCCCCAAGACAAGTTTGTATTGGGGTTTGTATTTGGCGCATCCAGATCAAGGCGAAAGACCCGATTTGGGTATTGCGGTAGCTAAAAAATTAGCTAAGCGTGCGGTAGATCGCAACCAATTAAAACGCATGATCCGAGAATTGATCAGGGGCGCCCAAACCAGCAACCTTAATAGTGATGTTGTGGTGAAGCTAAAAAAGCCAATTGGACGTGAGACCCGCGGCAGACTCAGAAGTAAAGAAAAAGAAGTTCTGCGATCGCAAATTGCAGGACTAATTTAACGTGCACTTCATAAACAAAGCAGCCATTAAGGTCCTTAGGTTGTATCAAATAACCTTAAGTCCTTTTGTCGGGATGCATTGTAAATTTGTGCCCACCTGCTCTCAGTACGCCTGCGATTGCTTTGCAAATTACGGATTTCTAAAAAGCTTTAGGCTAACGCTGTGGCGCATTTTGCGTTGCAATCCATGGTCACAAGGCGGACACGACCCTGCTGTAAAACCAACATCTCATCATTAAGTGAATGCAAATGGACTTTAAAAAAACAATTCTTTGGGCAGTTTTTTCCATGTCGGGACTTATGCTCTACAACAACTGGCAGGTTCATGAAGGAAGGCCGTCAATGTTTGGTGGCCCCCCTGCAAATACTGCTGTTGTAGCCGATAAAGCCCAAACTGCCAAAGTAGATATTCCTTCGCCAATACAAAATCCAAGTATTGCGACGCCGAATCAGGCGCCTGCTGTTATTGCTGGCGCAATAGAAACATCCGAAAAGTTTGTTTTACAAAACGATGTATTGGTTTTGGAAATAACCGCCAACGGCGCAAATATTGTTGATGCCAAGCTGCCAAAGCAATTGACAGCAGAAAAAAAGCCGGTTGAATTATTTCAATACACACCAAATCATAAATATTTTGCTCGCTCTGGTTTAATTGCCTTGGGCAACGCAGACTTACCAAATCACACCAGCACATTTAAATTAGTGCAATCTGGCAAAGATGGATCTGGAAAACCTTTTATTGTTTTAGCCAGCGAGCGTAATGGCGTAAAACTTGAGAAGACTTTTATCTTAAGTCCCGGAAGTTATGTTGTTGATATTGGCCATCGTGTAACACAAACCAATGCAAATGCGGCGCCGCTAGTGCTGTACACAGAGATCGTTCGCGACGCCTCCCAGGAACAAAAAATCGGACCCTTTGACGGCGCATTCTCTGCAAGCACCTTCACAGGTCCGGCTGCATACACCGAAAAAGAAAAATTCAATAAGCTGGAATTCACAGCCATTGATAAAAATAAAATTACCATTCCAACGCAAGTGCCTGCTGGTGATCCAGCGTGGATCGCGATGGTTCAACACTATTTTGCGAGCGCATGGATTCCTGGTGACAAAGCAGCGCGTGATATTTATGCCGGCAAAATTGACAACAACCTTTATCGAATTGGGATGCAAACACCTTTGGGTGTAGTTGCACCCGGAACCACTGTTGTTGAGAAAGCAAAGTTGTTTGTGGGGCCACAAGAAGAAAGTGTTTTAGAAACAATTGCCCCTGGGTTTGCTTTATTAAAAGACTACGGCTATCTCACTATTCTTGCTAAACCAATTTTCTGGTTGCTAGAAAATATTCACACATACGTGGGTAACTGGGGTTGGTCAATCATCTTGCTGACGATCTTGATTAAGTTGGTGTTCTTCCCACTGTCGGCTGCTAGCTATAAATCTATGGCACGCATGAAAGAAGTTCAGCCACGTTTGATTGCCATGAAAGAGCAATACAAAGGTGAGCCACAAAAATTAAACCAGGCGATGATGGAGATGTATCGCAAGGAAAAAATTAATCCTTTGGGTGGCTGCTTACCAGTGGTTATTCAGATTCCTGTATTTATTTCTTTGTACTGGGTTCTGCTGTCTTCAGTAGAAATGCGCAATGCACCATGGATTGGTTGGATTCATGACCTATCAGTTCCGGACCCATATTACATTTTGCCAATCATCATGGCAGCTTCTATGTTTGTCCAAACCAAACTAAACCCAACGCCACCAGATCCAATTCAGGCGAAGGTGATGATGTATATGCCGCTAGTGTTCTCGGTGATGTTCTTCTTCTTCCCTGCGGGCTTGGTTCTGTACTGGGTAGTAAACAACTTGCTGTCAATTGCTCAACAATGGCAGATCAATCAAATGTTTGGAAAGAAGCCAGCTAAATAAATTTTTAGCTGCCCAAAGATGAATACGGAGTACCCGCAATGATGACTAGAAAGTTACCCATCATTGCGGTTGCCACCGCGCCAGGCAAGGCCGGTGTTGGTGTCATTCGCATCAGCGGCGCCCAGCTGTTGCCGCTGTCAGAAGCTTTATTTCAGAAGGCGCTTTTGCCCCGTCAGGCCAGCTTACTGACACTTCGTGATGCGCAAGGCGAGTCGATAGACCAACTCATTGCCATTTACTTTGCTGCCCCCGCATCCTTTACGGGTGAAGATGTCTTAGAGCTGCAGTGTCATGGCGGGCCGCAACTTTTAGAGTTGGTCATGAAGCGCTGTCTTGAGCTGGGAAAAGATCAGGGCCTGGTAATTGCTGAGCCTGGCGAATTTTCCTTGCGCGCTTACCTCAACAACAAAATCGATTTAGCTCAAGCAGAGGCTATCGCAGATTTAATTGATGCCCAAAGTGAAGCGGCAGTTCGCGGGGCAGCACGCTCATTGCAAGGAGCTTTTTCAAACGACATCAATAGTTTGATTGAGGAAATTACCCAATTACGCATATTGGTTGAATCCACCTTAGACTTTCCTGAAGAGGAGATTGAGTTCTTAGAGAATGCCCATGCTCGTGAGCGCCTCAGTACGGTGATGAAAAAGTTGCAAGGGCTTCGTGAGGGTGCAAAGCAAGGAAAAATTTTGCGTGATGGCATTCAGTTAGTTTTGGCCGGCGCCCCCAATGTTGGAAAGAGCTCTCTTCTCAATCGCCTGGCCGGCGAGGAGGTGGCGATTGTCACGCCTATCGCCGGAACTACAAGGGATCGGGTCAAGGAGAGCATCACCATTAATGGGGTGCCTATGCACATCATTGATACCGCTGGATTGCGTGAGACTGGCGACCTGGTTGAGGCAAAAGGTATCGAAAGGTCTTGGGAGGCCATTCGGGCTGCTGACCTGGTTGTATTTCTTCAAGACCCAAGCTCTACAGATGCAAACAATAATGCTGAGGCCTCGGAGTTGAGGGCTCAAATATTGCAAGCGCTTCCACCGAAGTGCCCCGTTTTAGAGGTTTGCAATAAATCAGACTTATTGGGCGAATCCGCTTTAAATCAAGATACAAACCCCTATTTGCTGATTTCCGCGAAGACTGGCGATGGTATTGAGTCGCTAAAACAGAAAATCTTAGAGTCTGTGGGTTGGGGCGGCACCCAAGAGGGCGCCATCTTGGCGCGCAGACGACATTTGGATTGTTTAGACAGGGCTGCCACCCATTTAGATAAATCTCAACAATTCGCAGCAGATGGCAACATATCACTGGAGTTATTTGCAGAAGAGCTCCGTTTAGCGCAAGATCAGCTTGGGCACATTACTGGAAAACTGCTCCCGGACG
>ERZ1034365.611-NODE-611-length-19648-cov-3.677380_pt1 | contig 19648 bp, 22 predicted proteins | sample MGYA00520615_ERZ1034365 | MGnify/ENA primary metagenome ERZ1034365 (study PRJEB33736, sample SAMEA104284505) | Azolla filiculoides | biome: Urban; feature: Water surface; material: Ditch water | place: Netherlands | collected 2015-10-28 | depth 0-0.1 m ... | reverse complement strand
GGGGTCGACTGGTCCGAGATCGGTCTCTTGCGGAAGCTCAAACGTCTGCCCGTCCTGCGTGCCGCTCAGGGTCCAGTTTACGCGCTTGATGACGCCGGTGAACTCGCCAACCGTGGTCGTGCGAATGCCGTTGATGATTGTGGTGAAGGTGGCGCTCATGGGGGATTTCCTTAAAAGAAAGCGAAGAAATTGCGGTTGCCAGTCGACGGAATAATGCCGTTGATGTAGCTGATGCTCAGATAGTCGTTGCCACCAGACGCAAAGCTCAACCCAGCGTTGTTGCCGCTGTCCAGCGACCCTGTGCCAACATTCCAAGGCGTCGCCTTCTTGAGCGTCGCCTGAGTGGTGTTGGTTGAGCCAAGTGTCAATCGAGCGGCCGTTGATGTACCGTTCAGGCTGAAGGCATTGAACTCGTTAGTCGTGCCTCCGGTAAACAGAACCGAGCCAATGGCTGTGTTGGTGATGTCCTGAAACTTGTTCGAGCCTGTAATTGTCAGTGCGCCTGTTCCGCCTTGATTGATCTTTGGCCAAGTTTGAATGCCGCCACCAACAAACGTCTTGGCGCCCGTGGCGGTCAGGCTGATTGTTCCGGAGCCAGTAACCGTAGGAAGCACCGTCCCGCCCAAAGAGAAGGCGTTGCCTTGCCCAGCAAAGGTCCAAGTGCCGCTAATTACAAGCGCCCTGGCATTGTTGCTGCTGGATTGAAAACCTCCGCTTGCGGTATTCGTCGATGTGATGTTGTAGCCGTTGTCGTTTAGCGTCCCAGAAACCACGGTGATCGACGCCAAAGAAGCCCGGCTGGTGATGAGCGCATCATTCAGCCGAACAGTGCCACCCGGTGAATCGATGGTCAGTCCGTTTGAGTAAGCTCCTCCATAGCTGGTAATTCCCTGTTACCAATCTTCTTTTTAAAATTCTGCGGGGGCCCCGGCGTCTCCTACACTGTAACTGGTGGCCTCACTTTTTCTGGGCGCAGCTTACAAACCATCACTTCCAGTGTAGGAGACGCCGAGTCCCCCGCTGAAGTTTCCATAGATGATTGGAAACAGGGAATTGCCAAACGTCACCGTTGCAGAGGTGCGCTGACTCATGTCGATGGAGCCGATGTTGTAGCTTGCATTCATCGAGAATGAGCTACCCGAGGGCGGGTATGCAGCATTAAATACAGCATTGTCTTGCGCCAGCGGAAACATGAACGCACTTGCTGTACTGCCTGGAAATTCAGACCAAACCCCATTGCCGGTTGTTCCCCAGCTTGATGATGCTGCACCTACAAAATATACCGTTCTTGCAGCGGGGAAAGTGATCCCGCTGTTGCCTTTGCAGTCACCCAAACGAACGCCAGACGCCGGAGCCGCAGGCCCATCAATGGTGATGCCTCGAAAATCCACGTCAGCAAGAACAACATTGACGCACGTAAGCGTCTTGGTCGTATTGGTGGGAGATCCGCTTAAGAACGTGCGATAGGCTGGCCCAGTGCCGCTTGGAATAGATAGCGTACCGGTAACAGTTTGGTTGTCGCCGATTGCAATCACCGCAATACCAATGCTTGTACGTCCTGCCATCGACAGATTGAAGAAGGTGTTTACCCCGGTAATCGATACGCTGGTGGGTAATCCCGGTCAAAGTGACCGTGGAAGCGCCTAAATTGATTGTCCTTGTGTTGCTATTACTGGACGCCAGAGATGCAGCAGTGACAGCGTAGTTGTTGGTGGTAAAGGTTCCTGCGTAAACTGTAATAGTGCTTGTTGCTGTTAGCGCGCCAGCAAGAGCATATGTCCCGGTACTGCCGCCTGAAAAACCAAACGACAACGATGAAAAAGTTTTTCCAGCCGGCGTAATTGTGTGTGATCCACTGGTTGAAGCAAATAAAAGTAACGACGTACTGCTCCATGTCATTGTGGAAACAGCAGTGAATGATCCGTTGATATTTATGCTGAACGACCCAGCAAACGTCCCAGTAAAACCAGTAAATGAAAGACTTCCACAAGTTACGATTGCACCAACAGTGACCGTGTAGGTGCCTGGGTTTTGAAAGTAAACATCATCCGCAGAGGTAGGCACACTTGCCCCCCCTCCGCCAGTAGGCGTTGCTGACCATACCGCAGTGTTGGTGTTATTCCAAGTGCCGCTTCCGCTGATCCAATAACGATCAGCCATATCAGCTCACCCTAGCGTAGCGCACGCCATCAACTTCAATGAAGTCCTGCGTAGGTTCTTCAACCGGAGGTGCAGTTACAGCTGCAACCCAGTTGTCCACGCGCTCTTGCTTCATGGCCTGAATCTGCTCTTCGGTCAGCCCGTGATCGTCAGCCAGGTGCAGAGCATCGCGAAACATGCCAAACTGGGTGTCGAATTCAAAGTCGATTTTCATGATCAGAATCCAAAGTTCTTGGCAATCAAGTCCCACTTCGAGGACGAGCTGTCGTAGATGAAGCCGAGGTAGTCCTCCTTGCTGCCACCGCTTGAAGCTGTCGGCAAAGGTTGATCTGTGGAGCCTCGGAAGATCCCGTTCCAGGCGAACGTCTGCACGTTCGTGGAAGTCAGGCGCAGCATGATCTTTTGCCCGTTAACCAGCGTGCCGATTGGAGCGTTGATGGTCAGCGTGCCAGTAGCCTGCGTGTTGGCTTGCGTGACGATGTCGGCAACATCGCAGTCCATTGTCAGCGACGTGGCGCTTGCCACAGTCAGGGTGCGCGGCACCAAATAACCTGCGCTACCCAGAACGCTGATATTCCAAAGACCAGAAGCACCAGAGCCACTCAACGATGGGCTGTATGAGGTGTAGTTGCCAGCATGAAGGACTTGATTGGCACCTTGTTTGAGCGTCCCGAAGGTACTAAGGTTTCCGGCGGAGCTTAGGCTCAGCAGCGTAGTCCAGGTAATTGCTGAGTCAGCAGCGCCAGAGGCTGCGCCCTGGAAGTAGAAATCACCGGTACCACCGAAGGCAATCTGAGCGGCTCCACCCAAAGCAATACGCTTGCTTGCACCACCGCCATAGTAGAAGTTGCTCGACAGGACCGTTTGCCCAGTCACACCCACCAACGAGGCTCCGCCAGGCAGTTGCAGCACAGGCGTAAAGGTGTCCCAGGCGGCCAACGTGGCGCCAAGGGCAAGGCTTCCGGTCATTGTGCCGCCACTCAAAGGCAGCGCGTAGGAGCCGTAGTTGCCTGCGTGGAGGACTTGATTGCCAGACTGTTGAATCGCCCCAAAGACGTTGAGCACTCCAGACGTGTTGAGGCTTAAACGTTGTGAAATGGCATTTGTAAACTGCCAAACCGTTCCGGTTCCTGAAAGCGTGCCCGTCGCCGTAGCTATGATCGCTTGGTTCAATGAAGGTACAGCAGACAGCCCACTAAAAAGTGCCTGCCACTGAGCCAGGGTTGTGTTCCCCACCGTTGACACGGTGTATGTCATGCCAATGGTCACCGAGTTGCTGTACCTAGAACCATTGGTATCAACGGTGGTGGCCCACAAGTTCATGGCCCCGTTACTCAGCTCAAGCCAAGCCGCTTTTCCGGTAGTCTTGGTCCTGATATGACCAGCAATGAAATCGGGGAAGCCGTTGCCCCACATGGACATTGCGGTAGAACTTGTGGAAAGCAACCCCCCGGTTTCAAAGTTGATTACGCTTGTGCCGTAAGCCCAAGCAGGCATATCAACCACGCCAACATTCAAACCACCAGCTTGTACCCTAGTGTGTCCCGTTAGCGTACCGCCACTCAATGGCAGGTAACTGTGAGTGTGGGATGCACTAGCTGCGTAGCTGGAGTAGTTGCCTGCGTGGAGGATGACGTTACCACCAGGGCCGCGAAGCGAATCGGCTGCGCCGCTGTGCTGGAGGTACAGAGGCTGGAGGACGCCAGAAGAGTTGTAGTACTCAAGCTCGTTCGAGCTCGAAAGTTGCACGTAGCTACCAGAACCTCCAGAGTCAACGATCCGGTTTTGGGCGTAAGAGCTGTAGTTGCCTGCGTGCAGAACTTGGTTGCCCTGCTGCTGCAATGCGCCCGTGACGACGTTTGTGGCTGTGCTGGTAAGCGCCAGGAACTGCACAGAGCCATCCAGGCTGCGGATGCGTGTTTCTGTTGCATCAAGAAATGCAAAAGCGCTGGAGGTCAGCTCGAGGTTTGCGCCTGGACCAGATACAGCACCCGACTGCAAAACCAAAGTTGTGTTGGTGCCACCGGCAAAGCCAACCACACGATTGCCACCAGCGTTGGCGGTCATCAAAAGATCGCCAGCAGCCGACAAAGAACCACCAACCGTCAAAGCACCCGTCAACGTACCGCCAGACTTTGCCAGATACGTGTTTGCTGCAGAAGCAGTAGTCAGGTACGAAGCAAGCGAAGCAGCTTGAGCGTATGGCGTCAACGATGCGCTGGTAATAAAGCCGTATGGGTTTGAATCGCCGTTGTACGGGGTAAAACCGAGCGCACCTGTGACATCTCCAGAGCTTAGAGTCAACGCACCCGTGCGGGTGTTGAAGCTGGTTACGCCACCATCAATCTGAATGTTTCCGGAGCCAAGCACAGACTGGCCATTGACCGTCTTGATGCTGGTTCCTGAAACCAAAGCAGCCTGAGCATCAGTAATGCCATAGCCAGAAAGAGTTGTGGGCTTACCGGTAATGGAAGCCCATGCTGCTGAAAGAGCGGCAGCTTCCACTGCCGTCTTCAAGTTGCTGAAGTTGGCATCGACCTCCGCGTTGGTCAGCGGAGACCCTTTGCCAGCGCGAAGGACGATATCAACCATGTTCAGCTCCTATTAAGCAGCAGCCAAAGTAATAGTCCAAGTAACGGCCATTTGGTCGTCAGCAGCCTTGTTGATCACCGGAAACACAGTGCGACAAAGCATGTCGCCGGCAGTAGCAGCATTGAAAATGCCAGCTTCAGTCACAGCACCGGTTGCATCACCAGGTTCAAACGTGCAGATGTACTGCACTTTTTCGCTGTTGGTACCAGTGATCGTGGTGCTGTCCAATGCTTCACGAGCACCAAGCAACGACACGACATCCGCTTGGCCAGCAGCAGCTGCAGTGGTACCAGCGCCCAGAGCCATGTGGCTCATAACGCCTTTGGTGGTGCCAACCATCCGGCTGATGATGTAAGACAAACCAGCATTCACCACGAGGTTTTTCACCTCACGGGTGTCTTTGACGTTGCCGTTCTTGTCGGCCAACACGATGCTCAGGGCACCAGAGAGTTTGAGTTGCTCGTTAATCATGATTTTTCCTTTTCAAAAAATTCTGGAAGTCCCGACATAGTCTTCCCCAAAGTACCAGAAGTCAGCGTAATTGTGACTTCGCACCAGCCCACTGTCAGAGACACTGGCCGATTCTGAAAACTCCCGTATCGCAGACAGGAGAATCGAAATCACATCTGTTACTGCTGCAATTTCTGAAATTTGTTTGGTGAATTGTATTTCCTGGTCGTCATCAATCGACGCAGCGCCATCCAGGTCATCTGTGAGATACAGCGTCTCATTGAACGATTTGGAAATACTGGCTGCAAAGAGATCAACTGAGCCAAACTGATCACTGAAAGCTCTCGTCAAGCTCATTGCAATTCGATCGGAAGCAGCTGTGGTGTCTCCCAGCGCTTTGATGAAGCTGAGGATCTCCTGATCAGAAAAGACGCTGCTGTCTTGCAGGCTCTTCGTCAATTTCATCAGCGCACGGTCAGAAGCAGCAAAAGCATCGGCCCGAACCTTCTGGAAGTTCATGGCTTTCGAGTCACTGACTCTTGGGCTTTCAGCCAGCGATTTGAAGAACGAGCGAATCTGTTTGTCCGACAAGCCAGCTTCATCCCGAAGCGCCTTGTGCAACTGCATGGCCATGTCTTCTGCAACACCGGCCGCATCAGTCTTGGTCTTGAAGAAACTGACGAACAGCTGACCCAGCACACCTGATCCGTCTTGCACGCTGACTGGATCACGCCGCCGAATGTGCAGGAAGAATTCCCCGATCTCATAGGCCAGCTTGACCGGCGAGTACGAAGCCTGAGCAGCCATCCTGTCGGCCTGAGCAGACAGGTGTGTGCCCAGCCGCTCAGAAGCGACTTTGAGAACACTGGCTACTGCTGTGAGCTTCATGCGAAGTCCTCACGCAGCTTGAACTTCAAAAGGTCGTAAACGGTTTCCCGTGAGCCGTCAGCCATGACGACTTCAATCTCACCTTCGTAGGAGCCGCCGTCTTGATCAAGGTCACCCTCTTCCCAGTCGATGTACGCAATACCAGTGGCAGCGTATTCCGGGTTGATGAAAGCCAGACGGGAAAACAGAACCGTGTCTGATTCAGACGCACGGAAATGCATGGTGACCGTTGCACCGGTCAGATTGATGGGCTGATTGTTCTCTTCGCTGGTCAGCGTGAGGCGAATTTGTGGTTTCGTATCGCCCCGGACGAGCTTGATTCGTTCTGTCATCTCGCAGGTTCTCCGACTATGGGCACGTTGCCCAGATTTGCTTGTCGGAAGTTCCTGCTATTCAGTCATCCGTTGTTGGGATTGTATTAGACCACAACCAGTTTATTCCAACAGGTCTGCAACCCAGGGCAATTCAATCTGCTCTTCAAACTCCCACTGCCGTAAGAATGTGTACAGCAAAAGCTTTTGCGGCACACCATTCTGAAACACCACTCCACCTACAACAACAGGTAGATGGTTTCCTTCACCCAAGCCAAGCAGATCGTAATGTCTTGCCCGGTACAGCTGCAGATTGGAATCAAGCACCGCTGCTTGCTCTGGGCTGTATGGAATAGGCAAACCATAGTATTCAGCTACCTGATCCAGCATTTCGCGTGATTGGATGCAGAACAAGAGCTCTTCGTCATTGCCCTCGTCGTAGTAGCTACGGCCAAGCCAGATAGCCACACCAGGGCACAGATCACGTCCTTCCAGGGTAGTACCGCTCTTCATGCGATACAGGGCTCTGCGGACCGTTTGAGACGACTCGTATCGCTTGACCCGACCAGGCTGACTATCAGGATTGGTTTCCACACCCTTCCAGAAGATTGCTGGGTCTTTGTCTTCAACACCCTTCGTGTATTCGTATGAAGTGCGTACTCCATCAGCACGACGGGAAAGGATGCGTTCCGCCTTCTTGAAGCTGTTTGAGCCGCGCATCTGAGCATTGGGCTCGTCAGATCCACCGGTGTACTTCTGAAACACGGCACCCGCTTCCCAGCATTGCCCGTGATCGTGATACGAAGCCCCGTACATCCAGACATCCCATAAGCCATGGGTTCTTGGGTAGGTGTACAGCTTTAGGATTGATGGCACACCGTCAATAAACTTTACACCACCTGGGACAATCGGACGGCCACCTACGTTCCAGAACTGGATGCTTGCCGGCTGGCTGTCAATTAGCTGAGCCACAGTAGCCGTGGCTGGAAAAGGCAAGCCATAGTAGGTTGCCACTTCCTGCAGCTGCTGCACCGAGTTCACTGCAAAAAACACATCAAAGTTAGTCCTCTCTTCCGGTGTTGGTGCTCCCAGGCAAATCCACAGGTCTACCGCAGGGCACAAATCAATTCCAGCCAAAGAAGTAGCAGGAACGCCTGTATCGCCAAAGAACTGCTTAAACGCCTCAGTAAACAGGTATCGCTTGCCGTCCACTTTCTTAAACGGAAAAACGCTATCTGCTTCGTTGTCAGCAGAGTAATTGTTTCCCAAGCCATATGGATTGGTGGACTTGTAAATTTCGCCTTCGTTGAAGTACACAACTTCGGTTGGGTTTGCATTCATGAGTAATGGTCTGCATTGGCGACAATAGCAAGGTTTGAAACCAAGTTAATTGTCTTGTCGTTATACGGCCTACTTCCTGCTTGCACAGAGCCGCCGCTACCACCAGACGGTTCATACCATCCAGGATTTTCCCACGCTGAAGTAAAGTAGTAACCTGCAGCATAAACACCCCAACCAGCATGAAAGGCACCAACGCCAATTCGATAAGCTGAGTGATACATCGCCCACCAGACTGCTGTGGACCAGTGATCCTGGCTGCTGTAGTCTCCGTATGAGCGCTTAAATCCGTTCTTTTGCCTGGTGTAAACCGCCTGAGCAATTGATGGTGTTGAAAACATCAAAGACTCTCGCGCATATGGGGTAGTCATTGGATACGAGTTGTACGTATTGTTGCAACGAAAATCATGATCCAAGCTTGTGTCATTCCAAGCGTAGCCGCCTTGCACCGTAGGCTGTCCCCCATCGCACGGAACCGTTTGAGGAATTACCGAGTTGGCCCAATGAATCGCCAACGGCCCGAGTCGGCTGTCAAACGCTACCTGCCCATTTGCAAGCTGCGTCCGAATACCCATATTTCCAGAAGGAGTCAAAACCCTTGGGGGTACAAAAACGTAAATGGTTGGAATTGCTGCTGCACCACCTGATTGAATAATGTCGACATACTGATAGCCATCAGAAGACCATTGGTTCAAGATGCCGTGAAACAAATCATAGTTGGCTGGTCGAATAAAGAACAACGGTGTCACAGCACCAAACCAACGATACCGGTGTACGTTGCGGCCAGACAAAGTATTTACATCACCTGAGTACCCAGGAAAGTCTGTCAAGCCGGTATGCAAGTTGACAACATACTCTGCAGTTCCAGCACAGCACAGGCTTTCAATTTCGCTCGAAACCAAGATATGGCCTGAAGTGTTTTTGACCAGAATTCCGTAAGCCATTACCGCCCCAATACGATGACCAAAGACCGCACGTTACCTACCCCACCTAAAGACGATGCAGTCACCATGTTGCCGCTTCGGCTTACCGAATGAACCAACGCTTCTTGGTTTCCCGGAGCACTGTCCACAAACGAGACTTGAAGCAACACCTCATTAAGTGAGCCGAGAATTGGAAACAACTGCGTCCATGAAGTATTGGCATCGGCAATAAACGCCCCTACGTAGTTCCACGTAATTGTGTCCGTGTTGAAGAACTCAGCACCGGCAGCGTTTCGAAGACGAATTCCATAGCCCATTACAGCGTTCCAATCCTTACACGTTCAACTCCGTTGTCATCACGCACTGAGATGACAGAGTTACCGATCCGCATCCTATCCCCGTTCAGTTCCAAGGTACCTGCCTTGGTAAGTTTCCATCCAGCAATACCTGAAGAAAAGTTTACCGATTGAAGGGTCTCGGCAATCTTACCGGTACTGATTGTGCCGTCTTTGATAACGGCAGCGTTCATGTACACCACTCCCCCATCAATGATGAATGGCTTTATTTTGTCTGCATTGGTCCTTCCGACCCAAAACTCATCAACATCAAAGCCAGCTTGAACAGTGCTGCCATCGTTGTAGATTCCAAAGCCACCGATCAGTCCATTGACGTTTACCTTTGCCGTGTACAAAGCCCCAATCGATTGAACTGTGCTGTTCAGTGTGGTAATTGAGGACGCAAGGCCCACTTCCACCGCAGCGAGGTTGTCACCAAATGTGGTTTCAGCCGTGGTGATCAGCAACGAAAGAGCCGAGTCAGCATTGACCCTGGCTTCAGATTCTTGAGCAATCAAAGCCACTGCATTGGCATTTGCCGCAGCTACGGTATTCACGCTCTGAACCAGGGCTGAATCGCCATCCTGGCGACTGGTGATTTCGCTACCGATCAGCGTCACTGCTTCATCAATGTTCGATTGCATCTGCGCAAGTGCATCGGTGATGTTTGCCACAGCCGAATTGCGCGTTTCAACTTCGTTCTGAAACTCCCCGTAGTTCGTGACGATTTGGCCAAGCTGCGCCCTGAGAGCATTCGACAGCATTGACTCTTCAATGTCTGCAGAGAGCATCGAAATTACGTTTTCAATCGGTGGTCGGGACTGGGCTGAATCAGGACCAATTGGATCACCGACCGTACCGTTCACCGAAACAAACTGAATCCAATAGTAATAAACAACAGGAATCGTAGCGTCATTCTTGTCGTAAAAGACATCCCCGCCCACAGAAGCGATGACAATTGCGCTATTGAAATCCGGGAGCACGCTTCGCCATACCTTGGTGTAAGCCACGGCAAATGGATTCGTTGCGGGCAGCGACCAATACACATCAATGCCACCAAATGCAGCTCGTGCATGAAGGGTGGCATTGTTGTCTGGGTCTCCCGGTAACGGACCGCCCCAGCCTCCCACACCACAAGTATTTGAACCAGCCATTTTTAACCACCTGAAAGGAAACCAAGTGCAAGCACTTTACGAGAACCATTATCTCACTGACCGTGATGTAGCAAACTTTGCTCGTCAATCCTTTGCCAGTCTGGCCGATCAATTCAGTGAAGCTCAAAACAATAACCTGGTGCGATTCCTAGCCCGAGGCATGGCCTCAGGGGACTGGGAACGCCTCCTGGATCAAATGGATGCACCGTTGACGCCTGAAGGCCGTCAGAAGCTGGCAACCTACCTCCGGAGCATTCCCTGCCACTGGGTGCCCTTTGGCCATCCCCAGATCACTCTTCGGATGACTGCCCCTATTCCCATTCGAGTTCAGTGCTTCAAGCACAAGATCGGATTCGTGGAGTCGGAAGAGTCCCGTCGGTACATCTCCAGCCGCCCTCAAGTCTTCCTGCCGGAACACATTCGGGAAGCTGCAGCGTCTGTCAAGCAAGGCTCAGCAGGGGAACACCCCAAGAATGCCTACTGGATGGCCCGGTATTGGAGCGAAACCAACCGGATGGTTGACCTTTACGAAGAGGCGATTGCGGACGGGGTATGCCCCGAGCAAGCCCGATTCATGCTGCCTCAGGGCTGTGAAGTCAACTGGGTATGGACTGGATCTTTGTTTGCGTTCGCTAACTTCTACAACCAGCGTTCTGATTCCCATGCTCAGAAAGAGATTCAGGGCTTGGCAGAACAAGTGAACCAAATCATTCAACCGTTATTCCCAGTGTCATGGGCGGCTTTAACTGATGGACAGTACTGACGCAAAAACAGCATTACACTGATCGACCCGCATTCCGCAAAGGGCCAATGCTCCAGGGTTTCCTGGTGGAGCTTTGGCTCTTTTTTTCATACCAGGAAGCAAGAAAGAAAAACATGCAGACAGAAAAGCATCTGCCTACTCCACTTCAGGAGTATGTGCACAAGAGTCGATATGCCCGATGGAAAGACAGTGAGCAACGCCGTGAAACCTGGGAAGAAACAGTTCAACGCTACGTTGACTACTTCTCCAGCAAGTTTCCGCATTACCCAACCCAGAAGGTTTACGACAGCATTGTCAGCCTGAGCACAATGCCTTCCATGCGAGCGCTGATGACTGCCGGTCCGGCACTCGAACGCGATCCAATGGCCGGATACAACTGCTCATTCACTGCCGTTGATGATGTCCGTGCATTTGATGACATCCTGTACATCCTGATGTGCGGTACCGGAGCTGGCTTTTCAGTTGAACGCCAGTTCATTGCCAAGCTTCCAATCGTCGGTATTAGCATTTCAATGGATGCTGATGGCAAGCCAGTCGTTGGCTGTGTCGATCATCTGAAACCAATCGACATCACCATTGAAGTGCGTGATTCAAAAGGCGGATGGGCTACCGCCCTGCGTCAATTGCTGAATCACCTGTATGCCGGTCACATTCCCAAATGGGATATCAGCCAGATCCGCCCAGCTGGAGCCAAGCTGAAAACCTTCGGTGGCCGAGCCAGTGGTCCTCAGCCTTTGGTTGATCTGTTCAATTTCTGCGTCGAAACATTCAAGGGCGCTGTCGGCCGCAAGCTGACTTCCATCGAATGTCACGATCTGGTCTGCAAGATTGCTGACATCGTTGTGGTCGGCGGTGTTCGTCGCAGTGCTCTGATCTCTCTGAGCAACCTGTCTGACGACCGCATGCGTGGAGCCAAGAACGGTCAGTGGTGGGTCATCGATCCACAACGTGCTCTGGCCAACAACTCAGCTGCCTACACAGAACGCCCAGGGATGGAGCTGTTCATGAAGGAATGGCTGAGCCTGATCGAATCCAAGTCTGGTGAGCGGGGCATCTTCAACCGCCAAGCTGCCATCAACAAGGCCATCGAATCAGGTCGACGTGATCACACTCAGATCGTGGGCACCAACCCATGCGCTGAGATCACATTGCGTTCAGCCGGCGTCTGCAACCTGTCTGAAGTCGTGATCCGCAAGGACGACACGCTGGACAGCCTGCTGCGCAAGGTCGAGGTGGCAACCATCATCGGCACCTACCAATCGATGCTGACTGACTTCCGTCATGTCCGTGCTGTCTGGAAGAAAAACCAAGAAGAGGAACGCCTGCTGGGTGTGAGCCTGACCGGGATCATGGATCACCCGATCCTGAGCCACACAGGTGCTGTTGCATCTCAATGGCTTAAGACAATGAAGGCTCATGCCATCGCAGTCAACAAGCACTGGGCTGACCTGCTGGGTATCAACCAAGCTGCAGCCATCACCACGGTGAAGCCAAGCGGCACAGTCAGCCAGCTGGTGGACTCTGCTTCCGGCATTCACCCACGCTACTCCGAGTACTACATCCGCACCGTTCGTGCAGACAAGAAAGATCCTCTCGCTCAGTTGATGCGTGAGCAGGGCTTCCCTGTCGAAGACGATGTGATGAAGCCACACAGCACTGATGTGTTCAGCTTCCCTGTGCAAGGCCCAGCTCATGCAGTGTTCCGCAATGACCGTACTGCCCTGGAGCAGCTCGAGCATTACCTGATGCTGCAGAAAGACTGGACTGAGCACAACGTGTCCATCACGGTGTACGTGAAGGATCACGAGTGGATGGGCGTGGGTGACTGGGTGTACCAGCACTTCGATGAAATTGCTGGTGTGAGCTTCTTGCCTCACAGCGATCACAGCTACCAACAAGCACCCTACCAAGAGTGCACGAAGGAAGAGTACGAAGCACTGTTGGCCAAGATGCCGTCATTCGATTGGAGCGCATTGGCTCGACTCGAAAGCGACGACGCAACGGTCAATACCAAAGAGCTGGCCTGCACTGCAGGCGTGTGCGAAATCCTGTGAAAGCAAGCCCCTCCGGGGGCTTCTTCGAGAGCCTGGGCAACCAGGCTCTTTTCTTTTCTACAACAAGGAAAACACATGATCCAGCCAATCTGCGGTAACCCAGTCTGCGAAAAACCGGCCTTTGACGATAACGGCCTTTGCTGGGCCTGCACCCAAGCAATGTTCCCTGAGCGCCGAACTCTTCCTGAACAAGCAATGCCATCAATTGCTGACAAGTATCCGAAGTATTACAAGGCGGTCAATGACAAGTTCATTGATGTGTACGGCGTGCACAAGCTCTTCGACATTCAAGACCCCTCTGGCTGCATTCAGCATGCCAGCAAAAAGCTCTTGCTCTCAGGTGTGCGCACCGGTGGCAAGTCAGCTTACGACGACATCAAAGAAGCCCGAGACACTCTGACTCGTTGGCTTGAAATCAACAAACCCTGATGCGGCTCCGTCCGCTTCTCTGAATACCAAGAAAGGGGCTCTTATGAGCGCACGTTACGCCAATGTCTCAGAGGTTCCGTTAGCCCTGGCCGTGTTTCTGGCCAGTGACTTTTACGACCATGACGACGATCCAAACACCATCAGTGCAACCACACTGCTGAAACCACTCCGACAGATCATTCTGCCGACCCGTATTCCCCCAGGCGAAGGCCTTGTGAATCTGGCTGACATGATGAACAGCCGTATGGGTACCGCCATTCATGACGGTATCGAGAAGGCCTGGATGACTAATTACCGTGGAGCCATGGAAGCCATTGGCCTGCCACAGAGGGTCATCGACAAGATTGTCATCAATCCCACTGATGAGGTGCTGGCCGGCAATCCGGATCTGATTCCGATCTACATGGAACAGCGTCTGAAGCGTCAGCTGGGCAAATGGAAGATCACTGGCAAGTTCGACTTCATTGGTGAAGGCAAGGTTCAGGACTTCAAGTCCACCAGCACGTTCACCTACAAGAAGCAGACCGGTGCTGAGAAGTACACGCAGCAAGGCAGCATCTACCGCTGGCTTGATCCAAAGAAGATCCACCAGGATCGCATGGACATCCATTACATCTTCACTGACTGGAAGGGTGCCCAAGCCAAGACTGATCCGTCTTACCCACCCAAGCGCTTCCACACGCAATCGTTTGACTTGATGAGTCTCGCTGAGACTGAATCATTTATCCGTCGCAAGCTCGAACTGATTGAGCAGTACTGGGATGCACCTGAAGAAGAAATCCCTGAATGCGATGACAGTGAACTGTGGCGATCTGAACCAGTGTTCAAGTACTACAAGAACCCTGAGAAGACTGCACGCAGCACTAAGAACTTCGACACAAAGCCGGAGGCTTATGCCTACATGGCCGAAAACAAAAACGTCGGCATCGTGAAAGAAGTTCCTGGCCAGGTAACGGCATGCAAGTACTGCCCTGCCTTCATCACCTGTGCACAAAAGGATCGCCTCGTTGCAATGGGTGACCTCGTTCTTTAAGGAAACCAATCATGAAATCATTTGACGATATGGAGTACAACTCCACCAGTGAGAAGCTGGTGCAGATTCTCTGCAGCAAGACACAGAACAGCAATCCATTGTTCTTCCGTGTCCTGGTGGGTTATTACTTCAGCGTGGTTGCATCCATGATGCGTACAACCATCGCCACTCACGATCGCGGAGACATTCCCGTCAACGCGTATGCCCTGAACCTGAGCACTTCTGGTTCTGGCAAAGGCTTCTCCACCAACATCATCGAAAACCAGGTCATCAACCAGTTCCGTCACCGGTTCCTGGAAGAGACCTTTCCGATCCTGGCTGAGCAGAACCTGCCCAAGCTGGCGCTCAAGCGAGCCAATCGCAAGAGCACTGATCCGGATGAGGAGCTGGTGCGTGTCCAGAAGGAATTCGATTCCCTGGGCTCACTGGTTTTCAGCTTCGACTCAGGTACGCCTGCAGCCGTGAAGCAGATGCGTCACAAGCTGCTGATGGCAGATGCTGGCTCGGTGAACCTGCAGATCGATGAGATCGGCTCCAACCTGGTCGGCAACGTGGACGTGCTCAACACGTTCCTGGAACTGTTCGACATGGGTCTGATCAAGCAGAAGCTTGTGAAGAACACCACTGAGAACGTCCGTAACGAAGAGATCGTCGGCAAGACTCCCACGAACATGCTGCTGTTCGGCACCCCTTCCAAGCTGCTCAACGGCAGCAAGACCGAGGAGGAGCTGTACTCCATGCTCGAGACGGGTTACGCACGTCGCTGTTTCTTTGGCTACAGCCGATCCAGCAACAAGAGCATTGAGATGACCCCGGAAGAGGTCTACCAGCAGCTCACGAACCAGGACAGCAATCAGTACCTGGAGCAGCTCAGCGATCGACTGGAAGGTCTGGCAGACATCATCAACGTGAACAAGCGTCTGGTCATGTCCAAGGAAACCAGTCTGTTGCTGATCGAGTACCGCCTCAAGTGTGAGCGGGATGCTGACAAGTTCCCTGAGCATGAAGAGATCAAAAAGGCCGAGGTGTCTCACCGTTACTTCAAGGCCCTCAAGATGGCCGGTGCGTATGCATTTATCGATGACTCTCCGGAGCTCACCGAAGACCATATGTACCAAGCCATCAAGCTGGCTGAGGAATCCGGTGAAGCATTCACCCGTCTGCTGACCCGTGATCGTGCCTACGTGAAGCTGGCCAAGTACCTTGGCTCAACCAAGCGTGATGTAACTCAAGCTGACCTGACTGAGGATCTGCCTTTCTACCGTGGCCCATCAAGCCAGAAGTCAGAAATGCTGACCTTGGCTACGGCCTGGGGCTACAAGAACAATGTGATTATCAAGAAGACGTTTGCTGATGGCATCGAGTTCCTACGGGGTGAAACCCTGAAGGAGACCGACCTCAGCAAGATGGTGGTGTCGTATTCCACTGACATCACTACCGACTTCCGCAATGAGCATGCTCCGTTCGAAAGCCTGCACAAGCTGACTCAAGCGCCCGGTCTGCACTGGGTTGCTCACCACCTCAATGGTGGCTATCGAAACGAAGAGAACTGCATTCCAGGCTTCAACCTGGTGGTGATCGACGTGGATGGCGGAGTCAACATGAGCACGGTCAAGCTGCTGCTCAAGAACTACAAGTTCCTGATCTACACGACCAAGCGTCACACCGAAGCTGAGAACCGTTTCCGCATCGTGCTGCCCATCAACTACGAGTTGTCCCTGGATGCCAAGGACTACAAGGAGTTCATGGCCAACATCTACGAATGGCTCCCATTCGAGGTGGACACAGCAACCAATCAGCGTGCTCGCAAGTGGATGTCTCACGACGGCCACTTCGAATACAACGACGGTGATGTACTCGACGCCCTGCCCTTCATTCCGAAGACCAGTAAGAACGAAGAGCGCAAGGAGCTGTTGAACTCACAGCAATCCATGGACAACCTGGAGCGCTGGGTGATCAACAACATCGGTGACGGCAATCGCAACAACATGCTGCTGCGCTTCGCAATGATTCTGATGGATGGTGGATTCGATTTCGAAAACATCCGCCAACGAGTCATTGGCCTCAACAACAAGATCGTGGACAAGCTGGACGAAGCCGAGATCATGAGCACCATCATGATTTCAGTGGCCAAGGCAATCTCTAAACGATAAGCATGCGCCTCCGGGCGCTTCTGCGAAACAACAAAGGAAACCGATGTCCGAAACCAATGACCACCTGGTCTTACTCTGCGGCAAATCAGCCACAGGCAAATCCGCATCCCTGATGGGATTGGAGAACCCCGAAGGCGTTCTCTACCTCAACTGTGAGGCAGGCAAGAAGCTACCGTTCCGAGCCAAGTTCATTCAGAAGACGGTCACTGACCCACTTCAGATTAACGAGGCATTCGACTGGGCTGAAAGCCAACCTCAGATTCACACCATCGTCATCGACAGCTTGACCTACTTGCTGGACATGTACGAAAGCGTGTACGTCCTGAATTCCAGCAATGGCATGCAGGCCTGGGGCCAGTTCTCGCAGTACTTCAAGAACCTGATGCAGCAATTCGTTGCTCGCTCAACCAAGCAGATCATCTTTACTGCCCACACATCCGACACGCTCAACGAGAGTGAGATGTTGATGGAAACAAAGGTGCCTGTGAAAGGTTCACTGAAGAACAACGGGATTGAAAGCTACTTCACCGTCGTGATTGCGTCGAAGAAAGTAGCACTCAAAGCACTGAAGGATTACGGTTCAGACCTTCTGACCATTACTCCTGAAGAGGAAGCGCTTGGATTCAAGTACGTCTTCCAAACCAAGATCACCAAGGAAACGGTCAATGAGCGTTTGCGTGGTCCTCTGGGTCTGTTCGATACTAAGGAAACTTTTATCGACAACAACATTCAGAAGGTGTTTGACCGTCTGAAAGAATACTACTCGTGAGAGTCGTACCAAAAAATTTCAACTTAACTTAAAAGGAAACTTCAAATGAGCTTGCTCAAATCACTCGCAACAAACGACTCGATCTCCAACGAAAAAGACAGCGTTGGCGGAACTGGTCCCCTGGATTCCGGCCTGTACAAGACCACTGTGTCCATGGCTTACCTCAGCAAGTCCAAAGGTGGTGCACTCGGCATGGTGCTGACCCTGAAGACTGAAGAAGGCAAAGACATCCGTCAGACCCTCTGGATGACCAGCGGCACTGAGAAGGGCTGCAAGAACTACTACGAAACCAAGACTGGTGAGAAGCAGTATTTGCCCGGTTTCAACATTGCCAACAGCCTGACTTTGCTCACCCTGGGCAAAGAAATCTCCGACCTGGAAACCGAGACCAAAGTGGTCAACGTGTACTCGGCCGAAGCCAAAGCTGAAGTGCCCACGAAAGTGGAAGTGCTGATGGATCTGTTGAATCAGGAAGTCACTGTCGGCCTGATCAAGCAGACCGTCGACAAGACCACCAAAAACGAAACCACTGGCGTTTACGAACCCACCGGTGAGACTCGTGATGAGAACGAAATCGACAAGCTGTTCCGCACGCGTGACCGCATGACGACTGCTGAGATCCGTGCTCAAGCTGAAGAAGCCAAGTTCATCGATACCTGGTCTGCAAAGTTCACCGGCACGGTGAAGAACAAGTCCAAAGGCGCTTCCGGCACTGCTGGTGCACCTAAGGCTGCAGCTGGTGCTCCAGCCGCTGCGAAGAAACCGACGACCAGCTTGTTTGCTTGATTGTCGTAGCTACAAAGGGTGGGGCTTAAACCACCCTGTTTTTAACCAACCAAGGAAAAATCATGAAACTGGACGGTAACACGCCTTTGCAATTCACTCTCAGCCTAGACATGACCAACGTCGTGTTGAGTGCTCTGAGCGCTCAGCCTTACGACAAAGTCGCTGGCCTTATCGCTGCAATCCAGCAGCAAGCAGCTCCTCAGCTGCAACCTGCTCCACAAGCAGATCCAGCCGATCCGGCTGCTGCTGAGTAATGGCTACGGGGCTCGAAAGCGGATGCTGGGAAGAATAGGCTTACCCCAGACGGATACCAGACGCAGCGAGTAGGCCCCACCTACGAAAGAAACCCATGATCGACATGCAAGAAGAAGTGATCCCCAACAGGATCACCGTTGCTGACATGCAAGCCAAGGTGAAATCCTCTACCTACACGCGCTTGCCTGACAGCACTACAACCGTTTGCCAGATCACTCTGGAAAATGGCTACACCTTGGTCGGTACCAGCGCATGCGTTGATCCTGCTTCATTCAACCAGGCCATGGGCGAGAAGATTGCGTACGACAACGCATTCGAGCAGCTCTGGTCACTGGAAGGCTACCTGCTCAAGCAGCGCCGCTTTGAAGCGGGGTTGCCATGAAACAGTACATCGGCGTCAAGCTGATCAATGCCAAGCCCATGACACGGGCCGAGTACAACGCCTTCCGTGGTTGGCTGCTGCCAGCTGACGAGAATGGTGCTGACATCGGTTTCTTGGTCGAGTACCTGGATGGTGGCAAAGCCAACACTCTTGAGTACGAAGGCTACGTGTCCTGGAGCCCTGCAGAGGTGTTTGTCAATGCTTACGGTCCAACCGACGGCATGACCTTTGGTCTGGCCCTAGAAGCCTTGAAGCGCGGCAAAAAGGTTGCTCGAGCTGGTTGGAATGGCAAAGGAATGTGGTTGTCATTGTCCGGTTCGCTGGACGGCACACTCATTCCAGCCGAATCTTTCTGGTCCAAGAACAATGCTGACTTTGCCCGAGACAACGGCGGTATGGCAATGGTCTTGCCGGCCATCACCATGAAGACCGTCAACGCTCAAGGGCGTGTCGGAATTCTGATGGGTTGGCTTGCCAGCCAGACTGACATGCTTTCAAACGACTGGATTATTATTCCATGAGCCAAGAAGAAAACACCAAGCCAGAGACAGTTGAAGTCGATGACCTCAACCATTTCGTCTTTCTGCTGAGCAATTGGCATCAGGATCGGATCAACATTCTCAAGCAGATGATGGAAATCCCTCAGGGGTTTGAAGTCGAGCTCGAAGGTGAAGAACCAATGCCGCTGACTGGAGACCTGCACAAGGGCTTCAAGATTGGCCTGATCGTGGCTCTGAGTGAACTGGGTACGCTGCCATTCGTGGCAGAGCCCAATGCTGAAACCACCGATGAGTCAACCCAGACTCATTAAGGTCGTAGGCCAGGACCCCAGCCTCAGAAACTGGGGTCTTGCTGTCGGCACCCTCAACCTGG
>ERZ1034365.610-NODE-610-length-19649-cov-3.910331_pt1 | contig 19649 bp, 22 predicted proteins | sample MGYA00520615_ERZ1034365 | MGnify/ENA primary metagenome ERZ1034365 (study PRJEB33736, sample SAMEA104284505) | Azolla filiculoides | biome: Urban; feature: Water surface; material: Ditch water | place: Netherlands | collected 2015-10-28 | depth 0-0.1 m ... | reverse complement strand
CCAAGACTAACATCTGATTTAGTTACTGTAACATTTCCAGATAATGCATGTCCATTAACTGTTGTTGTTTTATCAACTTTTGTACCTAATGAAGTACTTACAGTAGTAGCAAAGTTAGCGTCATCTCCTAAAGAAGCAGCTAATTCATTCAAAGTATTTAATGTGCTTGGAGCACTATCTACTAAAGCAGCAACAGCAGTAGCAATATCAGTTGAAACATCAATTGCTTTATATGTACCATCACCTGCTAAGAAATTACCACTACCTTGATTTGTTGGAGGAGTATATTGAGTTATAGTTTCCCAAGAAGCATCTGCACCATCTGTACTAAGATACTTCCCATTCTGACCAGACTGAGTAGGTAATGCATCAAATCCAGCAACAGCACTAGCTATCTTAGCATCTACTTCTTCAGGAGTATCTACATTCCAAAGTTTAGTTCTAGGATTATTCCCTAAGTATGCCATTACGCTATCTCCAACGTACTCATAATAACGTCAGCACTAGAAGAACTACAAGATACTTTAACTGTATCTCCTGTCTCTATTACAACTTTCTGATCCCCACCTATTGGTATAAATGTACTACCTACAGCTACTGGTATATCTTTAGCTAAATATGCACTATTTAGTTTAATACTAGTATACATACTAACTGATCCAGTATTACATATTGTCATACCTATTATTGTTGTTTGTGTACCAGATGCTCCAGTAAATACTGTTTGTTCAGTAGTTACTCCAGTTACCTGATATGATTTAAAACTATTAGCCATCTATATTCCTTATTTACTATTATACTTTAATTATACTAAGTAAAAGCTTAATGCTTCTACCCTAACGCTATACTAAATGCAAGTGCACTCGCTACTGCATTATCTACTGCTGCTTGTTGAGCAGTACTCACAGGCTTATTCATGTCTGATGTATTATTTACGTTTCCATATGCAGCATTAATTTCTGTTTCAGTATAATATCTTGAATCCCAGTTAACTGGTAAAGGTTCTGTAAATGCTACAAGACTTGCTCCAGATGTTGCATGTGATGCTAAAATAAATACACATGCTTGATATGTTCCACTTGTAGGTTTTGTTGTTGTTAATCCACCATTATTAGCTGGATATAATATATCTCCAACATTATATGCTGAAGTATTCCAATATCTTAATAAACCAGCATGAGCAGCTCTACCATATTCACCTTGAGCAATATTATCTTTACAAAGTGCAATTGCAGGTTGTCCAGAAGCAACTGTCCATTTAGCCATATCATATGAATCTGTAGCAGTATCATACCCAACTATCATAAGAGTATTACCTTGAGATAATGCTTCACTTGCTCTTATTTTAAAATGTACTTGATTAGCAGCAATAAAACTTCCAGCATCTCCTATATACTTATTAGTAAGAGTTTGTGCACCTGTTAAAGTTACAGCAGTACTAGCATCTTGTTTAAGAGCAATAGCTGCAGCTTGTGCAGTTGATACAGGTTTATTAACATCTGAAGTATTGTCAACATTACTTAATCCAACTTGTGTTTTTGTTACACTATGAGGATTAGAAGTATTTCCAGTATGACTTGCAATTGAGTTTGTGATTGTTGTAGCGAAAGAAGCATCATCTGATAGTGCTGCTGCTAATTCATTTAATGTATCAAGAGCTCCTGGAGCACCATCAATTAAATTATTAACAGCTGTACTGATTTGAGTTGCTATTTCTGATTTTGTATAAACATTATTCTTAAGAGTAAGAATTTTTTCGTCAAGTACAGAAATATTTCTATCAGTGAGTTCTGCTTTATGTATGTTTGCTTTATGACCAATAAATCCAACTTCTGTTGTTTCAAGGTCTGATAAGTCTACGATCTCTTCAACTGAACCGTCTTCAAGTTTTACGTAGTTTTTTGTTTTGTCCATTGAGTATGGTACACCACTATCTAATATATCAAATTTTCCCATTATATAATCCTTGCTTTTTGGCAACAATCTAACATTTTTGTTAGATCCAATTTATAGATTTAATTCTATATTATTATTTATATATAAGGGAAGTAGATAAAAATTTATTTTTTAATTAAATGTGAGTTTCTATTAACTTTAATTTGTGTTGAAAAAAGAGTAGCATATTCTTTTTTATCCATATTTGTAAATAAATATTTTCTATTATTCATAAGATTATTTTTTTCAATATTAGGCATTAATTCTTTTCCAAAAAGTTTTTCACATTTATTATAAAATTTAGTACAGTTTGTTATTATGCTTTCAGTTCCAAAAAGAAATGAAACATGTGCAATAGTTTTTTTATATGTATTATGAAATTGAACTTGATATCCTATTGTATCTTCATTTAAAGATTTAATAAATCTATCTATATGAATTGAATCATATTCACATAATGATTTAATTTCATTAAAGAAACCATCAACATGACGTATCTCATCTTCTTTTATGCAATTAAAAATACGTTTAAGTTCTTGATTCTCTGTGTAATTAGATGCTAACGAATATATTGCTTTATTTTGTATCTCACTATATAATAAACTTAATAATGCATGATACATATTTTTCCAAACACGTTCACCTGAATCTTGTCCTTTTATTAAATCATATAGCTCATCTACTGTACAATTTTCAATATACGATGGTGTTTTTTCAATTGCATTTAAAAGTCTTTTAGTAACTAAACCATGCCTAAACTCGTCAGGAACAACTACAGTTGAATGATAAATTAAAGAACTTGAAAAATGTTTAGGTAAATCTGATTCTTTAATATGTTGTTTTAATTCATCAGTCATTGCATAACCAGATAGTTCACTATTACCAACAAAACTAACCAAAGATATTAATTGCCTATCTTTATCAGATAAATCTACTAAATGATCAAAATTAAAAGAATTTGTATCCCAATGATTTTCCATAGTAATAACTTGATTTACTGTATTGGTTATTGGAAATGTTTTCATTCTGGAGTCTTTATAATTACACTAGCAAATACGTTACCCATACCACTACCATTTAACATAATATATTTATTTTTTGAATCTTCTAATATAATATCATTTGAAACAATTTGAGGGTTTGAATTAGTATTATTTTTAATACTTCTTATTTTGTTTTCTTTTAAATCATTTAAAGCAATAATTGTTTCAATTAATCCTGACGCACCCATTGTATGACCAATTTCTGGTTTATATGCTGTTATTTTAGTTTCAGTATTTTCAAAAATCATATTAAATGCTTTCAATTCTGCTTCATTATTAACTGAAGTTCCAGAACCATGTGATTTAACGAATAAAATATCTTCTTTATTAAGCTCACTTCTTTCAAGACAATTATTCATTGTATCATAATAACCTTTATATGTTAATGCTATTGGGTTAGTATTTACTTCAGCACCAATATACGTGCTTATAACTTCTGCATGAATTTCATTTTTTGATGATTCTATTGCTTTCTCTGATTCTAAAAGAATATATGCCACACCATTACCTATGAAAAACCCACCATTAATATTATCAAAGGCAGATGGTAAGATACCACTATCATATTGTTTTTTAGTTAATGAAGCTCCTGTAAAACCAAAAACATCTAAAGTTGCTGAATTAATTGTATCATCCCAACCAATTAATAGTGCTCTATCTAATCTTCCACTTTGGATTTGTAAAATAGCATCGTCAATTATTTTTAAAGAACTAATACAAGCAGTTGCATCAGAAGCAACATAACTAGTAAATCCTAATTTATTAGCTAATTGACCAGCCATTATATTAATTAAACCTTTAAATCCAATTTTTCCAGAATATTCAGGTTTGCAATGAGTCATTCTTAAGGCTGAGCCAGCCCATTCAGAAGCGCCACTAGCAATAAAAACACCATTTTTTAAATTATCATTTTTTGATAATTCTTTAAAATATTGAATTTCTTCTTTATTAAATAATTCATTAATTGCATTTTCTTGAAGTGTTGTAATATTATTTTCAGTTCTATTTAACCATCTTTTAATTTGGTTGACATAACTTGGATAATGATGATCTTCTATTAAAGATATTTCATTAGTTGAAATTTGTTTCATTCTAGTCATAAAAATTTTCATATTTTGCCTTTATTCTGTTACTACAAATGTTCCATTTTTCATTGGATGATTATATTCTAATACTGTACTACTAAAAATATGTACAGGAATAACAGTTAAATCACTTTCAAATGTTTTAAAATGATGTGGTGTCATTTTATCCATAATTAAAACATCGCCTACATTTAAATCAACTATTGTATCACTGTTCATTCCTTGAATAGATTGTCCAGAACCTTGAATAACTAAAACTGCTCTTACTGTACTATGTATATGATGGGCTTGTTCTTGTGTAAAAGCTGGTAGATATAATAATTGCATAGTTGGATCACCAGGTCTTACTGGAGAAAATATCTGATTAGAACTACAACCATTAACATATGGTAAATTAGAACCAGTATCAAATGAAGACATTTTTTCTTCACAACGATATCCTCTAATTACAATTCCCATACCATCAATATTATGTTTTCTAATACCATCTCCTCTAATAACAGAACCATGCGTTAATGAAACGTTCCAAAGGCTATCGCCTTCTTCAACTATTATTTCATGTTTTCCAGCATATGCTGTATAAGAATATAAATCATATTTTGATGATTTAATAATTTTATTTTCACCGCTTTCTACTTTTTCAATTTTAAACACTATTTTCCTTTATCTATATATCATTGGTAATGAAATTACTTTCTTTTTATATTTATAATATAATTCATCCCCATTAATATCATAAATATATTGTTTATACACTTTTTTATAATCTATTTGTCTTTCAAAGTTTGTATTTGTTTTATAATTATTAATACTCCAAATTTGAAACAATTCACTATCAAAGAAATTAAAACTTTCACTTGCTCCAAAAAATGGTTTAGTTTTCATTCTATCTAAAACGCCTTCATATTTGAAGATAAAATTCATTCCCCATAAAAATTCGCCTAAAGTTAAATCATCAGCATGAACTAAATTTTTAATTATATCATCAAAAAGTTTATAATTATCTTCATCTAAAACTTCTTTATAACTTAATTTTCTTTCAGCATCTGTATATTTAGCCATTTGAATACTACCAACTAATTGATCTCCAATTTCACCAGTAATAACTAATTTATTATCAAAAAAGCCATCAGGGCAATTATTTATCATTGTAAATGTTTTTAATGTAGGAAATTCATTTGTCTCAGAATTATTCATTATTTTTTTAGCTAACATTGGATATTCCATAATTGTAGTTGTAGATAATCCTATTGAAAATTCTATGTTAGCTTCAACTAAAGCATAAAAAACAGTAGTACTGTCTATTCCGCCACTCCACAAAAGTAATAAATCTTTCATTTCGTGTTCTTTAATTTTATTAATTTGATCATCTATGCATTCTTGAAATGTTACATTTTTAAATTCTTCTATTTTTTCTTGTGTTGGCATCGGTCGTGAAGTAGTACAAGTAACAATATTTTTTAATGTTCCTGTTCTATCTCTAGGAACTACACCAAAAAAACTTTTAAATCTATTATTGTCATTAATTCGCATTTAACATTTCCTTTTCCATTTCTAATCTAATTTGAGTTTCAAAATCAAACTCATTATCTCTAATACCTAATTTTCCATCAAATACTTCAACAAAATTTGATGTTCTTAACATTTCGACATAATCTAATATATCAAATGGTTCTGTTAAAAGACTTGTAATATCTGTCATATTTTTAACCGCCGCCGGCAACCCTAATATTTTTTCTTTTATTTGATCTAAATAACAATAACTTAATTTAATAACATATAAATCATTTTGATCAAAGTTAACAAAAACTCTTAATTCTTTCATATTTTTCCCCATTTTATATTTGCATTAAAAATTCCATGTTTAATTATATCATCAATTTCTTCTGATGTAAGAACATCAAAATGACTTACATGCTTTCCATAAGCAACTATATTTAATTCTCTAATATCAACAGTTGAACCATTTGTAGAAAAAGCTAAATAATTATCTTTATCTATTATTGGTGCTGAAAAAATTACTTTTGTTTTAGAATGTTCAAACATCGCAACATCACCATTTTTCATATTTGGTAAATTCTTTAAAAATTCTTTAGTATCCATTTCAATCATTATTTGATTATTCCAAACTTTATTAAACGTTGGTATCATTTTTTTAATAAAATTTTCTTTTTTAAAAGCATTTTGTTGTAATGGTGTAAATAATGCTGGAATAGAATACATTAATTTATAAATTTCTTTTTCATATATAAGAGTTGTTGCATGTGTTAAAACTAATGGTAACTCACCTTTGAATAGATCAGCCCTAACGTATTTGTATAATTTTGCTAAATCTAAATGATTATATTTCATTATTATTCTTTGATATATTTTTTATATGACTCTTCAAAATCTACTTCGATTGTATAAAAGTCATTAATAAAATCAATAATTCTACTAACTGGTAAATCTTCTCTTGTTAAATGTTCATTAAAAGTTGCTTGTTCAATTCCAAATTCTTCACCAATATATAAGTACCACATAACATAATCAAAACTATCTAAACCCATTTTAGATATCATATCTTCTCTTGTTTCTAATGGTTTGAAAATTTCATTATTTGTCATATCAAATAATGCAACTTGATTCATTAATTTTATTATATCTTCATCTTTAAATTTCATTTATATTCCTTTTATTTTTTACTAATTCAAAATTATGCATCATATGTGCTCTTGTCATTTCTTGTTGTGTTAGAGGCATATCAGAACCAAGCAATTTACTCATGTAATTGAATCTTGATTTTTCAATTTTACTAGTTACTTCATTAACAAGATATTTTTGTGTATATCTAATTCCTTTAGTAAAATTTTCGCCAACTTCAGCTTGATGTATAGCATGAACTTTTTTAAAAGCTGTAATATATCTCTTTTTGTGTTCAGGATTAGATTCTAATAATTCTTTAGTTAATTCAAACCAAGCGCTTTTATGTCTAGCTTCATCTTTTTCAATATTTTTTATGATTGATTTTAATTCATCATTTTCAATAAAATTTGAAATTGATCCATATAACGCTTCATTAGTTATCTCACCAAGAAATAAAGAAACTAATAATTCATATTCATTTTCCCAAATATCTTCACCAATAAAGTATTTAATACTCTCGGTGTTTTGAATATTTTCTTTCCAACTTATATTATTATTTATTAGATAATATAATTCTTTAATAATAACACCGTGTCTAAATTCATCATAAACAATTCCAAATTGAGTATACATTAATATATTTGCCCAATCTGACATTAATTTTTTTTGAATTTCATTATCTTGTGCTTTAAGGAACATTTTTGTTGCAAATGTTCCCATAGCTAATCCATTTAATTCGCCATCTCCGATAAAATTTAAATCGTTTATGATTGATTTATCATTATTTGATAATTTAGAAATTAAATCATTAAAATTATAATTTTTAACATCCCATCTGGTGTCACACATTAAAGCATATTTCAGCATTAAATTAATTCCCATAATAATCCTTTCTAAAATTATTTATAAACTTTCTAAATCACTCTTTAAAAGAGTTCTAAATGAAGGATATATTCTTTTTCCTTCATCATTTCTTATAGCTCTCCATTTATTAAAATCTGCATTAAAAATATTATCTGGAGTCGGATGTAAAGAATATAAGTATGTAGCACTACAAAATAAATTCATTGTTGCACTAGGAAATGGAATTAATGCAAATATTCTTTTTTCTAGATCTATATAATACGTATAAGTATTATAAACAGATACTAGTGATGTAACAGGGTTTAAAGGATTACCTGTTAGTTGATATATCTCAGGAATTTTACAAATCATTAGTTCTTCTCCATTAAGTTTACTGTTAAAAATACTTCAATATTATTACAATGAATTGTTGTATTATTTCCTAATAATACATGAGTGCAAACACCATCTACAAATTTAAATGGTGTAAATGGAACTAAAGCATTAGCATCTAAAAAATTTTTTCTTCTTTTATCAATAGCTAATCCAAATATAGTATTATTGGTTATTTCTGAACCCCTAATTGTTTCATAATTTAACTCATCTAAAAAAGAAAAAGCATAATTTTTTAAAATAGAAATCCAATAAAAATCTGCTTGTTTAGAAATATCTTGATAAAATACTGACTTATCATTATTTGAATAAAATAATATTAATTTATCTAAAAAAGAATTAATTTCTTCCATCATAATAGGTGTAAATCCATTTTCTAAAATATCATCGATAAAAGTTGATCCTGAAACTCTATCTAAACCAACAAATGGAAGAATAAATGCAAATATTAAATTATCTTTAATATTATTAACTTCTTCTAAACGCGGTTTTATTCCCATTGAAAAAACATCAAAAATTTTTTTAAGATATATTTGTTTATCGTTCATATGTAAAACCTTTAGATAATAAATGCTCAGCAGTTGCATATAAAATATGTTCTGATATTTTAGTTAGTGAAAATGTTTTATTTTCAAGGTCTAAAAACCATGTATAAAAATCTGTTTCATTTATTTCAGACTCTTTAACACCTATTGGTAATTTTTTAAAAACTTTCAAATTGAAACTCCTTTATAAAATTCTTTTTTTCTTTTAATATAATTAACATAATTATCAATTTTTTTAAAAACCATTGGATCATTTGGATTAAAAATACAAGAAATACTTGAATTAATTAATTTCTCAGCAAACTCTTTAGGGTTTTCACTAGAAAATATATTTTTAGCAATGAATGAATAATTACTAGTAAATTTTCTACTATTGTCCTGTTCTTCTATAGATACTATTTTCTTACCGGCTAACGCAGCATATAAAACTATTTCGCTTGCACTTGTTGTATATATTGTTTTAGCTGAATCAAATAAAGAATATAAATTATATTTTGGTCCAATTACTTCTGATTTTTTAAAAACACTTTGTATTTCTTTTCTATCTTTTTCAATAGTTAGTGGATGCAATTTAACAACAGTATTTTTTATTTTATCTAAATTAATAAGTGAGTTTTTATTAACTATTGATTTTAATATATTACTACCTGGAAGAACAACTAAATTATTATATTTTTTTGATTCTTCTAAATCATATAATTCATATTTATCAATAGGATTAGGAAACTCATATGGTTTATGTTGTTCTTCATTTAACATATCTAGTATATAAGCATCTGATGCTGAAAACGATAATGGGTATACAAGTAGTGAATTAGCATATTTTGTATATACAACTGTTTTAAAATTTAAAGGTTCATTAAATTGAACATCTAATGAAACCTCAACATTTACTTTCTTAATAGCATTTCTAAAATATTTTTCAATTTCATCAATTTCAATTGATTTAATAAATTCTAAACCTTCTATTTTAAATGCTTCATTAATTGTGTTTCTTTTTTTAAAAAATTTTTTTATTGAATTAAACAAGTTTTTCCTTTCTTTTTTTTTTAATCTAAAGCTGTTGTTGACCAACTTGTAGTTATACTTGTTGTTCTATATGAAGTCCAAGCAGTAGTTATTGTTATTGACCAAACAGTAGCCCAACCAGTGGTTTGACTAGCAACTGCTGTTTGAACACATCCTTCAGCATCTGTATATTCATATGACCACTCAGTTGTTATATATGTATTTTGAGATGTAGCTCGCGCAGTACTTCTACTTAAATTTTCAGATGTTGTCCATGAAGTTACTCTAGAAGTAGTTTTTATTCTATCCCAAACACGAGTTCCATTAGCAATTATTTTATCTATAACTACATTATTAAAAATAATATTTGTAATGGTACTGAAATTAAAATCGGCCATTAAATTACTCCAATTCGTTTTAAATATTCTTCTTTTACATAAATTTTAAAACTATTTTTTGTTATTTTATTCATTTTTAAATTCCTTATATTTAATTAATAACCACATATTATTAAAAATCTTTTATTATATTATTTATATATAAGGGAAGTTAAATTTTAAAAAATAAAAGTATACAATACTGCATATGTTAAAAGTAATATTTGCCAAGTTCCAATTACTTCAAAATATTTTCTTATTGGTGTATCAAATAATGATGTTCCTACTGCAATACATTTATGAGTTGGACTAAAATTATAAGCAAAAAATTCAATAACAAAAAACCAAACTAAATATTGAGGTCCAAAAATTAATGCCATAATTGATACCCAACCAGCAAATTTACTTGAACTACCCATTAAAATAGTAGCAATAAAAACAACACTTGTTCCAATAAACAATTGAGTTCCTAATGAAGCATTAATATCAATAGCACTTTTAATAATTTCTGTTATTTGTTTATCATATGTTCCTACTAATTTACCTAAAAAAGCAACAATACTTATTAATATAACTAATTTCCAATTAATAAAAGAAAGTAACTTTTTATAATTATATTCTTTAGTAAGTAATATATAATATACAGTTAATGAACCAAAAACTTTCCATGCTTCAAAATCCATAATAAGTAGAATAATTGCTAAAAAGAACGGTATAATATTTTTTAACATTATAACTATAGAAAATGATTCAGTATCAATTAATTTAATTTCAATATCAGTTTCTTTAATTTTAATAAAAAGATACCAAGAAATATATCCAACTGTTATTGCTAAAAGAGGCCAAAGATAACTCATCATTGCACCATATGTTAAACCTAAAGCAGCCATTGGTATAATTATTGTTTTTTCAAGTGGTGACCATATATAATAATGATGTGTAGAAATATAATCAATAATACCTAATTTTGATTTTGATTTTTTACATTCTCTTGAACAACAATCTGGTACTAATGAATATATCATATTAGCACTAACTGCAACTCTTCCTGGAATAGGTAAAATCCCACCAAACAAACTTATAAAAAAAAGCGTAAGTCTTTTTGATTTAGTTTTGACACTAACCCAAGTATAAACTTCTCCAAATAAATTATATTCTTTAATGATACCAATTGATATCATAACAAAAATCATAAACAACACATAAATCTGTGAGTCTAAAAATAAATTAAACATTTTTCTCCTTTTTAAATTAAAATATTATATCAAAAAATTAGTTAATTAAAACTATAAACAATCCATTCCATAAATCATTTTTATCTTCTGGAGTTTCTGTTAAAAGTATTCTTTCATATTTTATATTTAAGTTTGATTTTTGAATACCATCTTTTGCGCCATGTACCACACCATCAAAATTTGCGTCATCAAAAATTAATATACACTCTTTTGAAAATGTTTTTGAATAGTATTGCACTGCTTTAGAAGTATTATAAAAATCATGAGGTCCATCGTAAAAGAAAACATCTATATTTTTTATTAAAGAAATATCTACTTCAAATAAATCACAATCAAATATTGAAATTGTATTTTCGCCTTTATATTTTTTAATATTTTCTATAAATGTTTGTTTATTCGTTTTTGGTAACTCAATTTCACCGTTAGCACTTTGAATATCTTCTTTCCATTTATCAACAAAATAAGCATTTAATTTATTTCCATCTAATGCTGAAACGCCTGTTGCTCCTAAAAAAGAACCTATTTCCAAATATGATTTTTTATTTGAACATATTTTATTTAGGAATTTTTGAATTCTATTTGATGTTAATCCTGGAATATTGTACATAATGTATCCGTTATTAAAATTTCATTTTTATCAGAAATTAAATTTGATTTTAAATTATAAAGTTCTTCACATTTATTACAATCCCAACAATCAAATTTACAATTTTTAATAGTTTTTCTCCACGCTTGAATAGCATTACCGTTTAAATTTGTTTCATTTAAATATTCATTAAATTCATTATATAATATTTCTTTATTTTCAGAATAGTTATGAATTATATTCATACTTGACCATAATTGTGAAATTGATTCTCTTCCATGCATTTTAAAAATATCGATATATTGTAATAATTCATCCCAATCTTCTTTCCAAGGTGGAATATTTGCTGTTTTAAGTGGCGTTGATGGATCTTTAATATCCCATTTTGGACATGATACTCTTGATATAACATCATTAAAATACTGAGGTCCGTTAGTTCTTGTACAATTAAAATGATAATGTTCATCCATCATTGGGCATGAACCAATACAACCTTCATTTGCTAAAAGAGCAACTTTAATATTAAATTTATTTTTTACTTTTTTAATTTTTTCTAAAGTGTCTTTGTCTCTCATTAAATCTCTATCAATATTAATATAATTAAAACCTGATTCAATTTGTTTTGCCATATCTGCTGAAGTATTAATTTCTCTTAAAATTGTATTTTTTATATATAAATCTGGGAATTTTTTTTGAATTTGACCTGTTGAAACCCAATGAGCATGTGGTAAAGTACAAGATCTTATTCCTCTTTCATATAAAGGAATAAAATTTTGAATCCATAGGTCTAAATTTTTTTGAGTAGGTCTTACATATATATTATTAAAAGTTGCTGAAACAGGAATTCCTAAAATATCTTGAATAATCATTGCATTTTCTAAAAGATCATTTGAATCATTTACGAAAACATCACCCATTGCATCTTGTTCAAATGGGGATATTCTACTTGTAAAATATACATCGTAAATAAATTCTTTATGTTCTTTTAGAAACATCATATAAATGTTAAATTGATTCTGGTCCAATTTTGGGTTTAATGGTAAGCTGAATATCTTCAATAAAATCCTTCGTTAATAATTTATCTGTAATGTTTGGAACTTTGTATTTTGGTAAATTTTCTGTATTTTCAAGTAATCCTTGTTTTACAGCTTGTCCAATTTGAGACATTCCATCTAATAATCTTTCATTATATTGTAAACAAGTTGCTAATGTCATAATTTGATCTTCTTCTGGCATCATAGCAATACTATCCATATTTCCACTACTTATTCTTCCATATGAAATCATATCCATAGCAGCTTGTTTAGCCATTCTAGTTATCCAATATTTTTGTTCTTCTTCGTGATCATATGTGAATGCTTTTTCTAAAAGTTCAAGATCATCGCCTGCTATACTTTTTGTTAAATCAATATATGTTTTAATTTCTTCTGCTGCTTGAATAATTTTTCTATCCCAAACATCAATATCATGACGCATATCTTCTATATCTACTAAAATCATTTCTTTTTTTAATTCATCATCAGTTGAATCATATTCTCGTTGAGCTATTTTTATTTCAACTTTTTTTCTTTTAAGTTTATTACTAATTCCAAACCAAGAATGATGTCTTGATTCTAATTCTAAAAGACATTGTTTAAGCATTTTATAAGGTGTTAATTGTGATTTAGCAACAAAAACCTGTGATTGATATAAAGATTGTCCACTATTAAGATTTAATGCCCCGTTCATAATAGTTTTATCTAAATCTGTTAATTTGAAATATTTTTCAAAATCCTCTTCTTGTTTTATAACAACATTGTTATTCATTTAATTCCTTTAAAAATTTAATTTGTGCCCGAAAGTAGCATTATTTCTATCTTCATAAACTACACCATCAATTGAAATAATTCTAATTCCGTGTTCATCTTGAAGACCCATTTCTTGAGCTTGTTTAGCAGGAACCATAATACCAAAATATTTTTCAAATAAAATATTCATATCCCAAATAGTGTTAGCATTTTTAAATTGTTTTAATAATATTTTATACTCAACTAACATTTTTGAAAGTTTATCAGCCCATGCTTCGGCGTTAGTTAATATTTTATTAGCTAATTCAGTTTTATTTATATCTTGTTCTAACGCAAGATAATCTAAAAATGGCGTAACATGTCCATTTTCACCATTAAATTCTAACCATTCTTTTGCTTCATGTTCTTGAATTGACCAAGATGCTTGTTCTAATTCAGATGTATCTCTTAAATACTTAAATCTAAAATTATATTCTGATTCAATAATTTCTTTAGCAAATCTATACATAAAATTTCTAACAAATATTTTTACGTTTTCTGGAATAGTATATAAAATCTTAGATGTTTCTGGCAATGCCATAGTATCATCCATTCCACTATTAACATCTAAAATTTTAACTGTTTCTCTAATTTCTGAAAAAAACCAAGAACCGTATTTAGCTTCATCTTCTGAAATTTCTTCAAATCCGGCTGGTATTAATGGATAAATTGTATCAAATAATGGTTCTGCTATTTCAATACAACTTAAATCGAAAAGTGTGTATAAATCTCTACAATAAAATTGTGGATCAGATTGACCAAAATATTGCTCAAATGGTTTTGTTTTTGTAATTATATATTTCATTAAATTATTTATACTCCTATGCTTGTTGATGTTATTGTTGCTGCAGCTGATGAACAACAACCAGATGATTGACCATAATGTCCTTTAGGCATTGCGCCTGCACCCAATGTGACTTCTGAATCTGAAGAATATGCTTGCTTAATTGTATGATTATTTTGTTGACCATCATAATGACCTAAAATATAACCCCAATCTTGCCCTGTTTCATTATTATCTTCGCCATATACTCTAACTTTATTAAATGTTGCTAATGTTGCTCCAGTAGAATCGCTAAATCTAGCTTTACCTATTGTAACATTATCTCCGGTCCCAATATAATGGTGTCCCCATTTTGTACTATGAATTTTACATTGATAATCTTTAGTCCATCCACCCCAGCCACCTGCTGTCCATGTATCACTTGACCAAGTAATATATCTATAATCTGAACTAAAATTAAACCAACCTCTAGTTTCACCAGATGCACCGTCACCTATACCAGAATTACCTGAATTTGCTCCGGTATACATTGTTTCTGTAGGATAATGCATTTTATTACTTGCTGCTGTTCCGCCACCTGTAATATATCCTGAATAACCTTTAATATAATTTGCAGTTGCTGGATCACTTCTTGCAACATCCATTGCCATACCACCTACGTGGCTACCATACCCAGCTGTACCGTATGATAAACCTTCTCCAAGCGGATTATTTCCAACATAACCATACGAAACCCCAGATGATGAAAATCCATCGCCTGAAAACATACGAACTGTTCCATTATGTAGTCCATAAGATGCTATAACTGCGGTTGCTGATGAATAACTTGATGTTCCATGTGCAACAACATATGCATTATAATCACTAAAAATTCCATTTGTATAAGAAGCAGTTCTTCCTAATTGTTCACCACAATACATAGTAGTATCAGTTGCATGCCATGTTTTATTTAAAGAGCTCCAAGGATTATATCCTTTATATCCACCGGCTAAATAGCCATGAGTATAAACGGATCTATATCTCCATTGAGCATTATCTACAATGCCAGAAGTAGCAGTGGAACCCATAAAACCCCAAAATGAATTACCTTGACCATTACTAACAAGAGCAGATCCTCTTGAACTAGAATCCGAAGTTGGTACAAAAACTAAAGTGTTAGATCCAATTTTAAATGCCATTATGCAACTCCACCAACACAAATAGTAGAAGCAGCAGTTGAACAAGCACCAGATGATTGACCATAATGACCTTTAGGCATTGCTCCAGCACCTAATGTAACTTCAGTATCAGTTGAGTGAGTTTGTTTAATTGTATGATTATTTTGTTGACCATCGTAATGACCTAAAATATAACCCCAATCTTGACCATCTTCTGTGTTGTCTTCACCATATGCCCGAACTTTGTTAAATGTTGAAATAGTTGCACCAGTTGAGTCACTAAATTTTGCTTTACCTATTGTAACATTTGCACCAGTCCCAACATAGTGATGCCCCCATTTTGTACTTTGAACTTTACAATGTCCATCTCTTGACCAAGAACCCCATCCACCTGCTGTCCACGTTGAATTTGCCCAAGTAACATATGAATATGAATTTGCATGTGTAAACCAACCTCTAGTTTCGCCTGCTGCTGCATCTCCAATCCCATCATAAATACCATTCCAACCAGAATACATTGTTTCAGTTGCAAAATGTAATCTTTCTGTTTGAACAGATCCACCACCTGAAATCCAACCAGATTGTCCTTTAATATCTTGTGTTGCCGGAGGATCTAAATGAGCAGCATTCATTCTCATACCACCAACATCTCCACCAAACCCAGCAGTACCATATTCAAGACCTTCATTTTTTGGGTCATTTCCTACATATCCATAAGGTATTCCTCCAGATGACCAACCATCTGCTGAAAATGTTCTAATTGTTCCATTAAATAAACTATAAGAACAAATTATTGTACCTGATACACTCTGCCCACCATTAGCTATAATATATGCATTATAATCAGACCAATTACCGTTTGTGTATGCTTGAGTATAAGCAATTTGTTCACCACAATACATAGTAGTATCTGTTGGATGCCATGTTTTATTAACTGATCTCCAAGGATTAGATCCTTTATAACCTGCTGCTAAATAACCATGTGTATAGATTGATCTATATCTCCATTGAGCATTATCTACAACTCCTGCCGTAGCTCCATTTCCCATATATCCCCAGAATGCACCACCTTGACCATCACTAATAAGATAAGATCCTCTTGATGCATCTGTTGGTGTTGGTACTGGAACAATTGTGTTAGCTCCGATTTTAAATGCCATTTATTTCTCCTCTAAAAGATTAATTCTATTTTCAAGATTTTCTATAACTTTTTGTTGATCTTTAATAGCTTCTATTAATAATCCTACCATATTTCCGTATGCAACAGATTTAAAATCACCTTGTTGAGAAACAACTTCTGGTAATACTGCTTCAACATCTTGAGCAATAACTCCTGCTGTTCTTTTTGTTTCACCTATTTTATTATATGTAACACCATTAATTTTTTTAATTTTATTAATAGCATCATCAATAATTGTAATATTTTCTTTTAATCGAATATCTGAATTTGAAACAATATCTCCAGCTGTATTAATAGATGTTCCTGTGTTTGAAAAATCTGCAAAATATGAAGTATTATTTGAATCATAAAAAATTGGAGATCTCATACTTCCGGTTGTTTGTAAACTTCCAGATGTATCTAGCCACATTATTGATCCGGTATTTGTATAACCTAAAGTTCCACCACAACCATAATGAGGATTTGTTTGGTTATCTGACCAACCCCAACTAAATGCAGAAGCATTTAAATTTGGTATACCCATACTCCATCTTCTAAACCCTGAATCAGTTTTTCCGCTCATTGAAATAACAGGACCATGATCAGCATTATTGGCACTATTACTCATAGCATTTAAATATAAATGTGGATAATAATCTGCATTAATAACTAAACTGTTTCTTCCTACGTCATTGTAAATTCTTGAAGTGTTTTCAACACCCAACGTTAATGTTTGCCCATTTGGAGCAGTTAAAAAATTACCACTATTAGCATTTATTGTTGTTCCATTAAATGCTCCACTAAATGTTGGAGCTGTTACAGTTCCAGTAAATGTTGGAGATGCAGAATTTGCTTTTAAATTTAACGCTGTTTGTGTAGCTGTTGAAATTGGTTTATTAGCATCAGAAGTATTATCTGCATTGCTTAATCCAATCATTGCTTTTGTAATACCGCTTGTTGTTCCACCTACAGTTAAATTTCCACTGAATAATGCATTAACACCAGAATAATCTCCAACAATAGCTAAATCTCCTTCAGGAGAAACGTCAACTACATCAGCAAATGTATTAACAAGATTATATGCAGGCTCATCTAAGTGATAATATCTATTTTGTGTTGAATTACCACCATCAAGTCCAGCCAAGTCATTGTGTAATGAAACTCCAGATGAAATAAATTTTTCAATAAATGGAGATTCAGCATTTTCAAATGTTGTTGCACCACGACTAAATGTCATTTTACCAACTAGTGTACTATATGCTGCTAATATTCCTGGTAATGGACTTGGTAATGCTGCTTGTTTTGCTTCTTCAGATGTATAAGCACCTTGACCATAAACAACATGACAACTATTATCATGAACCATATAAATCCAAGCAACACCATACATACCATTTTCTAAATCAACTAATTTATTATTAGTGCTATCATTATATTTTAAAGCATCTACTGCTGATTGTTTATAAAATCTTAACCAACCATTTCTTTCAACATATCCTTGAACTCTTTTCCAACCAGATTGTCCAGAAACACCTGAATATTCATAATATATTCCATCTGTGCAACCAACAATAACATTAATTACATCATTAAATCCAGTAGGATATTCTGCATTCATTCCTGCTACATCACCAAGAAACGCTACAGCAACGTATGGATGAACAGTAGATTTATCTCCAAATAATTCCCATCTATTTCCAAGAGCAGCATTAGGATTATATCTATAAAATGCATCTGTTGCTTGTAATTGAAGAACTACATAATCTGTTCCTTGTGAATTATTTACATAACCAGTTGGAGCTAAAGTTTCAAGTGCTGATAAATTAGCAGGATGTGCTGAAATATTAACTTTTGAATTAATATAATCAAGTACTTCTCCCCAAGTATTATTACTTGGATTTAATCTATAATATTTTGTGTCAGTTGAACTATAAAGAATATCATATTTTCTATTAGCTATACCAGTTGGATATGTACTTTGAATTTGAGCTAATGTTAAAGCTGTTGTTTCTGCAGTATGTTGATACCAAGAAGTAAATGTATCACCTTGATCCATTTCAAATGCTCTAACTGTAAATCTGTTTGCCATTTCAGCCCACATTACACCTTCAGTAACATTAAATTGTAATGTATTTGGAATAGTTTGAATATCTAAACCACGTGCTCTAATTACTGGAAAGAATTCTTCTCCAAATAATTGAACTCTTTTATTAAAGTTCCAACCGTTAGTTCCACAAACTCTAATTGTAATCTCATTATCCATTTTATAAACTCGACCAACTGTAAATCCGTGTAACATTCCACTTCTTCTAGCAGGTAAAGTTAATTCTGGATGAGCAGCTTTAAAGTTGTAATAAGAAATTTCTGATTCCCAATCTTGAAGATAGAAGTTTGTACTTGCTCTTACTCTTGCTTTTCCAAATGATCCATCACCATTATCAAATGTATGATCCCAAACAATAAAAATATAGTTATAAGCATTATTTGTTAATTGAACATTTTCAGTTGCTTGCCAATTTTCATAAAATAATTTACCACCTTGAGCAGCATTTAATTGCATTGGTTCACATTCACCAGCTGGTACACCTTCAACAGAAGATGCTTCTTTTTTGAAAAGACCTCCACCGTTAGCAACTCTAACAGTTCCATCTCCATTATCTTGAATAATACCACCAAATAGTCTTACAGCTGAATGTATATTTGACCAATATTTACTTTCTTCACCTAAATGCGCTAATGCAGCTTGAACATCAGCAACTCGCATATCTGTAAATGTATCATCATATTCTAAATTTGATGCATCTGTAAATAAATCATCAACATCAATTCTATTAGCTTTTAAATCAAGCGCAGTTTGTGTTGCTGTTGATATAATTTTATTAAGATCGCTTGTATTATCAACTGAACCTAGACCAACATCTCCTTTAACTAATGTAACAACTCCAGTTTTACCAGCTACAGAATCAACTGCACCTGAAGTAATATAAACATAAGCTGAACCACTCCATCTATATGTTTTGTTAGTATCTAAAGCAATATATATTTTAC